>Ga0265292_1000525_pt1 | contig 52241 bp, 44 predicted proteins | sample Munlanlewell296A_FD_189080 | JGI IMG/M metagenome (GOLD analysis project Ga0265292, IMG submission 189080) | Leachate microbial communities from a municipal landfill in Southern Ontario, Canada - Leachate well 296A | ecosystem: Engineered > Solid waste > Landfill > Unclassified | place: Canada... | reverse complement strand
AACAATAAACACAGTGTTTTTTTTCATCATTCTCACTTGTTTTGAGTTTCTTCCCAGTAACTTAATATCAAAGAACATCTTATAGCTATTTTAGCAACACTTTTTGACTATTATACCCAGAATGACACCTTGGCCGCAGAGAAAAAGCCCTTCCCTTTGGGAAGGGTAGGGTTGGGCTTTTATTTAACTCTGCTTTCAATCTCATATGGAATCTGGTAATTAGGAAAATCCTTTCTTACTTTATCTAAATAAACTTTTGCTCTTTCCGGTTTATTAAACTGAAGTTCGTATGCTGCACGGTAAGTCAACATAGTTGCAACTGTTGTCTCAATGAAATCGATATACTTATTTCTATTACCTGGAAAACGGATTGTGAAATTTGGATCTGGTGCTGAGACATAATCATTTCCTTTAACCACCTTAAACATTAATAAATGCGGGACGAACTGATATCCTTCCGGCAGAGAAAACTCACCGCGCTGCATTTCGTTTTGTAATAATTCCAGTCCGATATAAAAATTTCTTTTCTCAATATTCTTTGCAACAAGATTTGTCATAACCGATCGGTAACTTGTTTCAATTACATTCGGATCGTATTTCTCATCGCGTTCAAAAGGGCGAACTACTTCCATAAAATTATTAGTCTCAGTGAAAATACTTTCTAAAACATCCGGATGGTTATTCTTGAGTTGATTGTAATACCATGATCTGCGTAAAAGTTCTTTATCAATTACACAAACATCTGCGCGGAAGTTCTCAACTGTTTGAAAATAGTAGGACGGAGATACTAGATAATCCCACTGATAAGAAAAAATAATTGAGTTCTTTTCTGTGCTGTTAAGAGCAGCTTTGGTGTAATCCTCAAAAGTATAAACACCGCTTTGATCTACCTTGCTGAAATTTAGAACTAGCGGAGAAAGTGAAATTACTAAGGCAGTAATGATTGCGGTTTTGTTGTTAAATTTTTGCTTAAGAAAAAGAAGAGTCTTGAAAATTCCGTAGGCAGCAAAAAAAGTGAAAATTATATAAGCTAAAAGGAAATATGAATCTATATCAACAATGTCGTAGTTTATCGAATACACCACAGAAAAAATAAATGTTGCGATAAGAGCATAGAACATTTTTCTCATGTACTTGTAAACATAGAATATACCAATCAATCCTAAAAGAGCGCCGATATAACCGAACTCACTTGCGAGATTCCTTAAAAAGTATCCAAGTTGTTTTTCGGCTGCATCTATTGAGGCAAACAACCATACCTGATATTGTTTACCGGATACATGCCTGTATAAGTTCTCAAAGTTTACCGGATTTCCCCAATTTATTTTTGGATTAGATGAAGCGCGTAAAGGCAGGTAAAGATAAAACGTAATTACTAATGGGAAAAACAGAGCGAGCATCAAAAAAATCTTTTTAATTGATTGTGCGTTAAATTTTTCTTTTTGAAAAAATAATATTGCTACAAAAGGTAACGTTAAAAGTGTTGTCATGTGATTCGAAAAACCGAGTGCAAGCGATAATGCAACCCAAATCCAATTAATTAATTTTTGTTCTGAGTAATAAGCAACAACTGTAGAATGGATAATCAATGCAAAGAGAAAAACCTGAAGCGAATAAACCTCTACAGATGTTGACTGCAACCAATATGTTTTACTGAATGCAAGTATTAATCCTGATAAAACGACGGAAGTAATTAAAAAGATTTTTTTCTCGGATGGTTCTATCACAACTGATTTATTTATGCTTTTACTTTTTTTCTTTTGTGGTTCAATCTCATAACTAATGTTGATTAAAATTGCAAAAGCTGACTTGATGAACAGCAAAACACCCAAAGCGCACCAGACTAATGCCAAAAGATTCGCTTGAAAAATTTTTGTAAAGGGTAAAGGCAGTTTTAAAAAGAGATACCCGATTATTGTAAAAAGAGGGTAGCCGGTTGGATGAGCAATTCCCAATGTAGCTTGAACTGTTGCTAACTCGCCGGAATCAATTTGAATTACACTTGGCGCAATAGTAAAAAGATAAACTATGGCTACAAGCAAGCTCGCTAATAATGAGTAATATTTTAAGAAATATTCTTTTTTATTTGGAAACATATTTTTCAAAGAGTGAATTGTTTGACTTAATAATTTCTTTAATTTTTTTATCTAACTCGTGGACACTTTTAAGTTTCATGAATGATGCAACAATATTTTTTTTATCAGGATTCGAAGGCAAATTTGTTTTACTAACATTGTAAATATTTTGCACGGTTAATTCAACTCTTTTAAGGAAAATATAATTACTCTTTAAAATGCCAAAATCTGAGGCAGAAAAATATTTCTTTACAAATTGGAAAATACTTGTAAAATTCTTTCCAATACACTTTTCAAATAACTCCATATGATTTAAGCAAACAAATTGCAATATAAAATCAATTGTAAGTAATCCCCCTCGGTCTTTCTTTATATTAAACGATCCATCAGATGAATGAATTGTTTGACGCAAAATGGTGGAATACATTTTTTCAATTTCTTTTCTGATCTCGGTTCTATCTAGACGCCGGACCATTTCCACTATCTGCAATTGGAAACGGTCGAATAAATTTTGGTCTCCGCAAATAAACTTAAGTTTAAGTAACGATTGAAATTCCCAAACCCTCGCACGCTTATCTAAATAATCTCTATAGTTTTCAATTCCCCATACTAAAGGCGAGCTTTTTCCTTCAGGACGCAGCTTAAAATCAATCACGAATGGTTTTATGTTTTCGGAAATAGCACCAATTAAATTTTGAAAATCTTTTTGAATATCGGGATGATTTTGAACAGTATTTGTTACAATAACCAGATCAATGTCGGATGCAAAATTCATATTAGAAGAACCAAAACTGCCTAATCCGCCAATAAAATAATTGTATTGAATTGATGATTTGTTTACTAGCGATCCAATCTTTTGTGCTATGAAAGAAGATAAAATTTCAGAAACTTGAATTGAGTTAATCAAACCAAGGGTGTATTGAGCGGAAAGTATTAAAACAAGTTCATTCGGATTAAACTGATCAAGCGGTTCATCCGATGTCTTAATAAATACTTTTCTAGTAAGGAAAAATTCCTCAATAAGCATGTTAGTTGATATGAGATCAACCGCCTTTTGTGAATAAAGACAAACTTTGAGAAAATGTTCGAAGAATTTTTTATTTGAAAATTCGCTATACCAAATTGATGCTATCTTTGATGACTGAATGATCTTTACAAAATTATTTAAGACAAGATCAGGTTCCCCAGTTTTTTTAAGAAAATTTATTAGTGTTGGCTGTATAGATGAAAATAATTCGATAGTTCTTGAATCGAATTCTTTTCTTCCAATTAATCCTTCTCCTGTGCGAAGAAAATTTAGATTCTTTTCTGCTTTTTTAGTTTCCTTAAATTTTATTTGTGAGTTAAAATATTTGTTGCCGGAAAATTCAGTCTTAAGAATTTGATTATAAATATTTCTAACATTCGTTCGGTGTGACTTTAGAATACTATTAAACTCTTCTTTTGATTTCAACCCGAGATAATTTATCAATTTATGAAGCAGCTCATTCTCTTTAGGGATGATATGAGTCTGAGTATCATTCATCAATTGAAGAAAATGTTCTACGCGTCTAAAGAAAATATATGCTTTGGTAAATGTTGTACTCTCTTTTTTTGTTAAGAGTTTTTGTATAGTAAGAAGTGAGATCGCTTTCAAAGTATTTCCGCTTCTTACAGATTTGATTTTACCACCGTTAATTAATTGAAGAGCTTGAACAGAAAATTCAATATCTCTAATTCCGCCGATAAAAGTTTTTATATTCTCTTTTTCTTTGTTGTGAAGTTCAATATTTAACTTCATCTGGTTTATTTTTTCTTTGATGGAAGAAGAATAAGATGAGGGATAAATATATGGCTGGACGAAATTGAAAAATTGATTGTAAAGTTTTTCATCTCCGCAGACATAATCCAGTTTGATCAGCATTTGCCTTTCCCAATCCTCGCCGCGAGTCTCGTAATATTTTGTGTAATCAACTAACGATTTACACAGTGGTGAGTATTTCCCGTCGGGACGCAAACGAAAATCAACTCGATAAATATAACAGCGATCTGTGATCTCTGTTGAAGATTTTATGAATAATAACACAGCCTCAGATAATAGTTCATGATAATCTTTTGAAATTCTGCCGATGTTTTCATTAAAGTCATAAAATAAAAACAAATCAACATCGGAACTGTAATTGAGTTCATTGCCGCCCAGCTTTCCTAAAGAGGATAAACAATATTTATGATGAAGATCTGTAATCCCGTATTTATTCAATACTTCTTGATAGCATATTTCGAATAGTTTTGAGTTTAGAGATTTTGCCAAAGAAGAAAGTTGTTCTGTTGTAGAAACCAATTCAGCTATGCCAAGTATATCGGCAAGTCCAATTTTAAGAATGAATCTCTGCTTGATTTGTCTAAGAAAATTTAATTTTGAATTGAAAGATCTGAAATGCCCGGCTCCATCCCCAACTTCCTTCATTAAATAAATAAGATCAAATTTTTTTGAAAGGTAATCTTGATCGAATACTTGATAAAGAAATTGAGGGTAACGGACGATTATATCGGTTAAGAAATTACTGCAAGATGAAATGGCAACAAGGATTTCACCATGATGGGGATATTTAATAATCTCATTGAAGAAAAATGTTTTATCATAAATTGAAGAGAATATTCTTAGAAGATTTGCTTCAGATGACAGAGTGAAATAAAATTTTCTTGTTTCTGCTTCTAGAAAAACTAAAACTTGTTCAAATATTCCTGAAGATATTTTACCCTCGGTTAATTCAACCAGTTTATTTACAAATCCGTCAGAGAATTGAAATTTTTTTCTATGCAAAATTAAAACTCATCAAAACTATTAGTTATTAAAATAATTCTTGTATAGATCAATCGCACTAATTAACTATCGCTGCAACAATAAGAAAAAAAACGGAAACTCATTTACACCTTTGTTTTATAATGTTTGAAACGCATGTTATCGCTTGTATATATGCAGTTTCATTGCAATTAAGAACCTCTTTATTTAACTTGCTTGCCGAAAAAATAGGAGAATTTGATGTTCGATTCGCTGCTGAAAAAGTTTTTTGGCGATAAAAATGTACGTGCTACAAAAGATCTATGGCCCGTTGTTGAACAAATTAAAGTTGAATACGAAAAACTTAAAGATTTAACGGATGATGAACTCCGCGCTAAAACCAATGAATTCAAAAATAGAATTGAAGAATATACCCACGAAACAAAAACACCGCTTGATGAATTAAAAGTTAAGCTTCAAGATGTACAATCCGTTGAAGATAAACACGCTATATATGATGAAGTTGAAAGATTAGAGAATGAACTTACAGACAAGTACGAAGAAATTCTTAATGAAATTTTACCGGAAGCATTCGCGGTTGTTAAAGACACCTGCCGCAGACTAATCGGAAGATCATGGGAAGCAGCAAGTAATAAAATTACTTGGGATATGATCCCGTATGATGTTCAGCTTCTTGGCGGAATTGTTTTACATCAAGGTAGAATTGCTGAAATGGCAACAGGTGAAGGTAAAACACTTGTTGCAACTCTGCCGGTTTATCTAAATGCACTCACAGGTCGCGGTGTTCATCTTGTTACTGTTAACGATTATCTTGCTAAACGTGATAGCGAGTGGATGGGTGAGATTTTTAAATTTCACGGGTTAACCATTGGTTGTATTATTAATACAATGGATTCCGATCAAAGAATTAAAATGTATGCTTGTGATATTACTTACGGAACCAATAATGAATTTGGTTTTGATTATCTACGCGATAATATGGCAAGCTCAAAAGAATATTGTGTTCAACGAGGACACAATTTTGCCATCGTAGATGAAGTTGATTCCGTTTTAATTGATGAAGCAAGAACACCGCTTATTATTTCCGGTCCTGTCGGCTCAACAGAACATAAATTTGATGAAATGAAACCGCGTGTTGAAAGACTTTTTAGAAAACAATCCAATCTTGTTGCATCAATTGTAAAAGAAGCTGAACGACTTTTGCAGTCGGATAATTCTAAAGACCGCGAAAAAGCCGGGATGTTTTTGTTAAGAGCGCATAGAGGTTTTCCTAAGAATAATGCTTTAATGAAACTTCTTTCCGAACCGGAATACAAAAAATTATTACAGCAGACCGAACTAGATTTCTTACGTGAAAACGCTAAACGAATGCCGGAGATTGACGAAGAACTTTACTTTGCAATCGAAGAACGAAACCATCAAATGGACCTTACCGAAAAAGGAAGAGAAGAACTTGCCATGGGTTCTTCCGAAGGAAAAGAATTTTTTGTGCTTCCTGATCTCGGCACAGAAATAAGTAAATTAGAAAATGATTCTTCGGTTTCGGATGAAGATAAATTAAAAAAGAAAGATGAGCTTTATCATATATATTCAGAAAGATCGGACCGGATTCACACACTCAATCAACTTTTAAAAGCATATACTTTATTTGAGAAAGATGTTGAATATGTAATCACAGAAGAAGGTAAGGTAGCCATTGTTGATGAGTTTACCGGACGAGTTCTCCCGGGAAGAAGATATTCCGATGGGCTGCATCAAGCTATAGAAGCAAAAGAGAGCGTTAAGGTTGAACGTGATACACAAACTCTTGCAACAATTACTCTTCAAAATTATTTCCGTTTATACAGAAAACTTGCAGGTATGACCGGAACAGCAGAAACAGAAGAAGGAGAGTTTTTTCAAATTTATAAATTGGAAGTTGTCGTAATTCCAACCAACAGACCAAATATTAGAGACGATGGGGATGATGCGATTTATAAAACTAAGCGGGAAAAGTACAGTGCTATTTTAGATAAGATAAACGAACTGCGAGAACAAAGACGTCCGGTTCTTGTTGGAACCACGAGCGTTGATGTTTCTGAAACGATCAGCAAAATTTTGAAGAGACAAGGCGTGCCGCACAATGTTCTTAATGCTAAACAGCATCAGCGTGAAGCGGAGATTGTTGCTTTTGCAGGACAACCCGGTGCTGTTACAATTGCAACAAACATGGCTGGTCGTGGTACTGATATTAAATTAGGTGCAGGTGTTGTTGATACCGGCGGTCTTTATATTCTTGGTACAGAACGGCATGAAGCACGCAGAATTGATCGTCAGTTAAGAGGCCGTTCCGGACGTCAAGGTGATCCGGGTACAACAAAATTTTTCATTTCGCTTGAAGATGATTTGATGCGTTTGTTCGGCAGTGATAGGATTACGAATGTAATGGGAAGAATGGGTATGGAAGATGGTGAAGCAATTCAACATCCGTTAATTACCCGCTCGGTTGAACGTGCTCAGAAAAAAGTTGAAGAAAATAACTTTGCAATAAGAAAACGTTTACTCGAATTCGATAACGTAATGAATCAGCAGCGTGAAGTAATTTACTCGAGAAGAAAGCAAGCTCTTGAAGGTGAACGTCTTAAAAGTGAAGTGTTCGAATATCTTGATGAGGTAATTCAAGAAATTGTTGATAAATATTATGAAGAAGGCGATATAGAAAGTATTCATAATGAAGTGTTACAAAATTTCTTAGTTGATTTTAAGATTGATCCCGATACCTATCAAAAACTTGGTAAAGATGGTGTTAAAGAAAAAATTCTTGAAGGCGCAAAAGAATTTTATAAAAGAAAAGAAGAAATGCTCGGCAGCCAATTAATGGCGCGTCTTGAACAATATGCTGTCTTAAGTGTTATTGATGAGAAATGGAAAGAACATCTAAGAGAAATGGATGATTTAAAAGAGGGAATCGGGTTAAGAGCTTACGGTCAGAAAGATCCTCTTCTTGAATACAAATCCGAATCTTATACATTGTTCTTAAGTTTACTTGAACAAATTAGAAATGAAGTTGTCTCCTTCTGTTTCAAATTTTGGCCGCAAGCTCCTCAAGAAGTACAGGGAAGAAAAACTGCGCCTGCTCAAAGGATGCAGACTATAAAAGATTCTGCCGATAATTTAGGATTGCGTGCTACATCAGCGGAGGGAGAAGGTGGTAGAAGAGGAAGACAGCAGCCTGTAAAAGTTGAAGCAAAAGTTGGACGTAATGAACCCTGCCCTTGCGGAAGCGGTAAAAAATTCAAAAATTGCCACGGTAAAAACGCTTAATATGAGGTTGCAATGAAAAAAATCGAAGCAATCATTCGTCCTTTTAAATTAGACGAAGTAAAGGAAGCACTTCTTGAAGAAGGTATTCGCGGTATGACGATTACTGAAGTACGCGGATACGGAAGGCAAAAAGGACATAAAGAAACTTATCGCGGTAGTGAATATCAAATTGAATTCGTTCCAAAAATAAAAATTGAAGTTATTGTTGATAATGATTCCGTAGAAAAAACGGTAGAAGCAATTCTGCGTACAGCAAAGACCGGTCAAGTCGGCGATGGTAAAATTTTTATTTCCGATATATCGGATGTAATTAGAATACGAACAGATGAATCCGGTTCATCTGCTCTTTAATTTTTGTAAATTTGCATATATGAATTCATAAACAAGGAGATACCGTATAATAGTTTTTACAGTTTTATCAATAATTAAATAGTAGAAGACTATGTCTTATAAAAAAACAAAAAAACTATTTGTACAGGCATCTTTGTTACTCCTCGTTGTTGCACTTTCAAGCTGCGGTGTGTGGACTGATTTTAACACCTACTTCAATACTTACTATAATGCAAAAACTCTTTTCGAAAGGACCGAAGAAGAAATTCTCAAACAGAAAAAAGATATTTTTGCTTTCCGAGAAACTCTGACTCAGGGTTCACCATTTCAAGGTGTTCAATCTACTTCCCCAAATTTATCTCAACCAAGTTCACAATTTGGTACTCAACAGCAATTCACTCAACCGGGATTACAAACCGGAGTACAACCAGGCGGAATTCAATTAAGCGGTTCGCTCAGTCAAGATCTCACAAAGGTTATTGAAAAGTGTTCTAAGATTCTTCAATACGAAACCGGTTCATCATATTTTCCCGATGCATTATTCATGACAGGGAAAGCATTTTATTATCAAGCAGAATATGCAAGGGCTCAAAGAAAATTTATTGAACTTGCCGGACTCGGCGACACAAAATATCGGTTAGAGAATAAACTATGGCTGGCAAAAACTCATTTACAACTTCATGATTTTGATCAAGGATTAAGTCTTATTGAAGAAGTAAAAGAAGAGTCTCTTAAGGAAGATGAAGAAAAATTGTTTAATGATGCGGCAATAACAAGAATTGCTTTTTTCGAGTTCCGGGAAGAATACCAAAAAGCTATAAATGAGTGCTCATACTATCTTAGCGTTTCCAAAGACGATGAAACTAATGCGCTTGTTTCATATCAGCTTGGGAAGATTTATTTGTTCTTAAATGATAAAGAAAATGCTCTTAAAGCTTTTGTAGATGTATTAAAATATTCTCCAACTTTTGATACTGAATTTCAAAGCCGAATTGAACATGCAAGACTGCTAAAAGAATTAAACAGAGTTGAAGAAAGTGAATCTGAACTAAATGATATAAGATACGCCGGAAAATTCAAAAATTATGTTGATCAAGTAATGATTGAACTTGGCCAGATCTATTATGAAAAAAATGAAACCAAGTTGGCTGTAAATATATTCCGGGAAGTTGATTCAACTTTTAAAATGAATCCAACCTCCGGAATTGCACAGGCGAAATTAGGAGAAATATATAAAACAAAAATCCGCGATTATGATAGCTCTTATAAGTATTATAATAAAGTTGCAATATCATTGGCTCCCACTGATATGAAAACTGAATCAATCAAACATACCAGGGACCTGGATAAATATTTTTTAAATAGGAAAGAGTTGACTGATTTATCTCAACAGTTAAATTATATTCTTAATCCAACTCGTTATATGCAAGATTCTATTGAGTATGACATTGCTTATAGACAATTTTTAGAAGAGAACCGCCGAATTTTAGAAAGCCAAAACAGTACTACTGGTATTCAAAATCAAACTGACGCAGGAGGTGAACTTCGCCGTCAACAATCATTACAACAAAATCAAAAAGTTAGTACAAACAATAAAGCGCTCTCTCTCTATCAGTTAATCCTTCTAGGAAAAATTAGAAAACCGGAACGCCCTCATATCTCAGCCGATTCTATCGGGACAATTTATGCAAAAAGTTTGTATGGGCTAAGTAGCTTGTTTTTCTCCGAGTTAGACGTACCGGATTCGGCTTATTTTTATTATAATAAAATCCTATCAGAGTATCAGAATAAGCCCGTAAAAGTTCAAACATTATATGCACTCGGAATTTATTATGAGACTATGAAGGATACCGTAAAAGCCGATAGTCTATTCAAGATCATTTATGATAATTACGAAAAAGATCCACTAAGAATTTCAGCAGGCGAGAAACTGGGATTAATAAAAAAAGAGGAAAAGAAATCAGCAGCAAAGAAAGACGAAGACCCGGCAGAAAATTTTTATTTAGAAGCTGAGAAAAAATATTATGACAAGAGTTACGAAGATGCAATAAAATCATTTCGTGAGATTTATAATAATTATCCAAAATCAATATTTGCTCAAAAATCTCTAACTTACGCCGGAATGATATATGAGAAAGATCTCAAAATGTATGATTCAGCCGCGGCATTCTATGGAATTCTAGTAAAAGATTATGTGGGCACACCTTATGCAAATTCTGTACTTCCAAAATATACCGAATACCAGAATGAACGGATAAAAGTGAAAACGGAAAATGATGCTAAGCAAAAAGAACTTGAAGAAAAGAAAAAAGAAAGCGAAAGCAAAAATGAAATAACTAAACCGATTACACCTCAAGCCGAAACTCAAAAACAAATTGCAGTTAAAGACACTTCAGCAGTAAATGATACTTTAATAAAATCTCGTCTTAACCGACTACAATTGTTGGAAAGATTAAAAACAAATTCAGATACTACAAAGAAGAAATTAGAAGATCCTAAATAAACTGAATTGATCCTCATTTATAAATGCTATCCCGTAAAAAAATTGCAGAGATGATAGAAAATGGAGAAGGATTAACTGTTGAATTTAAACAGAGATTTTCTTCATTTGAAAAAATGGCAAAAGAGATGATCGCTTTTGCAAACACTCGCGGTGGATATATTCTAATCGGTGTAGATGATAATAAATCAATCTATGGAATTGAGAGTGAGAAAAGTGATATTGAACTTGTAAAAGAATCTGCTGAAAAATATTGTGTTCCTCAACTCGATTACAAAATTGAAACCGTTGAGATAGATTGCAAAGACATACTAATCATTGAAGTTGCTGAATCAAAAACCAAACCGCATAGAATTCAAGACTACAAGAATAGTCTTGAACTAAATAATGCTCAGGTTTATGTACGTATAAATGATAAAAGTGTACTGGCAAGTAAAGAGATGATAAAAATATTACAAACACAATCATCCGGGACGTCGCTTAAAAATTACTTTGTCGGTAATAAAGAAAAAATTGTCTTTGAATATTTGGATAAACATGAAAGAATAACCGTTAAAGAATTGAGTAAACAAGCAAACATTTCCGAAAGACGCGCCTCCCGAACATTGATAAAGCTTGTCCGTGCTAATCTTCTTTTTATTCACTTAAAAGATAATGGTGAAAGTTATTTTACATATGCAGGATAGCTTTCAGCGTTCGGCTATCAGCTTTCCGCTAAAAATTACGAATCAAAAATCCTTCTTAAATCGAAGACGGCTATTCCGTAAGCTACCGCAACATTTAATGATTGTTTAATTCCGAATTGCGGAATTTCAATTGACATATCACACAAATCCAATAACTCTTGTGAAACCCCTGTAATTTCATTTCCGACTATTAATGCTAAAGAGAAATCTTCTTTCTTAATTTTAAAGGTTGGAATACTGGATTCTGTAAGTTCGAGAGCACAGATCTTAATTCCATTTGCTTTCAATTTTTGAATAACTTCTTTTGGATCGTGAACATATTCCCAACTAACACTATTTTGTGAACCAAGTGCAGTCTTTAACACTTCTTTTTTAGGCGGGTAAGGTGTATAACCGCAGAGAAAAAGTTTTTCGATCATTGCACCGTCTGAAGTACGAAATATTGATCCTACATTATAACTGCTTCGAATGCTGTTAAGTAGAACATATATTGGAAGTTTTGTTACAGTGTTTAATGTTGATAAGGTGCTTCTGTTCTTAGAAATTTCTTCATGAGAAAGTTTTTTCATCTCAGCTGGCTTTATATGTAAGTCGCAAACCGATAATTCCAACGACAATTAAGAAAATAAAAAAAATACGCAGTAAATCTTTCGGTTCGTCAAAGTACATAATTCCGTAGAGAGCAGTTCCAACTGTACCTATTCCGGTCCAAACAGCATAAGCTGTTCCTATAGGAAGATTTTTTACACCAAGCGAAAGAAAAACGTAGCTTAATATCATAGTAATAATTGTAAAAATTGTAGCTTTTAATTGAGTGAAACCTTGAGAGTATTTTAAACCGACCGCCCAGGATATTTCAAACAGCGATGCAATAATTATCCAGATCCAAGGCATACTTATTTAAATCCTAATTCTGAAACAGAGAGATATGATTCTAAAGTTTCATTATTTATATAAATTTTTACTTTTTTAATATCTGAGAATTGTTTTGCGGTTTCATAAAGTTGTTCTTTAATGCGAGGAATATCACAAACACCGGAAATATGAAAGTCCCCTTTTAAATATACATCTGCTATTCCATTTGCTATGGTTACTTGATAAACAAGTAATGATGGACCTTTAACGAAATTTTTTAATACTTCCGAATCTTTAGTTATTAAAAGTTCATTAAGTGCAGATTCTACCTCGTTATTTTCTACTGAGACATTTTTAGTAATTGGAGCTAAGATATCATTACACCCGATGGTCTTTCCGCTAAAATTAGATCCTTCATAAGCGACCAAATATATATTAACAGATATTTCTTTTGGTCCATCGCTTTTACAACCAATAAATATTAGGGGAAGAAATAATGAAGAAAAAATCAAAATTACTTTTATCCTTTTCATTATCTATTCATGCTCTGTTTTATTTCTTTATTAATGGTTTTTGTTGAATTACACCTAAAACAATTAATTGTATTCGAAAACACAAATTCTTACTTGATCATTTACTTATTACTGTCATTTAAAAGATAAGAAAAAAAATCTTTCTTCACTCAGAAGTGAGTAAAATAGTTACGTTTTTAATTATTGTCTTTTTCGTCAATATGTAAACTGTGAAGAAAGCGATGAACTGCCGGAGCTATTATTATTGCAACAGTAACTAAAAATATAATTCCCGAAAACAGAGCATACATTGAAGCAAAAATTTTACCTGAATCTGTGTGCAATTCAGTAACCGGTCCCATACCGCCTAGAATCATAGAAGCATTAAGTAGAGAATCAATCCAGCCAATACCTTCAAAGTAATGATAACCTATTATACCGATCATAAGTGAGAACAAAATTGTAGTGGCGCCTAGTAGAAGATGATTAAACATTCTCTTAACAAAAAGATCTCTTGGTAAAAGAGGTTCATTCTTGTGCTCGAATGTAAATTTATTTTTTATTTCATTTCTTCTCATACAAGCTCAGATTAAAAATTGTTTATGTTCAAAATTATCAGTCTGTCTGATTTCACAAAAACTTATCTCTTCTGTAAATGTATTCAACTAACCACTTATCACCAATTTTTTTCATATCAACATGGTTTTTCTTTGGTTTGCTGTCCGGACAAGTTTTAGTAAAATAGTATTTGCCGGTTGTACCATCTTTATCCAATTCAAATTTATCAAGTGTAAATGTGCATTTGCTTTCATCAGTTATTGTACTTTCTTCATCCATTTTTTTAATCATGAAAGATATTTGGTCTTCGCATCCTTCACATGCACAAAGTTTACATGCATTGAACCAATCTCCTTTGAAGTAAAGCTCAAGAAATTTTTGTGCTACTTCTTCCGGTTTGGAATAATCAATCTCAATAGGTTGTGATAATAATAAATGAACATCTAAAGTGAAGAATATTAAAGCAATAATTAAGAATCTGGTTCTCATATTCCGCTCCAAATAAATTTATTTTAAGAAACGAAATTACTCGTTGAGAAGAAAAATGACCCGGAAGGTTTAATAAATATGTTTGATAAATAAACATAAATTTATGATTGCTAATCAATTTAACAGTTGTAATATACCGACTTGAAAAATTAACTGCACTCTCAAAGTTTAGCGCAAAAAATCTTTACCATGAAAAGGAAAATTATCTATTCAGCATAACCAAAATTATAAGTAAGAGTGAACCACGGCAAAATGCTGGATTTTCCGGCATTAGGTCCAAACGGTCTCATAATTACTGCATCACCCGAAATATGTTTACCGATTACTCTAAATCCAATCATTCCGAGGAAATATTTTGATTCGGGAGGGATCCAGCTTTCTGTAATTAATTTTATATTTCTTCCAATCTTCAATTCACCTCCTACTATTAGAAGAGGTTTGTTATTATAAAATTCTCCTTTTAATCCCCACCCCAACCCAAGAGATATACTTTTATCTTTATCGCCGAATGTTCCCATTGCATAAGTTATACCGAACCCATCTGGAAAGCTGACTTTTTCACCGCTAAATGAAGTTGATGTTAGATAAAAAACTCCGCCAGCAATACTAATAAATTCAAATTGCAGAGCAGTTATTTTAGGTGAGAAATAGAGAATCTGTTCTTGCGCTCCGGGAAGTAATGAAATTCCTCCGCCGATAGTTAAAAAATTTCCAATTCCAACTGCCGCAAAAGGAAAAAACAATTCATTTAATTGAACATAACCCTGCCAGGATTTCATTGCACGCGCAGTAGAAAAGATTATCATTCTATTCAAATTAGCGTCGGTATATTCTATGTGCTTAGTAGTGTCAACAACAACCGGGTTCTTTTTTCTTGCAAGATGAGAGTCTTCAAATTTTATTATCTGTTGAATTTTTTCTTTTGGAATTTTGATGTGGCTGCTATCTCGAGTGAAAAAAAATAAAAATTTAGATTCGCTTGAAACAATTCGTCCTACATATTCAGTGCTATCGTTAAGCGTTATTACAAGCAAGGGAGATTTGGTTGTATCTACTTGAGCAAAGATTGATGAAAATGTAACAATTAATGTTATTGTTAAAGTCTGTAATCTGGTATTCATGAAAAACCCCAATTTTAATTGCCCGAGTTTATTATTTACCTTTCAATCCAATTTTAGAAATAGTTACAACTATAATAAACAATAATCCCGCTGCAACAAATGGAAAACGCAATCCAAATTCAGCGACAATATATCCTGCTGATACCGAACCGAAAAGATTTCCAATTACTTGAAAACTCGATCCTACACCAAAGACACCTGCTTTTCGGTTATCATCTGTATTATAACTGACTAAAGTAAATACCAATGGTTGAATTAATCCCAATCCAAATCCGCCAACAGCCAAAACTATTATTAAAAAAGAAGCAGAGCTCACGACTGAAAGCAAGAAGTATGTTGCAGTTACAACGATTGAGGCAAATAAAAGAATCGAATTAATTTTTCTTTTAATTGTTAGTTTTCCTACTAAGGCAGAAGCCAACGCAGAGGTACCGCCGAAAACACCCAGCAAAATTCCCGTAACCGTGGAGGAATTGTTCAATGTAAAATTCATTGATTTGATGAACAGTGAAAATGTAGGACGGACTACTGTAACGGCTAAAGAATATATCAGTAGAAATAACATGCATATAATTAATTTTTTATTATCAAAGACATACCGCCAATTTTTTGTTAGGAAGTAATAATTATGATCTTCACGTGTGAAATTTTTTTCATCTATAAAGAAAACAATCAGAAATCCGGATAGTCCAACTGTAATTGCAATTAAAAAGAATACTACTCTAAGACCAACCAAATCTGCAAGGATTCCTCCTAATATTGGACCAATAACATTTCCCGAACCGTTTGCAAACTGCAGTATTCCAAGAGCTTGCGCTGTTTTTTCTTTCGGTGTATTGGATGCTGTTAACGAAACTGCTGCGGGATAAAATCCGCCCATTGCTTCTTGAAGCGAAGCAAATAAAATAAGTTGAGTCAAATTTGCAGAAAATCCCATCAAAAACTGAGCGGCTGCAAAACCAAACACAGCAAGAATTGTCATTAATTTTCTGCCGTATTTATCACCAAAGCTTCCCCAAAAAGGAGTGGTAAAAAATGAAATAATAAATGGAGCTGCAAATATCCATCCGCTCCATATTGCAGTTGATTCGGGAGTTGTCTTACCTAAATCTTGAATAAAAAGAGGAAGAAAAGGAATCAAGCTTCGTGTTCCTGCACGGTAAAAAAATTGGCTTATGCATAGAGCCGTTAAATTTTTCTTCCAGGTTTCGATGATTTTCCCAAATAAGATTATTTGGATATGAAATTAAGTTTTTGATTTCGGCATTCCAAAATGTTAATTTTTTGATGAGTAAGATATTTATTTCTTTTATTGCAGTACCATAAGTGGATATTATTCCACTGAGGTTAAAATGATCAAATTTATTCTTAATGATCTTAATATTACTACTGATCTTCTTCCCACAACCGTTCTTCTCGATTTCATAAGAAAAGAAAAGATGTTAACCGGAACAAAAGAAGGATGCAGAGAAGGTGATTGCGGTTCTTGCACAATTCTGCTTGGTCAATTGGTTAAAGGAACTGTCAAATATAAATCTGTTAATTCATGCTTGATGCCGTTAGGAGATGCCAATGGCAAACATGTTGTAACTGTAGAAGGAATTAATCAGAAAGATCTTTCACCTGTTCAAGCGGCAATGGTTGATGAAGGCGGAACACAATGCGGATTTTGTACTCCGGGATTTGTTGTTTCTATGACCGGATATTTTTTGAACAACTCTAATCTTAATTCTTATGATGCTATAGAATCACTCGGGGGAAATGTTTGTAGATGTACAGGTTATACAGGAATTAAACGAGCTGCCGCTGATTCAATTTCAATATTTGAAAATGGAAAATCAGATGACAGAAATCATCTTGAGAATTTGATCTCATTAAAATTTATTCCCAATTATTTCCATGAGATAAGAAAACGCCTTGAGAAAATTTCCATAGATGATAGATCAATTGATAAAAAATCAAGTGTTGTTATTTCCGGCGGAACAGATCTTTATGTTCAAAGGTGGGAAAGTTTAGTCCGTGGTAAAGGTAATTTAATTTCACAAGATAAAAAGCTTACTGGAATTTCTCAGACAGAGAAACAAATAAATATTGGTTCGGCGGCAACTATCGAAGAGTTAAAATCATCTAAACTGCTTCAAAAATATTTTCCTCAATGGAATAATTATTTAAGTCTTTTCGGCTCTCTTCCAATTCGTAATAGAGCAACAATAGGCGGCAATATTGTTAATGCTTCTCCAATAGGTGATATGGTCAATATTTTTCTTGCTCTAAATTCAACGGTTCATTTGAAAGATGGAAAGAAGAAAAGATCAATTCTTCTTAAAAACTTTTACAAAGGTTATAAAACATTAGATAAGAAAAAAAATGAAATTGTCGAAAAAATATCTTTTCAGATTCCTTCAAAGTATTCATACTTCAACTTCGAAAAAATTTCTAAACGAACATATCTTGACATAGCAAGTGTAAACTCATCAATCTTTATAGAATTAAAGCTCGGGAAAATAACAACGATTCATATTTCAGCCGGAGGTGTTGCTCCAATTCCATTGTATCTTTCTAATACTTGCAGTTATCTAATGAATAAAACAATCGACACTGAAACTATAAAAAATGCTGTTGCAATTTCTGCGGACGAAATTTCACCCATTAGCGATGCGCGCGGTTCTGCTGAGTATAAAAGATTATTGCTGCATCAATTATTATACGTACATTTTATTAAACTCTTTCCGCAACAAGTAGATCCGGAGAAACTGCTTTGAGAAACATAGACTCGGTCAGACATGTTCGCGGTGAATCTCTTTTTGTTGATGACATTGTGTCGCCGCAAGGAACTTTGTACGGCTATGTTTTTTATTCTCCTATCGCACACGGAAAAATTTTAAGTCTCGATTTCGAAGAAGCATTACATGTACAAGGTGTTAAAGGAATTATTTCTGCAAAAGATATTCCGGGTGAAAATCAGATCGGGGGTATAGTCCAAGATGAAAATCTATTTGCTGAAGACACGGTTCACTTTATAGGTCATCCAATTGCATTGGTAGTGGCAGAAACTTTACTTCAAGCGCATGATGCTGTAAAGAAAATTAAGTGCGAATTCGAAAAACTTCCCGCTGTTTTTGATCCTCGCGAAGCTGCAGAAAAAGGTGAATTAATAATTCCACCAAGAATATTTGAGCTTGGTAATATTAATGATGCCTGGAAAAATTGCGATTACATTTTTGAAGGAACTGCTGAGAGCGGAGGACAAGAGCATATTTATCTTGAAACACAAGGTTCACTCGCGATTCCAATAGAAGGCGGAGGAATAAAAATAATTTCATCAACACAAGGACCAACATCAGTCCAGCGTACTGCTGCACGTGTTCTTGGATTACCAATGCACAAAATTGAAGTAGATGTTACACGGCTCGGCGGAGGATTTGGCGGTAAAGAAGATCAAGCAACTGCATGGGCTGTTATGGCATCTTTAGCTGCTTTAAAATTAAATAAACCGGTTAAATTAATTCTGCCTCGACAGGAAGATATTAGGATTACAGGAAAACGACATCCTTACTCTTCTGATTTCAAGATCGGGTTAACAAAGGAAGGAAAAATTCTTGCCTACGAAGTAACATTTTATCAGAACGCAGGTGCAGCAGCTGATCTTTCACCTGCGATTTTAGACCGCACACTTTTCCACTGTACAAATTCCTATTTCATTCCAAATGTAAAAGCAACTGCGTTAAGCTGTAAAACTAATCTTACTCCGTTTACTGCATTTAGAGGATTCGGCGGTCCGCAGGGAATGTTTGTGATTGAATCTGCTATTTACAAAGCAGCGAATGAACTTGGTATGGAGCCATCAGAGATCCAAAAGAAAAATCTATTAAGAGAAGGAAATGAATTTCCGTACGGACAAAAAGCATTGAATTGTAATATCAGGAAATGCTTTGATGGAGTTGAAGAAAGATATAAACCAAAAGAACTTTTGGAAAGAATTAATGAATTCAATGAAAAAAATAAATTGGTGAAAAAAGGTGCGGCAATTATGCCGGTCACTTTCGGAATTTCTTTCACTACAACATTTTTGAATCAAGCTTCTGCTCTGCTTCACATCTATACGGATGGGAGTGTAAGCATTAGTACTGCTGCTATTGAAATGGGACAAGGTGTTAATGAGAAATTAAGAATGATTGCTGCAAACGAACTCTCGATCAACATTGAAAGAATTCGTATTGAATCAACAAATACTTCACGTGTTTCAAATACATCAGCTACTGCAGCAAGCAAAGGTACAGATCTGAATGGTTTTGCGGTTATAGATGCTTGCAAGATCTTAATTGATCGTCTAAAGAAAGTTGCCGCTGATGAACTAAAGCTGAGTGAGCCTTCCAAAATCGCTATCAAAGATGAAATAGTTTTTTATAACAACAATAAAACCGATCTAACTTTTGCAAAACTTGTAAACACAGCTTATCAAAAACGAATCAGTCTAACAACACAAGCACATCATTCAACGCCAAATATTTACTTCAATACAAAAACAAATAAAGGCAAACCGTTTGCTTATCATTCATACGGCGTTGCGGTTGTTGAAGTAACATTGGATTGTTTAAGAGGTATTTATGAAGTTGATTCGGTTAAAGTTGTTCATGATTTCGGTGATACTATTAACCGGACAATTGATTTGGGACAAGCTGAGGGAGGAATTGTACAAGGAATTGGGTGGATGACAATGGAAGAATTGAAATGGAACAATGAAGGAAAACTATTGACGGACGCACTTTCAACATATAAAGTTCCGGATATACATGCTGTTCCGAAAGAAATGAAAATTCATTTTTTGGAAAATGCATCCAATCCGTTCGGACCGAACAATTCCAAAGCAATAGGTGAACCGCCATTAATGTACGGTATTGGAGTTTACTTTGCTTTAATGAATGCAATGCGCGCGTTCCGCCCGAATCTTGAAATAAAATTCTCTGCACCTCTCACACCGGAAAAAGTTTTACTAATGTTATACAACAAAAAATGAAAGAAAGAATAAAAGAATCAGAATCTGTTGAACTAAAGACATCAATCGCAGAACTAAAAGAGGCGCTCAGATCTATTTCTGCAATTCTGAACAAACATAAAAAGGGTGAGTTATATTTTGGATTAACAAATAACGGTTTTCCTGTTAAAACTAATTTTTCCGAAAAAACGTTAAGAGATATTTCTCAAACTATTTCCAACAAGATTGAACCCAAAATTTTTCCTTCCATAAATGTTATAAAAGTAAATTCAATTGATGTAATAAAAATTTGCTTTGAAGGTAATCAAATTCCTTATTCTGCCGAAGGGAGATATTACATACGTGTTGCAGATGAAGATAAACAAATGTCATCAGCTGAATTAAAAAGGTTTATTATACAGAATAAAGATCAGCGATGGGATAGTTCAATTCATCTTTCCGCTACTCTTAAAGATATTAGTACAAATAAAGTAAAAGCGTTTTGCAAACTGGCAGAAATAAAGTTTAATTCACTTCAAGATGTTTTTGAATCTATAGGCCTTTTAAAAAAAGATCACTTAATAAATGCTGCAGTAATCTTATTTGGTAAATATCCCGAGAAATTTTTTACTAATGCTGTTCTCTCTTGTGCGGTGTTTGCAACTAATAACACAGCAGATATTATTGATCAAAAATTATATAAAGGTGATTTGTTTTTTTTGCTTCGTGAAGCCGAAAATTATATTCTTCAAAATATTCATATTGGCATGAAGGTAGAAGGTTTATTGAGGAAAGATTTACCAGAGATTGACGGGGAAGCATTTCGTGAAGCATTGATAAATGCATTTCTACACCGAGATTATTACGATCCGGATTTTGTTTCTGTCGGCATTTTTAAGAACCGTATAGAGATAAAAAATCCTGGTGGTCCTTTTGGTGGACTTACAATTATTGATATTACTTCACGGAACATTTCGAAAAGAAGAAACGAAGTTATTGCAGATGTTTTTAATCGAGCACGTTTTGGCGAGAGAAAAGGCAGAGGTATATCTCTTATACTTAATAAAGAACCGAAGACTAAATTTGAATTAATAGCGGATTTATTTATTACGACATTTAAACGGAAAACAAATTTAATCCCCCAACAGAGTGGGGGTATAAATGGGGGTTTAAATGAGGGTTTAAAATTATTGCTGAATTATATTGAAGAAAATCCAGGTTTTAATCTTATTAAAATATCTTTGAGTATTAAGAGACCATTAAGAACAATTGAAAAATGGATTGATAAATTGAAAAAAGAAAATCTAATAGAGTTCAGAGGTGCAAAAAGAACTGGTGGCTATTATAAAAAATAAATATTAATTATTGTTTAATTAATATGGAGAATCAATGAACAATTGGTCATGGCAAATAGAGAATAAAGATTTTTTAAGGAAAACTATTGAACGATGTAAGAAACAAAAAATAATTCTTCCCAAATTTTCCGAAATGAAAAATCCGGAAACCATTCCTCCAAAAATTCAAGATAAACTTCTTAAGGTTGGACTTCAGGATATTGATCCGTTAAATTTATTTCGTATCAATTGGCAGAACGATTTTACAACAGGAAAAATTGGCGGAATAAATTTTTTAGAAATACCAAAAGAAATTACCGGAGTTAAAGCACGCATCATCGGTTTGGTCGGTAAATTTTTCCCCACCGGCGCACACAAAGTCGGTGCTTCGTATGGTTGTCTTGTCCCTTATTTAATAACGGGAAAATTTAATCCTGAATATCATAAAGCTGTTTGGCCTTCAACAGGTAATTACTGCCGAGGCGGAGTTTTTAATTCACGGTTACTGTCTGTTCACGGAGTAGCAATTCTTCCGGAAGAGATGAGCAAAGAAAGATTTAATTGGCTGAAGGATATGGGTGCAGAAATTTATGCAACTCCGGGATGTGAAAGCAATGTAAAAGAAATTTATGATAAATGTCACGAGTTAGAAAGTAAGAGTGATGAGTATATAATCTTCAACCAGTTCGATCAATTCGGAAATACAATTTGGCATTACACTGTTACCGGTTCAACAATTGAAAAACTTTTTCATCAAATTAAAAAAGAAAACCAAAGAGTAAGCGGATATGTAAGCGCAACCGGTTCTGCTGGAACGATCGGTGCAGGCGATTATCTGCGTGAAAAATTTCCTTTACTAAAAGTATTAGCCACTGAAGCATTGCAGTGCCCGACACTCTTAATGAACGGCTACGGTGCACATAGGATTGAAGGAATTGGCGATAAACATATACCGTGGATTCACAATGTTAAAAACACGGATGCTGTATGTGCAATAGATGATGAAGATCCGTTAAGAATTTTAAGATTGTTCAACGAACCGGAAGGGAAAAGATGGTTGATGGATAATGGTGTGAAGGATGATGTTATTGAAAAACTTTCCTGGCTTGGAATTTCTTCGATCAGCAATATGCTCTCTTCAATTAAACTTGCAAAGTATTACGAGATGAACGAGAACGATGTCATTTTTACGATCTTCACCGATTCGATAGAAATGTACAACTCACGTTTGGAAGAAATGAATCAAGAATGGGGAAAATATTCCGAACATCAAAGTGAAGTTGACTGGACTTCCGTCATCAAGAAACAAACGATTGATTATTTCAGTGAATTGAGTTATTACGATAAGAAACGGATTCACAATCTAAAATATTTTACCTGGGTAGAACAGCAGGGAAAATCAGTTGAAGAACTAAACGCTCAATGGTATGATGAAAATTATTGGAAGGAGAGATTTTCCGTTGTTCCTATATGGGATAAACTAATTGATGATTTTAATAAACAAGTTGGATTAGAATAGAACGCTGATTGTTATGATTATTATGATCCATCATGATTTTTCATAATAATCATAAAAAATCTGTGTTCCATTAGATAAATAGAATGAAAACACAATCTATAGAAAATGCTTGGATCTGTTCTGTTGTAGAGAACGAGATAATCCCATTCTTTGGTGACATAATAATAAGTGACGGGAAAATTTCGAAAATCCGTCCTAAAAATTTTCAAACTTTTTTGAAAAATCCGGATAAGGTTAAGAAAGATTCCTTCAATACTTACGGAAGAGTAGTAACTATTCCATTAGTAAACTTTCATGATCACATTTACTCCCGACTAGCTAAAGGTCTACCGCTTAAAGGCAAGTTTGATAATTTCCAAAACGTTCTAAAAAACCTTTGGTGGAAACTCGACCGCACACTTGATAAGGAAATGATTGCTGCATCGGCACAAATGGCTGCTATCGAATCAATACGCAGCGGAGTAACATATATTTTCGATCATCACTCATCGCAAAATGAAATTGACGGAAGTTTAAGCACAATAAAAAATGTTCTGAAAGAATTTGGCTTGCGCGGCGCTATCTGCTTTGAATCTACAGACCGGAATGGCTCTGCAAAAGCTCTTGAAGGATTGAATGAAAATTTAGAATTCTTCCAATCCACTACCGAGAACCCGGATTTCAAGGCGATGCTTGGTTTGCATGCATCATTTACGCTTTCCGATGATCTTCTTCTAGAAGCAAATAAATTAATGAAGCACGATTGGGGAATTCATATTCATGTTGCTGAAGACGACAGCGATAACAAATTGAGTGTTGAATATGCCGGTGCTCTGCCGGTTAACCGCTTGAAAAAATATAAATTGATGAATGATAAAAGTATTTTAGTTCATGGTGTTCATCTAAAAGAAAAAGATTATATCAAGATCAGCGAGGCGGAAAGTGCAATTGCATTTTGCCTCGACTCCAATATGAACAATTCTGTCGGTGTTCCGGATTTCGGAAAGATTCCCCAAAGCATTCCGCTATTAGCCGGAACAGACGGAATGCACGCAAATATTTCCCGCTCGCTTAAACAGATGTTTTTAACTTTTCGAGATCAAGGTATCAGCGGAGATCAAGCGACTGCACTTATCAAAAAGATTTATTTTGATCAGATCGGATTTGCTAAAAAATATTTTCCGGATTTCGCAACACTCAATGAAAACGACCGTGCCGATCTGATTGTATGGGATTATGTTCCTCCAACGCCGATGACTAAAGAAAATTTTTGGGGACATTTCATTTTCGGTATGTTGGAATATCCAATTCAAACTGTTTTGCAGAAAGGAAATTTTTTGATGAAAGATTTTCAGCTAATTGATGTTGATGAGAACAAAATTAAAAATGAGACCTTTGTTCAGGGCGAAAGGTTATATAGTAAATTAAAATGATAATGTCATTCTGAAGGAGTTTAACGACTGAAGAATCCCAAAATTATTAGAGTGAGATCCTTCGCCCAGACTTCGTCTGTTCTCAGAATGACAGGATGAGAATTAATGAAAAAAGAATTTTCTGTTGTAGGCAAACCGGTTATACGTGAAGACGGATTCGATAAAGTAACCGGTCGCGCTATGTTTGCTGACGATTATAAATTTGATGGAATGCTTCATGCGGTTATGCTTAGAATTCCGGAGACTCATGCAAAAATTAATTCGATCAATTATTCAGAAATAGAAAACAATAATACAGTCAATTCAATAATCACATCTGCAGATATCCCTGGTACAAAGAAAGTTGGTATGATCAAGAACGATCAGCCAATTTTCTGCGATGAAGTAGTTGTAACACCGGGAGATGTTCTTGCAATGCTGGTCGGCGAAGATGAAGCTCAACTTCGCTCACTTTTACGAAAAATAAATATTAATTACACACAGCTTCCATCATTAACTGATCCAAAAAAATCTCTTGAACCAAATGCAATACTAATTCATCCGGAATTAGGAAGTAATCTTATCATTCATCATCCTTTGCGTAAAGGAAATATTGAAAAAGGATTTGCCGGTAGCGATCACATTCTAGAACAAACTTATACAACGCAATTAATTGAACATGCTTACATAGAACCCGAAGCAGTTATTGCAATACCGCAAGGACAAAACGGAATAAAAATCATAGGCAGTATTCAAAATCCATTTAGCGCCAGAAGAATTATTGCAGCAGTTTTAGATCTTCCGTTAGATAAAGTGCAGGTAATTCAAGCTCAATTAGGAGGATCGTTCGGCGGTAAAGATGATACAATGTGCATTCTTTCTGCACGCGCAGCAGTAGCGGCTATTAAAGTTAATCGTCCGGTAAAAATCCGCTACACTCGCGAAGAATCTATTTTAGAATCCTACAAACGGCATCCGTACATTTTGAATTACAAAGTTGGGTTCACTAAACCCGGTAAGATAAAAGCGATGAAGATAGATATTCTTGCAGATGGCGGAGCTTACTGCTCAATGAGTCCGTTTGTAACTTGGCGTTCTGTTGTTCAAGCAACCGGACCTTATGAAATCGAAAATGTTCATACTGATGTACGTGCTGTTTACACGAACAATCCATACACCGGTGCTATGCGGGGATTCGGTTCACCGCAACCGATCTTTGCTAATGAATCTTTAATGGACGAGATTGCACTTAAGTTGGGAATAACTCCTTATGAGGTAAGAAAAATTAACGGATTGAAAATCGGTTCAATAACGGCAACGGGACAAAAACTTCAAAATCATGATGTGAATCTGCTGACTGTTCTCGAAACCGCCACCAAGGATACTGATTTCCAAAATAAATGGAAGAAGTACAAAAAAGATAAATCAATAGTTAAGAAATATGATTTCACAAGACCGGTTTTCAATGATTCGCAATTCATTGAACCGGATCAGCTTATTAAAAAAGGAATTGGTCTTGCGGTGAGCTACCGTGGTTGTTCACTTGGCGCAGAAGGAATTGATGCTGCAGCTTGTTATCTCTCGATTCAAAATGATGGAACCGCATATTTACTTTCCGGACTTGCGGAAAACGGGCAAGGATTAAGAACAACATTTTCTATAATTGTTGCAGAAGAATTAGGAATTACGACCGACAATATATTTTATCTTGAAACAGACACATCACGTGTACCGGATAGCGGACCAACGGTTGCATCGCGTGCAACATTAATGGGTGGCGGCGCTGTTAAAAATGCTGCAGAAATTCTACGCGGACGACTAGAAGAATTAATTCGAACGGAATGGAAACTAAAATCAGAAGATGAAATAGTTTTTCGTGATAATAAAATACTGACCACTGATCACCGATCACTGATCACTTTCCAAGATCTTTGCAAACTTGCTTTATCACGCGGAATAAATCTTGCAACAATCGGCTGGTATAAAAGTCCAAACGTTGATTGGAATGAACATACAGGACAAGGAGACGCTTACTTTACTTATGTGTACGGATGTCAGGTTGCTGAAGTAAGCGTTAATTTGGGAACTGGCGAAGTTTACCTCGATAAGATTACAGCAGTGCACGATCCCGGAACTGTAATAAATAAACTTGGTGCTGAAGGTCAAGTTTACGGTGGTGTTACACAAGGTGCGGGTTACGGAATGCTAGAGGAAGTAACAACAGAAAATGGGTTAATCCGTGAATTAAATTTTGATCAGTATTTAATTCTAACAGCAAAAGATATTGGAGAAATAAAACCAATCTTTGTTGAAGGGAAAGAAATTTACGGACCATGGGGAGCAAAATCGCTTGGAGAACCGACTTTGGAATTAACAGCAGCCGCAATTTCAAATGCTGTGTGTAACGCTGTTGGAAAAAGATTTTTTAATTTACCGCTGAACTTAGAAGAAATTTTGTTAGGTAAAAAACTAAGACCAGTTGAAGTGAAAAGAGGAAGTTTGCAGTGATGCCATCAATCGAAATATTGACTCCCAAAAGTTTGAACGATATACTCGGTATTCTTTCAAATCAAAACAGAGTTTTAAGAATAATTGCTGGCGGAACTGATGTAGTTACAGGATTGAAACAAGAATCGAATCGTTTTATTAATACGGAAGTTTTAGTTGATATTAATCGTATATCAGAAGTAAAGGGAATTGAGCAAAGGAATGGAAAGATATCTATTGGTGCCGCTTCAACATTCATGGAAATTTACAAAAACCAAATCGTTTCAAAAGAATTGCCGATTCTAAAAAAAGCTGTTGCTACGATTGGCAGTTTGCAAATAAGAAACCGTGCGACGATAGCAGGAAATTTTGTGAACAACGCTCCGTGTGCCGATACAGTTCCTGCTCTTTTGGTTTATAATGCTACAATTGAGATTGAATCAATTAATTCTAAACGGGAAATATCTCTACAAGAATTTTTGCAAGGTCCTTACAAAACTCAGTTGAAGAAAGATGAAATTGTAACCCGTATAAATATTCCGGTTCCGCCAAAAACTTTTGTAGGAGATTTTTATAAACTCGGAAGACGCCAGGCAGTAGCAATCAGCAGAATTACACTTGCTGTTTTAATGGAGTTGAACGAGAACAAAATAAATGAAATAAGAATTGCTTCCGGAGCTGTAACTCCAATCGGAACGCGTTTCGCTGAATTGGAAAAGTTTGCAGCAGGAAAAGAAATTAATAACGATTTTTTAAAGACTCTAGCAAGAATGCTTGGAGAAGAAATAATTAAATTAACCGGACTCCGCTGGTCTAGCGAATATAAATTACCGGCTGTTCAACAAATGTTTTATCAACTATTAAAAGGAATAGAACGCGGATCTTTATGATCTCTTATGATTAGTTATGATCTTAATAAATCATAACAATCATAATAATCAGCGTTCCATTTAACAGGTTAAGATGGAACTGAGATTTAAATTAAACAGGAAAGAAGTAAAAGTTGTTGTTGAACCATATATCAGAGTGATTGATTTGCTGCGAGATAATTTTGCTCTTACCGGGACTAAGGAAGGATGCGGTGTTGGAGAGTGTGGCGCATGTACAGTATTGATGAATGGAAAAGCCGTTAATTCATGTTTGATTTTTGCTGCACAAATTGAAGGAAGTGAGATCGTTACAATTGAAGGAATAGCAAACGGTAACGAATTACATCCGATTCAAAAAAAATTCTTAAAGTATGGCGCAGTACAATGCGGATTCTGTTCGCCGGCAATGGTATTATCGGCTTATGCTTTGCTTGAAGAAAATCCAAATCCAACCGAAGAAGAAATCAAAGATGCAATTGCGGGAAACCTGTGCAGATGTACCGGGTACAAACAAATTATTGAAGCAATTAGTGAAAGCGCAAAAGAATTAATGGCTCACTAATTATTTATTAATTAGAAAAGAATAATCTCTACGAAAAGTTTTTATTAATTGAATTACCTTGTTTCGATTACTGATCGTTGATTGAACAACTTCTCCGCCATTATCCAAAATGATCGTTTCATTTTCTGATCTCAATCTTACATTTACTGTTGTGAAATTTTTGTTCTCATCAAAGAAAAATCCGTCCTTAGCGCTGTGAGTATAATCATTTTCATTTTTGAAAAATGTGAACTTCTCTTTATACGGCGCTCCTTGGTAAGGGCAAAAGGTTTCGCAGTTGCCGCATTCGTTACATAATTGATCAAGATGGATAATCTGATATTGATCTTTGAAGGAATCTGAATTTGACATAATTGCAACGTTGGCGCGGTTCGGACAAACTTCAACACACTTATTACAGATGAAATTACATCCTAAACATCTTCCGGCTTCAAGATTAAAATTTGTATAAATCTTATTGGCAATTTCACCTTTTCTTCTTCTTATGTCTTCGAAAAGTTGCTGATCATTGAGAAGATAATTTTTATCAGAGTGCTGTTCAACTTTAACATTTTCTTTCTTAATAATTGCTTCCGCTGCTTTCTTTCCGTCTGCAATTGATTCTACTACGGTGGATGGTCCTCTTAACGCATCTCCGCCGATGAAAACATTTTCCATCATCGTTTCATTTGTCTCGGAAACTTTTACTCTATTATTTTCTAATTGAATTTTATTCTTTGTCAAAAATTCTGTATCAACACTTTCACCAATTGCAGAGATAATGGAATCAATTTGAATCTCTTCATACTCTTCATCAACCGGCACTACATTTCTTCTCCCGTCAGATCCGGTATCGCTTAGTTTCATTTTTTGACATACTAAAAGTCCTTTGTTAAATCTAACCGGAAGTAACAACTCCTTAAACACAACACCATCTTTAAGTGCTGCTAAGAATTCTTCTTTATCGGCAGGCATTTGTTCTTTTGAGCGGCGATAAATTAAATAAACTTTTTTCACTCCTTTATATCGTGTTGCGGCACGTGCGCTATCCATTGCCGAATTACCACCGCCAATAATGGTAACACTCTTGCCGGGTTTTATTAATTGATCATTGTGGTAATCTTTCAAAAACTCAATCGCATCAAAAATATTTTTGTTATCACCATCAATCTTAATTTTATTTGATGCTTCAGCTCCGATAGCAATGTAGATATATTTATATCCTTCTTTCTTCAGTTTATCAATTGAAAAATTTGGATTGAAACCAAAAACAAATCTGATTCCATGTTTTTCTATGAACTCAATATCTTTTTCAATTGCTTCTTTTGGCAAGCGGAATCTTGGCAATATATTTTGAACAATTCCGCCCGCATTCATTTCTTTCTCGAAGATTGTTACATCAAATCCGGCTTTAGCTAAAAAGTATGCCGCAGATAAACCCGAGGGTCCCGCTCCTATGACTGCAATTTTAATTTTATTTTGATTAATTAAAAATGAATGCTTGAACTTTCTTATGTATGGATCAAAACCGTTAAGTGCAGCTTCTTTCTTAAGGTCACGAATCAACACTGGTTCGTCATATTCCCACCGTGTGCAATGAAACATGCATTGATGATCGCAAATGTAACCTGTTATATGAGGCAATGGATTTTTTGAAACGATCAATTCGTAAGCTTCTTCATATTTTTTTTGCTCAACTAACTTTATATACGATGCAACATCTTGATGTATTGGACATGCTTCTTGGCATGGAGCGATGTAACAATCAAAAGCCGGCAGACTTTTGGGAATCTTTATGGAATTGATCTCACGCTTCTCTTTAGTATAGTTTTTATCTGACAGAGATGCTTCTGCTAAAATTTTCAGGTGAGCAATATTTTTCTTAAAACTATGTTCGATCTTTGATGAATTTTTTTCTATCGATTCTGCAATTTGTAATAGACGTAAATACCCGCCGGGCTTCAACAACTCTGTTGCAAAAGTAACCGGTCTTATTCCGGTTTCTAAAATTTCTTTTATGTTGCTGAAATTAGCTCCGCCAGAATAAGAGATGTTTATTTCACCGTTGAATTCGTTAGCTAATTTGTATGCAAGATTTATTGTAAGCGGATAAAGCGATCTGCCCGACATATACATATCATCACCGGGCAATACTTGAATTTTATTTTTTACACCTAACGTGTTGGATAGTTTGATCCCGAAAGTTTTATTGTACGCAGAAGCAAAAGATCTTAATCTGTTAATCATAGGAATAGCATCTTGGTATTGGATATCGTGATCGAAAGAGTTCTTGTCGAGTTGGATATATTTATACCCGAGTTTATGCAGAGTATCATTTACAAAATCATATCCTAAAAGAGTCGGATTTAATTTTACATACGTGTGTAATCCTTTTTCTTTGATAAGATATTTTGTAATAGCTTCAATTTCATGAGGAGGGCAGCCGTGCATTGTTGAAAGTGTAACCGAATTAGATATTTGCGCTGATATCTTTTCTATGTTCAGAATGATTTCATCACGTTTGCTTCTAGTAATTCCAAATCCATTTTCCAGCAATTTGAATACATTGCTGCTGTTTAGCTGATCTATTAAAACCGATGTGTACTTAGAGAATAATTCATTCTTAGATGCATCTTTCAACTCTTCAATGAATCCATCCATGCGGGGAGATTTGATTCCATCAAGATCATAACCAACGCTCATATTGAAAACAAATCCTCTTTTGGATTTCGAGAGCCCGAGCAGATCTTTTATCAAATGAATTAGAAACCATGCTTTAACATATTCATCATAAGATTCATCAAGCTTCAGTTCTTGAGACCATTCAACATTATAACCTTCATCAGTTGCATCAATGCACGGTTTATCAATCTTTAGATCGTCCAGCTTTTGAACAGTCTTGAGTTCAAAAAATCTACCTCCGGTTAGATATGCGCAAATTATATTTTGGGCTAATTGAGTATGAGGACCGGCAGCAGGACCGATCGGAGTTTCAAGAAGTTCATCAAAAATTTTGTCTTCGCTTTCTCCTTTGGCATAATAAAATTTTGAAGCCGGAATTCCGAAGATTGATTTCTGATTAACGTACTCTTGAAATATCCAGTCCAACAGATTTTGGAAGGGAACCGGCTGCATCTTATCTGACATAAAATTCCTGCTTAATTTCTTGAACATCTTAAATATAAGATATACCGGTATTAAGTGTGTAAGCAATTTTGTAATTTTGTCTAGTTACAAAACAGAATTGGAATAAACATGAAAGAAAAATTATTTAATGCTGTCGAAGCAGAGAAGGAAAATCTTTTCGCTCTTATTCAAAAACTAATTCAGATCAAAAGTTACAGCAGAGAGGAAAAAGAAATTGTAGAATTTATTGTTTCGAAGATGCAAGAATACGGATTTGACGAAGCGTTTCATGATGGATTCGGAAATGCGATTGGAAGAATCGGAAACGGTCCGGTAAAAATAATGTTCGATGCACACATTGATACTGTGAAAGTAACTGATACTGAAACTTGGGCGCATCCACCGTTCGGAGGTGTTATTGAAAACGGAAAAATGTACGGACGCGGAGTTGTTGATGAGAAACCCGCAATGGCCGGATTCTTGATCGCTGGAAAAGCTTTGAAACAAATTTACGGTGATAACTTTCCATTCACACTTTATGTTGTTGGTTCTGTGCTTGAAGAAGATGCGGATGGTTATCCGCTTTATCATATCATCACCAACGAAGGAATCAAACCGGATTTTGTTGTGCTTGGCGAACCGACCGATCTAAAAGTTTATCGTGGACAACGAGGAAGAATGGAATTGAAAATTACAGCTACGGGAAAATCCGCACACGGCGCGCACAATCAGAAAGGAATTAATGCGATCTACAAAATGCAGCCGATAATTGCCGAGATTGAAAAGTTGGATAAAAAATTAAAACCAAAACAACCGCTCGGAAAAGGTTCAATTACAGTGAGCCAAATTGTTTCCAAAGCGCCGTCTGTTTGTTCTGTTTCTGATTTCTGCCAGATCCATCTTGATAGAAGAATGACGATCGGTGAAAATAAAAAGTCAGTTGTAAAAGAATTGAAAGCTATAATTAAAAAATATAAGAGCGATGCAAAGATTTCAATTCCAAATGTTGAAGGAACAAGTTGGAAGGGAACAACATTCTCGCAAGAAGCATATTTCCCGACATGGGTTTATGATGAGAAACATCCGCTTGTTGAAGCAGCAATGAGAACTTCTATGGAAGCAATGGGAAAAGCAAAGAGCGGTGTGTGGAGTTTCTCTACTAACGGAGTTGCAACTGCCGGACATTTTGGAATTCCGACAATCGGTTTTGCGCCGGGTAAAGAAGAACTTTCTCACTCATCGAAAGAAGAACTTGTGCTTGAAGATTTGCTGAAAGCGACAAAGTTTTATTCTCTGTTTCCGTTTGAGTTGGTGAAAAATGTTTAAATTACTTTGGACTAAGGTAAAAATATTATCTAAATATTTTGATGTTGTAAAGAGAAATTTTAAGGATTATTTGTTATTCATAATTCTTACTTTTCTTTTATTAGTGCTGGTAGCATTGATAATATATAAAAATAGATTCCTTCTTAACTTTACAGAAAACACTGGTTATTATTTTTATAGCTCACTATTACAGGCTAATGCAGCAATAATTTCTATTTTTGGTGTTTTCTTTATTTATAAAGTACAATCATTGCAATCATTAATTTCAGATATTTTTAATTCTTACTGTCAAATAAGCTCTTCGGCTATGGATTATGCACTAAAATTTAAAGCAATGGATCTTGAGCAAAAAAAAGAAAGACTAAAAGCAAATAACAGCGATAACCCAGTTAGTAAATTTTATAAACAATGGTACGAAGCGGAAGTTAATCTTGTAAAAATTAAAGAGAAAATTATAAAACCATCAATTCTATTATCTACAGCGATTATTCTTCAATCAATCTTTTTATTATTATCTAATGATATTCATCTTCAAGGTAGTGGTTATGAATTCATATCTTTTCTATTAACAATTTTATATGAGAGTTACGTGTTGATATTATTATCTAAAACAATTTATGAAATTACAGTATAAATCTTTTTTGTGGAGGATTAATGGAAACTCGTTTTAAAGGAAGGCATTTTATTACTGAAGACAACTGGACAAAAGAAGAACTTGATATAGTTTTTGATACAGCATTTGACTTGAAGAAAAAATTCTATGCAGAAGAACCAACACTCTGGCTGCCATATAAAACATTGTTCATGATGTTCTTTGAGCAATCAACACGCACACGCAATTCAATGGAAGCAGGAATGACGCAACTCGGCGGACACGCGCATGATCTCACTCCCGATAAAATGCAGATCACTCACGGCGAAGTTGCAAAAGACACTGCAATTATTCTAAGCCGCATGGGACATGGAATTGCATGCCGTAATTGTTTCTACGGAGTCGGCAACAAGTATTTAAATGAACTTGCGGCTAACTCAAGAAAACCGGTCATGTCGTTGCAAGATGATGTTTATCATCCATTCCAAGGACTTGCAGATTTAATGACGATCTTCGAGCATCTTGGCAGAAACACAAAAAATTTAAAAGTAACAGTAAGTTGGGCATATGCAACAACACACTCAAAACCATTGAGCGTTCCCCAAACACAAATTCTTCTTTTCCCGCGTTACGGAATTGATGTTACAGTTGCTCATCCGAAAGAATTTCCTCTCAGCAAAAATATAGTTGAGAAAGCACAGAAGAATGCAAAAGAAGGCGGAGGAAGTTTACGCTTCACAAATAATATGGATGAAGCATTTGAAGGTGCACAAATAGTTGTCCCCAAAAACTGGGGCGGCTTCGGTTTTTATAATGAAGAATATTACCTCTCTAATGAAGATCAATGCAAGAAAGAAATGAAAAGTAATCTTGAGAAATATCAGAGCTGGATCTGCGACGACAAGAGAATTAAACTTGCCGATAAAAATGTTAAGTTGATGCATGCACTTCCGGCTGATAGAAATAATGAAGTAACTGATGAGATTCTTGATAACCCGAATATCTCAATCGTTTTTGATGAAGCGGAAAACCGTCTTCATACAGCAAAAGCAATTATGGGATTAACGATGTAAATAAAAACAATGGAACGCGGATCATTATGATCTTTTATGATTTATCATGATAGATCATAATAATCATAATAAATCTGTGTGCTATTAACTATGAATGATTATATCTACAAATGTTTTGATTGTGGTAAGACGTACGACAAAGATGAGATAGAAAAAAATCTGGTCTATCTCTGTCCAACTTGCGGCATGATTGAAAAGAACCAACCGTTGCGTGGAGTTCTTTTAATTGAATATGATTATGAATCAATTAAAAAGAAATACAAGAAAAAGGAATTCCTAAAGCTGCAGCCAGGAAGATTTTGGCAGTATAATTTTTTATGGCCGCTTGATTTGAAAAATCCCTCAATCTCTTCACTTCTCCGGAATGACATAGAGAGATTATCTCTTCCATCGAATTGTTTATTAAAATATTCTTTCGAAGGAAATAATTTTTTTGTACTTGATGACACACGAAATCCTACTTTGTCATTTAAGGACCGAGCTTCTAGTTTAGTTGCTCTCAAGGCAATAGAGCTTGGTATAAAAGAGATTGCCGCGGCTTCAACCGGGAATGCGGGTTCTTCATTAGCCGGAATCTGCGCAAGATTAGGATTGAAATCAATGATCTTTGTTCCGAAACTTATTCCGGAAGCAAAACGGATTCAAATACAATCTTACGGAGCTGAGATTTATTTAGTTGATGGCGACTATGATCTGGCATTCGATACTTGTTTGGAAATATCCACAGAGAAAAAATTATACAATAGAAACACCGGCTATAATCCACTTACTATCGAAGGTAAAAAGTCTGCAGCATTTGATATTTTTATGACAACGGAAGGGAAAATGCCCGACTTAATTTTTATTCCTACCGGTGATGGAGTTGTATTAAGCGGATTGTATAAAGGATTATGGGAATTGAAAGAACTTGGCTGGATTGAGAAATTTCCAAAATTAATCGCTGTTCAAGCTGAAGGTAGTAATGCAGTTGTTAGATATATGAAGAATCAAAAGTTCGAATACTTGCCCGCTAAAAGTATTGCCGATTCAATTTCTGCCGGTGCACCGAGGTGTTTATACATGACTTATGATGCAATTGTAAAAACAAAAGGTGAAGCGATTCAAGTGAGTGATAATGAAATTCTGGATGCACAAAAATATGTAGCACAAAATTATGGAATATTAATTGAGCCGTCTTCTTCATCAACGTTTGCAGCTTATAAAAAATTTATTACACAAAATAAATTACATGATCAAACTGCTCTGCTTCTTTTTACCGGAAATGGATTGAAGGACACTTCTGCTCTAAAAAGTTGGAATCCCAACATCAAACCGAACTTGCCAAAATTTTTAAAAGAAAAATTATTAAACAAATGAGTAAACCGATCATAAACGGTCTGCTAATCTCAGCCGGATTATCCGGAAGGATGGGACAATTCAAACCGTTGATACTTTACAAAGGCAAATCATTTGTAGTAACAATAGTTGAGAAGCTTTTATCAATTTGCGAAAGAGTAGTAGTTGTGACGGGATTTCAGAAAGATAAAATAGAAGCAATCATTAGTTCTCAATTCTCAACCTTGCCTGCCGGCAGGCAGGTTCTCAATTCTCAATTTCTCAAAAAAGTTAATTGCATTTATAATCCTAACTTTGATAAGGGTATGTTCACTTCACTTCAAGTCGGATTAAAAGAATTGAAGGACTCAGATTGGATTATTTATCATTTTGTAGATCAGCCCTTTCATGAAGAAAAATTTTATAAAGAATTAATTTCTCAAATCGATAATAATTATGATTGGATACAGCCATGTTATAAAGGAATGGAAGGTCATCCGGTTCTATTCAAGAAAAATATTTTCGAAAAAATTTTAACAGCTGATCCGTTTTCTTCACTTCGATTGATTAGAGATGATGGCGGTACAAAGGGGAAAAATTGGGATTGTAGTTACTCCCAAATATTAAATGATTTTGATACTCAATCGGATATAGAGAAATTCAATAAAATTAATAACCGATCTGTTTAAGTCTTTGAGCTACATATTGTGAACTTGTATAAGGTTGTTTCATTTCGAAATTTACAAACGATTTTTTATTACAGTCATAAACTCTAATTCGATCTAAATTTTTATAAACAATTAAGTCAACATCAACCGCATCGGAAAGTTTGTTTAACATTTTCTTAGAAAGATTTGCTAGATCATAATCGAACTTCGTTATTTTATCCCAGGTTGTTGCATCTTCTACAACATTAAATCCCAAAGATGAAAACATAGATACTAGTCTTAATCTTTCCCTATCAAGAGAGAAGTTATAATTTTGAACATCACGAGTAAGAGGCATTATAAAAACAGAAGTTGTTTTAGAATTTGTTTCTGCTTCTTGAGAGAAAGAAACTGTTGAGATAGTAAGAAGCAATAAAATCGAAAGTAAAATGGATTTGTATTTCATGATCTCTCCTATGCCTAATATTATTTTCACTTCTACCAAATCATAATTGAAATAGTTTCAAAAAACAAGGCAAAATTTTATAGATGAATTTATATGGATTTTACTGCCAACTGTCCGCATGCGGCAGCGATGTCATCACCCTGTGTTTCGCGGATCATAACAGTGATATTGTTATTACGGAGTTTATCGGCAAATTGATGAATCTCTGTTAACGGTGTCGGTTCAAGTTCGAAAGAGATGCCTTCCGGAGCCATATGTTTTATACTGTTGAACGGAATGATATTAATTTTTGAAGGAATAGAACTGCAAATTTTAGTAAGCGCTTTTATATCTTCGTATCTATCGTTGATATCTTTAAGCATTGTGTATTCAAATGTGATTCTTGTTTTGGTTTTCTTGGCGTAATATTTTAATGCTTCAAGGTTTTCTTTGAGAGAATATTTTTTGTTGATTGGCATTATCATACTTCTAATATCTTCAAATCCGGAGTGGAGCGAAAGGGCAAGTTTAACTCGAACACTACGATCTGCAAGATCTTTTATCTTTGGTGCTATGCCTGCAGTTGAAATCGTAATGCGCAATCTGCTTAATCCTTTTGTAAGCTCGTGTGTAAAAATTTCTACTGACTTTAATGTTGCTTCGTAATTAAGAAGAGGTTCACCCATTCCCATATAAACGATATTGGTAATATTTTTTTTACCATGTTCTTTGGATGTTAGAAGATATTGATCTACAACTTCACCGACAGAAAGATTTCGTTTGTAGCCCATTAGTCCTGTTGCGCAAAATTTGCAATCAAGCGGGCATCCGACTTGAGTTGAGATACAAAGAGTATTTCTTTCTCTTTCCGGAATAACGACCGATTCGATCTTCCGTTCATCATGCGTTGAGAATAAATATTTTTTCGTTCCGGTTGAAGTAGAATTTTGAGTTGTTACTAAACTTAAAGTTTGTAGTTCGCAATTTGCAGATAGCTTTTGTCTAAGCTCTTTAGAAATATTCTGCATTTCGGAAAAATCTGTAGCAAGATGATTATACATCCAATTATAAACTTGTTTACCTCTGAATTTTGACTCGCCGATTGAAACGAAATACTCTTCAAGTTCCGGAAGCGTTAGACCTTTTAATTGTATTTTCTTGTTATTGGTATTCATTGAAACAAATATAGAGATCAAGATGGAAAGTGACAAAGAGAGAAGTTCCTGAGTACGTTAGTTCTTTAGTGCCTGAGTATTAGAAAGAGAGTTTGATATTTGAAAACCTTTCTGTAGTTTTGAAACGTAATCAACGAATCAAAATTAGATTAAAAAGAGGAAAGGATGAATTTCGAATTCACGGAAGAACAACTGATGATTCAACAGACAGCTCGCGATTTTGCTGAGGCAGAGATAGCTCCAACAGCTGTTGAGCGGGATAAAGAAGCTAAATTCCCGGTCGAATTAGTTAAGAAACTAGGTGAACTTGGGTTTATGGGAATGATGGTTTCACCTCAATATGACGGCGCAGGACTTGATACTGTTAGTTATGTCTTGGCAATGATAGAGATATCAAAAGTTGATGCAAGTGTTGGAGTAATAATGTCCGTAAACAATTCATTAGTTTGTTACGGATTGGAGAAATGGGGAAGTGATTTAATAAAAGAAAAATATTTAAAACCGCTTGCACGCGGAGAAAAACTTGGTGCTTTTGCTTTGTCCGAACCTGAAGCCGGAAGCGATGCTACGCATCAACAAACTTCTGCGGTTAAAGATGGAGATCACTGGGTTATTAACGGAATGAAGAACTGGATTACCAATGGATCTTCCGCCGATTATTATTTAGTTGTTACTCAAACAGATAAAGAAAAAGCTCATCACGGAATTACAACATTTCTGGTAGAAAAAGGAACGCCGGGTTTTGGTCACGGAGTTAAAGAAGATAAACTTGGAATTAGAAGCAGCGATACTTGTTCATTGACTTTTGAAAATTGCAGAGTGCCTGAAGAAAATGTTATTTGGGAAATTGGTAAAGGATTTAATTTTGCAATGGAAACTCTCAATGGCGGAAGAATTGGAATTGCTTCTCAAGCTGTTGGAATTGCAGAAGGCGCACTTAATGCCGCAACTAAATATGCAAAGACCAGAAAAGCATTCGGAACTGAGATTGCTAACCATCAAGCCATTCAATTCAAACTTGCGGATATGTCAACCAAAGTCGAAGCTGCAAAACTTTTAACTCTTCAAGCAGCAGCATTAAAAGATGCTGAAAAGAAATACGTTAAAGAATCGGCTATGGCTAAATTGTACGCATCTAAAATTGCAGTTGAATGTGCCCTCGAGGCAATTCAAATCCACGGCGGTTATGGTTACGTAAGAGAATATTTAGTTGAAAGATATTTACGAGATGCTAAGATTACAGAGATTTATGAAGGAACGTCAGAAATTCAGAGAATTGTAATTGCGAGAGAGTTATTGAAGGATTGATAAGAAGTGACTGAGTGCCTATGTCCCTAAGTAAATATTTATAAGGAATAATGTGACAAGATTAAATATTGGGAAAATATTAAGCATTTGTATCTATTTATTTTTATTTAGTTTTCCATATAATCTTAATGCACAAACTGATTGGGTAAGGTGGGAAGGTAAAGAAACTTTTTATCAACTTCCCGCCACTCATAACCATGATTATACAGTTGATAAATCTAGTTTTGGAATGATATTACTTTCTGTTTTGCGAAATACATATTACTTTTTTATATCTGATTTGGATGGCGATAATTGTCCGTTTGAACCTTCATGCTCAGCATTTTTCCTTCAGTCAGTTAAAGAAACAAGTATTATTAAGGGAACGTTGATGTTCGCAGACCGTTTTACACGGGACTTAAATTTTTTCAAAGGAATGAATCATTATGCTTTACTTGCATCGAAGAAATTTTCTGATCCGGCTTATAACTATACACTTCATTCTGCAAAAATAAAATTCTAATCCAATATTGAAAACCAAAACCAACAAACGATTTATAGTTGCATTCTTCTTCTTGATAGTTCTACTGAACACCGCCAATTGCCAACTGCCAACTGCCGGAAATATTTTCTCGCCTCAAAACAGACTACAATTCGGAAACTTTCTTTACAAGGATAGAGACTATTTACGCGCTGCTGAGGAATTTAAAGAATATTTAAAAAACGAAAGCAACGATACAATTGTATTTAGATTAGCCAACAGCTATTTCAAAATAGGGCTCTTTACAGAAGCGGTGGATAATTTTAAGGGATTATTTTTCGGCTCGCAATTATCTGAAGAAGCCCGGTTGTTATTTTATGAAACTATTTTTTTCCGGAATGACTACAAGTCACTGCGTGAACTTGCTGATGAAAAAAATTATTCTTCTTCAAAATTTGCTAAGGAGATCGAACGATTAAAATACATGTCCTACTTTTTTGATAATTCCGCTCTGCCCGATGAAAATCTTGTATTAAAGAATTTTCCGGACACGGTTCAATCTCGGTTGGTAAATTTTTATCAACAGAAGAAATTTCCGCAGCATAAAAGTCCTACAACTGCAGCAATATTATCTACGTTCATACCCGGAGCAGGTAAAATATATACCGGAGAAGTTGGCGATGGAATTACTTCATTAATTGCAACCGCATTAACAACATATCTGGCAGTTACAAATTTCAATGCAGATCATCAATTCAGAGGATGGTTGTTTAGCGGACTGGCTGCTTTTTTCTATGCTGGAAATATTTACGGTTCTGCCGCATCAGCACAAATTTATAATGCTAGGATTCAATTCAATTTTAATAAAGAAGTAAAACTATTTTTCGAACAGAGAAATTATTTCTTACCCAAGATAGATTACTAATATGAAAATCCGGTTTACAGCAATCTTACTTTTATCCACTTTTTTATTTACTGCAAAAGCACAAGATCATTTATTAATTCAGTCGGATTATGCTAATAATCTATTTAACAGCAAACAATACTACGATGCGATTACTGAGTATAAACGTCTTCAATTTTTCGATTCAACAAAAACATTTAATTACGAAATAAATTATAAAATTGGAGAATGTTACAAAGCCGGGGCAAAATATGATGACGCAGTAAAATATTTTTCTTTTGCTGAACTGAGTGCTCGTAACGAAGATGAACATTTTGATTCGAAGACACAAATTATCCGGACAAATATTTTAAGAAGAACAACCGACCGTGCTCTGCAGCTTTGTGATGAACTTGAAAAAGATCAACGATTTAATGGTAAGAGCGATCAAATCAATTATTGGCGCGGATGGGCATTTATCTTAGCAGATAATTGGGAATACGCCGCCAAATCTTTTGCTAAAATTAATTCAAACCATGAATTAAAAATACTTGCCGAACAAACGGACAAAGCCAAAGTTTCTGTAACATTTGCAAAGGTAATTTCATATATTTTGCCTGGTGCGGGGGCAATTTATAGCGGTAAAATCTTATCAGGATTAATGTCAATAGGTTGGAATTTACTTTCCGGGTATTGGACAGTCAACTCATTCATAGAAGACCGAGTATTTGACGGAGTTGTAGTAGCAGAATTAGTTTGGCTTCGGTTCTATAGAGGAGCCATTCAAAACGCAGAAGAATTTGCACTCGAGAAAAATTTAGAAGTCTCAAATAAATCTTTACGTTATCTTCAGAACGAATATAAGGGTATCAAACCGTGAAGCTTTCAGAAGAAGAAGTAAGAAAAATTACGTTCGAAGCAATTAGTGAATTAGGAGATAAAGCTACTCCGGAAGCAGTAAAAGAATTAGTACGTAGACGAGTTGAATCAATGGGTGGCGATTACAAATTCGAGAAAGGCGATGCCTCATCAGGTCGTGTAATTTTAACATCGTTTGGTTTAAATCATCCCGGCATTGTTGCCGGTGTAACTAAGGCGCTTGGTGATGCAAATTGCGACATTCAGGATCTTAGTCAAAAAATTCTTGGCGATTTTTTTACAATGATTATGGTAATTGATATTTCCGCTTCGCAAAAAGATTTAAAAGAAATTCAAGAAGAGATGAATAAAATTTCAGCACATTTGAAAATTAAAATTTATTTACAGCACGAAGATGTGTTTAGGTATATGCATCGTATTTGATAGTTGTCTGTAGTCTGTGGTCAGTTGGAAAACATATTTATGGGGGTCAAATTGAAAACTAATTTTGAATCACTTAGGATTTATAGATTATCAGAAGAATTATCAGATCTGATTTGGGATATTGTGAGTGCTTGGGAAAAATTTTCAAAAAATACTATTGGTTCTCAAATAGTTAGATCTTCTGATAGTATAGGTGCAAACATCGCTGAAGGAAACGGCAGAGGAACTTATAATGAGAATAGAAGATTTGCTAAAATTGCACGCGGTTCCTTATTTGAAACAAAACATTGGTTAAGAAGAGCAGTCAAAAGAAATCTTTTAACTAAAATGCAAATAGAAAAATTAAAAACAATAATAGATGAGCTAAGTCCAAAATTAAGTTCATATATTAATTCTATTGGGAGTTCGAAACAATTTTCAACTGACGACGGACAACAGGCAATAATTAAATAATACAAAGAACGACTAACTACTAACAACGGACAACTAACGCGCTATGCCTTATGAATTTGAAGAAATACTTGAAACTATCCGAATGACCGAGATCGAACATTTTGATATTCGAACTGTAACGATGGGAATTAGTTTGAGAGATTGCCATGATAGAAATATTGAAGTAACTAAACAAAAAATATATGATAAGATCCTTCGATACGGAAAACAGCATGTAAAACTTGCTAAAGAAGTGGAATCACAATATGGAATTTCAATTGCCAATAAGCGTATATCTGTAACGCCAATTTCAATTCCGTTCGATGCGTGTAACTTAGAAGAATTTATTGAAATTGCAAAGACTCTTGATAAAGCTGCAGAAGAAATCGGGATAGACTACATTGCGGGATATACTGCATTAGTTCAAAAAGGGATGACAAACGGTGAGAGCGAACTCATCAAATCAATTCCCTTTGCACTATCACAGACAAAACGTGTCTGCTCAAGCGTCAATATCGGTTCTACAAAAGCCGGCATTAATATGGACGCTGTGATGATGATGGCGGAGGTAATAAAACTTACTGCCGAAAAAACAAAAGATAACGATTCGATCGGTTGCGCAAAACTTGTGGTTTTTGCAAATGCAGTTGAAGATAATCCATTTGTAGCTGGTGCATTTCATGGTGTAAGTGAGCCGGAAATAGTTTTGAATGTTGGTATCAGCGGTCCCGGCGTTGTTTTAGAAGCTATTCGTGAAGCAGGCAATGTTGATCTACAGCAGCTTTCGGAAGTGATAAAAAAAACTATTTTCAAAATCACTCGTGCAGGAGAATTGATAGGAAGAAAAGTTGCAGAGAAAAATGGAATTCCATTTGGGATAGTTGATATTTCTTTAGCCCCAACACCGGCTGAGGGTGACAGTATAGCAGATATTTTGAAAGCAATGGGCATTGAAGATGTTGGTGCACCCGGAACAACTGCTGCTCTCGCTATGTTGAATGATTCAGTTAAGAAAGCCGGCTTGATGGCAAGTTCTTCTGTCGGTGGAATGAGCGGTGCGTTTATTCCGGTTAGTGAAGACATGGGAATGATCCGTGCTGTGCAAGCCGGAAATCTTTCATTGGAAAAATTAGAAGCTATGACCGCTGTTTGTTCAGTTGGACTTGATATGATTGCAGTGCCCGGCGATACTACTGCTACAACTATTGCAGGAATTATTGCTGATGAAGCCGCCATCGGAATAATTAATGACAAAACAACAGCAGTAAGAATTATTCCCGCATACGGAAAGAAGATCGGAGACTTTGTTGATTACGGCGGACTCTTGGGTAAAGCACCGATCATGGAAGTAAGAACAATAAGCTGTGCAGGATTTGTAGGAAGAGGCGGAAGAATTCCAGCGCCAATGAGAAGTTTAACGAATTAGGAATCGAAAAAATTTTATGGTAACTCAATCTGTTGATACAAATCCGGAAGTCGAAAGATTTCAAATTTCTCTTCTTCGAAAAGCGAGCGTTGCAAAAAGATTCGCACTGATGCAATCGTTGACTTCAACAACAATCCAGCTTTCTAAAAGAGCAATTGCACGATCTAATCCGGGATTGAGCAAAAGAGAATTGGATCTACTTTTTGTTAAATATCATTATGGCAATAAACTGGCTGAACAACTTCGTGATTATTTAATCCGGAACGGTGATGAATAAATCTGATTTAGCAACTATCTTAGAACCTGTTGTAAAAACGTTTGAAGAATTAGGAGTGTTATATTATGTAAGCGGCTCTGTTGCAAGTTCTGCATATGGTATCGCAAGAGCAACGTTGGATGTTGATTTGGTATCTAATTTACAATCTCATCAAGTCAACCTTCTTGTGGAAAAATTGAAACCGGTTTACTTTATTGATAGCGAAATGATTCTTGATGCAATAAAAACAAGGTCTTCATTCAACATCATTCATCTTGATTCAATGATGAAGATTGATGTTTTTATTTTGATAGACAAACCATATCCGCAAAAAGCATTTGAAAGGAAAAGAATTGATACTCTTGATGATGAAGCCGACTCAATTAAAATGTATCTTTGTTCGCCCGAAGACATTATTCTCAACAAACTGGAATGGTATAAAGCCGGAAATCAAGTTTCCGAGCGGCAATGGCTTGATGTGTTGGGTGTAATCAAAGTGCAAGGTGATTCCTTAGAATTAGAATACATAAAACTATGGGCAAAAGAATTAAATGTTTTAGATTTGTTAGAGAAAGCATTAAGTGAAGGAAGTGTTTAATCTATCTTCGGAAGAATTCCTGCACCTATGAGAAGACTTACTAATTAAAATAAGTATTCAGAATAAGTTTCAAGATAAAAGGAGGATAAATGAGTAAAGGTCTTAAGATTGGTTTGGGGATTCTTGGTGTAGTAGTTCTTTTTATTATTCTCACAGTATCATGGGCTACTGGTAAATATAACAGCTTTGTTGGTTTGAATGAGAACGTAAAATCTGGTTGGAGCCAGGTAGAAAATGTTTATCAAAGAAGAGCTGATCTTGTTCCAAATTTAGTTGCTACCGTAAAGGGTGTAGCAAATTTTGAAAAAGAAACTTATACAGCAGTTACCGAAGCACGTGCAAAAGTTGGGCAAATAAAACTTACTGCTGATCAGCTTAGCGACCCTGCAATGATACAAAAATTCCAAGCTGCTCAAGATGGTTTGGGAAGTGCGTTATCGCGATTATTAGTTGTATCCGAAAATTATCCTCAACTGAAAGCAAATGAAAACTTTTTACAGCTTCAAGCTCAATTAGAAGGAACGGAGAATCGTATTACGGTTGAAAGGCAAAAGTATAATCAGGTTGCGCAAGAATATAATACTGCAATCAAGAAATTTCCCGGTGTAATAATAGCCAACTTTGGCGGATTTAAGGAAAAAGAATATTTCAAATCATCAGCAGGTTCAGAACAAGTACCGAAAGTACAGTTTTAACGTAGAGTGTAGAGCAACGAACGTAGAGTGATAAATAAATGAAAAAAGTTTTTCTGTTTATTCTAATACCAATTTTATTTCTTAAAGCACAGATTGAGATTCCAGTATTAAAAAATTATACTACTGATTTGACCAACACTTTATCGAATTCTGAACTCTACACTCTAAACTCTGCTCTCAAAAATTTCGATGATTCAACTTCCAACCAAATTGTATTTCTAATGATCTCTGCTCTTAACGGAGCTTCGTTAGAAGATTTTACACATCAAACAGCAACTAAAAATCAAATCGGTTCAAAGAAAAATAATAATGGTGTTCTTTTCTTTGTTGCCAAAGATGACCGCAAGATGAGGATTGAAGTCGGTTACGGATTGGAAGGAACTTTACCGGATGCACTTGCCAACTCAATTATTAGAAATGAAGTCCGTCCTTACTTTAAGCAGGGTAATTATTATTCGGGTATTGCCGCCGGAATAAATGCAATATTGTTAGCTACACGCGGTGAATATCAAGGAGACGGGGGTAAAAAAGGAAAAGGAACCGGTACAGGAATTCCTTTCATCTTTGCAATTATCCTTTTCATAATTCTCTCTTCTATTTTTAGAAAAGGGGGAAGAGGCGGCGGCGGGGGAATTTTACCTTGGATAATATTAAGTTCAATGGGAAACAGCCGTAGAGGCGGTGGATGGGGATCATCTGGTGGTTATGGAGGTGGGGGAGGCGGTTTTGGCGGTTTTTCAGGGGGTGGCGGTAGTTTTGGCGGCGGCGGAGCAAGCGGAAGCTGGTAAATTATTAATTCAAAAGCCCAATTTGTCTTGAAGTTCTAACCTTGTTTTAGTATTATTTCAACCGCATTGATAGATATTTCAGAAGGTATAGAGTTATTTAATAAAGCTGATTTCTTTTCCGCTCACGATCATTTTGAGTAAAGCTGGATGGAATATGACCGGGAAGAAAGATTTTTCTTTCAAGGAATGGTTCAAGTTTCAACCGGATGTTATCACCTCATATTCGGAAATTTTAGAGGTTCGTTAAGCCAACTTAAGAAAGGAACTAAAAAAGCTGAGATCTTATCTCCCTTCTCATAGAAATATTGATTTAGAAAATTTAGTTAATATTATAGAACCCATAATCCAAGAGTTAAATGATTTTATTTCTGAACAAGACCCGCAAATGTTTCGGAACAAAATTCCTAAGATTAGACTCAACGATTAAATTTTTTTAATAAATAAGGAGGCCAACTATGGCAATCATGATAACTGACGAATGTATTAATTGTGGCGCATGCGAACCCGAATGCCCCAACACAGCAATTTATGAAGGTGGTGCAGAATGGAAACTTGCAGGCAACACTTACGGAGAAGGACAAGCAGCTCCTACCGGTGCCGATGGTTTTTTCTCAAAAGATTTTTTCTATATCGTTCCTGATAAATGCACCGAGTGTGTCGGATTTCACGATGAACCGCAGTGCGCTGCTGTTTGTCCGGTTGATTGCTGCGTTCCGGATCCTAAACATGTTGAAGATAAAGACACGCTACTGAAAAGAAAAGAATATTTGGATGGATTAGGAAGATAGCTGTTAGCATTTAGCGTTTAAGGTTTTATTGTAGAGCCGTCTCAATATTGAAACTGGGACGGCTTTTCATTTTGTGTTAAAGAAAAAACATATCATACTGGCAGAGCTGCCCATTTTGTAGATTATAAGCCATTGCAGCCAACCCGATTTCAATAGTTACTTTTTCGATCCATCTGAGTAAAAATCTTTTGAAGGAAAATAATTTATCTCATCATTCGGAAGAAAGACAGACAGTCGTTCTTAAAATGCTTGAGAATGAATAGCAAAATTTAAATCCGGTGGAATTTACGGCAATCAATTTCCCGAAAGATGGATCCCTTCTGCAATAGCAATACTTGGTAAACCTTTTACCGAACAGAATAATTTTATGAACAGCACATAGAAAATCGTGCATTCAAAAATAACTGAGTTTTATTAAAACAGAATTGATTATTTATATACTCAAGAAGGAAAAGATATTTTTAATCATCAAAACAGAACAATATAAGTAGGTTAATAATTTCGAAAGCCCTTCCCTTTGGGAAAGGGTTGGGATGGGTTTAGTTATTAACTCACCTTACGTAAAGTATTGTAATTGTCATATTGAGCGGAGCGAAATATCTCAAAACAGTTTGAAATCGAGGTGTTGAGATTCTTCACTCCGTTCAGAATGACAATTTTGCGTAAGGTGAGTTATTAAATGGATTTACTCTGTCTTCATTAAAATAAGGACGATAATTCTCTGAACTTTCCGCTTCCTGAATCCATCCATTGTGCAAACCGTATTTATCCATCAGTTCAATAGCGTTTTTGTATTCCGATTCGCGAAGTGTACGGTTTATTAAAATATCATTCGATGCTTTGTTGGATGGATAATACTGCGACATCAACGAAATGTGAATGTTTGAATTTAACTCTTCCGCTATGAACTCGAAAACTTTTTCCGATTCTGCTAATCCATTCGGAAGAACAAGATGACGAATGATTAATCCGCGAACAACAACATCACCATCATATACCAGCTCATCTCCGACCTGACGGAACATCTCTTTAATTGCTTCTTTAGTGTGATCAAAATAATCATCTACTCTGGAATAAGTCTTTGCATTTTGATTATTGCCGTACTTGAAATCCGGCAAGTAGATATCAATCACACCGTTGTAAAGTTTGAGCATATCAACCGAATCATATCCGTTTGTGTTATAGATTATTGGCAATCGCAAACCTTTTTCAGTAGCAAGATAAATTGATTTAAGAATTTGAGCGGAGAAGTGTGTTGGTGAGACCAAACCGATGTTATGACAATTTCTCTCTTGAAGTTCAATCATTATATCAGCAAGACGCTCTAATGAAACTTCATGCATCTTTTCAACTTTCCAGTTTTGACTGATTTCATAATTCTGACAAAACATACATCTCAAATTACAATTGCCGAAGAAAATATTTCCAGCGCCTCTATTTCCCGATAGAACAGGTTCTTCTCCAAAATGTGACGTATATGAAGAGACTATTGGGAGTTCGAGACTTTGACAAATTCCATACTCTCCTCGCGTACGATCAACTTCACAGTTACGCGGGCAACTTCTACAAGATTTTAAAACGCCAAGGGTGGATTGAGCTCTTTTCTTGAGTTCACCGTTTTGAAATAATCTAATATATGAGGGAATAAAGTTCATTTATCTATCGGCAAATTTTCTTTAGTATAAATCTATAAATATTCGTGTTTCTTTGACAATAAGAATTACATGAAAGCCGTTCTTTTGAATGTCGTAATCGAAACTGATAAAAGTAAAATTCTTACTGCTTTTTTTAATATGGATGTCCGAAGATAAATTGAATAAGAACTATTCTTGGAAATTTGTGAGAGGTGTCATTTTGATATTTCTTATCTTTTGTTATCTTAAAAGTAAAATAGAAGCAGAGCAATATGAAGATCGCATTTAAAACACGATTAAATGATTTTCTTAAGAAACCGTTGGTAGGACTTATTCTTACCTATATCTCTGTTACAATCATTCTATCGCTTCTCGGACTCTCTTATTTTAGTGAACAGAAAAACAAGATCATAAACGATCGTTATGAATATCTCGGCTCGACTGCGGAATTTAGAATGTCGCAAGTAATTCAATGGTTGAAAGAGAAATATTCTGATTTGGAAATTCTCAAGGTCAGTTCTCCGCTATTAAATCTTTCAAAAACAAAATTGACTTCCCAATTGAATGTTTCGCCCGAGATCAAAAGTTGGTTCGGTTCGTTGAGGAGATATTATGGGTATGACGATATCATTATTGCAGATCACTCTGAAAAATTAATCTACAGTTTGTCATCGTCCAAAAAATATTTTACTAAGATTGATTCTTCATTATGCAGATTAGCATCTGATTCCAACATGGTTCTTTTTTCCGATTCAGATGAAAGAACGACTGTTCAGACCGCGCTTAAGTTTTACATACCTCTCGAAGAAAAAAACAGCGGTGAAAAAAGAAATGGCGGTGTATTGGTTCTTATTTTAGAACCAAAGAAAAATTTTGATCCTATCTTAAATCAAAACATAGATAAATCTCCAACTCTCGAATCGTTGTTGGTAAAAACAATCGGCGATAGTGTAGTGTATCTAAATTCATTACGAGTTGATCGTGATAAAAATGTATCGAGTCTGCCTTTAAAAAATAAAGCTCTTACGTCTGCCAATGCCATTGAGGGAAGAAGAAATTTTGTGGAAGGGATTGACTATAAAAATGAAGAAGTGATAGCCGTGATTCAAAAGGTGCCTTCTTCATCATGGTTCTTGATCACCAAAATTGATAAATCGGAATTTTATCAACCGGTTAATGATTTCGGTAAAATCGTTTTCCTGGCGGCGACATCATCAGACTTTCTATTGGCTATTATATTATTCTTCTTCTGGAGAAAGAACATCTTTTCTAATTATAAAAGAAGATATGAAGCTGAGATTGAAAAATTAAAACTGGAAAATCGTTTTGAAGCATTGATAAATGAAGTGAGAGATTATGCAATTTTTATGCTGGATGCCGGCGGCAACGTGATATCGTGGAATGAAGGATCAAAAAAAATAAAAGGTTATAATCCGGAAGAAGTTATTGGAAAGCATTTTTCTATTTTTTATACCGAAGAAGATAAGATCAAAAATAAACCATCGAATGAATTAGAATTTGCAGTAAAGAACGGCAGTTTTGAAGAAGAAGGATGGAAACTGAAAAAAGACGGATCTTTATTCTGGGCTAATGTTGTAATCACTTCATTGAAAGACGACAAAGGAAAATTGTACGGATTCTTAGAAGTAACGCGCGATCTAACTGAAAGAAAAAAAGCAGAAGAAGAAATAAGAAAATCAAGAGATTTTTATTTGAAACTGCTTGATGATTTTCCAAATCCCGTCTGGCGTTCAGGTCTTGATGGTAAATGTAATTATTTTAATAAAGCGTGGCTTAATTTTACCGGGCGGTCATTGGATCAGGAAATTGGAGATGGCTGGGCTGCGAATCTTCACCCGGAAGACACGGAAAAAGTAATGAACAAATTCTACACTGCATTTAAGCAGCAAAGAAGTTTTACGCTTGAATACAGAATGAAAAATTCAGAGGGGCATTTTCGTTGGTTAATCGATTTTGGAATGCCGTATTATGATATGGATGGAAATTTTGCAGGCTATCTCGGTTCACGTTATGATAATGATGACCGCAAGAAATATGAGGAAACAATCAATACGCTATTAAGAATAAGTGAAAAACTTTACTCCTCTCTTGAGATTGAACAGATTACGGACTTTTTAGTTACCGAGAGCATACAATTAGTGAATGCTGAAAGTGGTTTTGCTTGTTTGATGAATGAAAAGGAATTTGAAACAAACAGATATTATTATAAGGATCACTGGGAATATCTTAACAAAATCTATCCGACCGATGACGCACTCCTAAAAAGATTCATTGCTGATAAAGAAAGTTACACGTCGGTTGACACCTTGAACGACGATCTGATTGATAAAGAAATTGTCAATCGTTACGGTATAAAACAAATCCTTTCAACTCCATTATTTGGTTCAGCCGGAGAGTTGATAGGATTTTTCGAGATTCATAACAAAAAGAATAATAAAGTTTTTAACAACGATGATATAAATTTATTGAGAGCTGTAGCGCGAAATGCTTCTATCTCAATTGCAAAATCTTTGAACTACGAAAAATTGAGACAGACTGAATTACAACTTCGAAAATCTGAATCGGAGTTGCGGAATCTTGCCGCTCAAATCCAATATGCAAGAGAAGCGGAAAGACAACATATAGCAAGGGAAGTTCATGATGAGCTTGGACAATTATTCACCGGTATTAATTTGAATGTCTCTCTTCTTACCGAGATGTTAGAGCAAACTAAAAAACCATCGGTAGTGGAAATACTTGACGAATTACGCTCCGTTCAGATTTTTGTTAATAAAGGTATTCAAATGGTAAGAGATATTTCGGGAAGTCTGCGGTCATATGTACTGGATCATCTCGGTTTAATTCCAGCAATTCATGAATATTGCCGTGAGATAGAACGGATAAGTAATATCAAATGTAATTTCAAATCAGAATTGGAATCCTTTAACCTCGATGAAGAAAGAAATGTAGCTCTATTCCGGATTATTCAAGAAGCATTGACGAATGCGATCAGACATGCGGATGCCAACATTATAGATGTGAAAATAATGCAGTCGAAAGATAATTTGGATATTTTGGTTTTAGATAATGGTAAGGGAATCCGGGAAAGTTCCGAGACCAGGACGAACTCGATGGGTATTCTGGGCATGAAAGAAAGAACTATCTTTTTAGGTGGTAAATTGAACATTGAAAGCATCGAGGGAGAAGGTACCAAGATTCATCTTTTAATTCCTTTTGAAAAAGAACTAAATCCAGAAAGCTGAGGGTATAAAATGAATATCGCATTGACAGACGACCATGAAATAGTAAGAGAAGGACTTAAAAAAATATTGTCCAAGCAGAGTGATCTAAATGTTGTTGCGGAAGCTTCGAGTATTAAAGAATTGGAAAGCAAATTGAGTGAGCAGCAAATCGATTTGGTGATGTTGGATATCTCTTTGCCGGATAAAAGCGGATTGGATTTTATTAAGGATATTAAAATTCGCTACACTGATCTAAAAATTCTAATGTTCAGTATTTATCCGGACGAAAAATTTGCAAAGAGAGCAATTAAAATGGGGGCAGACGGCTACCTGAGCAAGAGCGCTAAACCAAGTGAAATTATTAATGCCATAAGAAAGATTGAAAAAGGCGGGAAATATATAAA
>Ga0265292_1000524_pt1 | contig 52361 bp, 46 predicted proteins | sample Munlanlewell296A_FD_189080 | JGI IMG/M metagenome (GOLD analysis project Ga0265292, IMG submission 189080) | Leachate microbial communities from a municipal landfill in Southern Ontario, Canada - Leachate well 296A | ecosystem: Engineered > Solid waste > Landfill > Unclassified | place: Canada... | reverse complement strand
ATTTTCATCAATGCAAGTATCGGAAAATATTAACCCCATGTCAAATAAAGTTATAAAACGTTCTTTGGTCAGGTACTCTTTCATTATCTTTGGTCTGTTAATATGTTCATAACCGCTGAACAGTAACTAAAAAACTTAAAAACATGGAATTAATAAACAGAAAAGTTTTTTTTCTTATAAAGGAGTATGAAAAGTTAAAAGATGAACAAAACAAACGGATAGAATTTCGTGATCATATGATATACATCACACTAGGTGTATTTGGTGGTGTTTTTGCTTTCATTTTAGAAAAACCCGAATACAATATGGCATTACTTATAATTCCATTTGTATCTATAGTACTGGGTTGGACATATTTAATGAATGATGTAAAAGTATCAGAAATTGGTTTATATATTAAGAAAATTTTGATTCCGAAAATTGAAAATTCCAATTCTGACTCAACTATAAGTCTGATTCCAAATTGGGAAGATTATCATAAACTGACTCATCATCGAAATACAAACAAAACTATTCAATTGATTGTGGATATATTGCTTTTTTGCTTCGCTGCATTGTTTTCTATAGTTATATTTTTCTATCTTTCTTCTGAAATTAAATGTTTTCATATTATTTTAGGCTGTTTTGAAGCATTATTAATTTTTTATCTAACATTTAATTTTATAACTATATACCGTTTTTATAAATAATCTGACCAATTTCAACTGTCAACTTTAAAATCAAACTTCACTTTCCCCATCTCCTCATTTGCCTTGATGATTTTATCTTTCAAATCTTCCTTAAAATCAACTATTCTCTTCATAATTTCCTCATTTCCGGTCGAAATGATCTGTGCAGCGAGAATTCCAGCATTCCGGGCTCCATTGATAGCAACCGTTGCAACAGGAATTCCCGGTGGCATCTGGACAATGGCCAGTAACGAATCCAGCCCGTCAAGAGAGGATTTTACCGGCACGCCAATGACGGGTAGCGGAGTCATGGCGGCGATGACACCCGGCAGATGAGCTGCCATGCCGGCCCCGGCAATGATAACTTTGATGCCCCGGCCAGCCGCTGATTTGGCAAACTCTTCCACCTTGTCAGGCGTCCGGTGGGCCGATAATGCATTCATTTCAAAAGGAATCTGAAGTTCGTTCAGTACTTTGGCCGCTTCTTCCATCACCGGGAGATCGGAAGTGGAGCCCATGATTATGCTGACAAGAGGAACCATATTATAAGTTTTAAGTTTTGAGTGTTAAGGTTTAAGTCCGGGAATTTGTTATTCGAAAATTGAAATTTGATATTTGGAATCCTTGAACCAATATGGAATTAAAAACAAGATTCCTTTGCGAAACTTTGCGTCTACTCCGCGTAACTTTGCGAAATAACTTTATTTTTATACGCTTAATTAATCCAACCACTTTATCATTATTCCATGAAAACTATTAAAGTCAAAGATAAGGAATTTAAACTTTCAATTAAAGCCGAAGAAATCAATGAAGCTGTCGAAAGAATTGCGCTTCAGCTGAACCAGGACCTTAAAGGTAAAAAGCCAATCTTCCTTGTTGTACTAAACGGTGCTTTCATTTTTGCCGCCGACCTTTACCGGAAAATTGAAATCGAAAGCGAGATCAGTTTTGTAAAACTGGCCTCATACTCAGGCACGGAAACCACTTCAGAGGTGAAGGAACTGATCGGCCTGAACGAAAAGCTCAGGGGAAGAACGGTGGTCATTCTGGAAGATATTATCGATACCGGGACCACGATGCAGTACCTCATCAATAAACTCATGTATCAGGGCGTTTCCGAGGTTTTACTCGTCGCTCTCCTATTCAAACCAACCGCTTTCAGGGAGGACTTCCGGATCGATTACCTGGGATTGGAGATACCTAACGATTTCATTGTTGGCTATGGTTTGGATTATGATGGTTTCGGACGGAACTATGCCGATATTTATAAAATCTGTTAGGACGCTGAAAGGTCTGACGACGCTTTCAGGTCCCAAACGACCTTATGACCTGACAGCGTCGAAGACCTGTTAGTGTCATGAAAGATTTGCTTATCTTTGCAAAATAGCTTAATACCTTATCATGTCTTCCCCCAATTTCGTCGATTACGTTAAGATCCATTGCCAATCAGGTAAGGGAGGCGCTGGTTCAAAGCATCTCAACCGCGCGAAATATATTCCCAAAGGAGGTCCTGACGGTGGTGATGGCGGAAGGGGCGGCCATATTATCCTGAAAGGCAATAAGCAGCTCTGGACGCTGCTTCATCTTAAATTTACCAGACACCTGAAGGCAGGTAATGGCGAATCCGGTGGCAAATCATTGAGTACCGGCGCATACGGCGAAGATAAGATCATCGAAGTGCCACTGGGAACAGTGGCTAAACTTGTCGAAACAGAAGATGTCCTCTTCGAGATCACAGAACATGATGAGACTAAGATCCTGATGCCCGGTGGAAGGGGTGGATTGGGTAATGATCATTTCAAAACATCCACCCACCAAACCCCCCGGTTTGCGCAACCCGGCGAACCGGGGCAGGAAGGCTGGATGATTTTGGAGCTGAAAATACTGGCCGATGTCGGCCTGGTCGGTTTTCCCAATGCTGGCAAATCTACCTTGCTCTCGGTGGTGTCGGCTGCTAAACCTGAAATTGCCGATTATCCTTTCACTACGCTTACACCCAATCTGGGCATCGTTTCCTATCGCGACGGAGCATCCTTCGTCATGGCCGATATCCCCGGTATCATTGAGGGCGCCCATGAAGGAAGGGGCCTCGGGCTTCGCTTTTTAAGGCATATCGAACGGAATTCTTTACTACTTTTCCTTATCCCGGCTGATTCAAAAGACATCATTAATGAATATGACATTCTCCTGAATGAATTGAAACAGTACAACCCGGAATTGATCGACAAACCCAGGCTACTGGCCATATCCAAATCTGACCTGCTCGATGCTGAATTGAAAACAGAAATGAAACTGGAACTTCCTAAAGTCAAAACTATCTTCATTTCTTCTATAACCGGCGAAGGGATGATGAAGTTAAAAGATATGATCTGGACGGAACTGAACCGTTATTCGGATGATTGATCAATATCAGGGCCATGTTGGAACAACTGAAATCAATCGATACTGATATTTTCCTTGCCATCAATGGCGCCCATTCTTCATTCTTCGACTTCCTTATGTTCTGGGCTTCTGATAAATGGATCTGGATTCCCTTATATATTTTTTTTGCTTACCTTCTATTCAGACATTACGGTAAGAGGGCATGGGTGCTGGTTCTTTTAGCAGGACTTGCCATTGTCCTCAGCGATTTATCAACCACACATCTATTCAAGCATGTATTCCACAGGCCGAGGCCCTGCCACGAACCATATCTGGAAGGAATTATCCACCTGGTAAACGGCCACTGCGGCGGCAAATATGGGTTTATCTCTTCCCACGCCAGCAATTCCTTTGCTTTGGCCACGTTTCTTTCATTACTGCTCTGGAAAAAGATCAGGTTCTTCACCCCCCTGATTATAGTTTGGGCTTTATTTCTATGCTATAGCCGGGTTTACCTGGGCGTTCATTACCCCGGAGATGTCATCGTGGGCGCCATATGGGGAGCCGGATTAGGAATTGCGGTTTGCGTGTTAAGTATCCGAATAATAAAAATACCCGAACTTAAACCTTAAACCTCAAAACTTAACACTAATACCCGTAGACTCGTCCTTCCATTTTTTTGATCGGGACCTTAAAAACCATCACTTCTTTTATTGAAGGGGCATTATAATCAAACTTCCGGTCGGCATAATGCGCCATGATGATATTCAGGATATTGATCTTTTCTTCCGGATCTTCTACAAATTCGGCCTTTCCGTGCACCAGCACACTCCGGTACCGCATGCTCCAGCTGCAGGCTACCTCTTCTGTCACATAACGCAACTCATGGTCGGTGCTGAAAACAATACACACATCAGCCTTATTTTTCAATACATCAACCTTTTTACCCTTTGCCGATCCGTGAAAATAGACATGATCACCGGCAAAACCGAAATTCATCGGTATAACATAAGGCTTTCCTTCAGGGTCGACCATGGCAATACAGCAGGTCTGGCATTTCCGGATTATAGTCTCCAGTTCAGGCTTTGAAATTATCGGACGGTTTTTCATGTTCGTGTCGTCTTACAATCGTTGTTGAACTTGTTCCAAACAAAGCAGCAATGATACTCAGGATCACACTGAAGAGAAGCGCCCACCAGAAACCTTCCACAACAAATCCCGGGACTATCCTGCCGATCAGCATGATGATCAGCGCATTGATGACCAATAGGAAGAATCCCAGCGTGACAATCGTGACAGGGATGGTCAGGAAGATCAGTACTGGTCTGATGAATGTGTTAAGGATTGCTAAGGCAATCGCTACCATGACCGCAGTGGCGAAATTTTCCACATTTACTCCCGGTAAAAGCCAGGCCGTGATCAGGACGGCACAAGTGTAAACAAGCAAGCGTAAAATAATTCTCATGACCTTGAAGATTTCTGTTTCGATTTATCTGTCATGGTGCAAAGATAGTCATTAGTCATTGGTTAGGATTTATTAAATTGTGACTACTCAATGACTACTTTATGACCTTCTAATGACCAATGACCATTGACTATTTTTCCTAACTTTGCCCCATCATACAAACAAACCAATTCATGAGCGAAAACATGGAACACATACACTGCCTGATCATCGGATCGGGTCCTGCTGGTTATACTGCTGCAATTTATGCCGCCAGGGCTGATTTGCATCCTGTAATTTATGAAGGCATTCAGCCCGGTGGCCAATTGACTACCACAACGGAAGTTGAGAATTACCCGGGATACCCGGATGGAGTAATGGGACCTGAAATGATGGAAGATTTTAAAAAACAGGCTGCGCGTTTTGGTACCGATATTCGTTTTGGTATTGTTACAGAAGTAAATCTTTCCAAACACCCGTTCATGGTAAAAGCCGATGATGGCAAAATGATGCTGGCCGATACGCTGATCATTGCCACCGGCGCCACAGCAAAATACCTTGGACTGGAATCGGAACAACGCTTTATGGGTGCCGGTGTTTCCGCTTGTGCTACCTGCGACGGATTCTTCTTTCGCGGAAAGGATGTCGTGGTGGTCGGCGGCGGCGATACAGCCGCCGAAGAAGCTTCCTACCTGGCCAAACTCTGCCGAAAGGTCCACCTGGTGCACCGCCGGGACGAGTTGAGGGCTTCCAAAGCCATGCAGAAAAGGATCGCTACAACGCCAAATATTGAACTTCACTGGAATAATGTTGTGAAAGAGATCGTTGGGACAGAAGAAGGCTTTAATAAAGCTGTAACCGGCGTCATCATCGAAAATGTGAAGAACGGCGAACAAAAGAAACTCGTAGTTGACGGATACTTTTCAGCTATTGGCCATAAGCCCAACTCCGATCTTTTTACAGGCATACTGGACATGAATGAAGTGGGTTATCTGATCACCAGGCCTGACTCCACTGAAACCAATATCCCGGGTGTGTTTGCCTGTGGTGACGTGCAGGACTGGAAATTTCGCCAGGCTGTGACGGCTGCCGGCACCGGTTGTATGGCTGCCCTGGAAGCTGAACGTTTTCTGGCCGCACAGAAATAGCATGGAAAGGAGGGAGAAGCTGATTGTCCGGGCCTCATGGGTCAGCATCGGCGGGAATGCGCTTCTCTCGGTGCTTAAAATTGTCATAGGATTAATCGCCGGAAGCCTTGCGGTAGTAGCCGACGGGATCGATTCTGCAGGCGATATTGTTGCCTCTGTTATCACCCTATTGACAGCTTATCTTATAACCCGTCCACCTGATCTTAAGTATGCTTATGGCTATGAAAGGGCCGATACAGTCGCATCCAAAGTGCTGGCCTTCATTGTTTTTTTCGCCGGTGCCCAAATAGCGATATCCACCATCCAGCGTCTGATCGAGGATATTCCAAGGGACATCCCTTCTTTTCTGGCCATTTATGTCACAATTGCTTCCATCTTCGGGAAGCTGATGCTAGCCTGGTATCAGGGCCACGTGGGTATAAAGACAGGTAGTCTGATGCTACAGGCAAATGCCCGCAATATGCTGGGTGATGTGATAATTTCTATTGCCGTACTGGTGGGCCTTTTCTTTACTTTTATCATGAAGATGCCCATATTTGATACAATTACGGCACTTGCTGTCAGTTTCTGGATAATGTATGTAGCCTATCGCATTTTCAGGGCATCAAGCCTTGAATTGATGGATGGCGTTGAAGATGCAAGCGTTTATGAAAGGATATTCACAGCCATTTCAAAGGTTGAAGGCGCTTCTAATCCCCACCGTGCAAGGGTCCGGAAGATAGGGCACAGGTATGTGGTTGCGGTGGATGTGGAAGTTGATGGGGATATTCCTGTTAAGCAAGCCCATCAACTGGCTCACCAGGTCGAAGAACAAATCAGGACGGAACTGGTGGATGTTTATGATGTATTGGTCCATACAGAACCGGTTGGCGATGATGCTACTGAAGAAAAATTCGGTATATCGCAGGAAAACCTGCAGAAGTTGAAAAAGAAAAAATAATACCATAAAAGTCCTTTTATATGGTCATATTCTATCAAAACAACCACTCAGTTATCTACGCAATTGGTAGCCGTATTCATCTGGCGAAAAAAGACCTGGAGAAACTTGCCTGGCTTTTCAGCGATGCTTCGATCCTGCTCTGGGACCAGGTTGAAGGAAATTTCATTGGCCCCCGAAAGGAAATGATCACGCCTTGGAGTACCAATGCGGTTGAAATAACTCAAAATATGGGCATTGAGGGGATTGAACGAATCGAAGAGTTCATCCCGGCAGAAGCCCATGCTTCCCATGATCCTATGCTGCAAAGGTTATACAAGGGACTTGACCAGGGTATTTTTACCATAGAGCATCAACCCGAACCGATTATTTATATTAAGGATATCAAAGTTTATAATCTCAAGGAAGGGCTTGCCCTGAGTGATGACGAAGTGGAATACCTCCTTGAAAGCGCCCGGAAACTTGGACGCAGCCTGACAGACAGCGAGGTTTATGGCTTTGCACAGGTGAATTCAGAACATTGCCGGCATAAGATTTTCAATGGCATTTTTATTATTGACGGAAATGAGCAACCGGAATCGCTCTTCTCCTTAATTAAAAAAACCTCTAAAATAAATCCCAACCGGATTATATCGGCTTATAAAGATAACGTGGCTTTCATTAAAGGCCCGGTGTTGGAAGAATTTGCTCCCATGACACAGGATAAGGCCGATTTTTTCCGGATAAGGGATATCAATTCTGTTATCTCCCTGAAAGCTGAAACGCACAACTTTCCTACGACTGTCGAACCTTTCAACGGAGCATCCACCGGAACAGGCGGGGAGATACGCGATCGAATGGCAGGGGGCAAGGCAAGTATCCCGCTCGCCGGGACGGCCGTTTACATGACCTCTTACTCCAGGCTTTCACCCGGAAGATCATGGGAGAAAAGCACCGAACCGCGTAATTGGCTCTATCAAACCCCTGAAGAGATCCTGATTAAAGCTTCCAATGGCGCCAGCGATTTCGGGAACAAGTTCGGCCAGCCGCTGATCTGCGGGAGTGTGCTGACTTTTGAGCACCAGGAAAACGGGAAAACATTCGGCTACGATAAAGTGATCATGCTGGCAGGTGGTGTCGGTACCGGAATTTTGGAAGACAGCCTGAAAGATGTTCCCGGAACAGGCGACCTGATCGTAGTCCTGGGCGGAGACAATTATCGCATCGGGATGGGAGGTGGAGCGGTATCTTCAGTTGCTACGGGCGAATATGGTAATACGATCGAGCTGAATGCCGTGCAGCGGGCTAATCCGGAAATGCAGAAACGGGTTTATAACGCCATCAGGGCGATGGCCGAATCGGGCGCTAACCCGGTCATTTCCATTCATGACCACGGTGCCGGCGGACACCTGAACTGCCTCTCCGAGCTGGTTGAAGAAACCGGAGGGACTATCGACATGAGTAAACTCCCCATCGGCGATCCAACCCTTTCCGATAAAGAGATCATCGGCAATGAATCACAGGAAAGAATGGGGCTCATTATTCATGAAAAGGACCTTCCGCTCCTGCAGCGCATTGCAGAAAGAGAAAGAGCCCCGCTTTATATAGTGGGCAAAACCACCGGCGATCACATCCTTTCTTTCATCAATAAAGAAGGGGAGAAGCCCATGCATTTGGAAATGGCCTATCTTTTTGGCAAACCGCCGAAAACTATCCTCGATGACCGGAGTGAGCCTGTTAAATTTGCTGAACCACAATACGATCCTGATAATCTTTATCAATACCTGGAGCAGGTTTTACAAATGGAAGCTGTAGCCTGTAAAGACTGGCTCACTAACAAAGTCGACCGCTCGGTTACGGGCAGGGTAGCCAGGCAGCAATGTGCCGGCGTTATCCAGCTCCCGCTCAATAACCTGGGGGTGGTTGCGCTCGATTACCAGGGCATCAGAGGTGTGGCTACTTCGCTTGGGCATGCTCCTGTGGCTGCGCTGGCCGATCCGGGCAAGGGTTCTGTGCTTTCGGTGGCCGAAGCCCTCACGAACCTCGTATGGGCTCCTATTGCAGATGGGCTCAAAGGGGTCTCGCTCAGCGCCAACTGGATGTGGCCGGCTAAGAACCCCGGTGAAGATGCCAGGCTGTATGCCGCTGTAAAACGAATCAGCGACTTTGCGATCAGCCTGGGCATTAATATCCCAACCGGAAAGGATTCATTGTCGATGACGCAGAAATATCCCGACGGCCAAAAAGTATTTGCCCCCGGAACAGTGATCATATCCGCTGTAGGCGAAGTTGAAGACATCCGGAAAGTGGTTGAACCGGTTTTGCAACCAGATGCTGACAGTACGATCATATACATTGATTTTTCTAAAGATGAATTCCATCTTGGTGGCAGCAGCTTTGCCCAGGTAGTTAATACCATCGGAACAAAAGTGCCTGGTGTTCCCGATCCGGATTATTTCGCAAAGGCGTTCGAAGCCATTCAGTTACTTATCCGGGAAAATCTCATACTGGCAGGACATGATATTTCAGCCGGCGGTCTGATCACCACCCTGCTCGAAATGACTTTCGGACGGAATGATACCGGACTTAAACTGGACCTGGATAAATTGGGTGAAAAAGATATTATCAGGTTGCTGTTGAATGAAAAACCGGGTGTCGTCATACAGGTGAAAGAAACCGGAAAGGTTTGCAGTTTCCTCGAAAAACAGCATCTGCAGTTTAAAGTTATCGGGAATCCGGCGGATACGAGGAAAATCCAGATCCATCATGATAGCTGGGATTATATTTTCGAAGTCGACCATCTCAGGGATGTCTGGTACCGGACCTCTTACCTGCTCGACCGCAGGCAGTGCGGCCCGGAACTGGCAAAAATCCGTTATGATAATTATAAAACGCAGGAATTATCATACAGGTTCCCGTCGAATTTCACCGGAATGTTTAATCAATACGGTATAGTCCAGTCGCGAAGGGATTCCGGCGGTGTCAAAGCAGCTATCATCAGGGAAAAAGGGGTGAATGGCGACCGCGAAATGGCCTGGTCGATGCACCTGGCCGGTTTTGATGTGAAGGACGTTCACATGACTGACCTGATTGCAGGCCGGGAGAATCTGGAAGATATTAACTTCATCGTTTTTGTAGGCGGATTTTCAAACAGTGATGTTCTTGGTTCAGCGAAGGGCTGGGCCGGGGCTTTCCTGTTCAATCCCAAAGCTAAAGAGGCCCTCGATAAATTCTATGCCCGGCCCGATACGCTGAGCCTGGGTATCTGCAACGGTTGCCAGGTGATGGTAGAGTTAGGACTGGTTTACCCCGAGCATGCCCATCTGCCAAAAATGCTGCTAAATGCCTCACACAAGTTTGAATCGGCTTTCCTGAATGTCGATATACAGGAAAACAAGAGCATCATGCTGAAGAGCCTGGCCGGTTCCCGGTTAGGCATATGGGTGGCTCATGGCGAAGGACGGTTCCAGTTACCTTATGACGAAGGCAAATACCATATCCCGGTGAAGTTTTCTTATGAAGATTATCCCGGCAATCCCAATGGGTCGGATTACGCAGCAGCAGGATTATGTTCGCACGACGGGCGTCACCTGGTGATGATGCCGCACATTGAAAGGGCCATACATCCCTGGAACTGGGCGTATTATCCATCAGAAAGGCATTCCGACCAGGTATCTCCCTGGATCGAGGCGTTTATTAACGCACGGAACTGGATTTTGAAGAAATAGAAAAGCTCCACCTCTTCGGCCGTCCCTATTTTTGAAAAATCATCAAACATTTTTCTTGAAAAATCGTTTATAAGGAAATGATTTTAAGATGAAAACAAGAATAATTTTCACCTTCATATTATTAATTCCGCTGATGAATTTAGCCCAGAATATAATGAATTACAACAAACTTACACCTGAAGAAGAGAGAGTTATCCTCGGGAAAGGTACTGAAATGCCCGGGACGGGTAAATACGTGAACAACAAGGAAGCAGGCACATACACCTGCAAGCAATGTGATGCACCCCTTTATAAATCCGAAGATAAATTCGATTCCCATTGCGGCTGGCCAGGTTTTGACGATGAGATCAAAGGCGCTGTAAGACGCATCCCTGATCCCGACGGAATGCGCACCGAAATCGTCTGTGCCAATTGCGGTGCACACCTTGGCCATGTGTTCACCGGTGAGAGCTTTACTGATAAAAATACCCGTCACTGCGTGAATTCGATTTCTATGAATTTCATTCCTTCTCAGCAAAATATCGAAGTAAAAAAAGAAAAAGCGATTTATGCCGGGGGATGTTTTTGGGGCGTCGAATACTTTATGCAGCAGAAGAAAGGCGTTATTTCAGTTACCTCAGGCTATATCGGGGGACATTCCGATAATCCTACCTATAAGGAAGTCTGTTATAACAACACGGGCCATGCCGAAGCGGTAGAAGTAGTTTTCGACTTGTCGCAGGTTACGTATGAAGAACTTACCAAACTGTTTTTTGAAATACATGACCCTACCCAAATCAATGGACAAGGCCCCGATATCGGAAACCAGTACCGGTCTGAAATATTTTATCTGAACGATGAGCAGAAAAAAGTGGCTGAAAATCTTATCTTGATTTTAAAAATCAAAGGTTTTAAAGTGGCCACAAAAGTCACGAAAGCCACAACCTTCTGGCCGGCAGAAGACTACCACCAGGATTATTACGAGCACAAAGGAACTTTGCCATATTGCCATGGATATACGAAGAGATTCTGAACTTTTCCTATCTTCGTCCCATGATGATAAAAACGACCCTCAACCGCACGGGGAGCATCTGGCTTAGCCTGTTTATCTATGTTCTGGCAATATTTTCAGCCGTGATAACTGCCAGGCTTTTCTCTCAATTCCATCCTCTGATCATGATAGCGGCAGCTGACTTTTCGGCCACTTTAGTGGTCTTTATCTTCTCTCTTGCTTTGAATAATTCCTCGGCTTATGACCCATACTGGAGCGTCAAGCCGTTTGTGATTGCCATGGCTTATTTCTTCATTTTCAATATGGAAAGCCTGAACTTGCGGCAATCGATGGTGATGACCGGAATTTTTCTTTATGGCCTCCGGCTGACTTCGAACTTTTACCGCGACTGGCCCGGATTCAGCCATGAAGACTGGCGGTATGTCGGTTTCAGGAAGAAATTCGGAAAAACATACTGGCTAATCAGTTTCCTTGCCATCCATCTTTTCCCTACCATCATGGTTTACCTGGGATGCATGGCCATGTTGCCGGTTTTTTCCAGCCGTGGTAATCCGCTGAACGGATGGGATATTTTTGCAGCGATCGTGCTGTTTGGATCAGTATTGTATGCATTTATTGCCGATGAACAATTACGAAGATTTCGCAATAAGCCGGTCAATAAAGGAAAGATCATTACTACCGGGCTATGGAATTATAGCCGCCACCCGAATTATTTCGGTGAGATATCTACCTGGTGGGGACTGGCTATGTTTGCTATTGCTGCAGGGTGTGAAAATTGGTGGATTCTGCTCGGACCGGTTGCCATCACCCTGATGTTCTTCTTTGCCAGTATACCCATGATCGAAAAGCGTCATCTTGAAAAAAGACCGGATTATCGTGACTATAAATCCAGGACCCCGGTCCTGCTTCCCTTGAAATTCCGTAAGTAATTAAACTTTTAGCATGCCGGATTGTTTGATAGAAAACTAAATCAAAAGATGATAATAAACCGGTTGATATATCTCGTATTTATTCTTTTACCGATTTTTATAAATGCCCAGAAGGACTACCGGGTCTATCCCGATGTCGTTTACGGGCATAAAGCAGGCATGGCGCTTACCTACGATGTTTTCCAGCCCGTGGAATCGGCCAATGGGGCCGGGATCATCCATATCGTTAGCGGTGGCTGGAATTCCCGCTACAATCCGCCCGATTCCGTGGTGGTGAATTACAAGCCGTTTCTTGATGCGGGTTTCACCGTTTATGCCTTGCGGCATGGCAGCAGCCCGCAGTTTAAGCTGCCTGAGACGGTCGACGATATCATTCTCGGGGCATGGAATATCCATGACAACGCAGAGAAATTTAACGTTGATTCTGCCCGCTTAGGTATTTTCGGGGGCAGCTCGGGAGGCCAACTGGCCCTGATGGCGGGCCTTTCCGGGGATAAACACCCTGTCAGCGCCATCGTGGCTTTTTTCCCGCCGGCTGACCTTAGGATCATCCCTGATTTTATGAAAGCCATGATCCCGGCTTTGGACTTTGACTCAACACTGGCAGCCAGTGTCTCCCCGGTCGGCTTTGCCAGCCCCGATGATCCGCCAACGCTGCTCATTCATGGGGATAAGGATTTTGTCGTCCAGCTCTGGCAATCTGAAAAAATGTACGCAGCCCTGCAGGAAAACCAGGTCATCTCCAAATTGATTATATATGAAGGAATGATGCACGGGAATAGCTACGGGGCAAAAGGAGAGTATTATGAAGAAACCACAAGGGAGATGGTCGGCTGGTTTCAGCATTATCTCACGGAAATAAATAAAACAGAAACACCATGACCAAAACCATTCTTATCACAGGAGCCACAGCAGGGATCGGCAAAGCCACCGCCTTCCGGTTTGCTGAAGAAAAATACAGGCTGATCCTTACAGGCCGGAGAAAGGAACTGCTGACCATTATTGCAGCAGAGCTTAAGGGAAAATACATGGCAGAGGTTTATCCCCTTTCATTTGATGTCAGGAAAAAAGCAGCGGTAGAAAATAGCCTTGACAGCCTTCCGGAGGATTGGAAAAAAATTGATATCCTCGTAAACAATGCCGGGCTGGCTGCCGGTCTCGATCCCGTCAACCTGGCCAGCACTGACGACTGGGACAACATGATTGATACGAATATTAAAGGATTGCTCTATGTTTCCAGGAAAATAATACCCTGGATGATAAGGCAGGGGAGCGGCCATATTTTCAACATTGGTTCCATCGCCGGCAAAGAAGTCTATGCTAAAGGCAGTGTTTATTCCGCAACCAAGCACGCGGTAGATGCCCTGACCAAAGGAATGCGCATCGATCTTTTACAATATGGTATCAAGGTAACCCAAATCTGTCCAGGCGCTGTTGAAACAGAATTTTCAAACGTCAGATTTAAGGGAGACATGGAAAGGGCAAAGCAGATTTACTCAGGCTATGAGCCATTACAGGGCGGGGATGTCGCAGAGATCATCCATTTCATCTCCACCCTTCCGGCGCGGGTCAATGTCAATGATATCCTGGTAATGCCACAGGCCCAGGCTAATGTAACAACGTTTCATAAAATCTGATTTTTTCTTGTTTTTTTAATTTCAACATTTATTACTTTTAAGCCTCGTTTCAGGCGAGTCATATCTAAAATCCTATATAGAAATAAATTAATTATATTTGCACGCTTTTAGGATTCCAAACCAAATTACATGGAAGTTACCAGGCTTTTTGATCTTCTTCCTTATTATAAAAACAGTTTCAAGCCGAAAGATGATGTGCTTGCCGGAAAAGAAGGCGGAATTTGGGTAAAATATTCCATCGACCAGTATATCGAAGCCGCCACCAATATCAGCTACGGATTACTTTACCTGGGGATCAAACCGGGAGATAAAATCGCGACGATCTCCAATAACAGGCCTGAATGGAACTTTCTCGATATGGGCATCTTGCAGATCGGCGCAGTGCATGTCCCGATCTATCCCACTATCAGCGAATCTGATTACAAGTACATCCTGGCCCACTCAGAGGTTAAGTTCGTATTTATTTCCGGTAAGGAAATTATGCGCAAGATCGAGCATATCTTGCTTGAAATTCCTGCTATACAGGGAATATTCACCTTTAAACCAATAGATGGGGTGAAGCTTCTGGACGAACTGATCGAATTGGGCAGGTCAAATCCCCAACCGGATAAAGTTGAATTGCTAAAAGCTGCCATAACCCCCAAAGACCTGGCAACACTGATTTATACTTCCGGCACGACCGGTTTCCCTAAAGGGGTAATGCTGACCCATCAGAATATCCTCAGTAATGTGATGGGGGTGAAGCATATTTTCCCTGTCGATGAAAGTTGCAAAGGTATCAGCTATCTCCCTCTCTGCCACGTTTATGAAAGGATGGACATTTACACCTATCATTACCTGGGTATGTCTATTTATTACGCTGAGAACATGGGAACAATCGCCGACAACATCAGGGAGGTCAAACCTGAGATATTTACTACCGTTCCGCGGCTCCTTGAGAAAGTGTACGACAAGATCATTGCTAAAGGAAGCCAGCTTAAAGGCTTTAAAAAAGGTGTTTTTTTCTGGGCAGTCACTTTAGCCAACCATTATGAACTCGAAGGCAAAAGCTGGCTCTACCTGGCCCAGCTAAGGCTTGCGGATAGGCTCGTTTTTACTAAATGGCGCGAAGCGCTGGGAGGAAATGTAAGGGTAATCGTATCCGGCGGCGCTGCCCTTCAGCCCAGGCTGGCTAAAATCTTTACCGCTGCCGGTATCCCCATCCTCGAAGGTTATGGCCTCACCGAAACCTCACCGGTCATTGCAGTCAACACACTGGAAAAGGGTGGAAGGATGTTCGGTACAGTGGGAAAACCCCTGAGTAATGTCGATGTCAAAATAGCTACTGATGGAGAGATCCTTGCCAAAGGATCCAACATCATGATGGGTTATTTTAAGGACGCTGAAATGACATCCCAGGCTATTGAACCTGACGGCTGGTTCCATACCGGCGATGTGGGAAAACTGGAACCTGAAGGCCACCTGCGCATCACCGGGCGAAAGAAAGAGATATTCAAGACTTCACTCGGCAAATATATCAGCCCCCAATTACTTGAAAATAAATTCAAAGAATCACATTTTATCGACGGCATCATAATCCTGGGCGAAAATCAGAAATATGCCGCTGCCCTCGTGGTGCCTGATTTTAACCACCTCCGCTCCTGGTGCGAACACAAAAGCATCGAATATTCCTCCGATAAGGAAATGATCAAAAACCCCATCGTCAAAAAGCGTTTCAGAAAAGAAATCGGTCATTTTAATAAATTCTTCGGAAATACAGAACAAATCCAGAATTTTGAGCTGATCGACCATGAATGGAGCCTTGAAACCGGTGAGCTGACCGCCAACCTCAAGCTGAAGAGGTCCTATATCCTCGACAAATACAAGGAGGAAGTAGAAAGACTTTTCAAGTAAAAATCATCAGTGCAGAATTTTGTAAACAAGTTCCCGGAGTAATTCACTTTCTTCGGTTGAACCGTTGTTCATCCCTTTTAAACGAAGGTCATATTCACGGAGTAAGCCGATGATGGCACGAAGACGCCTGAATGAATAGTTCTGTGCAGCCAAGGCGTAATCCTTTACGAAAAACGGATTCACGGAAAGCACCGAAGCGGCATTGTTCTTCGATTTATCTTTAAGCTGGTGGTAGATCATCAGTTTCATGAAGAAGCCAAACAGCACAGTCAGGACTACGATCATGGGGTTTTGCTTGGTATTGGCAGCAAAATAGTTGATGATCCGGTTGGCTTTTGCCACATCTTTGACGCCAAGAGCGTTCTGAAGTTCAAAAATATTATAATCCTTGCTGATACCGATGTTCCGTTCAATGAGCGCTGCGTCGATGGCACTTCCTGCCGGAAGGTTGATGAGCAGCTTCTCCAGCTCGTTGCTGATCCGGCCAAGGTCATTGCCAAGGTACTCGGCGAGCAGCTGGCAGCCTTCCGGCTTGATGGAATACCCTTTTTCCACGATCTGCTCATTGATCCAGCCTGGCACCTTGTACTCGTAAATCCTTGCCGATTCAAACAACACGCCGGCATTCTCGACGCTTTTCGCAAAACTTTTCCGCTGGTCGATTTTTCTATATTTATGGGCGATGACCAGGATAGTCGATGGCTGTGGCTTCTCCACGTAAGGTTGCAGGTTTTCAATTTTTTCGATATCCTGGGCTTCCCTGACAATGACCACCTGGTAATTAGCCATCATTGGAAAACGCCTGGCCATATCGATGATCGCCCCCGGATCGGTTTCACGGCCATATACCACGGTCTGGTTGAATTCTTTTTCCGCATCGGTGAGGACACTTTCCTCGATCAACCCGGTGATGACATCAATGAAATACGGCTCTTCCCCATGAAGTAAATAAATAGGGTGATAAATTTTCCGTTTTATGTCGCCGATAATCTGTTCAAAAGTCATAGAAGATATTAAAAACGAAGGTGTTTTACTGTAAGGCCGTCATTGATAAGTTGGTTCAGGGAGTCGATCCCGATCCGGAGGTGATCTTCCACATGGTCACGGTTGACTTGCCGGTCTATCTCTTCAGTTTTGATACCGTCAGGGATCATGGGCTGGTCGCTTACCAGCAGAAGCGCGCCGGATGGGATACCGTTGGCAAAACCAACAATAAAGAGTGTTGCAGTTTCCATATCGATGGCCATGCAGCGCATTTTGCGGAGATGCTCCTTGAAGTCTTCATCATATTCCCACACCCGCCTGTTGGTAGTGTAAACGGTTCCGGTCCAGTAGTCATGGTTATGATCGCGGATGGTAGTGGAAACCGCCTTTTGCAAGTTAAAAGCAGGTAATGCCGGCACCTCGGGCGGGAAATAGTCATCGGAAGTACCATCGCCGCGTATAGCTGCGATAGGCAGGATCAGGTCACCAATCTCATTCTTTTTTTTCAACCCACCGCATTTGCCCAGGAAAAGTGCTGCCCTGGGCTCAACAGCCCCCAGTAAATCCATGATTGTTGCTGCATTGGAACTCCCCATGCCGAAATTGATGATCGTAATGTCATTTGCCGTGGCATTGGGCATCGGACGGTCTTTACCGATGACAGGGATCTGGTGCCAGGCGGCAAACAAATCGACATAATGATCAAAGTTGGTCAACAGGATATACTTTCCGAAATCTTTTAACGCCTTTCCGGTGTACCTTGGCAACCAGTTCCTGACAATATCCTCTTTGGTTTTCATTCCTGGTTTTTTCTGCAAATTTAGCTTTTTCGCACAAAGTCTGGTGGACAACTCAAAAACCATTATAAAAATCTGAAGGCCGTTTTTTTTATATTTGTCCGTCCCAATCAAGGAACTCACACTGATATTATCTGCAAATGATCAAACTTAATTTCCCGGATTATACATTCACCATAAAAGATCATGATGGAAAGCCTGTCATTTTCGATCTTGTCAGAAAAAAATATGTGGCCCTGACACCGGAAGAATGGGTCAGGCAGCATGTGATTCAATACCTGAAACAGGAAAAGCAGGTCCCTTTATCATTGATCAGTGTAGAATCGGAGATCCGTTTGTATAAGACCCGGAAACGGTTTGATATAGCCGTCTTCGGCCGGAACGGGCAGGCACTGCTTGTTGTAGAATGTAAATCACCATCGGTGGCTGTCACGCAAAATGTCCTTGACCAGGCTGTCCGATATAACTTCACGATGAAAGTTGGCTTTCTGATGCTTACCAATGGCCTGCAGCATATTTACTGCCAAATAGATACAGAAACGGGAAACATCAGGATTATTGATGATCTGCCTGGTTTTATAAGTTTTCGGTACTAAATATACAAAAATCCGGGGACAGATAAAAAAATATTTTTACATTTGCCTTGCAATAAAACCAAATCTTATGAATCTGAAATATACAATTATCAAGGTGGTTCTTTCCATCATCATTGTTGTTCTGGCGTATATGATTTATGAAAGCATTATGCGGCCTGTCAGGTTTAATAAAGCCACCGCCGAAAGGGAGGCAAAAGTCATCGCACGGTTGATCGATCTGAGGACCGTCCAGCAATTTTATAAAAGAGAACATAATAAATACGCTGCCAGTTTCGAAACCCTGATCAATTTTCTGAAAACCGGGGAAATACCAATGGTGAAAATGATCCCGGACCCTAATGATACGACTTTCAGCAAAACCATCAGCGATACCCTTGGATATGTGAAAGTGGCAGACTCTTTATTCAGCAAAAGGCCAAATTTCAATCTTGATTCCCTTAAATATATACCTTTCTCGGATGGAATAACATTTGATCTGGCCGCCGGCGAAATCGACAGGGGGGGTATTAAGGTCGGGGTCTATGAAATCAAAGCGCCTTATTCAAATTACATGAGAGGCCTTGACAGACAATTAGTCATCAACCTTACCAAATCAAAAGAAGATGTCGATCGCTACCCGGGATTGAAGGTGGGATCGATGGAAGAACCATCGACTGACGGGAATTGGGAATAATCATTACCTTTGAGATTAACTGACGGAAATGGTTCCGCCGGCATACCCTGCCCGAAATGAATGCTTTCATGTCGCCTGACCGTTATTTCGACCCGGAATCCGGCCGCATTTCCGCATATTTCAGCAAACTATTCATCCTGATAGGACAGGAATCCCTGCAATATTGCATCCTCGATACGGGAAAAAACATTTTCGTTGCATTGGCGGATTTTCGGCTGCCATCATCTCCCAAAACCCAGGAGGCCTTTTATTCTGATATTTCACAGTTGATTTCGGAAGAGGAAATATTGCAAAAAAAATATTCTTCGGTAGTTATTGGCCTTGATACAGCTGCGCATACGCTGGTTCCCGCTCCTTTATTCGATTCAGACCACAGTAAAAAATACCTGGAATTTAATTTCGGATTGACAGGCAATGGGAAGGTCAGTGCGGACAGGTTAGAGGAAATCGATGCATATAACGTTTATGAAATTCCGCCGGGTTTATTGGATGTCCTTCAGGTTAATTACGGGGAAGCAGCTATTTTTCACCGTAGTTCTGTACTGATCAGGGCTATATATCACCATCATAAAATCAGCCCTGAACCGGCATGCTTATTCCTGAATGTGAGAGACCGGTTTATTGATCTGATCTCTTTTCAGGGCACCCGTCTCGTCTATTTCAATTCTTATTCCTGCCAAGGCAAGGAAGATATGCTTTATTACACACTTTATACTCTTGAGCAGTTAAAACTAAGTCCTGATACTGTGCAACTATTTATTTCCGGCATGCTTGATGTGGATTCTGATTCGCATCGTCTGCTGGAGCAATATATACGCGCGGTTTCATTTTCTGATAGCCTCAGTTCCTTTGATTACAGCCCTTTGCTTCACCAGTTGCCTGTGCACCGCTATCAGGAAATATACGCCCTTGCCCTATGCGGATCATAAAAGGGACCCACCGGGGAAGAAAAATTACGGCGCCGGCCAGCCTGCCGGTCAGACCAACTACCGACCTGGCCAAAGAAAGCCTGTTTAATATCCTTGACAATCATATTTATTTTGAAGATATCCGTGTCCTGGACCTTTATGCAGGGACCGGAAGTATTTCATATGAGTTTGCTTCCAGGGGCAGCCAACAAATTATTTCCGTCGATATCCACCCCGGTTGTATCAGGTTCATAAGCGAAACCGCCACCCAGCTGAGGTTTGACCGGATGAAAGCCATCAGGTCGTCCTCGATCGGCTTCCTGAACCATTGCAGCGAGAAATTCGACCTTATCTTTGCTGATCCCCCCTATGAACTGGAGGGGATCGAGGATGTGATCAACATTGTTTTTGACAGGCAGCTTCTTCATGAGGGAGGTTGGCTAATCATTGAGCATGCAAAGGGTAAAGATTTTTCAACTATTCCGAATTTCTTCCAGCACAGGAATTATGGCAAGGTGAATTTCACTTTCTTCAGAAAATAAAAAAGGCTGCCTTTCGACAGGCAGCCACTATAAGATTTAATCAACTCTTTGATTTAATACTCGTCTTCGTGGAAGAAAAAATCTTCCTTGGTTGGGTAATCCGGCCAGATATCCTCGATGCTTTCATAGATATCTCCTTCGTCCTCAAGTTCTCTAAGATTTTCAACCACTTCAGCCGGGGCACCTGAACGGATGCACCAGTCGATTAACTCCTCTTTAGTGCAGGGCCAAGGAGCATCTTCCAGTTTTGAAGCTAATTCCAACGTCCAGTACATAGCATTAAAATTAGGTTTTAATTTCCTGCAAAAATATGTTTTTTTAAATAAAAGTCAAGAGGAATTTATTACTTGAAAAATAAAGGTTAAGTTCTTGCTTTCCAGGCAGTTTCAGTAGCGCCGAGGTCTTTTCCCAAACGGCGGGCCAGGACAAACAGGAAATCGGATAGCCTGTTGAGGTATTGTATGACCTTTTCTTCTACGGGTTGTGATCGGGCAAGGCGGATCGTATGACGTTCTGCACGACGGCAAACACAGCGGGCAACATGACAATAAGAAACCACGGGGTGCCCTCCCGGAAGGATAAAAGATTTCAGTTCCGGCAGGACTTCATTCATGTGGTCAATTTCCTGCTCAAGAAAAGTGATGTCGGCATCGTTCAATTCAGGTAATTTTATTGTCGCCTCCGCCGCGGGATCCAAGGCGATGATGGATTCGGCCGTGAAAAGCCTGTCCTGTATTTCCAGCAGTATATCCTTGAAATACATGTCGATGTCCTGGTCCCGGATCAGCCCAATGTATGAATTGAGCTCATCTATAGTTCCGTAAGCTTCGATGCGGGGATGGAATTTTGGCACCCTGGTGCCGCCGATCAGTGAAGTCTGACCTTTGTCACCGGTACGGGTGTATATTTTAATCCTGGACATAGATATTCTTATTTTTCTCATCAGAAGAAATCATCCCGTCGATCAGGCGGATAATGCGATGAGCATAGCGGGCTATCGCCTCCTCATGGGTAACCACAATGATCGTATTCCCGGCCCGGTGAATATCCACCAGCAGTCTCATGATTTCATCGGAAGTTTTAGAATCGAGGTTGCCTGTGGGCTCATCAGCCAGGATCAGGGATGGATTGTTGACCAGGGCCCGGGCGGTAGAAACACGCTGGCGCTGCCCGCCGGATAATTCGTTGGGCTTATGATTCATGCGGTCGGATAAGCCCACCGATTCCAGTGTTTTTGTCGCTCTCGTTATCCTGTCAACCTTGCCAATACCGGCATAAACCAGGGGCAGCATGACATTCTCCAGGGCGGTTGACCGGGGCAAAAGGTTGAAAGTCTGAAAAATAAACCCGATCTCCTTGTTCCGGATCTCGGCCAGTTCATTGTCATTCAGTTTGCTCACATCATTGCCGCTCAGGAAATACTGACCTGAAGTCGGCGTATCCAGGCAACCTACGAGGTTCATCAATGTCGACTTGCCGGATCCGGAAGCACCCATCAGGGCTACAAATTCATTTTTCTGGATTACTGTCGAAACGCCACGCAGGGCTTTGACTATCTCTAAACCAACTTTAAAATGGCGGGTGATTTCCACCAACCGGATTACTTCATTGTTCATCGCTCCCATATTCAATCAAACAAATGTAAGAAACATTTAGATATACCTGAGCCTGAAATGCTGCTTCGAGGATTCTTTCCTGAATATTACCCAGCCGGTGGAAAAGAAGTCCAGACTGACCCTGACTTCATCTTTCTGCCTTATTAAATCCCAGGCTTCTTCCATCCCGGGAGAGGAATGGATATCGTCAAATATTAAAACCGTTTCGTTACCGGAATGATCAAAGCATTGCTCATAATAATCAATCACGGCTTCCTTATGGTGGTTGCCATCAATAAAGACAAGGTCAACCATTCCAAGCCGGTCAAGGGCTATCGACAGATTTTCCTCAAATAGTCCTTCCATCAGTTCAACATTTTTAATACCAAGCCTGTTGAAATGCTCTCTTGCTTTGCGGCTCAACTCCGGGCAACCCTCGAGGGTAGTGATCCTGGCATCTGGATTGGCCAGTGCGAGGTAAGCCGTAGTGATTCCCAGCGAAGTCCCTATTTCCAGTATCTTTTTGGCTTTCATGAACCGGACCAGGCGGTAAAGCCGCCTGGCATTCCTGGGCGGAGTAAGGGAAGTCAGGGCAATTTTCCGAACCGCTATCGGATAAATTCTGCCTGGGTGATATTTCCCGCTTTCCCCGTAATCGGTCTTTTGGATGCTTTCATCACTAATTATACACTCCTGCCTGATCTGCTCGATTCGTTCAAAATCCCCTGATGGTTTATCTCTTCTGATAACTTCCCCTATCAATGTATACAGATACGGCGAGTGAACACGGTAACGATTTCCGGAGTGCAGCAAAAAATCAATAAAACGGCCGGTTAACCAGGCTTTTTGAGTAATCTTGCTATTCAAGGGAAATTTTATTGATATAGAAAACCGTTCTTTCGTTCTTCTCTGTCAGCAGGTTATTTCGGATGGTATGATATCCATAGGCCAGGAAGTAATAATCATACCAGTGGATGAGACGGTTTTGACCGACAGCCGTGATTTTATCCCCAAATTCGGATGTTTCAAGGTCCAATTTGGTAAATGGCTCCAGTTCGGCATTCTCCATGCAGATCCTGTAGGATATTTTCGAACCGTCGTTGTAGAATAAAATGGCCGGTTCACCATCAAAAAAATAAGCCGTTTTTTTATCCAATCGATTAGTAGGAGCGACGTTGACTTCCAGGCTGTTGTCCCAAACCAGTTTCCCGTCAAAATTAAAAGCAGTAAGAATGGAATTAAAAAAACGGTAACCTTCAAAAACAGTATAAGTATGGGTGACCGGCCTTCCCCAATAATCATAAGAGATGTCGCTCACCGTCCGGAATTCAGGGTAAAAAGCTTCCAGCATCATGACCAGCGCGCTGTCATGCCATTCCGGATCATGGGTCAATAATTCATAATTCATTGAATATTCGGGGGATTCACGTTCCTTTTTTTTCTGGAGCCTGTAAAAATCCCTTGCACTCACACCAGCCCTGAGGTTATGGAATTCCATGAAATTGTAGTAATTCATGAACTCCTGTTTCTTTTCGCTGATACGGGTGGCAAAAACACCTGTCGATTCAATCCCGAAATATTCGTTTACTGAAGGCATCTTTGAAGCGATGCTCCCGTATGTCCCCAGGAGAAGCTGATGCGCACTGTCAGCCGCATAGATCCTGGCCGTATTGAGGTATTTACCGGTAATGACCGCGGAGATTTCCATATCATATATGAAACCTGCATCAACAGACAGGACGAGCAGATACATCTTATTTTGCTTGCGGGAGAGGTAGTTGCTGACGGTACTCATGACCTGGCCGTGAAAAGGGTCGTAAATAATATCTTCAATAAAATTCTGATCCGGGTAGGTTATTCGAAACTCATAGATCGGGCCGGATTTAACGTCGATGAAATAAATGGCAGCCTGTTCATTTTTCAGGTTCAGGCCCAGGAAGATCCTGGTGCCGGCAATGCAGAACTTGATAAAAGTACTTTCAGCCGGAAGGTTTCCCTTTGTTTCATACGATAATCCATTAGCCAGGTCGAGGGTGAGCAATTGGAAATTATCAGTACCGGGTTTTACTTTATCGGTGTTGATGAAAAAGAGATAAAGGAGGGAATCTTTCCGGATGAAATCCTGGTAAGAAGCATTAGCAACAACCGGAATATTGGCTTTCCACACTTCTGTGAAAGATGGGTTATAAAAGGTAAAAAACCAGTTTTTGCTATTTTCACCAGCTGCATCCCTGGTCTCGAAGAAAACCAGGAACCCCTGGTCGCCCAGGGGTATTAAATCATAAATATCACTGTTGATGGCGGCTTCAAACTCAAGCCTGACTACTCCTGTCTGGCTTTTGCCAGCCAGGCACATCAGGAGTAATGATATGAGGAAGATGTTTTTCATTCAGCAGTAAAACGAATATAACAAAGGTAATATTATACCTGTTTTACTGCTAAAATGGGTTCTATTTAACTTCTTCGAAATCGACGTCGGTCACTTCACCGTCGTTTTTATTGCCACCCTGCTGTCCGGGGCCTTCATCCTGCTGCGCACCTGGTTGTTGTTGTGAAGATTGGGCTCCCTGGTACATCTCGGTGCTTGCTTTTTGCCATTTATCGTTCAGGTTGGTCATTGCCGCATCGATAGCAGCAATGTCCTGGCTTTTGTGTGCCTCTTTTAACTGTCCGAGTGCCGTTTCCAAATCACCTTTCACAGTAGCCGGAATTTTATCTCCATATTCTTTCAGCTGTTTTTCAGTCTGGAAGATGAGGGCATCAGCCGCGTTGAGTTTATCAACGCTTTCCCTTGCTTTCTTGTCGGTTTCGGCATTTTCCTGGGCTTCCCGTTTCATCCGGTCGATTTCTTCCTGGTTGAGGCCGGAAGAAGCTTCGATTCGGATCTGCTGGGAACGTCCTGTGGCTTTATCTTTTGCCGCGACATGCAGGATGCCGTTGGCGTCTATGTCGAAGGTAACTTCAATCTGTGGTATGCCACGTGGTGCCGGCGGGATGCCGTCGAGATGGAAACGCCCGATGCTCTTGTTCTGGGTTGCCATGGGGCGTTCGCCCTGCAGAACATGGATTTCCACCGATGTCTGGGTGTCGGAAGCAGTTGAAAACACCTCCGATTTCTTTGTCGGAATAGTGGTATTCGACTCAATTAATTTGGTAAATACACTGCCTAAAGTTTCAATGCCAAGCGACAGCGGGGTCACGTCCAGCAAAAGCACATCCTTCACTTCGCCGGTGAGCACGCCTCCCTGGATAGCTGCTCCTACTGCGACGACCTCATCCGGGTTCACGCCTTTGGAAGGCTCCTTGCCAAAGAAGTCTTTAACAATTTGCTGGATCACAGGTATCCGGGTAGAACCGCCAACGAGGATAACCTCATCAATCCCGGAGGCCTCCAGGCCGGCATCTGCTAATGCTTTGCGGCAGGGCTCAATCGTCATCTGGACATATTTATCGATCAGCTGCTCAAATTTGGAGCGGGTCAGTTTTCTTACCAGGTGCTTTGGCACACCGTCAACCGGCATGATGTACGGAAGGTTGATCTCAGTTTCAGTGGAACTGGAAAGCTCGATTTTAGCCTTTTCGGCAGCTTCCTTCAGACGCTGAAGTGCCATAGGGTCTTTCCGCAGATCGACGCCCTCATCTTTCTTAAACTCTTCAGCCAACCAGTCAATAACAGTATGGTCAAAGTCATCACCACCAAGGTGGGTATTGCCGTTCGTTGATTTCACCTCGAAAATCCCATCTCCCAACTCGAGGATGGAAATGTCGAAAGTACCGCCACCAAGATCGAAAACGGCTACTTTAATGTCCTTGTGTTTCTTATCGAGCCCATAAGCCAGCGCTGCTGCCGTAGGCTCGTTGATAATCCTTCGGACCTTCAGGCCTGCAATTTCGCCGGCCTCTTTGGTGGCCTGCCGCTGTGAATCGCTGAAATATGCCGGAACCGTGATGACGGCTTCGGTAACAGTCTGTCCGAGATAATCCTCGGCTGTTTTCTTCATTTTCTGCAATACCATGGCAGATATTTCCTGCGGGGAATAAAAGCGATCATCAATCTTAACACGGGGTGTGTTGTTGTCGCCGCGCGTCACTTCGTAAGTGACCCTTTTTATTTCGGTGGTGACCTGGTCAAAGGTCTCACCCATGAATCGTTTGATCGAATATACGGTTCGTTTGGGGTTGGTGATGGCCTGGCGTTTGGCAGGGTCGCCAACTTTCCGTTCGTTATTATCAGTGAAAGCTACGATAGAAGGGGTGGTCCTGCGTCCTTCGCTGTTAGGGATCACTACAGGTTCATTGCCTTCCATTACCGAGACACAGGAGTTTGTCGTCCCAAGGTCTATTCCAATTATCTTTCCCATAAAAAATGATTTATAAAATCGTTATAAATAAAAATCAAGAATTTTTCTTTGGGATGTCAATGATTATGCCATATTTGACCTTCTGCCAGCGAGTGACAAAAAGTCATAAAGAAGGCCCGGGAAAGATCAATCAATAAATTTAAGGTTTGCAGTAAGGGGATCGGTCTTTATCGTTTGGATTGTAATGTTGCCGATCTTTTTTGTCCGAATTTTTTTATAGCGGCTGGAGAATAATCCAATTCCATTGCTGATATTAGTGTATTCCGGCCGCTCCTGTATAATACTGTTCGAAGGTTCATTGACCTCCATGTAGGTATTGAGATCCAATGCAGCGACGGCAATGATGAAATCGACATCATTGGTGTGCCGCTCTTTGACGTTTGCTTCCATGGCCAGGTCACTATATGGAATCTCATTACTGATTAAAGTGTAAAAGCCTTCGTTACTAAACTCGATTTTCAATTCTTCGCCACCTTTATCACTTACAGATTTCTTGGTTCCCATCCCCCAGTCGATATATTTGTAAAGTGTATCCGGGCTGTTCAGCAAGACTTCTTTATACTTAATACGCATCATCACTTCATATCTTTTTCCATGCTTAGCGGATTCCCATTCAATTTTCCCGGGAACTCCCTTTGTGAACTGGATAGAATTTGATCCTGCAGTGGGCTTGAGTATTGAGAAGTCATTGACCAGGTTGGTCACGGCTGTGATCTCCTTGTTGTTGACTTCCACTTTTAACCGGTATTCACGGGATGTTGCTGGCTCATAAGGCGTGTAATAAATGATCTGGTATGGGTTATAGAAAAAACCTTGTTCCTTGTTTTTTACAGTAATAGTATCTAGCGGATATGATTTGATAAAGTCGCCATTTTCCCATTCTTCGATGGATGCCTGAAGGCCGTTGACATAGCTGCTTGAATCTTCGATTTTGGCCATTTCCAGCACATTCCCATCGCCCAGGAATGCTTTGTTGATCTTGAGGAAGATGGTATCTTCGCCCGGATCGAGCAGGCCGAAAACTACCGTGATATCCTGGTAAGGGGCATTGATGTCGAAATTTTCTTCACACGACCAGGTGAAGAGCAGGATGGAGAGGAGCAGGAATACAAAAGTTCGCAGTTCCCGGTTCGCGGTTCGCGGGCGAATTTTCAGAATATTATTCATAGCATCAAAGTAGCGTGCAAAAATAGCTTATTCACCAATATTTTAGCAATTATATCGAATTAATTGTTGTTAACTTTGCAATCTTGTAACGCAGAAAAAATAGAATTATGCAACCCGATTCCAGAAAATATGCAAAGATCACAACCCATGTCCTGCAGGAGATGAAGTTAAAAGGGGAGAAGATCGCTATGCTTACGGCTTACGATTTTTCTTTTGCCACGCTCCTCGATGAGGCCGGCATAGATGTGATCCTGGTGGGTGATTCAGCCTCTAACGTGATGGCCGGACATACCACGACGCTGCCTATCACACTTGACCAGATGATTTACCATGCATCTTCGGTGATGCGGGCTGTCAGGCGGGCACTGGTGGTAGTCGACCTGCCATTCGGAACCTACCAGGGGAACTCCAAGGAAGCGCTGAATTCCGCGATCCGCATCATGAAAGAATCGGGCGCCAACGCGGTGAAGATGGAAGGAGGCAAGGAGGTCCTCGAGTCGATCGACCGGATCCTGTCGGCCGGTATACCGGTGATGGGACATCTGGGCCTCACCCCGCAGTCGATCAACAAGTTCGGTACTTATGTCGTCAGGGCCACCGAAAATGCAGAAGCAACCAAGCTCAAGCGTGATGCGGAATTGCTGGAAGGGGCAGGTTGTTTTGCCATTGTACTCGAAAAGATACCGGCAAAACTGGCCATGGAAGTGACCGCAAGTGTGCGGATCCCAATCATAGGCATCGGTGCCGGCCCGCATGTCGACGGACAGGTACTCGTGCTGCATGACATGCTGGGCATCAACATGAAATTCTCGCCCCGCTTTCTGCGCCGGTATCATAACCTGAGCGACGAGATCAAAGGCTCCGTCCAGGCTTATATTGTTGATGTGAAAACGGCTGATTTTCCGAATGAAAGAGAACAGTATTAGTCGGCAGCAGGCAGTAGGCAGTTGGCGGTGGATTCCCCTGTAGGGGTCACCGGCCGGTGACCCCTACAGGCCATAATAACAACCTAATAATAACCTAATGACCTCGCCCATCCTATATGAAGATAATCACCTGCTCATCATCAACAAGCAACCGGGGGAGATCGTGCAGGGTGATAAGACCGGTGATGAGCCAATGGCGGAAGTTCTGAAAACATACATTAAAGCTAAATACCATAAACCCGGAGAGGTATTCCTGGGCGTGGTGCACCGTTTGGACCGGCCGGTCAGCGGGGCGGTGATCTTTGCAAGGACCAGCAAGGCGATGGCAAGGATGAATGAGTTGCTGAAGAACCGGGAGATCAGGAAGGTGTATTGGGCGATTGTTGGCAGTTCGCAGTTCCCGGTTCGCAGTTCGCAGTTCGCAGTTGGCAGTTCGCAGTTCGCAATTCGCAGTTCGCAGTTCGCAATCAATACAAAGAAACGAGAAACCGGAACCGGGAACTGGGGACTGGGAACCGCGAACTGCCGACTGGAACCATCTTACCCATTATCTCAAAAAAAACGAGCAGCAGAATAAATCCTACGTCCACGACCTGCCGGGGGAGGGGAGGCTGAAGGCTGAGCTGAAGTACCGGAAAATTGCATCCTGTGAGCGTTACGACCTGCTGGAAGTGGAGTTGCTGACCGGGCGGCACCACCAGATCAGGGCGCAGCTTGCTGCAATTGGCTACCCCATCAAAGGCGACCTGAAGTACGGTTTTCCACGTTCCAACCCTGACGGCTCAATTAGTCTGCATGCCCGGCTGGTAGAGTTCGTGCATCCGGTAAGACAGGAGCTGATGAACATCATGGCGCCGGTACCGGAGGATAAGTTGTGGAACGTTTTGAAAAATAACATTGTGCCTAACATTGTGACCTGACAGCGTCCGCAGCAGGCGGACCTGACAGCGTCGGGCATGCAGTTTTGACGCTGACAGGTCTTTCGACGCTATCAGGTCAGACAATAAGTTTCAACGCAGTCATGTCATTCAATTTGAAATTCAATTGATGCCTTGTTTAATTAAAAAACCCTAAATTAGCACTTCAATTAAATTTTTTTTTTATGAAACCCGTCATTCAAAATCTTGTCGCGGTAGCTGCCGTCGTGATCATCCTGACCGGCATGAAAGCAGCTTCTGGAATGTTGAACCAGGTCCTGATTGCTCTTCTGTTGTCGATGTGCATCATTCCACTGCCTACCTGGTTAATCAAAAAAGGGGCGCCGAGATGGTTAGCCATAGTCATCGCACTGGTGGTCATCCTCATTGGTGGATTAGGCTTCTCAGCCTTACTGGCTAAATCCATCTCGGATGTAGTGGCCAGCTTACCCAAATACGAAGAGAAGGTGACAATTTTTTACCATGAATTCCTGGATTTTGCAGCAAGTAATAACCTGGATATTTCAGAACTGTTGAAGAAGGCGAATATAGGTCCACAGAATATCATCGGTGCAGCAAGGGCCATTGTGAACATCCTGACAGGCTTTATCAGTGCTTCTTTTGTCATTTCCCTGTTGATCGCCTTTATGGTTATCGAACTGGTCACTTACAGTGACAGTATTAAAAAAGGCAAAATAGACGAAATCATGGCGGTGAGCTGGATCCACGACATGGGTGGGGATTTGCGCATGTATGTGAACATTACCTCTCTTGGCGGGGTACTCACGGCGGTGCTGAATTTTTTCCTTCTGCTGATCCTCGGTGTGGACTTTCCCTTTCTCTGGGCTGTACTGTCGTTCCTGCTGAATTTTGTCCCCAATATCGGGTTTATCATTTCTTTCATACCGCCTGCGTTGCTGGCCCTTGTAGACCTGGGAGTTACCCAGGCCCTGATTGTATCCGGGGGTTTCTGGCTGATCAATGCGCTTGTGGAGAACGTGTTCCGGCCGATCTTCATGAAAGAAAGCCTGAACATTTCCCTGCTTACCATATTCCTGTCTCTTCTTTTCTGGGGTTACATTCTTGGCTTGCCCGGTGCCGTCCTCGGTGTGCCACTGACACTTGTGGTGATAAAGATTTTTAAGGGGATGGGCAGTAAGGAGGTAAAAGATACCTCGCTTTTCACGAAGGAATGACGCGATTAAAATGGGACAGTGGAACAATTGAACAATACCTGAAATAAAGTATCAACTTAATCACACCTGCTGAAATCAAAGGCTTCTCTTACCTGTAGGGCATAGGGTTTTATAGCAATGATAAAAAACGTCTGTTTCTACTCCCGCTGCCAGAAAAGGTTGCGGGGTTTTTTTATAGTATCTTAGTCGCTTCAAAACCGGAAAATACCATGAGAAAGATAATAACCGCCGCTGTAATGACTCTGCTTATTTCAGCCTTGAATTATAATGCCAGCTTCTCCCCAAATGCTGTAAGCTGGGTGACGGCAGCACCGCTAAGCGGGCAAATCCAGCCAGGGGATACAAGCCAAATCATTTTTAACTTCAATTCAGCAGGCCTCCCGATAGATAATTATTATATCGACCTGATCATCAGCAGCAATGACCCGAAAATTCCCGAATTGGATGTACTCACTATGCTGCATGTCCAGGTTCTGAATATCCTGATTAACCCTGAACAAGACAGCATTTGCCAGGGCTGCTTTACCCAGCTGATAACAAGCGTCTTCGGCTGCTCGGAAGCCTACTCCTTCGCCTGGGCTTCTGATCCGCCCGGATTTTCTTCAACTGAAAAAAGCCCGGTGGTAAGCCCACAGGTCAATACAACCTATACGGTTACTGTCACCGATGGAAATTACTCCAGCCAGAAGAGCGTTGAGATTAAGGTTTACGGTTCTTCAGGAATTAAAGAAGACCGGCTTGTTTCTAATCTTTCCGTATTTCCAAATCCTTGTGATGAAGCTTGTGTGATTAAATTCAGGTCTGAATACCTTGGAGATGGACTTATCAATATCATTGACCTTACGGGTGCTGTACTCAAGACTACCCCGGTTATCATAATCAAAGGGTTGAACGAATTTACGATAAGGACTGATAATATTGATGCGGGAGCGTATTTATTGACTTTGGAAGCTGATGATAAATCAAAACACTCTGTTCTAATTTCTGCAAAGATATTTATCCGTTAAAATATAAGTTTCGCTGTGTAACTTATTCTTCTTATTAGAAAAACTCCACCAAAACAAAAAAAGTTTTTACTAATTTCAACCCAAAATGTAAAGACTATGAAGAAAGCTGCCCCGAAAAGTCCCAGAATAAAGAAAAGCCCCGGGAAATCACATCCTTCCGGTGCCAGGAGAGCAGGTTACATCGTGGCCATCGTGGTTATGATCGTGCTCATTTATATCCTCCGCAACCTAAGATCGTGGGGATTCACTTTTCTGACAGAAGACTTCGGCAAATGCCTCTTCTATATCGAGATTTCCATCTACGTTTCCATCGTCGCGCAGGCACTCTTCATCTTTTACGATAACCGCTGGTTCAAACATCTCGTCCAGGGCATCATCAATATTGCCGGCGCCGTGGCTTTGATCATGATCTATGTCATTTTTCCTTTTGATATCGAGGACGGTACCTGGATCAAATGGATTAAAATCGGCATCCTGGTAATTTTCGGCATTACGGTGATTACTATTTTCGTGGAACTCATTAAGGGAATCCGCGACCTGGGGAAGGACCCGGAGGCGGTTTAATACTAAACCTTTCGCACTATGCGCTTTGCTCTCCGCCCTGTGTTCTTCGCTCTCTGCTCCCTGCCCATAGCCCTCTTTGCACAGTACTTCACCATTGGCACTGATCCGGCATCGGTACGATGGAACCAGATAAAAACCAGCCACTTCAAACTGATCTACCCGGTTTCACTGGAAGCACAAGCTAAATATATCGCCAATGCTTTTGAATATGGCTACAAACCGGTATCTGCATCTCTTAATGTCACCCCACGAAGATGGCCTGTTATCCTTCACAACCAGTCGGTCATTTCCAATGCTTTAACTCCTTATGCCCCAAAAAGAATTGAGATTTTCACAATGCCTCCACAGGACAACTATTCCCAGGATTGGATGGATCAGCTTATCATTCACGAGTTCCGGCATTCGGCTCAATATAGCTCTGTAGACCGAGGATTGACCCACGCCTTGTCATTCGTTTTTGGCCAACAAGCAGTTCCAGCAGTATTGGGGCTGTTTGTCCCCCTCTGGTTCATCGAAGGGGATGCTATTGTGACAGAAACCGCATTGAGCCATAGCGGCAGGGGCCGAATCCCTTATTTTGAAATGAAACTCCGGGCACAATTCCTTGAAAAAGGTATTTATTCGTATGATAAAGCTGTAAACGGATCGTATAAGGATTTTATCCCGGATCATTATGAGCTGGGATACCTGTTGGTCGGCCAAACCCGCATACAATACGGCAAAGAAACGTGGAGCCGTGTGATGCGCAGAACCGGAAACATCCCGCTGATGCTGGTGCCGTTCTCCAATACACTTTACAAGGAAACCGGTTACAGTAAAAGCAGACTTTATGCAAACATTACATCTAACCTGCAGCAATCCTGGTTATCAGCTGACAAAGAACTTAACCCCACATTTTTTTTACCTGTGCTTAAATCAAAGGAAAAATTTTACTCCAACCGTACACAGCCTTCTGCTCTTTCTGACGGACGCATCATAACCCGGAAATCATCCATTTACGACATCACCCGGATCACGATTATTGATAAGACAGGCGCGGAAAACAAACTGCTCAGCCCCGGATCAATGGTTGATAAGTGCTTGTCGGTTGCAGGTAACCTGCTCTGTTGGGCTGAAATGGTTCGTGATCCCCGCTGGGACCTTCGTACTTATTCGGTAATCATGCTTCATGACCTGCAAACCGGCCATACCAGGCAAATCACCCATAATACACGATACTTCTCTCCCGATCTTTGTCGGGATGGCAGTGAGATTACAACAGTAGAAGTCGATCAGATGAACCAATATTTCCTGGTTATCCTGGATATTGAAAATGGAGAGGTCATTCATCGGTTCCCCACCCCGAATAACTTTTTTCCGAGCCACCCTGCATGGTCGATCGATGGAAAACAAATAGCGGTGATCCTTACCCGGGATGATGAAGGTAAAAGCCTGGTTATCGCAGATGCAAATAGCGGAGAGTTCAAACTCCTGCTGCCATTCTCAAATACAGAAATCTCTAAGCCATCCTTCTACTACAATTATATCCTGTTTACCGGCGCCTATACGGGCATAGATAACATTTTCGCTCTTAACCCGGATTCAAATAAACTATACCAGGTGACTTCGTCGCGTTTTGGAGCAACAGATGCTATCGTTTCACCGGATGGATTACATCTTTATTACACTAATTATACTTCTTCAGGATATGAACTGGCATGGACCTTACTCAATCCCTATTCATGGAAAAAATGGAACCCGGCAAACCTTTACCACTTTGAACTGGCTGATGCCCTCGCCAGCCAGGAAAACTTCATATTTAACGCCGGAGAGGTCCCCGATTCAGCTTTTATAAGCAAACCTTACCGTAAAGGGCTTAATCTATTCAATTTCCACAGCTGGGGGCCCTTTTCGGCGGATATCGACAATATGAATTTCAAGCCGGGGGTGTCCCTGCTTTCGCAAAACCTCCTGGGAACCAGTTATACTTCGCTTGGTTATGAGTATAACCTTAACGAAGAAGCCGGGAAATATTTTCTGAAATACAGTTATGAAGGGCTTTATCCTGCCATCGACCTTAATATGGATTATGGCCTGCGGCGGGGGACCCATACTGATAGTACAGGCGGGAAAACGAATTATAAATTCCATGAGCTAAACCTGGCTGCCGGGGTAAGAATTCCGCTAAACTGGTATGTCAGGAGCTGGTTTGTAGGTTTCCAACCTTATGTAGGGTATTCATATAAATTCCTGCGGATGGATCCGGGTTCAGAATTGAAATTCAGGAAAGACCGTTTCCATTCGTTTGATTATCGTCTTTTTTTCTATGCCCAGTTACAGCAAACATACAGGGACCTTATTCCCAGATGGGGCCAGTTGTTGGAGCTCAACTACCGGCATACGCCTTTTGATGGTGATTCGGCGAGTTCCATTTTTGCTGCTCAAATCGTCCTTTATTTCCCCGGACTGTTTCGGCATCATGGTTTCCGGTTTTATGGCGGGTACCAGGACAGGTTAGTCGATTATTATAGATATGGCGGGCTGATCAGCCTGCCAAGGGGGTATTCGGGTATTTTTGCCGACCGGGTATTAAGCGGATCGGTATCCTATGAATTTCCGATTTTTTATCCCGATTGGCACATAGGGCCGGTTATTTATATGAAAAGACTGAAAGCCGCCTTATTTTATGATCATGCCTGGGTTTTTGACATGGAACCCGGTCAAAGTTACAATTCAATTGGAGCAGACCTGACCCTGGATTTTCATCTTTTCAGGCATTTTGCTCCATTGGAAGCCGGCTTAAGGTCAATTTACTTTCCGGAAAACGGCAGGTTTGGATTTGAGTTTCTCTACAGACTCAATCTCGATGGCCTATATTAAGTTTCTAGTTTCTAGTTTCTAGTTTCTAGTTTCAAACCTGAAACCTGAAACCTGAAACTACCTTTTAAGGTTCCATCCAAAAGCAAAATCTATCATACCGATAAAGCGGTTCTTCTTAACAATCCCTGGGAACGGCAGGCCACTGCTGGCGCCTGTGTGATACAGCCCTTCATTTTTAAGGTCGAAAGCAATGCCGGGGAGGATGCCCAGGTCGATGTAGAAATTTCTTTTGGAATTCCACCGGTATCCTAAATTTCCATAAACAGCCACAGCCATTCGGGTTCGCTCGTATTCATAATTGGTATTCATGTTATATAGCCCCTTTTCATGGATGAACTCCCCGAAGATGCCGTAATAGATCAATTGTCTTTTTGATTTTACAGGAATGAAAGCTTTGAGGCCTATCCCGCCGGCAATACTGGATGGATAATATTTACTGTCATCCTCGAAATTTGTCCATTCATATTGGCTTGCAATACCAGCATAACTATACCTTAACATGGGTACGAGGAAGAAGCGGCTGGCCAGTTTGAACTCCGCCTGGATAATAGGCCCGTAAAGCGCAACACCGATCAGGTTGAAGTTCATGGTAAAACCGGAAAGTTCAACCTTTTTTTTCAGAATGGACCCTGGCCGGTTCGATGGCTGGGAATGGGATCGATGGCAGATGGCAATAAAAGTAAAGATCAGCAGGCAAGTGGCAGCTTTTTTCATAGATCAGGTTTAAGGAAGATGTTCTGCTTTAAAGACGGCCAAAGTTAGTATTTTATGAAATGAAAAAGCCTGTCATTTAATTCAGAATGGTAAAAAATCAGAACACAATATAGGTGCTCCATGATTTTCCATTTGCATTAACCGTTATAACGTCCTCGATACTTTGTGCGCCACCCGGAACATACAATGATACACTACCACCAGTAGTAAGGGTTACAGTTTCTGAATCAGAATAGCCGTCAGAGCCTGAAACCGAGATGGTCACTTCAACACCGGCGGGGTCGGGGCAATCGATAAGTGCTGTTGCTGTATAGCCTTGACTCGGAGCGGGATCTTTTGGTTCAGTATAAAGGTCAGTAACATCGAAAGTGCCTGGAATATCATAGGTAATAGTGCTGCTGGTGTTTGGATTGAAGTTTGTCAATGGAACTTGATACATTTTACCTTCTGCATGGACCATCAACAAATAGGTATATTGATCAGGATTGGGATTCAGATAGACTTCACCAGCCAGTTCACAGAAATTTTCAAGTCCGATGTCCTTGTTTATTTTGCAAAGTTTGGGTAACACTTCAATAGCTTTGTCGCAAACACTCAGGATAGATTGTTTGTCATTGGAATTTTGAAATTTTTTATCGATTAATTTACTGATCAGGGGGCAAATAGCCGACTTGGGTGTCCAATCATATGCAAGGCATACATCATCGATGATCGAGCCCACCTGGGTGCAAATTTGCTGAATCTTTACACTTGGCTGGGATTGCTCCGGAAGGTAAAAACCATATTGGCCCGGGTTATAACCGAATGAAGGATTGGGTATAACCCCGCCCAAGGGAGGTTTCATATAAAGGACCGGGAACAGCAGTAGACTTGGAAGTTGTTCTCCACAAAGTGTCAGGTTCAAAGTTAAAATGTTGCCTTCGGTATTTTTTAAAGACGGAGATATGTTCTCATGAGGGAATGGATTGAACATGATGGATCGGTCCTGGACACTCTCTCTTGTCGAAAAGTGGGTGATGCCGGCAGGATTTGGGGCTTCTGAAGATTTGGGTTGATCTAGCGAGTCGAGGTTAACTTTGGTATCGATGCGGATTTCGCCGGTTCCTGAAACGATACTCAGGTAAAACTCCTTGGTGTCGATCGGGTCAATTTCAAACATCGAACCTGTTGGAGTAAAAATCTTTCCCGGCTGTCCATTTTCATCAATATTGACTTTATAGGTTTCAGTTTCGCCTGGATATTGTACAGTGACTAATTTCAGGTCCAGTGGCACCCCATCAATATCTTTGGTCCCGTAATAGGTCACTTCTGTTCCGTCCCCCTCGGTTACTTTGATAAGGGTCGGGTCAGTAGGGTTTGTGTAAAGATCATAGGAGTTTATGCTTTCCTTATCATCATTAAACAGATCATTAATCAGGTCGCATGTTGAAAAGGAAAACACCAGCAGCAAAAACAGCATTGACGGCAAAATAATCTTTTTCATAGAAATATTGATTTAAGGTTCATGTATAAGGTTTGGCATCTAAAGAAGTGTAATGTACATAATCATCGTATTTTACACGGGTATAAATTTAAAATAAAAGGTAGTTAACTTTAACAAAACACCCTAAAAAAACGAAAATATTTATACATTTGCCTGGGAAATCACACCCACACTTCACTTGCACACTCACACTCAAACTCATCTCCGGGGTGTGGCGCAGCCTGGTAGCGTGCTTGACTGGGGGTCAAGAGGTCGAGAGTTCAAATCTCTCCACTCCGACGAATAGTAAATTAAAGGATTGTAAACCAAGTGTTTGCAATCCTTTTTCATTACGTAATGTAATTTGTAATATATTTTGCAGGGTAAAAGATAGTTAGTTTTTAATGATCAAACTTGCGGAATTTGCGCACGGGGCAATGATTTCCTATTGATGCGGATGATTAAAAGTTTACTTCAAGTCAGGATAATTGATGTACTGAGCCAGAAATGAGCCGCAGGTTATTGCTTGATGAATTTGCTCACCCGCACCGTCCTCTCATTGCTCACTCTCACAAAATAGACCCCTTGACTCAACCCAGACACGTCAACCACATTCTGTTCTTGCGTTAACTCACATTTCAGAAATTCCTTGCCAGTAATGTCCATTATAGTGAGAGTTGTGTTCTTTTGTGGCGTGGTGGGAGTTGTGATGTTGATTGTGGTGGAAGCGGGGTTGGGGTAGACTGATATACTTTCTAAAGGTACCGCTAAGTCATTAATACCAACCATATGAAAATAATAATATAAACTATCGCCACCTGATACCCAGCCAGCACTATTCCATTGTTTGAATGTTTTGTTTATCTTGAAATTGTTGGCGTCATAGGAGTGGGTTAATTGATAACGTTTTATCCAAACGTCGGCGTTCCAATCTTCTCCAAATTCATTTGTCAGATTATTGTTAGCGTCATAGGAGTAAGTGTATTGATTATAATTTTTCCAGTCGCCATTACTCCAAGTCAGACGCAAGGCACCTGTCATATTACTACCTTCGTAATTATAGGTGTATTGTTCGATGTTCACCCAAACGCTATCGTTCCATCTTTGGCTTAAAGAACTTGTCTGATTATTGTTGGCATCGTAGGCATAAGAGTATAGCCAGTATTCTTCCCAGACGCCACCATTCCAGTTTTGGGATAATTTGCTCGTCTGATTATTGTTGGCATCGTAGGTATAAGAGTATAGCCAATAATTTTCCCAGACGCCACCATTCCAGTTTTGGGATAATTTGCTCGTCTGATTATTGTTGTCATCGTAAGTATATGAGTATAGATAATTATTCAACCACACATTGTCGTACCAGTGTTGCACGAATTCACTTACCTGATTATTGTTGGCATCAAAATCATAGGTACGTAGGTCTACGTTCTCCCAAGCATTATTATTCCATTGTTGTTCTAATTCGCTTGTCTTATTATTATTGGCATCGAAGGTAAAGGTGTATTTACTGATATTCTCCCAAGCGCTGGCTTCCCATTCTTGTTCTATCTCACTTGTTTGATTGTTGTTGTCATCATAAGTAAAAGTAAATATATTGCAATTCTCCCACCCACTACCGTTCCAAATTTTCCCTAATTCGAATGTCAGGTTATTGTTGTCAGCATAAACCATATCAATGAATTTATAATAAAGCATCCAGCCAATAATATCGTCATACCAATACCAAGTATAGATGCTATCGTAGATTTGAATTAATGAGCGTTCCTCAGGTGTTTGAAGTTTGATGGCTTGTCCAAAATACTCTTCTGGTAGAATACCTAATGTTTTCCATCTCGTATTTCCCGTAATCTCCTGAACAATTTCCTGTGAACTTGATGTAGGACGGTGCAGGTTCAATGGTGGCTGATTGCTTTGAGCAAAAGCATTAATTGATAAAACAAGGATCGTAAGGAGTAGAATTGGTTTCATTAATTTATTTTAAATGCACTCACAAACACTTTTTAACATTCACTTATGCCATTACCATTAATAGCCTGTAAATATAACGAATAACATACGGTTTGGCAATATTAGTGATCCAGAAATGCGCCGCAGTTATTTATCGCTCTTTATAAACTTTCCCACCATCACCGTCCTCTCATTAGCCACCCTCAAAAAATAGACCCCTTGGCTCAACCCAGACACATCAACCACCGTCTGTTTTTCAGTTATCTGGCGTTGTATGAGTTGCTTACCAGTGATGTCTATTATGATCATAAAGGTGTTCTTTTGTGGCGTGGTGGGCGTTTCGATGGTGATGGCGGTGAAAGCGGGATTGGGGTATATGGTGATCTTAGAGTGAAGGGTAAATTGTTCCTTAATTGAAACAGGAACACCGTTTTCATTATAAACTGCCAATCCGCCACCATATGTTCCAAACCATATTGAACCATATTCGTCGATGGCAGCGGATATAATCCAGTCAAAGGGCAACCCTGAATTTAAAGCATCGTAAGTTGTCCAGTTTGTTGTGTCAAATTCTGCTACTCCGCCACCCCAAGTCCCTATCCATTTTGTCCCGTTTGCTTCTATATCTATTGTAAGAACAATATTGTTCGGCAATCCTGAATTTGAAATATTATAAATTGTCCAATTTGTGTCGTAAAATTGTGCTAATCCCTCATAAGTCCCTATCCACTTAGACCCACTTTCGTCTATGGCTATTGAATGTACATAGTTATCAGGCAATCCAGAATTTGATGTGTTATAGGTTATCCAATTAATACCGTCAAATTCCGTAAGCCCCCCTTCGGTTCCTATCCATATTTTCGCATTTTGATCAAAGACTATTGGACGGACATAATAATTTGGCAATCCTGAATTAGAAGTAGTGTAAGTTACCCAGTTTGTCCCGTCAAATTTTGTTAATCCACCTTTTTGAGTTCCCCACTTACAGGTTCCAATCCATTTAACTCCACTTGCGTCTATGGCTATTGATTGTATGTGGTTATAAGGCAATCCTGAATTTGCGGTATCGTAACTTATCCAGTTTGTCCCGTCAAATTTCGTCAGTGCACCACGATCAGTAGACCAATCATATGTTCCTAACCATTTCACCCCGCTTGCATCTATGGCTATTGATTCTACAGAATTATAGGACAATCCCGAATTAGAGGTATCATAGGTTATCCAGTTCATCCCATCAAATTCCGCCAATCCGAGAGCAGTACCAATCCACATTGTCCCACTTTCGTCTATGACTATTGAATGTATGTAGTTATCAAGCAATCCAGAATTTGAGGTATTGTGAGTTGTCCATTTATTTCCGTCGAATTTTGCTAATCCACCGCCCCAAGTCCCGATCCACTTTATTCCGCTTTCATTTATTAGTATTGAATAAACATAGTCGTGGGGCAATCCCGAATTTGATTCGAAGTAGTTTATCCAAGTTGTTCCGTCAAATGTCGCTAATCCATAATCAGTCGCTATCCACTTTGTTCCGCTTTCGTCAATGGCTATTGATATGACCGCGTTATTAGGCAAGCCCGAATTTGAGGTATCGTATATTGTCCAATTTGTTCCGTCAAATTCTGCTAATCCTTCGTAAGTTCCAATCCATAAAATCCCATTAGAATCTATTGCTAATGAATTAATGACGTTTGACGGAATCCCTGAATTATAGGTTTTATAAACTATCCAGTTTGTATCGTTAAATTCAGCCAATCCGAAAGACGTTCCTACCCATTTCACACCACTTTGGTCTATGGATATTACACGAACGCTGTTACTGGGCACACCTGAATTTGATGTGTTGAATCGTGTCCAGTTTACACTGTCAAATTTAGCCAGTCCACCACCATCAGTCCCAATCCAGAAAGTTCCGCTTTCATCAATGGTTATTGCATTAACATTGTTATCAGGCAAGCCCGAATTTGAAGTATTGTAAATTATCCAGTCAGTCCCGTCAAATTTTGCCAATCCACCACCATCTGTCCCAATCCACTTCGCCCCGTTTTCGTCAATAGCGATTGAGCGGACATAGTTATATGGCAATCCCGAATTTGAGTTATTGTAAAAAGTTGGAATGGCAGTGATGGTGTCGAGTTTCACTAATCCAACATTTGTACCTGCCCAAATAAAATTATCTTCTTCCGCCAGAGCAAGAACTATGTTCCCGTTGGTATATTGCAGCCATTGTGGATTTTGTGCATAAATGTTTGTGAATAAGCACATTGAAATGATAACTAAAACAGGCACTTTTTTCATAATACCACGTACTATGGTGTTAATCATTCCCAGATGGCAGATGTGAGCGCCATGAAAACTAATAACCTGTAAATATAACGAAAATCACATTGAAATGCACTAAATACATTGGGTTTAAATAAACAGTGCCTGTATTTCCTGAAAGACCATTGTCGAATTGTAGTAACCATTACCAAACAACCGTCCGTTTATTTGATGTGCTAAATACAGGGGAGGATGGCGGGGTTTTAGGGTATAAAAAACCCCCAAGAATTGTTTGGGGGAGGATTTTTTAATTAAGGTAGGCTTCTATCGATTTATGTATGCCGCTATCAGATTCCACATGTTGCCGCTTTTTGGCTTCCCTCAAAATATAACCAGCCTTTTTGCGCCGCACAGTATCTTTTGAGCCTTTGTGGGACGTCCAGCTTGCTTGCCCTGCATCTTAGCACGCCTTAGCCCCTCTATGGTGCGTTCACGGATAAGCTCTCGTTCGAACTCTGCAAACGCGCTTAGTATTTGGAAATGAAGTTTGCCCGAAGCGGTGCCAAAGTCCAAATTATCACTTATCGAAATAAATCCAACACCTTTATCTATTAGCTCCTTTGTGTCAAGAATGAGTTCCATGCTGCTACGCGCCCACCTGTCCAATTTGTAAACCAAAACGGCGGAATATTCGCCAGCACGAAGTTTTGCCAGAAGAGCCTGTTTAACTGGTCTAGTTTTGCGGGTGGACTCCGTTTCTTCAAAAAGGTCATAGGAATAATTGTTCCTTTCAGCAAACTCAACCAAGCGAATTTTCTGATTATCGTTATTTTGGGTCAGTGTGGACACGCGGACGTATAAAGCGACTTTTTGCATCTAATAAATGATTTAGGTATGCTAATTTACGAAATATTCTACAAACTTCAAAGATAAAAATGATGGAAACAGCAATATAATTAGGCCAGACACGATGCCAGCCTTTAAATTATATTGTTAAATAAGCACATTTAGGAAATAGTCACTCCAAAATCATCGTCGTTGCTACAGAATAGCCACTAAAAGAGCTCCTTTTTTCTTTGTAGATGTATTCGTACATTTACTAAACACAATCCAATTACACAAGGATGAACTTTATTACAAAATACAGCTTTAATTCTACATACGAAAAAAAATACAAACTTCCTAATATTATTACAGGTATTTTTCTGTGGAAAGAACTAAAAATCAATGAATTAATGTTCCAAAAAATTAGGCCAGTTGTAAAATATTGCTTACCTTTGTGATACCAAATTGAAATACTAATAACGTTCTTTAATTATCGCTCCCAAATGTTCACTAATCTGAACTGACACAATTAGTCAATAGTAAAAATTCAAACTTTGATTTCACAATGTAAATTTAATGTGTATAAGCGTAGGATTTCCCGACAATCATTAACTTACACAGCCAAACTGCTGTTATAGAGCGTTTTTTATTTTTTCAATCTTATTATGCCTGTCAAATGAGTAGGTAGAACCTGTTTTGTCCAGATGCTCGTAAATGGTTAATGCCCGCTCATACAATTTTTTCTTTTTTCCGTCGTCCATTCCTCTCTGGTCAAGTTCTTCCGCAATTATTAGGAATATATCGGCAAGCATTTCAAAATTGTCGTTGCTGAATTGTTTGCTCTCTTGCAATGTTTGAATGAAATTTTCAGTTGGAATTGCGGTCAGATCGTCAATATTCAAACCTAATTCGTTTTCTAATGCTTGTTCGGCTGCTTCAATGCCTTCACTGACCCGTCCTTGAGTTTTAAGTCCTAATAAATCTGCAAGTATTTTTCCGAGCACTCGCACAAGTTGGTTGATTTGCCTTATTAACCAGTCTTCTTGTTGCATTATTGTTGTTCAATGATCCTTAAAGATAATAAAATTTAAACAGCCCAATAAGATCACCCCCCATAATTCCGCCCATTATTCGCGTCCAAAATTGTTAATTATCGTTTATAGAGCCAGAATATGGGTGGGGTGGGAAGAGGTTATGGAATGAGTTATACACACTCTGTTTGATTCGCTTAAAAGATTTTTTTTATTTTCTGAATGTATCCTTGCCCTCAAACTGAGAAAAAATCAATTAATAAATCATAATTACAATCCCATTTTTTATTATTTTTTGCCAAATCAGTCAGGGGGCATTCTGAAATTTGCGAAAAATCATTTACTTACCGCAGCCCCCCATTCAATCTATAAATTCTTAATGATTTTGCAGGTTACCTCGCGCAGATCAATTTAAAAAATGGTCCTGGCGGTGGTAGTTTTGATTTGAAAATAATCACATTATCAGGCAGTTATAGCCCGTGATTTTAACAAACCAAAAACTTACCAGGCCATGAAAACAACAATTCTCACCTTAGCCCTGATCATCAGCGGAGTGCTTTTGCAGGCACAAAAAGTTCAACTAATCAGCGCACTGGGAACAGACAGTACCATCTATTCAAATTTGGGATTCGACGAATCGTTCGGTATTAATCATGTAGAATGGCTGAAGCCGCAAAAAAGAGAATCGATGGAAGCATATTGCCAGCGATTGATAAACGAAAATCAAATAACTCCAAACGATATTGTCATCGGAACTTCTTTTGGAGGGATCGTTGCCACTGAGATCAGCAAGATGGTTCATCCGCGAATGACCATATTAATTTCAAGTTTTTCCATAAAGGACGAAAAGCCTTTAAAATTCAGGTTTCTGCAGATATTCGGATGTCATAAAATACTACCGAAGTTTATATTCAACAAACCAGGGATTATCATCGGAAATTGCTTTGGAAAAGTTTCTGAAGAGGAAAGAGAATACCTGAGTGAAATGATCAGGAAAAATGATGTCGACCTGGTTCCATGGTCAATAAATCAAATTATGAAATACGATAACCAAACCACCCCCGATAATTTGTTCAAGATAAACGGGAAGGACGATAAGACTTTCCCCGCAAAGAACATTGAAACAGATTTTTTAGTAGACGGGACACATCTGATCGTTTACAACAATGCAGATTTGATTTCCGAAATTTTGCATGATTTAATGATTGATTCTGTAAATAACCTGGTATTGACGAAGTAAAACAGCCTGACAGTTGAAAGAATATCAAATCAGAAATAGCTTGATCCGTCCCAGCAATGTGTGCAAATCCGTTCCTTTGGCAGGCCGATTGCTTCTACAAGATCGTCAAGCTTCTGGTACTTTAGTGTAGTGATGCCGATATTTTGCCTGATTTTTTCAATCATTTCATAATAACGGTCTGTTCCGGGTTTTGCATATTCCTCCAGATGGTTTGTTTCTTCTCCTTCAATTTGCTTTATGGCTTTGCGGCCGGCAAGGTCCAGTGTCGACCGCGACCGGGAGAAATTCAGGAATGTGCATGGATAAATGAGGGTCGGGCAGGCAGGTCTGATATGGACTTCTTTGACACCATAATCGTATAATATCCGGACCGTATCTTTTAACTGCGTTCCCCTGACAATTGAATCATCGCAGAAGACGATCCTTTTCCCGTTTATCAGGGCTTTTATCGGGATCAGTTTCATTTTAGCCACCAGGTCTCTTATTTCCTGGTTTTGCGGCATGAAGCTCCGCGGCCATGTCGGCGTATATTTTACATATGCCCGTTTAAAAGGAATTTGTTTTTCTATTGAATATCCAATAGCATGGGCAATACCGGAATCAGGGATACCTGAGACAAAATCGACAAGAATATCATCATTTTTTGCCAGTGCTGCTCCGCACCGGTACCGGCATTCTTCGACATTGATATCTTCGTAGTCAGAGCTTGGATAACCGTAATACACCCAGAGGAAAGCGCACACCTGCATCTTATCATTGGGCATCCTGCGTTGTTCATAGCCATCAGCAGTGATGAACACGATTTCACCCGGGCCCAGGAACTTTTCTGTTTCGAAGCCAAGGTTTGAAAATGAACTTGATTCTGAACTTACTGCAAATGCTCCTGTTTTTTTACCTATGACAACAGGTGTCCTCCCAAGTTTGTCCCTTGCTGCAAATAATCCGTTTTTAGTGAGCAGCAACAAAGAACAGGATCCTTTTACCTTTTCGAAAACATTTTCTATTCCTTTTTCATACGAATCCTCTTCATCTATTAACATGGCTATCAGTTCCGAGGGATTGGTTCCGCCATCGCTGGTTTCAGAAAAGTGCCGGTATTGTTTCAGGGCCCTGTCGGTCAAATCCTCGATATTGTTGATCTTACTGACAGTGACAATGGCAAATTCCCCAAGATGTGATTTGATCAATATAGGTTGTGATTCCGTATCACTGATAATGCCGATACCGCTGTTACCATGAAATTGAGGCAGATCAGGCTCGAATTTTGTCCTGAAATAGGAGTTCTCCAGGTTATGGATGCTTCTTTTAAATTCTTTGGAATTTTTAACCGCTATCCCACCTTTTTTTGTGCCAAGGTGAGAATTATAATCCGTTCCGTAGAACAAATCATTTACACAATCTGATATTGATATAGTACCGAAAAAACCGCCCATGATTGTCTTTCTTTTGTTTGGTAAGGAAAGTTCAAATTTTCAAGAATGGACTAAACTAAAACTTTCCTTTCAATCATGGACAGTTTGTTGAGAAATGGTTAAAAATGATCAGTATTGAGTTTTTATCGGTTATCCACTTTGGCTTTATGCATGGGCACTGTTATACCAAACCAGGGAATTGCGTAATAAGTATCCTGATCAGGGAAAAAAGGCATGAAGAGACCATAATCAATTCCGATCCTTTTAACGAGGGTCCTGGCACCCAGGGAAATCAGCACCGTAGTAGATTCTCCGGAAATGACGTAATTTTCAGTAATAATATAAGTACGCGGACTGACCCTGATAAAACTGCTGATGTTGATCATAGGCTTCTTAGCCCAGTCGCCTGACAAATAGCCATAGCCAACTCCCAGGCTCACATTGGCATCACGCGACCCAAAAGTGGTAATCCCATAAACTATGCCAAACCCCGACTTCTCTGTCCCCAGAACTGTGCCGAACATTCCGCCAGCCCCGATGGCGAATTTATCTTTTACCACCGGGATGGAAACTTTTGGAATCAGCCAAACCGGAGTCGGAGCTCCTGCAATCAGAAAAAGGGGAACCAGGCCGACACCTATGGAAAAATTGTTGCCCACGCCTACGCTAACCTGGTTGAACAGGACCCAGACATTCTGATAGTAAACTTCACCTCTTTTTAATCCATAAGCGTTAGGCGCAAAGAAATACCTGGTAGACTGCAGGTTCGGATACCAGATCTTGCCATTTTTGACCTGTGTTGCGCTGATAGCTTCAAGCGATTTGATATCCAGCTTTTTAAAACTAATTTCTCCCAGGTTACTGGTTGATAAACTGATGATTACAGAATCCTCGCTGAGGATCTTTCCAAAGAATTCATTGCCATCTACAGTGGTTAACCTGTAAATGACAGTTGAGTCTTTTACTTCCTGCCCGATTCCTCTTTGGGATATCGCAGCGAAAAAAACGATGATAAGGCTTAAAATAATCTTTTTCATGGCTTTAGATTTAAATGTTATTATCAAATCAAAATTACAACCATGCGTTTCCGAATGAAAATTGCTTTTTGCGTAAGTGAGTCCAAAGTTTGCACAGAAAGAGATTATACCTGGTGCCGGGCAATATTGTTCTTATTAAATCCTTGAAACCTTAATTTCCTTTTAAAAATTTGCAATTTATACAAAAAGAAAATTGAATGACAACAAATTTTACAATAAAAAAGATGGTTTTCGCAAGCCTCTCCCGTAATCTTAGCTTTAACCTGATTTGATCCTTGGTTCAGGTATCCATTCCCCTTCCCATTTCGCTATAACAACCGTTGCAAGGCAGTTGCCGATGACGTTCACTGCCGTCCTTGCCATGTCCATCAGTTCATCAATCCCAAGTATGATAAATATGGGCCAGGTCGGCAAACCGAAACTTGCCGCCGTTCCGAGCAGGATAACCAGTGAAGCTCGTGGAACGGCTGCAACCCCTTTGCTTGTAAGCATCAGGGTGAGCATCATGACGATCTGGGTATCGAATGAAAGGTGAATGCCGGCCATGTTTGCAACGAAGATCGATGCCATGGCAAGATAGAGTGTTGTCCCGTCGAGATTGAAACTATATCCCGTTGGGATGACAAATGCAACAATCTTGCGCGGAATACCGAATTCTTCCATGTTCTCCATGGCCCTGGGGAGAGCCGACTCACTGCTGGTTGTAGCAAATGCAATGGTTGCAGGCTCGGCTACTGCTTTCAGAAATTTCCGCAACGGGATCTTCAAAATAAGAATAATAGGTAAAAAAACAACCAAAAGGAAGACAATAAGAGCGACATAAAGTGTAGCAAGCAGTTCGAACAGGTTTACGAGTACATTCAGCCCCATATGACCAACACTATAGGCAATAGCAGCAAATACAGCAAATGGGGCAAACATCATGATAATGTTTGTGAATTTGAACATTACGACTGATAATGACTCCGAAAACTTAACTATCGGATTGCGATATTTCTCACTTACCATGGCAACTGCAATACCGAAAAGGATACTGAATACTACGATCTGGAGAACTTGTCCTTCAGCGATCGATTTTGCAATATTCTCGGGGAAAATGTGCAGGATGATGTCATGTGCATTTTGTGTCTGCACTTGCGGCAGATCACCTTGCAACATTTCCGGCGGCACCTGCACGCCCCATCCTGCTTTACTGATATTGATGGCACCTAACCCTATGAAAAGGGCTATGGTGGATACCACCTCAAAATATACCAGCGATTTCCACCCCATCCTTCCGACCTGCTTCAGGTTTGCATGCCCTGCAATGCCAACTACCAATGTTCCAAATATAAGCGGCGCAATGATCGTCTTTACCAGCCGGATGAAAATCTGGCTGACAATGTTAAGTTCTTTGCCAATCAACGGTACATCATACCCAAATTCAACCCCGGCCAGCATGCTGACAAAGATCCATGTAGTCAGCTTATTCTTTTTGAAAGCATAAAGGAAATAAAAGATAATAGGGATCCAGCGCAATATCAGGAGCAGGCTGCCCGGCAGATTTAACTGGATAGATTTATCCAGCAGGTGGACAATAACTGCAATGGTCAGAGAAATTAGAAAGCCAAGGATCAGTTTTCCGGGTTTGAACATGTGCTGTGAGATCGGGAACCGATCAAAAATAAGGAAAATAAATTCAATGGTTGAGGATGTCCTCTTTATATATCAATATAAATTTAAATTTTAGTTTAAACCGATTTAACCTGCAATAGTTTTGCTATTAATCCTGTCCACCCGGTTTGGTGCGAAGCGCCAATGCCTTTGCCGCTATCGCCATGAAAATACTCGTAAAATAAAATGTAATCTTTGAAATTCTCATCCAGCCAGAATTTCTCTTTGCCATCATTTACAGGCCGTTCTCCGTCGCTGTTCAATAGAAAAATACGAGCCAGTCTGTCGGACAATTCTAAAGCTATTTCATTCAATGTCAGATACCGGCCGGAATTGGCCGGACATTCTACCTTAAAGTCGTCCCCATAATAATGATGAAATCGTTGTAATGATTCAATGATGAGAAAATTTACCGGGAACCATACCGGTCCGCGCCAGTTGGAATTACCGCCAAATAAACTCATGGTTGATTCGGCCGGTTGATAATCAACGGTAAAATCAGCATGCTGCATGTTGAAAACATAGGGATGATTTTCATGAAATTTTGATAATGATCTCACGCCGTAATCTGAGAGGAATTCCGTTTCGTCAAGCATTCGTTTTAAAATCTTTTTCAACCGGCTCCCCCTTAAAAGAGAAAACAATCTTCGTTCACCTTTGCCTTCAATAGCCCAGCGTGAAACAAGGTTTGCCAGGTCAGGACGGTAGTTTAAAAACCAATCGGTCCTTTTCGCAAATTCTGGGCAACTTTTAATAATATCCGGTTCGATGACCTCTACGGCAAAAAGTGGAATCAGGCCCACCATAGATCTAACTTTCAGTTTTTTGACTTCATCATCGGTATGCAGGACATCGTAAAAAAACTGGTCATCTTCATCCCAAAGGTCGATACCTCTTCCGTCAATATTCGACATGGCCCCTGCTATATACAGGAAATGCTCCAGGAATTTGGAAGCAAGGTCTTCATAAACATGGTTTTTTTTAGCCAGTTCGAGTGAAATCCGCATCATATTCAGGGTATACATGGCCATCCATGCTGTACCGTCAGCCTGTTCGATACGACCGCCACCGGGTATCTCGGCGCTACGGTCGAAAACGCCGATGTTATCCAGGCCCAGGAAACCGCCCTGGAAAATATTGCGGTTGTGTAAGTCTTTGCGATTGACCCACCAGGTGAAATTGAGTAATAGTTTATGAAATACAGCCTCCAGGAAAGCACGGTCCCCTTTTCCATTATTGTGCTTCATGTCTATTTTATAGACCCTCCATGTTGCCCAGGCATGCACTGGCGGATTAACATCGGAAAAATTCCATTCATAAGCCGGAAGCTGGCCGTTCGGATGCATATACCATTCACGGGTGAGCAATTTCAACTGGCCTTTAGCAAGATGAGGATCAACCATGGCAAGTGTTATGCAATGAAAGGCCAGGTCCCAGGCGGCATACCACGGATATTCCCACTTGTCGGGCATGGAAATGATTTCAGCATTGGTGAGATGTTCCCAGCCACTGTTGCGGCCAATCTTTCGTTCAGCCGGGGGCGTGGATTGTGCCGGATCTCCCGATAACCATTGCGGAATATCAAAATAATAAAATTGCTTGCTCCACAACATGCCGGCTAGTGCCTGGCGCTGGATGATTTTTGCGTCATCACCCGGCACTTCGGATTGCGGGTCAGTATAAAAATCATCCGCTTCGGCCTGTCGTCTTCTGAAAATATCCTCGAAACCGGAAAAAGGGCGTTCATTTGGGGTAGCAGTTAACCTCAACTGAACAGTATTGGATTTCCCGGCGGGAATATTAAGAAAGTAATTGAAACCGGCTTTAGTCCCCTGGTTTTCCGGGTTGATAGCTTGCTGTTGCCCGTTTACAACATACTCATGGAAACCATCCTTGAAATATCCATTTATTTTCTTTAGTTGGTATAGCTTTCCGACGTTTGTTTCATTCTCACAAAACATGGTCGCCGGTTCCCCTTTTGCATAAAAATAATACTTTCCCAAATTTTTATGTGTTGCAGATAAAGTATTTTTCCTCGCTAGCGTGATTTGCGGCTTATAGGGATCGTACCCCCATGACCAGGTGTTTCTGAACCAAATTTGTGGAATAATGTTTAGTTCAGCGTGTTCCGGACCACAATTAAAAGCTGTGATTTTAATCATAATGTCCTTCTCATCACATTTGGCGTACTCGATAAAAATATCGAAATACCTGTTTTCATTGAAAACCCCTGTGTCACTAAGCTCAAACTCCGGCTGTGACTTATCCCTTTTCTTATTTTCAGTGACCAGATGGTTATAGGGAAATTCCTGCTGAGGATATTTATACAACATCTTCATGTAAGAATGAGTAGGGGTATTGTCAAGATAAAAGTAATATTCCTTGACATCTTCCCCATGGTTGCCTTCAGTGCCTGCCAATCCAAAGAACCGTTCTTTCAGGATCGGGTCTTTTCCGTTCCAGAAAACCACAGCAAAACAAAGTACCTGGCGGTCGTCGCAGATACCTGCTATTCCGTCTTCACCCCATCGATAGGCTTTGCTGCGGGCATTATCATGGGTGAGAAACTCCCAGGCATTGCCCGAAGCGCTATAATCTTCCCTGACGGTTCCCCACTGGCGTTCAGCCAGGTAAGGTCCCCATTTCTTCCAGTTTTTCTGATGATTGTCCGATTCTGATAACCTTAGTTTCTCGGCGTTTTCGCTCATGGATTTCTCTTTGATGTGATGCTGGCGATCAGGTTATTCCACGATTTGTTGAATGCTTCAGCGCCTTCTTTTTGTAATTGTTCTGCCAGTTGAAGATAATTGACCGACAATTCACGGAATTGCCCGATGATTTTGTCAGCCGAGGCTGTATTATCGGGAAGCGCCTGGCCTGTTTCGCCATGATCTGCGAAAGCCAGCAGGGTATTTTCCGGAATGGTATTAACGGTGTAAGGAGCAACCAGGTTTTTTACATATAAAATATCCGAAGCATTGGGGTCTTTTGTGCCGGTGCTGGCCCAAAGCAAGCGTTGCGGAAATACGCCGAAGTTCATGGCTCTTTGTACCCTTTCAGACCTTAAAAACCGAAGGTATGAATAATAAGTTTTCTGCATCACGGCGATGCCTAGTTGATTTTGAAGCCTGGCAGGCGCCTTATCAGCAACTGCTTTATCCCAGCGGCTGACGAAGACTGAAGCCACCGACCTGATATCCGGGTTCAGGCCTTTGTCGATCCTGGTTTCTATACCTTTCAGGTAAGCCATGGCAGCGGCCTGGTATTGTTCGGCTGAAAACAAAAGTGTAACGTTTACCGGGATGCCTTCGGCGATGGCTTTTTCGATAGCGGGAAGCCCCTGCGGGGTTCCGGGTATCTTGATAAAGGCATTAGGCCGGTTTACCTTCTGGTGAATAGTTTTGGCCGCTTTGATGGTATTTTCCGTATCATAGGCCAGAAGCGGTGAAACTTCTATGGAAACAAATCCGTCGAGTCCGTTGGTTACCTGGTAAACCGGCAGAAAAAGGTCTGCAGCCCGCTGGATATCTTCGACGGCGAGGTTGAAAAACACATCTTCATCGGAAAGCCCCTTGTTGCTTTTTTTACGGATGGCTTCGTCATAATCGCTGGTCTTAGCAATGGCAGCCTCGAAAATCGATGGATTTGATGTAAGGCCGGTTACGGAAAGTTCAGTTATATAATGCTGAAGTACGCCATTATCAAGCATTTTCCGGGTAATGTTGTCGAGCCATAAGCTCATACCCTGCCTTCGTAAATTTTGTGTGTGTTGATTCATTTGTTTTTTTTTATTTTATAAAATTAACCCATTTATAACCGTAATTTTTCATTCTTTAGGCACAGCATTGAATAATTCGAGTAGTTCTCTTTGTTTTTTAGTTATTTCAGAATAGAACACCTGACCGTTATCCGTGACCACCGCCTTGATTTTCTCGAGTTGCAGCATCATTTTCTCAAAACCGTAATCCTTG
>Ga0265292_1000523_pt1 | contig 52429 bp, 62 predicted proteins | sample Munlanlewell296A_FD_189080 | JGI IMG/M metagenome (GOLD analysis project Ga0265292, IMG submission 189080) | Leachate microbial communities from a municipal landfill in Southern Ontario, Canada - Leachate well 296A | ecosystem: Engineered > Solid waste > Landfill > Unclassified | place: Canada... | reverse complement strand
AACTTAAATCTACTAGTAGATGGCCTCTTTGGTTCGAAAACTCTCTTTGCTGTAAAACAATGGCAAAAGAACCACAACCTAATCGAAGATGGTATGGTAGGACCAATGACGAAAGCAAAGATGTATGGGGAGGGAAAAATTTAAATTTTTTTAAAATAAATGCTAAAATAGCATTATGCCAAACAATAAAGTTGTAACTAGATTTGCGCCGAGTCCGACGGGACATTTTCACGTTGGGGGAATTCGTTCCGCTTTATTTAATTTTTTATTTGCAAGGCAAAATGGTGGAACTTATATTTTGAGAAGCGAGGATACAGACAAAGAGCGATCTAAAAAAGAATACGAAGATGAATTTCTAGAACTTTTTGATTGGCTTGGTTTGAAATATGACATATTTTTTAGGCAGTCTGATAGATTAGAATTACATCAAAAATATATAAAAAAAATGATAGATGATGGATTTGCCTATTTATCCAAAGAAACACCAACAGAAGAAGGGCAGAGAGAAGAAGTAATTCGTTTCAAAAATCCAAACAAAAAAGTTACTTTTAATGATTTAGTTTTGGGAGATATTACAGTAGATACGACAGATTTGGGAGATTTTATTATTGCTCGTGATATGAATGAACCGCTTTATCATTTAACGGTAGTAATTGATGATTTTGAAATGGGAATAACTCACGTGATCAGGGGACAAGAGCACGCTTCAAATACTCCTCGTCAGATTCTCATTCAAGAAGCCATCGGAGCTCCGAGGCCTATTTATGCTCACTTGCCCCTCATTTTGAATAAAGAAAAAGCTAAACTCTCAAAAAGAGACGAGTCTGTTCCTCCAGCGATTGAGTACAAAAAAAGAGGTTATTTACCAGATGCGTTACTTAATTTTATGGCGCTTAATGGATGGAACCCTGGAGGAGAACAAGAAATTTTTTCTTTAGCTGAATTAATAGAAAAATTTGATATTGCGAAAGTCCAAAAAGGTGGTGGGATTTTTAATCCAGAAAAATTAGAATGGCTGAACAAGGAACATATTAAATTACTTTCCAGAGAAGAAATTGAAAAAAATATTTTAGAATGGTTGCCGGCAGAAATACAAAATCCAAAACTTATTCCTATTATTTTTGAAAGAATTTCTAAATGGGGAGACGTAAAAGAGATGGTCGCAAGGGGGGAGTTGGATTTCTTTTCCATGCGGCCAGAATATGAAAAAAATAAATTAATATTTAAAAATATCTTACCAGAAAAGATATCTGAAAATATAAAACAAGCGATAAATGTTTTAGAAGGTTTAAATGAGCAAGATTTTAGTCAAGAAAACATAAAAAGCGCACTAATGTCAATAGCAGATAAATTAGAAAGCAGGGGAGAGCTACTTCATCCTGTACGCTTTGCTCTTTCTGGGTTAGATAAATCTCCTGATCCGTTTATAATTGCGGAGATTTTAGGGAAAAATGAAACATTATCTAGATTACAAGAAGCTATTTAGTTTTCTTTTGTTTGGGATTTTATTAATAATTCCAGTGGTTTTTTCTTTTGCACAAAATACAGAAGATATTCAGAATAAAATAATAGAAAAAGATTCTGATATTAAAAAACTAGAACAAGAAATAGCTTCTTACCAAGCACAGCTTAATAGTTTAGGAGAGCAATCAAATTCTTTAAGTAAATCACTAAAAGAACTTGATTTGACTAAAAAAAAGTTGAATGCAGATATGGCTGTAACTCAAAATAAAATTGAGAAAACAAATTTTAAGATTCAAAGCTTAAGTCAAGATATCGGAACTAAAGAAAATTCTATTTCTAATAATATTAATGCGATTTCTATTGGCATAAAGGAAATTAGTGAATTTGAAAGTGAAAGTATTGTAGAAAACATTCTTTCTTCTAATAATTTTTCTTTAATTTGGAATGATATTGACAATACGGTAACTGTTCTAGAAAAACTTAGAAATAAAACAACAGAATTAAAACAAATAAAAGGAGAATTAGAAGATACTAGAAAGGTAACAATAGATGCTAAAAATGAATTACTTAATTTAAAAAATAAATTAGCGGATCAGAAAAAAATTGTTGAGCAAAATACGATTGAAAAAAAGAGACTTTTAGCACAAACTAAAAATAGCGAAACGAATTACCAAAAAATATTGAAAAACCGTTTAGCCCAAAAAGATGCGCTAGAAAAAGAGCTTCGTGATTATGAATCACAACTCAAATATATTTTAGATCCATCTAAATTACCCAACGCTGGAATTTTTTCTTGGCCACTTGATTATGTTTTAGTGACTCAACTTTTTGGTAAAACAATAGATTCTCAAAGACTATATGCTTCTGGTTCTCATAGTGGGGTAGATTTTAGGGCTTCAGTAGGTACTCCGGTTAAAGCTATGGCGGGAGGAATCGTAGAAGGGCTTGGAGACACAGATACTCAATGCCCTGGGGCTTCTTTTGGTCGTTTCGTATTTATTAAATATGATAATGGATTATCAAGCGCTTATGGGCATCTTTCGTTAGTAAAAGTAACTATGGGGGAAAGAGTAGCAAGGGGACAAATAGTGGCTTATAGTGGCAATACGGGCTATTCTACGGGTCCTCATTTACATGTTTCAGTCTATGCCCCTAATGCTGCTGAGGTAAAAAGTCTTCCAAGCAAATCCTGCCCTGGTAAAGTTTTAACTCAACCGATCGCGCCTATTAATGCTTATCTTGATCCTTTGTATTATTTACCATCTGTTTATGCTAGAAAATAATTTTGTTTTTTAAATAAATATTTTTATGTTAAAATATAAATATGAAGAATAATATAAAGAATAAAAATGGTGGTTTTTTAAAAATAATTATTATCATCGTGGTTGCTTTAGTCTTAATGAGATTTTTCGGAATAACCTTTGGTGAAATTTTTGATCGATTTTTAGCTCTCTTTAGAAGTGTCTTAAGATAAAATAAAGTGAAAAACTTTAACACACAACGCGGAATAAGTATTTTAGGAATTCTTGTTTTAGGAGTAATTATTATTTTAGTACTCAGCTATTTTCGTGTAAGTATTAAATCTGTTGTAGAAAGTCCTACGGGTCAAGAAAACATAACATATGTCGGGGGAGAGGCTAGAAATTTATGGACTACTTATTTAGCAAAGCCAGCTTCTTATTTGTGGAATGATGTTTGGATTAATATTTTTTGGAAAGCTTTTATTTCTAATATGGAACGTATTCGTGATGGTAAACCCACAGATTTTGACAAAGCAGCCGATAATCTAAAAATTCAGCGATAATTAGGGAAGTGCCCTTGGAGCTTTATCCTTTATACCTATTTAAATTATAGTGTCGCAAAGATATATTGTGCGACACTATATACGGACTACTGACATGAGCTGGAAAGCGCATAACCAGCCTGTTCAGCCTCTTCCCCTGTCGTAAAGTAAATCCTATTTTCTTGTTTAATAGTTTTTCCAGCAGAACATCCTATCGGATAGTATTTACTTCCTCGACTTGAAGCGAAGAAATTCTTTCCAGAATTTGAAATTGTACTGTTTATTTGAGAATTATAAAAAATGTCAGAGTTTGATTCTATCCCCGATAAAGCATTTGCTTGCTGTTGACCTTCGTATTCTATCTTTATACCTGAAGAATTAGCCTCCTTTGATAGTCTACCTAGCTCAAATGACCCTAAACCAACCAAAATTACAATAATAACTATCAAAATATCCTTCCCTTTTTCGCTTTCTAAAAATTGCTTGATTTTTTCCATGGAATTAGCTATACTGTTTTGGTATTAATTTATATAAGAATTTTAACATTAAATAATATAACTTCAAATGGCACATAGAAAAGCCGGCGGAACCGCCAAAAATTTAAGAGATTCACAGCCTAAATACCTCGGTATCAAGCTTGCTGATGGAGAAAGAGCCCAATCAGGCTCTGTGATTGTCCGACAACGTGGTACAGCTATTTTAGCAGGTACTAATGTATCTACAGGAAAGGATCATACCCTTTTTGCTCTTAAGGACGGCACTGTTAAGTTCGGGTCTAAGCGTAAAACCTCTTTTAATGGTAGAACTGCAGTGAAAAAGACGGTTAATGTAATTTAAATAGAATTAAAATAAAAATCCCCTTCATCGGGGATTTTTAAATTTTTTCTACTATTAGTTTAAATGAAGATTTTTTATTCTTTATAATAATTTGGATTTCGTGTTCCCCTATTTCTTTAATTGGTTTTTCTAAAGAAATAAATTCCTCACTAATATCAGCATGATTTTGTTTTCTCATTTCTTCAACGATTTCTTTTTTGTGGATACCAGAAAACAGATGTCCCTTTTCATCTGTTTTTGTTTTTATCAATAAAACTTTTCCCTTTATTTCTTCTAAATTTTTCTCTAAAAGATCTTCCTGTACTTCCCTCTCTATCTCAATATTTTTTTTCTTTTTTTCTAATTCAGCGACTGCTTTTGCGGTTGCGGGTTCAGCGAGTTTCCTGGCAAATAAAAAATTCATAGCATAACCATCGTTTACTTCTTTTATTTCATGCCTTTTCCCTACCCTAGGAACATCTTGTAAAAAAATTACCTTCATGTTCTTAATTATTTAATAATTCGATTGCTTTGTCCATCTGTGGATCCTTTTTTGCATCTAAATCTTTTTGAGTGATTTCTACAAGGTAGTCTGGAGTTAGACCTTTATCAGAAATAGAAGTTCCTTTTGGGGTTAACCATTTCGCAACTGTAATTTTTAAAATAGTGTCTGGAGTGACATCAATGACTTCCTGCACAGAACCTTTGCCGAAACTTTGTGTGCCGACTAATTTAGCGCGCCCGTTGTCTTGCATCGCGCCAGCAAGAATTTCAGAAGCAGAAGCAGAACCACCATCAATTAAAATCACGAATTTTAATTTATCATTGAATATATCATAACCCTTACTTCTGAATACTTCAGATGTCTTATTGTTACCGTAGTCTTCAGTTACAATGGTTTTTCCCCCTTTCAAAAACCAACTTGCCATATCAACAGATGCATCTAGATAACCACCAGGGTTCCCTCTTAAATCAAGCAACAATTTATCTTTTCCAGATTCTATAAACTGTTTTATTGCATTACGAAAAAGATTAGCAGAATTAGCAGAAAAACTATAAAGTTTAATCACAAAAATACCATCTTTTCTTACTTCTGTTTCTAGGGTCGGTATATTAATAGTGTCTCTTGTAATCTTTATTTCTTTTGGTTGTTCTGCTCCTTCTCTAAAAATTGATAGTGTGACCACTGTTCCTTTTGGTCCACGCATCAATTTTATCGCCTCTTCAACGCTTAAACCTGTTGTAACTGTTTTATTAATTTTAAGAATTTTATCGCCTGATTTAATATCAGCTCTCTGAGCAGGAGTATCTTTAAGTGGAGCAATAACAGTAAGTACTTTATCTTTTATTCCTACTTCCATACCAATTCCATCAAAATTTCCAGCTATTTCTTCTTCGAAAGATTTTGTTTCATCTGGATTAAAAAATACACTATATGGGTCATTTAAAGAGCTTACAAGACCTGAAATTGCCCCATAAACCTTATCTTGATCAGATATCTTACTTGCTGTAGGATATTTTTCATTCATGGCATTCCAAACTTTCCAAAATGGAGAAAAATCAGTTTGGGTTGTAACTTGTGTTTCTTTTCCAGAAAGTCCTACGACTTTTTCTATCTCAGAACGATTGCTGACTCCGAAATAAATACCCGAGACAAAAGAAATAATCACAAACAAAACAGTGACTATCAAGTATCTTGTTTTAGAAAATTTTTCCATTAGTTTTTATATTTTATTAGTTTAATTTATTTTCCTGTAGTATTTCTGTTGTTGTTCCAGGTTTATCTTCATTGAAATCCTTATTCTCTCTAAAATTATCAAAAGTTTTCTTCCCATCTTCTTTTATCTTAGAATCCTTATATAAAGTATAACTAAAATAAATTAAGATTATTCCAGAAAGAACAAACAAAAGATCTTTCCAGGAAGAAGGAAAACCCAGGAATGGCAATATTGCCACCCATACTCCCAAAATCAAAAGCATTCGTGCTTTACTCATAGACATATTATATTTCATGGATGTATAAAATGCAAACTCAATTATTCAAAATATTCTGGAGTATTTACAGACATCCAATCTAAAAGTTGACGCATAACAGAAGAAGCTCCTACATTGTTTGTATTTGGTCCAGCCTCCATCATTATTGCAAAGGCATATTTAGGGGTATCGTATGGGAAAAAGCCAATAATCCAAGAGTTAACTTTATTTTTTGCTATACCTATTTGAGCAGTACCAGTTTTGGCTGCAACCTGCACATAAGGAACATTTAATGATGCAGCTGTTCCAGAAGTTGCCGCAAGTCTCATCCCTTGGTGTATGATATCAAAATATTCTTTTTTGTAATTTATTACAGAAAATTGATTTTCTTTTTCAACGTCACCCAATATTAGATGTGGGGTTAAGAGTTTTCCATTATTTGCGATTGCGCCCACAGCCCTGACCATTTCCATGGGAGTTACTTGAAAACCATATTGTCCAATAGCGGTGTGATAAGTGTCTCCAATACGCCAAGGATCCCCATTAAAATTTGTTGCTTTCCAGGATGGATTCGGAATAGTGCCCTTTTTCTCATCTGGTAAATCAATTCCAGTTTTATCTCCAAAACCAAAAAGATTTGCATACTTTTCTAGGTTTACAATACCAAGTCCTTTTTGATTTTCAAATCCACCTCCAATTTCATAAAAATAGATATCGGAAGATACTGAAAGGGCTTCCATCATGTTTGTCCAACCGTTTACTTGCCAGTCTTTAAAAACAGTCTTTTGATCTGGGAAATATGGATTAGGAATTGAAATAGAACCAGTAGAAAGAATTTTTTTATATGGATCAATTATTCCTTCCACCAAAGCACCTAAAGCAAAAAAGGGTTTAACGATTGAGCCTGGCGTATATAAACCTGAAATATTTCTGTCCAAGAAAACCTTTCTTTTATCTGTCAGATAATTTTTAATTTTTGGGGCATCTTTTCCTAGTGAAAGAATTTCAGAATTATATTCTGGAAAACTAGTAGAAGTTATAATTTCTCCGTTTTGAGCATTCATAATTATTCCTGCTCCCCCGGTAAAAGTTCTTGTTTCTGAAAGGTTTTTAATAAGAGTAAATAATTCTGATTGTATTCGTGAATCAATGGTCGTTACTAAATCAGCACCTTGTTTAGGGGCATTTACAATATTTTCTGAATAAATTTTTCCCAATGCATCTGTTTCTATTATTTTTGATCCATTTTCACCCTTTAATTTAGCATCATATTGTTTTTCCAATCCATCTTTTCCTATAAAGTCGCCTTGCCAGTAATTCCCCGTTTTATCTTGAGTTGGATAACTTACATAACCCAACAAATGTGAAAAACCAGGTGACAAATATGTGCGGATGGGAATAGACAATTCTTCCGATTTTTTATTCCAAGTTAATTCTACTTTTTTACGATCATAAATTATTCCTCTGTCTGTAAAAATAATAGCTTTTTCTAAAACATTATTTTGACTTCGTTTAAAATATGCCTCCCCTCTTTGTATTTGAAGATAAGCAAGACGAGTTCCGAAAATTCCTGAAAAAAATAAAAATAAAACACCAAGAAATATAATAGTTTTTTTGGGAATTGGTTTTTCTATTCGTCCCTCAAATTGCTGACGATCAAAGTTTTGTAAATTTTTTGAATCAAGAAAAATTTCGTCAGGTTCTACGAAAAAGTTTTTATTTTTTATAGTATTTTTTTTAAATATCCTTGTTATCATCGTCAATGATGTTAATTATAAAACTTTAGTTTCTTTTTGATTATTTCTGTAATAATCAAAAGCACCCCGGTTGCTACCGAAGAAATAAAAATAGCTCCATAAAATTTTTCTTCTCTTATTCCGTAAAGTAAGTCAGATAAAAGGAATAAAACAACTGCCTCCCAAAATATATTAAAATAAATCATTCCCAGAAGGACCAGTAAGGTTGATGCCCAAAAAGGCATAAAAAGTATAGAAAATAACAATAAAACTGAAGCCAAAATTCGAAGCAACATCCTATTATAGTACACGTTTTGATTAAAAATACAAAATTTTATCTCTCACATTTATTTTATTGTAATCGTAAGCAAAGGTTCAATGTTGGTCGGTATGATGTTGAATCGTAAATGACCAATAGTTTGACCATGAATGGTTTTAATATTTACTCGCCACTTCCCCGCTGTTAGGTTTGAACGCATAGAATATGTTCGGAAACCGCCGTCTCTCCCACCGATTACTGGTAAATTTATTTCTCTTTCGGTTATCCATTTTTTTTGTATTTCATCGTAACGTTGCCACTCATGAATTATGTTAATATTAAGCTCTTTCGGAGAAAAGATAGCGCTGTATGCATAAATAGGTGTTCCGTTTGTTTTGTAAAAATCTGGATATAATTTCAGATATTCTTTCCATCCATAATCTTCATAAGTAACAACATAATTACCATCATTGTTTTTTTGAATAGAGTGGTATACCCCAGCATCTTTGAGAGAAAGTGGAATCGGCGGAATTAGATTAGTAAAATACAAAAAATTAACTAGTAAAAAAATACCTGATATTAAAAATATGATTAATCTTTTACTTTCAGCAAATCTATCTTTTATAAAATAAAACAAAATTATGAGAAATAATACAATAAAAATAAGACTAATAAACCCAGAAAGTAAAAATATCCAAGTTCCGATCCGGTGCATTATTATTGGTATTAGAAAAATTGCGAACGAATAAATAGAAAGAAAAAAAAGGCTTATTTGAAAACTTAATCTAATATAATGCTGTTTTAGAGACTCATTTGCTATAAAAGCAAGAAGAAGAATAAGGATAAATGGCCAAGTTACAAAAATATCTGCGCTTCGGAAATAAAAGACTAAATAAGTTGAAAGAATTCCCCCGAAGAAGAATTGCAATATATTAACATACCAAAAATGGGCTTTTTTAGGATTTTTTTCACCACCTTCTTCATTTTTCTGAAGATGAATTAATGTTATGAATACTCCAACGATAACAATATGACCTAAAATCCAAATATTTTCCCAAAGCATGTCTACTCGCTTGAGTGTGAGTGCGTCAAAAACGAATCCAAAAATAAGCGAGAAAGAAGAAATTGGTCGTTCAAAGCGACCATAAAAATTACGAATGGGTTCTATAAAAAGCATATTTAATTTTATCATACAAAATTGCATTTGCATTTTTTATAACATATGTTATTCTATCTGATAGAGCAATTCAGGTAGTTCGCTTAGTGAGGAGTCACGGGACTCCTAGCGCAAACCACAACAAAGTACATTGTCGAGAAGCCGGCTCAATGAGCGGCAATCACCCTGGAGCAGGGTTACGCTCCACAACTAGGGCATTTCAACTAACTGGGAGGAGGTCTCAGACCAACACGAGGTCTCAGACCTCCCCCAGAGCCCTAATCAAGGTCCTTAGAGATTCACCATTATTTTGGAAAGATCCTGAGGGCTTTTTTCGTTTTTATGTGTTTAACTAAATACATTTTTATCTATTTATATAAAAAAACGGGAGAAGGCCTAGACGACCTTCTCCCGGGGTGGAACAAACACTTCAGGGTTTGGAGCTTTGGAGGAGACAACCTTTCGTCGAGCGTTACATCGGATCTACCTCCTTTCCCCTCAAGTGGTGGGGGCGGTTTGGGTTTCCGGGCTTCTACGTCGGTTTCTCCATACTCCTCCTTACAGAAGAACATAAAACTTAGCTTAGTTTCAACTAGGTTCTAGTATAGTACTTTTAAAAAAATTCTCAAGTTCTCGGTTGGATTATTTTGGCGAAAAAACGAATTCTATTTTTTGGCTGGGAGACTTGGAATCGAACCAAGATTCACGGCTTCAAAGGCCGCTGTCCTACCGTTAGACGATCTCCCAATATTAACTTGTTTCTTTATCCTGCCCCAAAATTTTAATCAATGCAAGCTCTAGCGGAAGTTCGGTGATAAATGCGTTATCCATATTTTGATAAGCTTCTAATAAAATACCAAGTGCTCCAGAACGAAGCATACCCCTTTTATCTTCTTTAATTAAGTTTTTTAGAAATTCTAAATCTTCTTCTCCTAAATCTCCCGCCATGTCTTCTTGTAATTTTGGCGCGTATCTAATAATTACTGCCATACGGAATTTTTGAATAATTAATTTGAAATACAACTTCATGTCCAAATTAGAATCCGAAGCAATTTTTATGGTTTTAATCCCCTTTTCTAAATCCTTTTCGGATATCGCAGAAATAAAATCATTTACTAATATAGTCTTCGGTGCGCCGGTAATTTTTTCTATATCTTCTCTTTTAATTTTTTTGCTTTTAGAGAAATTCAATATTTTTTGCAATTCTCCCAAGCCGTCGCGGAATGATCCGTCAGCTAAAATAGCTAAAAGTTCTGCGCTTCCCGCATCTAATTCGAAGCCTTCCTTCTTGGCAACATCAAGCAACATTTTTTTGCAGATTGTATCTGAGGCTTTTTTGAAAGTAAAAACTTGGCAACGAGAAATGATGGTTTCTGGTACCTTATGAAATTCTGTGGTAGCTAAAATAAAAATGACGTGCTTTGGTGGTTCTTCTAAAGTTTTTAGTAAAGCTCCCCAAGCGTCTTTGGAAAGCATATGTACTTCGTCTATGATGTAAACCTTATACTTTGAATCAAAGGGTGATACTCGCACACCGTCGCGTAACTCTTTTATGTCTTCTATCCCGCGATTTGAAGCGGCATCTATTTCATAAAGATCATTGGCTGAAACACCTATGTTGTCTGCAAAAATTCTAGCCATGGAAGTTTTTCCTGTACCCCTTGAACCCACGAAAAGATATGCATGCGAGACTTTTTTAGTCTGTATTGAACTTTCCAATACTTTAACAACATGATCTTGTCCTAAAACTTCCTTAAAGCTTTTGGGTCTGTATTTACGATATAGGGCTAAATCATGCATAAAATAACTATATCAAATTTAATTTAAAAAATCATTAATTATTTTTTCCACCTGTTTAGCGTTTTCTGTCTCCATTAATTTTACACGGAGCTCTTTCGCCCCATCGAAACCATTTACATAAGCTTTAAAATGCTTTTTCATCACTGCAAAACTTTTATGTTTCGGTTTGGAAAGTTTCTTTTCAAAAAGATAGGTGTGTTCTATTAGAACCTTTAGCTTTTCTTCGATCGAAATATCTTTGTTTTCTTTTTGTAAAAAGAACCACGGATTACCGAAAACTCCACGGCCAATCATTACTCCATCACAACCATATTGCATGGCTTTTTCTTCTCCATCTTTCATATCTTTTATATCTCCATTTCCGATGAGGAGTATATCTTTTCCGCTTTTTTTAATGAGTTCTTTTATTTTTTTAATATGCTCCCAGTTTGCCGGAACGAGTGACATCTCTTTAGTGGTGCGTAAATGAATAGTTAGGGCAGAAATATTTTCTTTTAAGAGTTCCGGAATCCAGTTATCAATATCTTCTTTAGTAAAACCAATTCTTGTTTTTACTGATACTGGAATATTTTGTCCGGTAGCTTTTATTCCTTCATGGGCAGCTTGAATTATTTTTCTTGCGAGTGTCGGAGTTTTAATTAAAGCCGATCCTGCGCCCTGGGCGACTACTGATTTATCTGGACAACCCATATTTATATCTATTCCATCAAAACCTAGGCTCGCAATATGCTGACAAGCTTTTTTCATATTTTCTGGGTTAGCTCCGAAAACCTGCGCTACGATAGGCCGCTCGCTATTTGAAAACTCTAAGATGTGTGAAAGCTTTTTTTTAGCTAATTTATTACACAAGCCATCCGCGGCTACGAATTCCGTCCAAAAAACAATTTTATCTTTATTTTCTCTATTTTTGCCATATTTTGCCAAGATATGACGAAAAGCAATGTCGGTAACATCCGACATTGGCGCAAGACAGAAGAAGGGTTTTTTTAATTTTTTCCAAAATCCTGAATCAATCATTGAAATTTATAGTAAACTTTATTTCCAAATCGTAAATCAATATATAAAAGTGAAGAGTATTTATTTTTTAATTTTGATTTTAGGGGTTCGGTGGTAATTGCGGTTTGTAAATTTTCTGCTACTTTATCAAAATCAGAATCTTTTTTCAAAATTATCCGTGGTCCAGTGGGTAATGTTTTACCTCGGGAAAGAAAAATTTCAATATCATCATTTTCTTTTATGTATAAAGAGGTCGGTTTAAGTTCCATGCTTTCAAGTGCATTTTTAAAAGAAATTAATTGTTTAAAATTTGGCTCAGAAAAATAAAATCCTGCTCCAATTCCCTCATCGTTTAAGTTTGTTAATCCATAGAATTTAAAATAAACTTCTCCAGAAAAATATGGCGCCTCGTCAAAGAGATAACCGTCTTCATCTAAAAAATAACATTTTTGAGTATCCACATTTTTTTGTAGAGGGTCTACCTGTGCAGGCATAACGGTTCCACACCAAGTATATTTTGCTATTCGTTCAGTCAGAGAAACTTCTAAAATTTTATTATTTTTTATTGATAAATTTACATCTTTTAGTCTCTTAAATTTTTCTTTCAATTCTTCCTTAACCGCGTTTTTGGGATATATTAAAATATTTGTTTTAGGAAAAAGCCATAAATATTTATTTGAAATCTGCTGTTCTACTGTTGTTTGTAATATTTCAGTTTCTAAAATTTTATTGCCACTAATTTGTATTTCGGTAATATTTAAATTATCAAAACGAGAAATATAGGCTAATAAAATAAAAATTACCGAAAATCCTAACAGAGAAATTAAAACCTTATTCAAAATCGCTTTCTGTCTTCTTTTTTTTAATTCTACAAGACGCGGAGAATTTAAAACATTTCTTTTTTGCATCTCAAATTTTCTATTTTATTAAATCTTTTCCACCCATGTATTTACGCAAAACTTCTGGAATTCTTATAGAGCCGTCAGCTTGTTGAAAATTTTCTATCATTGAGACTAATATCCTAGGCGTCGGAATGGCGGTGCAATTTAAGGAATGCGCATAATGTATTTTATCTGCTTCATCTTTATAACGGATTCCAAATCGGCGAGTTTGAAAATCATGGAAATAAGAGGCAGAAGAAATTTCTCTATATTTATTTTCTTTTGGCACCCAGAGCTCTATGTCATATTTTTTTACTTGTCCTAAACCCAAATCACCACCACAGTTTATAACCGTACGATATGGTATTCCGAGACTTTCGATAAACTCTTCCGTATTTCTATTTAATTCTTCGTGTAGTTTTACAGAAAGTTCATGACTAGCCTCGCACAAAACAACCTGTTCCATTTTATAAAATTCATGCACGCGAATTAATCCTTTTACGTCTTTTCCGTGGCTTCCCGCTTCCCTTCTAAAACAAGGAGAAAAACCCAAATATTTTATTGGAAATAATTTTTTATCAAGCACTTCTCCTCCATGCATGCCCATAAGCGGGACTTCGGCTGTACCCGCTAAAGCATCACCATCTTGAGTCATATAATAATCTTCTACATCTCCGGGTAAATGAGCGGTGCCATATAGATTTTGTTTACGAACAACGACTGGTGGAATAATCGGAGTAAATCCCTTAGCGCTAAAAAAATCCATAGCATAATTCCAAATGGCGAAAGACAGTCGTGCGCCCCCTCCTGTTAAAAAATATCCTCGAAAACCATGCACCTTGGTGCCTCTTTCAAAATCAACCATTTTAAGATTGTTCATTATTTCAACGTGATCTTTTGTTTCAAAAGAAAAACTTGGTTTTTCACCCCAAACTTTTATTTCCTGGTTATCGGCATCACTGCCTCCTTCTGGTACAGAGATATCTGGAACATTGGGTACCTGGAGCATTGTTTTTTGCCACTCCTCCGTAATCTTTGCTAACTTTTCTTCTTTTACTTTAATTTCTTCTTTGACCGTGCGCATTTCTTCAATGAGCTGAATTTTTAGCGCCGAATCTTGGTCGCGAGCAATATCATTGGAAACCCTATTTACTTCGCTACGAAGTTCTTCTACTTCCTTGAGTTCTTTTAAGCGTTCGTCATCAAGCTTAATAAGCGCGTCAATATCAATCTCTACTTGTTTCTTCTTTGCTCCCGCTTGTACGATATCTTTATTTTCGCGAATGAATTTAATATCTAACATGTTATGATTATATCATGCAGATAAAGAAATTACCAAAAAACAAATTTCCGAAAGCACTACTTGAAATTCCTCAACCACCGGAAGACCTTTGGGTTATTGGCGAACTGCCTACAGAAGATTTGATATATCTTTCTGTTGTCGGCTCGCGAAAATTTACTTCTTACGGCAAAGAAGCTTGTGAAAAAATAATTGCCGGGCTCAAGGGCTATCCGATAGTTATCGTTTCCGGTTTTGCTATGGGCATTGATACTATTGCGCACAAAAAAGCGATGCAAGTCGGGCTCAAGACCTTAGTTTTTCCTGGGTCAGGTTTGTCGGCTGAGGCGATTTATCCGAAAACAAATGCAAGATTGATGGATGAGGTTGTGGAATACGGCGGATGTTTGATTTCTGAATTTGAACCAGATTTCAAGGCGACGACGTGGAGTTTCCCCATGCGCAACAGGTTGATGGCTGGGATTTCCAAAGCCGTGCTTATCATAGAAGCTGAAGAAAAATCTGGTACACTCATCACTGCTCGACTAACGACAGAATATAATAGAGATTTATTAGTTGTGCCGGGATCAATTTTTTCTTCAAATTCAAAGGGGGTAAATAAATTACTTCGCGCTGGCGCGACGCCTATCACCTCTTCAGAAGATGTTTTAGAAGCGCTCGGTTTTGAAATTCCCGGGAAAGAAGAAAAACAAGCGAAATTATTTTTAGATTTATTACCAGAAGAAAAGAAAGTTGTGGACTTGCTCCGCGAACCAATCCCCCGCGATGACCTAATCCGCGCAATGAAAATGCCAACACCGACAGCCAACGCTCTTCTCTCCGTGATGGAAATTAAAGGGTTGATAAAAGAAGAATTGGGTGAGATCAGATTGGTTTAATTTGCATTAAAAAACTATTTCGTGTAATACTTAGCAACAAATGAAATTATTAATCGTTGAATCACCATCGAAAGCAAAGACGATCGAGAAATATCTTGAAGGCGCTTTTACTGTGCGCGCGTCGGTCGGACACATTCGTGATTTACCGAAATCAAATAAAAAAGCAATTGATATAGAAGGTGGATTTATCCCACATTATGAAATTTCTAAAGGAAAAGAAAAAATTGTACACGAGCTTCAAGGGTTGGCAGAAAAAGCGACAGAGATAATGTTAGCAACAGACCCCGACCGTGAAGGAGAAGCGATAGCTTGGCATATTGAAACGCTTTTAAAAAGTGATAAAAAGGTTAAAGCGCCAATAGCGCGCGTAGCTTTTCATGAAATTACGAAAGAAGCTGTTGAAGAAGCATTACAGCATCCGCGCAAGATCGACACAGCCCTACGTAAGGCGCAAGAGGCACGCAGGGTGCTAGATAGACTCGTGGGATACGATTTGTCGGGTCTTATTTGGAAAAAAGTAAGATACGGACTTTCCGCCGGACGCGTTCAATCCCCTGCTCTTCGCATAATAATGGAACGCGAACGTGAAATTCGCGCTTTCGTGCCGGAGAAATTTTGGAAAATATTAGGACTATTTGAAACACAAAAGAATGCAAAAATTACTTTGGAGTGTAGTGAAGAACCTAGAGACGAAAAATTAGTTGAAAAAATATTAACTGAAGGTAAAAAAGGTACGTGGGTTGTTAGTGGAGTGAAAGAATCAGAGCAGAAACGTTCTCCTCGCGCGCCTTTTACTACTTCGACTTTGCAACAAACAGCAAGTTCTCGTTTAGGATATTCTCCTTCGCGTACGATGCAAATAGCGCAGAAGCTTTACGAGGCTGGACATATTACTTATATGAGAACAGACAGTACGAATCTTTCTAGCGTCGCGCAGGGACAAATTCTTTCATTTGTAAATAAAGAATACGGCAAAGAATATGCGCAAGCGAGAATTTATAAAACAAAATCAAAAAATGCTCAGGAAGCGCACGAGGCTATCCGACCGACTCACATAGACAAGCTTCACACGGGCCATGATGATTATGACAGGCTTTACAGACTTATTTGGGAACGCGCGATATCATCTCAAATGACAGATGCAAAATTGTTGAAAACAAAAATCACTGCAATTATTGACGGACATGAAGATTTACCTCCGTTTACTGCAAATGGTTCTCGTCTAATTTTTCCAGGCTGGCTGGCTGTGGATGCTGGTGCACGAGGTGATGACGTAGAATTACCTTTATGTAAGGATGGAGAAAAATTAAAATTGCTAGGTTTAGGTAGCGAAGAAAAATTTACCGAACCACCAGGCAGATATAGCGAAGCAGGATTGATCAAGGAACTTGAGGCGAGAGATATTGGTAGACCATCTACCTATGCTTCTATTATGAAAACGCTAGAAGACAGAGAATATGTACGCAAAGAAGGCAAGACATTGTTCCCTACCGACGTCGGTGAAGTGGTGTCTGACTTTTTGGAAAAACATTTTGCTAATTATATTTCGGATACTTTTACGGCTGGCATGGAAGATAAGTTGGACGAAATTTCTCGTGGCGAAACTGAATATGAAAAAACTCTGAAAGATTTTTATACACCTTTTTCCAAAGACGTAAAAGCCAAAGATAAATTAGAAAAAGCGACGAACTTAGGTGAGGCACCAGAAAATATAAAATGTCCAAAATGCGGGAGCAAAATGATTATTAAACTTTCCCGCGGAGGAAAATTTTATTCCTGTTCTAGATATCCAGACTGCGATGGAGCCTTGATGCTAGACGGCACAGAATTAAAAGGTCCAGAAGAAACCGGAGAAATGTGTCCCGAGTGCGGGGAGAAAAAAGGAGGAAAATTAATTATACGACAAAGACGTGATGGCACTGGCACTTTTATTTCTTGTTCCCGATATCCCAAATGTAAATTTATTAAAAAAGACGAAGCCGAGGAAGCCAGAAAAAGCACTGGAGTTGTTTGTCCTTTGTGTAAAAAAGGAACGATAACTGAGCGACGTGGAAGATTCGGAATTTTTTATTCTTGTTCGAATTATCCTGATTGTAAATTTACGATTAAAGCTAAACCCACAGGCAATATCTGCAAACTTTGTGGATCTTTAATGATGGAAGGCACAAAAACCATACCGGAACGTTGTTCTAACAAAGCTTGCAAAATGCATAATCCACACAAAATACCAAAGATAGATGCCTAGTGTTATAATCGTATTATGACAAATGTAAAGGAAATTACTGATCTTATTGAAAGAGGTGTAAATAAAAAAGAAGAAGATCTCATAAATAAAGCTTGTGAATTTGCGGAAAAAGCTCATTCTGGACAAAAAAGACTTAGCGGAGATCCGTATTTTGTCCATGTTTTTGAAACAGCAAAAATTTTAGCTAAGCTCGGGATGGATGTGCAAACCATCGTTGCTGGTTTATTGCACGATGTTTTAGAGGATACCACGACAAAAGAAGAAGAAATAAAAAAAGAGTTTGGCGATGATGTTTTATTTTTAATAAAAGGAGTAACAAAACTAGGAACTTTGAAATATCGAGGACACGAAAGACACGTGGAGTCATTAAGGAAATTTTTTATTGCTATGGCGAATGATTTACGAGTAGTTATTATCAAATTTGCTGATAGACTTCACAACTTAAGGACGCTTGAATTTGTGCGGGAAGACAAGAGGAACAGGATCGCCATTGAATCAATTGAAGTTTATGCGCCGCTGGCTAACCGTCTCGGAATGGGAAAACTCAAAGGCTATCTGGAAGATGCCGCTTTTCCATATGCTTATCCAAAAGAATATACACAAATAGAAGAAATAATAAAAGAAAAAAAGGGACTTTATGAAAGACATCTTACGGAAATAAGGGAAAGATTAGAAAAAGAATTAGCAAAAAATAAAATAAAACTTATTGAAACAGATTACAGAATAAAACACAAATATAGTTTATATAAAAAACTTTTGAGATACGATATGGATATAGAAAAGATTTATGATGTCGTAGCGCTTCGAGTCGTCGTTGATACCATGGAAGAATGTTATAGAGTTTTAGGATTGGTACATTCGATTTGGAATCCCCTACCCGGCAGAATAAAAGATTATATCGCTGTACCTAAACCAAACGGCTATCGTTCTATCCACACGACTATTTTTACTGGCTTGGGCGGAGTGGCAGAAATTCAGATACGGACAAAAGAAATGCACGCCGAAGCTGCTTATGGTATCGCTGCGCATTTTGCCTATAAGGAACAAGGTCATAAAAAAGTAAAAGACGATAAAAATAAATTTAAATGGGTTGAGGAGCTTAAGGAATTAAAATATTCTCCAGACGATCCTAAAAAGTTCATTGATCATCTTAAAATGGATTTTTTTAATGATCGTATCTTTATTTTTACTCCCAAGGGAGACGTGATAGATATGCCAGAAGACTCAACTCCTCTTGATTTTGCTTATGCGGTACATTCGGATATCGGAGATCATACTTCTGCGGCAAAAATAAATAGTAAAATGTTACCGATTTTTTCAAAATTGAAAAACGGAGACATCGTGGAAATAATAACTAAAAAAGATTCAAGACCATCGAATAAATGGCTGGAATATGCCAAAACAGCTCTCGCTAAAAAACACATCAAGTCATATTTAGAAAAGAATAGCCTATTAGCTAGACTTAAATCCTTCGGCCGTAATTAGACGCTGAAATTAGAGATATTGTATAAGTCAGTCTCGTCTTTTTCTGTTTCTTCTTTTGTTCTGTCATCTACCGCTTCTATAATTTCTTCTTTTTCTAGATTATTTTGAGCAATATGATTCTCAAGCATCTCAATCGGCCTTTTTTCAATTTCAGATTTATGAATTAAATCCAAAATTGTTCGTAAATCTTCCGTGGAAAAGAAATCAATTTTTATTTGTCCACCCAGCTCTTTTCTGTCTATATGCACTCGAGTGCCTAATTTTTCTTGGAATTCTTCTTCAAGCTCAGTAATTTCTGGGTCGGGCATAAACTCTTTTTTACGAACACGATCATAAGCTATTTTCCTAGCCAATCTTTCTGCTTCGCGCACGGTTATTTTTTTATAGATAATTTCCTTAAACAAGACTAATTGCTCTTCGGGGTGATCTGTAAGCATCAAAATCGGCCTGGTGTGTCCCTCGGTCATTTTTCCTTCAGATAAGGCATTCAAAATTTCCTCTGGCAAACTCAAGATACGCAATGAATTGGAAACATATTCCCTACTTCGGCCCATTTTTTTGGCGATTTCATTGTGAGTAAATTTAAATTCAGTAACTAATCTGAAAAAAGCTCGAGCGCGATCAACAGCGTTCAGATCTTCACGTTGCAAGTTCTCAATAATCGCCAGCTCCAGCTTCATTATCGCTGTATCTCCAGTACGAATAACAACAGGCACTTGTGAGACTAATGCAAGCTTCGCAGCCCTTAATCTTCGCTCCCCAGCGATTAATTCATATTCTGTTACCAGTCCCCCGCCTTCTTTTTCTACTTCTACTCGGGAAACTATGAGTGGTTGTAAAACGCCGTATTGTTTTATAGAATCCGCCAAGTCCTGCAATCGCGCCTCATCAAAATCGCGCCTTGGTTGAAAAGGGTTTGGTTTTATTTTGTCGGTGTCAATCCAAAAAATTGAATTGGAATATAAATTAGACATAAATTCATTCTAGCATATTTTCTAAAATATAAAATTGATTTTGAGCATAATTTTGTGTAGAATGTGTGAATTGCCCAGGTGGCGGAATTGGTAGACGCGATAGACTCAAAATCTATTGTTGGCAACAACATGAGAGTTCGATTCTCTCCCTGGGCACATAAAATTATTAATACCCATGTTCGGGTTATTATTTTATGTCGTCAATTTTTTTATTAAATTTTTCTGCAGATACACTCATTTTTTTAGAATATTCTTCTTTTATAGAATCAATTTTTTCTTGAAGTATATTTGTATTTTGTTCTTTACTATTTATTATCATATTTTGAATTTCTATTGCTTGAGAATCAAGTAAGGACAAAAAAACTTTTTCTTTTTCTTGTTCAATCTCTGTTATTTGTTTCTGGTACGCTAGCTTTTTTCTCCCCAATTCTTCTTTTTCTCGAGCAGTTTTCTGCGGAGTAAGCTGCTCAAGTCTCGACTTAAGTTGGGGTTCTATGGTCTTATGTGCTTCATATTCTACTGTACCTGGCTCTTGATAAAGTCGTGCATAACTATCTTTCAAATTTCGATAATCTTCTCTGTGCTCATCTCCCAAAGCGTATCTCTTGACCGTCTTTGCATAATCCATTATCCCAACAAGGGTAGTTGGGGCTGGATTTTCTTTATATTGTTTTCCATGCGACAATTCGGCAATATATTTATGAGTGATACTTTGCCAACCCTTAAGGTTTAAATATGCCGTATTAGTTGCTGGATGATAAAAACTTGTGCCAGGTTCTAGATGGCAGATAATCCCAAATTTTTCCATGTCATGACGCCCATATGTAAGCCTAATTTTTGGGTTGCCGCACTCAGTTTCCAGATTCCACAATGCTTCATACAGTTCTTGATCGCTACCCCCGGGAGACACTTTTAAAAGCATGTCATCGATGCTCACATCAGTATCACCTTCATTCTTTAATGAATCTAAAATTTCCCTTTTTTCGTCCTCGTTTAGTCTTTCTTTGCCTGCAAGCACGTTTATTATGTGTGTCGTTTTTTGATCTTCGTGTGTATATGTAATTTCCCCATTGCCTGAGCTTTTCGATTCAACCTTGTATCTCGTTAATCTATAATCAGCTACTGCCGCTGAACCCAAAACAACGGTAGCAAATGAAACCACACTGAAAATTTTTTTAAATGCCACCCTTAATCTTTCTCTTAATTGCTTTTTCTGTTCAGGAGGAAAATTACTTTTCTCAATTCTTTCAGCAATATCTATTGTAACCGCTATTGACCTATCGTCCACACTCTCTACAAAAGTAAAAGTACTGGGATTTTCAGACATGGGTTCAGAAGCATTAATTTTTCTTAATTTAATATTGTCTTCCTTTTTTTGTTTACTCTCGAGCGGGTTCTTGTTTTCTGGTTTGTTCATTTTCTTTGATACTTTGTTCAATAGAGCTTGTTATAATTTCCTGCTTAATATTCTCTGCCTCTTTTAAAAAGTTGTTGTATATCTTCTTAATGATATTTTCTACTTTGTCCTTATTCATATTAAGAAAAATTATATCATTTTTCTATAGCATAACAAGCTATCACAATAATTGAAAAAAACGCGATAATACGTTATCATCTATAGAAATGCAAAAAAAACAAACCCAGCATAGTAATTCAATTGATTTTATTGTAAGCGGTGGCAAAAAACTACATGGCACTATAAAAACTAATTTTTCCAAAAATGGCTCCGTTGGACTTCTTTGCGCTTCCCTTTTAAATAAAGGCACAACTACCCTTCATGGGATAGCAAGAATCGAAGAGGTAAAAAGAGTTATAGAAATTTTGGAAAGCATTGGAGTTAAAACAAAATGGTTAGATCAAAACACCATTCAAATTAATCCACCAAAAAAATTTGATTTAAAAAACATAAACGTTGAGTCGGCGATCAAGACTCGTTCTGTCGTTATGCTGATGGGGCCACTGGTTCATTATTTAAAATCCTTCCCCCTTCCTCACGCACAAGGTTGTATTTTGGGCAAACGCACCATTGCTGCGCATATTTATGCTTTAGAAAAGCTAGGAATAAAAATAAAAACAACTCCTCAAAATTATGAAATTAATTCACAAAAATTAAAACCAGCCGAAATAGTGATGTATGAATCTGGTGATACCGCCTGTGAAAATGTATTAACCGCGGCCGCCCTAATTCCCGGGATAACAAAAATAAGTTTTGCTAGCGCAAACTATATGGTACAAGAAGTGTGTTTTTTTCTTGAAAAATTGGGTGTGAAAATAGAAGGTATTGGTACCGCCAATCTGACTATTTATGGAATAAAAGAAATAAATAAAAATATTGAATATTGGAATAGTGAAGACCCGATTGAATCTATGATGTTTATTTCGGCTTGTATCGTCACAGATTCAACGCTTACTATATCAAGATGTCCAATTGATTTTCTTGCGCTAGAGCTTGAGAAATTAAAAAGGATGAATTTGAAATACAAAATTTTAAAAAAATATTATTCAGAAAATGGTCGTACTAAACTCGCAGACATTAAGATTTTTCCAAGCAAACTAAAAGCCCTTTCAGATAAAATTCATTCTAATCCTTATCCCGGCATAAACATAGATAATCTTCCCTTCTTTGTGCCTATTGCTATAAGGGCAAAGGGGCAAACAATGATTCATGATTGGGTTTATGAAAATCGCGCAATCTATTTTGCTGAATTAAATCGTTTAGGGGCAAATATCACCCTTGCCGATCCACATCGAGTATATATTCAGGGTGGAACACCTCTTGCCGCGGCTCAAGTAGTTTGTCCACCAGCTCTACGTCCATCTATGATTATTCTTATTTCAATGCTTGCGGCAAAAGGTACCTCAATCTTGCGAAATGTGTATATGATCAAACGTGGATACGAAGAGATTGCAGAACGACTAAACTCTATTGGAGCGGATATAAAAATAATTCGTTAAGTTGGATGAAAAAAGTAATTGTAATCTTAGGCCAAACCGCTACCGGCAAAAGTGCCCTAGCTATTAAAATAGCTAAAAAAATTAATGGTGAAATAATTTCTGCCGACTCACGGCAAGTATATAAAGATTTAAATATTGGGACAGGGAAAATTACTAAAAAAGAAATGAATGGTGTTCCTAATTATTTGCTTGATGTTGCAAACCCAAAACATAAATTTACAGTTGCAGAATATCAAAAACTAGTGATATCAGTCATGGCTAATATCGTAGCTAAAAATAAAATACCCATCATCTGTGGAGGAACAGGGTTTTATATTGATGCGATAACAAAAGGTATAGTTTTCCCCGAAGTTCCACCGAATCAAAAACTGCGTAAACAACTATACTCAAAATCAGCAATAGCATTATTTAAGTATCTAGAAAAAATTGATCCCGGGCGCGCTCTAAACATAGATTCCAAAAATAAAGTTAGATTAATAAGAGCTATTGAAATTGCTAAGGCCCTAGGTAAGGTGCCGAAAATAAAACAAAAAAAATCTCAGTATAAATTTATAAAAATTGGTTTATATTTACCACCAGAGAAATTAAAAAAGAAAATAGAACGAAGAGTAAAAAAAATGTTTCAAGATGGTTTATTAAAGGAAATTAAAAAACTAAAACGATCTGGTATATCAGATAAAAGATTAAAAGAATTTGGTTTTGAATACTGGAAACCTACACCGGAAAAAGTAATTCTAGAAACTCTCAAATATGCCAAACGCCAAATGATTTGGTTCAAGCGTGACCCGGAAATAAAATGGTTTGACGCTAGTGCAAAAAATCTGAGTAAAATTATTCCTTTAGTAAAAAAGGATTGAAATTAGTATCTGTATCGTAATAATCCTCGTTTTCTCTTTTCTTCAAAAATCTTACTATTTTATATGTTATCGGAGTAAATAATACCTCAACAGCAGTTTTAAATATATAGTTAGAAACTATTAATGTAAAAAGAAGAGAACCTGGGAAAATACCCACAAAAGCTATCAGAATAAAAAGAGAACTATCTACTAATTCTCCAACTAATGTTGACCCTATGGTTCTGGTCCAGAGCCACCTCCCTTTTGTTAAAATTTTCATCTTCGCAAGAATAAATGAATTGGAAAATTCTCCACAAAAATATGCGATCAAACTAGCCAGAACAATTCTTGGTGTTAAACCCAGAATAGCATCGTAGGCCACTTGATTCCCCCAACTAGCATCTGCGGGAAGTTTACCCACGACGATAAATACCACAGACATTATTAGGGCCATAAAAAATCCGAGCCAGATAATACCTCTAGATCGTTTGTAGCCGTAAACCTCTGTCAAAATATCTCCAAAAATATAGGAAAGCGGGAAAAGTAGAGTTCCTCCGTCAAAAACAAACCATTTTAAATCCACGATTTTTGTTGAAGCTACGTTGGAAATTAGTAGAACCGAAACAAAAAATACACTTATGGCTGTTAAATATTTATAATTTTTTTGCATGCGGGCTAAATGCTTGGATTTCAGAACTAATAAAATCCAGGCCATTAATAAAATTAAGTCTTCGCGACATTAAAAGTTTATCATTTATCTAGCTGTTAGCATAGACGGGGGGGTAGTAAAAATGTCCGAAAAAATAAGAAATAAGGAATTATGCATTTCCACACAGACTGAAAATATAAGACTAATTTCAAATTGGAAAGATATAAATAGTTAAAATTAGTTTAAGCTAAGCTTATCTGCACACACTACAAATTTAATAAGGAAAGGTTTCGCCTGGAATGTAGTCTGAGCTAGCACCAGAATGAAATCCATCAATTAGAGGAGTAACAAAATTATTTAGAACCCAATCTAGTACACCAGTAAATGCTAGCACTAAAAATATGACAAAGATGAGCAGAACTTCAATACCATCCTGGTTCTCCTTTATAAATCTTATGGTTTTTTTCATATAATACTTAACCTGTTATGATAATCCTCCAAATAAAAGAACAATTATGCCAACAAAAATTCCTAATTTAATGACATCCTTCCAGTGCCACTGTTCATTTTCCTTCTTGTCGGGGATCAAATCTCCTCCACAAGCGAGGACCATAAGATAGATGAGGGTAAATATAAATATTTTAAGTAATATTCCCCTTATATCCATAAATTATTTTTTACTGCTTTTTGTTTTGATTTTTTCCATTATTTCAGCCATATCTTCTGAATTAAATTCCATATCTGGTGGAAGTTCTTTTAGTGCATCAATAACCATTTGCAAATCTTCCGCAGAACTAATTTCACTTGTTCCTAAAACATGTTCTAAAATTGGTGTTATGTTTATTTGATTATTTCTAAGAACTCCAGGTTCTTCAACCCTAATGGCATGCTCTGGGGCCTCAATCATGGCTACTATAAACCTTAGTAACCCATATATATTATTATCATATTTATCAACGAGCTCCTCCCAAAAATACATTTTATTTTTTTCAAAATAATCCGAAAAATTATTCAAATTAAGCCCAAATTTTTTAAAATTTACAACAATGCCTAGCATGCCAAACCCATATCCAATCATCAAGCTAATAAATGGACCATCAAAAAAGAAAATATAAAAAATTAACGTCATTACAGAAAGAATTACTATTTGCAAAATTAGCGCGACAAGATAACTATAAATAATGGTATTGTGCTTTAATAAACTTACTTTATTTAATTTTTTAGTAAACGGAATAGCAAAAAACAATATTAAAAAAATATTGCTTACCGTAATAGAAAATACAATTATTCCTAATAATATTACCAATGTGGCGATTATGAATGTCATAAGTTAATCCTTATTTCTTATAATACCTACTGAAATAATTCCTGCAGTTATTAGGTCAATAAGTTGCCAAGCACTCCTTGAAAATGTGAATGGTATGATTGGATTAAACAGGACGGTTATAATACCAAAAATCCAAGCCCAAGTGTTGTTTTTATGCTCGTATGCTATATAAGCAGAATAAGCTCCAGTTACCATTACAACCCACCTTAAAAACTGGTAATAGCCGTATGGATGGCTCCACATTGCCCCGATCAAGATTCCGATAGCAATTATTTTGAACCAATTATTTTTTAGGAAGTTTTTCATAAATTATTCTCTAAATTCTTTACCACCCTTTATTTGTAAATATACAGCTAAAGCGGATTCTCCTATAAGCACCAGTAAAAAATATTCTCTCAAAAACTTTGCCCAATCAGGAATATTTAAATTGCGAGTGTCTTCCACATACTGGTCTCCACACGCACTACTACGACCGTCGTTATATTCAACACAATCATATCCCGTGTTAATCATAGGTCCATGGGGCATATGATAATTTACGTAATAAGTTAACCCTATAGTGATAGCAAATATCCACCAAACTATGATTCCTAAAGTATTGTAAGTTTTTTTATCCATAAATTATTTATTTAATCCATGTTCTCTTAAGCATTTTTTATATTATTTTAATCCAAACCTCATTAAGCAATCGTTGTAATACCTATCTATTAGTGTTCGTTCATAACCTCCAATATATTTTCCTTTTGCAACTTGGTCAAATTCGGCTTCAGCAAAACATCCTTCTTTAATCTTAGTTGGTCGGTATTCATACCAATAAAAAGCAAGTCCTAGAATTATCACCCCTACTAAAATTATATATTTGTATTCTTTAAACTTTTCCATAAATTATTTTTTAGGTTCGGTTATTTTAACGACTATTTTCTTTACAAAATCGGCTTGTTCTTCAAGACTTGCTTTCTTAATATCAATTTTATTGATTGTTTCCCAATCTTCTCTCCACCAATAGATGTCTTTACGAATATGGTACATCTCTTTCATTGTGCTATACAACATAAGTACAACCAAAACTATTGCAATGACTATAAAATTTTCCATATTATTTATTCTTAACTAATAATTTTGGGAACTATATACATTATTACCCTAGCTAATTTCTAATAACAAGTAGTCTGTGGGTCATCCACTTCATTAACTTCGTATAAATTATCTAGCGCTTCTCCCATTTCATTATAAGAAGACCAGGCATAACCTTGTGCATCACCTATTTGATTATTTGCCTCCTCAACATTTGAAATAGCCCTTTCTAGGGAAGAAACATAATCGTCTCGCACTACATTACACTGTCCCACTGCTCGTTCATAATCTTTTTGGGAAGGTCCAAAGGTTGCACCTATAAATATCCCAATAATTCCACCAATCAGAAGCCCAACACCCAAGCTAGTATTCATTTTATTTTTTATTAATTTTTAATTTTTTCATAAATTATTAAATGGTTTCGTTTATTTCTTTACATAGCTGATTATAATCTAAAGTTGAAAATTCAGAAAATAAGGAATTAGCCAAAATATTAATAACAGTTTCATCAAGAAATATTCCATTTAATTCTTCATTTTTTTCTTTACTTCCTGAAATATAATCTGCCCATTTAATCATAATCTTATTTTTTAAAGTGTTTTCAAAAAATCTAATTCCAAAACTTCTATTATCATTAAAAGTCTGTCTTAGCTTAATTCTAAAAACATCAAGTATGCTATTTCCTTTGTAGCCCTCTAGAAATTTATGAGTACTTGGTGCGAAGTTTTCGTACATTTCTTTAATCATTTCCTTGTGCTTTGCAAAATCTTTCTCTTTATCTTTATGATCAAGCAATAAAGACACCACTAAAACCATCTTGTCATTTAATTCATTAGAAAATATTTTTTGTTCATTTTTTTCCATATGTTGTTTAAATTTTTCTCCAACATAATAATGCCCAAAAATAGCAGATTCTAGAAGTAACGTACCGTATGCAGATGGATGTATCTCAATATTTTTTAGAACTTTCAACTCATTTTTCCAAGAAGAAACAACTTTTTGTGAAATATCAGCAATAAGGGTGGCAACAGTTAATGCAAGTTTTTCAATGTTTTCTTTTTTCATAAATTATTTATTTCATCTTCTAATGCTCCAATTTTAGCTCGAGTATAGAAATTTTCTAGCATTAAAATTTTAAATAAATACCCGTACACAATCCAGATTAAAACAACTATTAGCAATCCTATTACTGTTGTGCCCGTTGATATGAAGTCAAATATTTTACTAAAAATTATTATTAGTGTGACACAGGCAAAACTAAAATTACATGTTTTTCTCCCCTTATCTGTTTCTTTATCAAAATCTTTAAGATACCCAACGCTTCCCTTGTTCTCAAATCTAGGCAGTTTTTCTTCTTTATCTTCTTTTTCCATAAATTTGTTAGTAACCAGTACAATTTCCCATTGATAATGTTCCGCTTGGCGTTCCCAGCAAATCAACGTTTTTTGAATAGATAGAAATTCCTGTTTTCTTGAAAATAGTGTGTAGCGCCATATACCCTTCTCCAGAACCATCTATAAATATGATTTTATCTTCATTGTCTAAAAGTTTAACTATTGGAACAGTGGTTATTTCTTTTGTTGCATCAAGATAACTCAACGTCGGATTCAAATTTTTATCTGTTATATTACCACCCTCTTCAATATTTATACCTTTTTTATTTAAATAAGAAAGAATTTCATCATCTGGGATATTTTCTTTTCTTGCCCCTTCAATAAATGCAACCACGCTTACTTTATCCATTTCAGATTTGAAATCCGAAAATGTAAAAATAATTGGATTTTTTTGATTATCTAAAAAAGTTGAAATTTTGTTTTCAGAAAAAAAAGTACTAGCGATTTGCGGATACTCACAAGTTATTTTACTTGCCTTTGACAAATCGTTCCCTATGTAACTTCTAAACAAACCAGAGTCCTTTTTGTTGTAAAAAGAAATCATAGATATACCGACAAGAAGAACTAGTAGGAGTAAAGCTTTGAACCAATTTTCTTTAATAAAGTTTTTCATAGGTTATTTGCTGTTTAGTGCTTTGATTGTAATTGGTCCTATTAAACCATCACTAACAAGTCCATTATCTTTTTGAAACTGCCTGACTGCTGATGTTGTTTTAGGACCTTTCTTGCCATCTGCTTGCCCTTCTGCTAAATATCCAAGTTTGATAAGTTTAGTTTGGTATGAATAAGTTGTTGTACTAAAAGAATAATATCCTGGAGTTGTATATTTTGTACCACCATATTCAGTTCTATAAAAAGGATTGTCAGGGTATGTGGTTACACCATCTTTATATGTTGGATACTGAGATATATAACCAGCATCTCCCTGAACATAACTTCCTGTATCACTTGGACAAGAATGCCAGCGATGACAACCAGAACGATGGGCAAAAGCAACTGAAGGAACAATAAACACTATCAAAAGTAAACCTAAAAGATATTTTTTCATATAATACTTAAGATTATTTGTATTACATTAATCATACAACTTTCATTGTAAATAACAAGAGAAGTGTTATTATGCCTATATAATGTGCACAATGTTCACATGTTCACACAATAAGTATAAGTATATGAATAAAGATATGAATATAAAAAAGTATATGGAAGACTCCGAATTCTTTATAATTTGGGCCTACTTAAATGGAAAAAGAATTTTGGGGAAAAATAATTTATGTTTTTATGATTTAGCTGGAATAGAGAAAAATAAATCATTAGTTGCTGTATTCTTACATTATAAACTTGAAGAATTAGGGGTTAAAAATATTCAGGGTTTGGAATTTGATAATGAAATATACGACCGCTTTTCTACAACAGAACATCAAAAAATGCTAGAAACCATGCAAGAATATAATCTCGTTGATATAAATAAGTCATTTTATTTAATTTTAGAAAATAAATTCAATCTTACTGATATCGTAAGGGTTTCTAGGCAATTCCCTAATATGATTGATTATTTTTCATTTGATTCTGGTTTAAAAGAAAAAACTAAAAAAATAATTGAAATTTATATAAAAAAATATATTAAGGATTTTATAGAAGATAAGTTATCTATTGAAGATAAAAATTATTGGCTATTTGAAAAGCAAAAAAAAGCAACGGTGAATGCTCTATCGGCTAGGCAAGAAAAATACGGTGATGATTTTATCATAGAATATCCAACTCAAAAATATTCGGGTGCTGTTATAAAAAATGAGGAGTATTTATTTATTCATACCTTATCTGCATTAGAAAATCTAGAATATCTTTGCATAGAAAAAATATGGATTGACCAATATACCGAAAGAGATAAGGAAAAATTTTATAAAGTTAAACTCCATTTAAATAAAAAATTCTCTGAAGCGCAAAGGAATCAAAATATCAGTAAATTGGACCAGACAGAAGTAAGAAAATCGAAGTTGTTTTTTAATGAAAAAAGCAAGCAACTTTGTAATAGTAATGGCAAAAAATCTCAAATAATTAAATTGGGTCCATTACGTTTATTGAAATGTTTTCTCAAGAAAAAAGAAACATTAAAATGTAAAAAGGATGAGATAATAAGAACAATGGGTGGACAGGATCAATATAGCGGAGCAAGAAGACAACTATTATCATTAATTAATGAGGTAGCTGATATAGATTCAATACATAGTAAAGATAATAAAAAAATAGTTGAATACTATCAACTTAGAGCCTTATAAAAATAACCACCATCGTAACGATTTTAGTGAAAAAAATAAAATGCTAAACTTAGCTCGTTGTAAGACGAACCCGCGAAAGCGGGTTTTTTTATTAGTAAATAATTTAAAAAATATGTATGAAAAATGAAGATAAATACTTCACAACTACAAGTTTTAGCCTAGCAGTTTTTCTCTTTGCTAAAGGATTTGAACTTGTAAATATTAATCGTCTTGAAGGTCAAAAACGTGCAAGTTTTATATTTGCAAACAGACTAGACTCAGAAGAACTAATCCATGAGTTTAATTTTGCAAAAGAAGATGAGGAAATAGTAAAAGTAGATGCTAGAAAATTATTCTATGCTTCCAAACTCCTAAAAGAAAAACTTTATCAAAATAATAATTAAATAAACATATGAATGAGAATAAAAGAAAAATTAGAAAAGCCTCTATGATATTGAACGGCCAGGTGGTGGAAACGGTTTATAACCCAAAAGAGGAAAAAACTCAGTTTGCTGTTTATAAGAACAACGAAATTGAATTATTAGACACGATAAAAAGCGATAACGGGGAAGAATTTTACCCCCTTGATGCCAAAAGCGATATTGTAAAAAAGGGAGTAGTTCTCCTTCCCTCTCTGCCGGTTGAATATGAAAGCGAAGAAAAATTAATTACAGATACCAAAAACTTTATACATAAATACTTAGACATCTCTCCAATTTACGAGCAGATTGCATCATACTATGTTCTGTTTACTTGGAGATTTGATTGCTTTCATGAGGTCCCTTACCTAAGGGCTATTGGAGATTTTGGAAGCGGGAAAAGTAGATTTTTACAAGCAATAGGGGCCATCTGTTATCGTCCTATATTTACGGGCGGAGCAACAACTACAGCCCCTATATTTCGCATCCTAGACGAAATTAAGGGCACTTTGGTGCTAGATGAGGCTGATATGCGGTTTAGTGATATGACTACTGACGTAGTCAAAATACTTAATATGGGCTATCAGAAAGGTGGATCAGTACTTAGAATGCAAGGCAAGGAACTGCTTGAAATAAAAGCATATGATGTGTTCTCTCCTAAAATAATTGCTACTAGAGAAACCTTTAGTGATAAGGCACTAGAGAGCCGTTTCTTAACAGAAGAAATGGGACGAGGAAAGCTCCGGGAAGATATACCGAGACGCTTAAGTGACGAATTTTGGAATGAAGCCCTGGAGCTAAGGAATAAACTTCTTATGTGGCGTTTCAAAAATTTTCACAAAGAACTTGTATTTGATGAGGCAATGATTGAAGGGGTCCATCCAAGATTACACCAAATTGTTATTCCTTTGATGACAATTATTGAGTCTAAGGAAATGAAGGAATCCCTGAAAGATTTCGTTCAAAAATATAATGTTGAGCTTATTGCGGATAGAGGTCTCTCTAGAGAATCAGATATTATTTTTGCAATTCTGAAATTTGAACACGATACTGATAAGAAAGAAATTACTGTCGGTGAAATAGCTGAATATGTGAACCAAGACATTTTTGACTTTGATGGGAAACTAACCCCAAGGAAGATAGGTTGGTATCTTCGTTCAAAGATGCAATTGAAACCTTACAAGACAAGAAAAGGCTATGTTCTTAATTTGGAAAGAAACAAAGAGCGACTCGGTTTTTGGAAAGAGAGATATGGAATAACTGATGAGGACATAAAAGGTGAAGATGTGAACATCGTGAATGATGTGAACGTTATTCAAGAACCACTTACGGGACTAACTGCAGAGGAGGTCGGATTTTAACTGCACGAATCTCTATTGATTTAGGTAATCAGAAAATATATGGCTAGATATTTTTACTCAGGGGGAAGAGGCACAGTGGATGGTGAAAAGTCCATCAGTATCTACTGGTTAAATAAAAATAAATATTTGAATTCAGGAGAAGGATGGACCAGATATGGGAGTCTGCGATGGTCTTGTAATGGAGAGCCAACGGGAAACATTAGATTTGAAATTCATACTGATAATGATAATTCCCATATGAGATTCATTTACAAAGTTAAGAAGAGCTGGGAGTCAGAAGAAAATTACCGAGATAAAGATTATAAATTTGATCTTGTAAAAATCCCCTGTTATTTTGGTGGATTTAGGTGGTATTTTAGATGTGGCTTATATGTTAAGAATGTTTATTGCGGAAGAAGAGTCGGGATTTTATATTCTACGGGAGATTATTTTGGATGTAGGTATTGTTCCAATCTTTCCTATGATAGTTGTAATCAGGGCAAGAGATTAAGAAGAGGGATGTGGAGGGCTTTTACAAACGAAGACAAGGCATATAAGTACTTTGAAAAAAACGTAAAAAGGCAATTTTATCGCGGGAAACCAACAAAAAAATACCGAAGATACCTAAGAATAGCGAATAATTTCACGGAAAGGGACCTTTATGAGATAGAAAAGGCATTATCAAAAACCAAGTAAATGTGGTATAATGGATAAGCTACATAGCAGGTTAATAAGTGACAATAATTTTGAACCTAGAGAGGGGCAACGAGACTTGCTGTGTAGCAACAATGAGTCACTTCGTTGTCCCTCTTTCGGTCTTCAGGAACTAAAAGAAAATATCTTTTCTGAAGAAGAACTAGAAAATATCTCCGGATTATGTTTTATTCTAAAAAAAATTAGAGGTAGACTAATATCTGAGGGATATTCTATGGAAAATCTTCGTAAACAAATTTATGAACAAAAAACAACAAGATGAAAAACCATATAAAGATTACTATTTAATTTATTCTAGAAAAAGTACTGATGATACGGAAAATCAAAAAAATTCTTTAGCTTATCAGGTTTCTGAGGGTATTAAATTTGCCAAAAGAGAGCATCTTAAAATTGCTCCTTTGGATATTATTGGTTTTTGCACAGCTGGGATGATAAAAGAAAGACATACTGGGTTTAAAGAAGATGATACCTTCAATCTTAATGATGATGGAACTTTTAGTTATAAAATTGAAAGACCAAAATTTTTTAGACTTGTAAAAGATTTAAAAAATGGATATTTTAAGGGGGCTATTTTTCTATGTTGGGATAGAGCAAGCCGTAATAAAAATGATGATAGTATTTTAAGAAAATTGATAAAACAAGGAGTTGATATACGCTTCGTTCAGACTCAATATGATTCTAAAAGCAGTGCTGGAGAATTGCATATGGATGTAGATGGAATGTTCGCACAGCATTATTCTAGGGTAATTAGTGAAAAGGTATGCAATCAAAACAAAAAACTAAGGGAAGAAGGAATATGCACCTATAGAGCCCCTGTTGGGTATATAAACACGGGAGATTCAAAAAATAAGCCAATAGACCCCGAAAAAGGACCTATGGTTAAAGAATTATTTAAAAAATATCTTGATGGTACTTGGAGCTTAGCAGAACTTGCAATATGGGCTAATAAACAAGGTCTGACTGCTTCCCCTGCCAAAAGAAGGAGAACACCAGAAGAAATGCTTTCTGATGAAGAATTAGTGCTTGAAAAAATAAGCCGTCCTGTGACATTTAATGGAGTTGCTAGAATATTATCTAATCGCTTTTATCTTGGCGAAATGAGGAATAAAGATAACCCCAATGGTTGGTCAAAAAGTAATAGTCATGAGGCTTTGATCTCTGAAGAAGATTTTGATAAGGTCCAAGAAATATTAAAAAAGAAGAAAGTAAGTATCCATTACATAGAAAAAATAAATTATCCTTATCGTGGAATGTTGAGGTGTGATATTTGCGACAGGGTTTATACCCCCTACACCAAGAAAGGCATAGATTACTATGGCGCTCGTTGCACCAAAGAATGTGCGAATACAAGAAGAAGTATAAATGCAAAGCAAATTGAAGATAAGGTTGGAGAAGTAATATCTAACTTATCCTTCACAGATAATGAATTAAAAGAAATTGATGCTTTAGTAAAAAATGACTTAAAGGGGCTTGAAGAAAAACGCCAAAAAGAATTGAACCAAATTGAACGCAGAAAACGAAAAATTCGTGAGGACCTGGCATATTTAAGAGAAAACAAGCTTCCTCTACTTAGAAGTGCCGTTTATACACCGGAAGGATTTTTGACTGAAGAAACAAAACTCAATGACGAACTGCAAAATATATGCAAAGAAGAAAACGCTTCTGATGTTGCTATTCACGAAGTCGTAAAAGATATTGTATTTCTTTCCGAACTCTTAAAAGATGCGTATTTATATTATTCATTTGCCAAACCAGAAGAAAAGAAACTTATAATACAAAAAATCTTTTCCGAACTCACCCTATCTGGAGACACCTTGAAATATAAGTGTATAAATGGATTTAAGATGCTAGAAAGGCCAATTTTTACTCAATGCGGGCGATGAGGGAATCGAACCCCCGCCAAAGGTTTTGGAGACCTTCGTTCTACCACTAAACTAATCGCCCCTTTAACACTAAAAAACGACCCATTGGTCGTCTATAGTGTAGCAAAAATAGAGTAAAAAATCTATTTTTTTACTTCTTTATGCTTGGTAATTTTTTTGCACCATTTACAATACTTTTTAAGCTCGATTTTTTTAGTTACGAGTTTCTTGTTTTTGCTGGACCAGTAATTTATGCGCTTACATGTTCCACAGCCAAGTTTTATAAGTCTATCTTGTGACATACATATAGATTAGTATAAAAAGCTTTGAAAAGCAAGCCTAAATAATGATTCTCGGTAAAAGTGGGCTGATACGTGTGGTTGCCTCATAATTAATAGTATCAATTCTTTTTGCCATTTCTTCGGCGGAAATTTCTGCTTTTACTTGTTTGCCTAAAATCACAACATCATTCTCGTTCTCAACTTTTGAAAGATGACTTATGTCTACCACAAACATATTCATCATCACTCTTCCTAGGATTTTGCAACGAGTTCCACCGATCAAAACAAAACCATTATTAGAAAGACTACGATCAAAACCGTCAGCATAACCTTGTGGTATTATTGCAATTTTTGTTTCCCTTTTTGTTATATATGTTAATCCATAACCGATAGAATTTCCTTTAGGTAAAATTTTTACTTGCGCAATTTTTGTTTTCCAGGTAAGTACAGGTTTGAGGTTGAATTTAGATTTTTTATAAAGCAATCTTAAGTGTTCTGAAGGCCACATACCATAAACACCTATCCCTAAACGAATTAGGGGATTTATTCCTTTATTTTTTTCATAGGCCAAAAGTCCAGAAGTAGCTGAAATATGCGTTTGTAAACCTTTAAAACCAAATTTTTTGGCTAATTTTAACACTTTTTCATACTCATAAATTTGTTTTTGAGCATGAGAAAAATTTGTGGTATCTTCTATGTTGGCAAAATGCGCATATATACCGGTAAGTTTTATATATTTACATTTTTTTATTTCTGCAAAAACTCCCGGTAAATCCTCTAATAAAAATCCTTCTCTTCCTAAATATGCGTCAACGGGCAAATGAATTTCTTGTGATTTTTTTAATTTTTTAGACAGTCTATTTAATTCTTTCAACTGTTCAATAGAAAAAACAGATAAAATACAATCTAATTTTATTGTTTGCGCCAGATCGCTTTTTTGTACATAACCAAAAACAAAAGTTTTTTTATGACTAATTTTTCGTAATAATTCTAACTCTTCTATGCTGTCTACTTGAAAATAATCTACATACTTTTCAAGTATCCTAACAACTTCACTTTTTCCGTGACCGTAAGCATTTCCTTTAATAGCCACAGAAAACATGGTTCCCTTTTTAGCCAAATGTTTAAATTGCTTAATATTATGAATTAAGTTCTTTCTAGAAAGCTCAACATAAGAAAGAGGAAAATTATTTTTCACGGGATATTTATTTAACAGTAGTTTTTAATTTTTGCTCTCTTCTAAAACGCTCTATGGCTAACTCAATTAGTCTATCTAAGAGTTTTGATACCGGGATTCCGCTTGCCTCCCACAATTTCGGATACATACTGATATCGGTAAATCCAGGAATGGTGTTTATTTCATTTACTAAAACACTCCCATTTTTTTTAAGGAAAAAATCTACCCGACTCATTCCTTCACAATTTAACGCTTGAAATGTTTTAATTGCCAGTTCTTGAATTTTTTTTGTTGTTTTTTTATCAATTTTAGCAGGAATGATAGCTACTGATCCCGCATCAATATATTTAGCATCATAAGAATAGAAATCTTGATTTGCGATAATTTCACCAGGCAAGGAGGCTATGGGATGTTCGTTGCCTAACATTGCGCACTCAATTTCCCTTCCATCAATAAATTCTTCAATGATTATTTTTGTATCGTACTTAAATGCTTCTGCGATTGCTTTATTAAATTCTTTTTCGTTTCTAACTTTATTAATTCCAACCGAAGAACCCATGTTTGCTGGCTTGATAAAAAGTGGTATACCGAGTTCTTTTTTCACTTTTTCAAAACTTATTTTTTCATTTAACAAAAATGTAGAGAATTTACCAACTGGAATACCGTTATCTCTCAAGATTCTTTTAGTTATTTCTTTATCCATCCCGACAGCAGAACCAAGAACACTAGGTCCTACAAAAGACACACCCGCAAGCTTTAAAAGCCCTTGCATACTTCCATCTTCACCAAATGGTCCGTGGAGTACAGGAAAAATTACCGCTATTTTTTTTATACTAGAAAAGTTAAATTGACCATTTCTATCTATTTTTATAGGAGTGATTTGATACTTTTTTTTATTTAATGCAGATATAATATTTTTAGCAGATTGTAAAGATACGTCGTGTTCAGCTGATTTCCCGCCAAAAAGTATGCCGATATTAATCTTTTTCATATTAAAATAATTTAACTATATCGTGAAAAGTAATGACGAGCATAAGAAGTATGAGAAGAGAAAATCCAAGCATGTTGAGAGTATTGGCAATTTTAGGATTTATACGTGAACCTTTTATTTTTTCAATTAATAAAAAGAAAAGACGTCCACCGTCGAGCGCTGGAAATGGAAGCAAATTAATAATTGCCAAATTTATAGAAATAAGTGCCGCAAAGGATAGTAAGTAAACAAAACCAAATTGATAAGCATCTCCCACGATTCCCACCATTCCGACTGGTCCCGTCACTGAAGCAAAGCCTCCTTTTCCTTTTATACCGTCAGAAATAAGCGTATAAAGCCCAATAGCGGTGTTTTTCGTCATTAGTAGGTTTAGCTTCATTCCTTCCCAAAGAGCCACAAAAAATGGCAATTTAGCTGTCCCAATCTGATCCATTGATATGCCTATTGCTAATTTCCCATCTGTCGGATTTAATGTCGGAGTAATTTTCGCGAGCTTTATCTCTGTATCTTTTCCACGTATATATCCTATATCGATTTCTTTTCCCTTGCTTTCAACTACAAAAGATTTAATAGTTTCCGGACCAACATAAGTTGTGAAATTGTCAGTACTTTTTATGTTTATTATTTTATCACCAATTTTTAGACCGGCATTTTCTGCGGGCGACTTTGCTAAAACAGAAGTAATGACTAGATTTACATCAGAAAGTTTATATCCAGATACTTCATTACCAACTGAAGTCGGAAGTCCAGACATAAAACCAAAAGAAAATAAAAGCCAAGCTAATAAAAAATTGGCAAAAATTCCAGCAAAAAGCACTAATGCTTGTTGCCATTTTGGTTTATTTGTTAAACTCCTTTTAGCCAGTTCCATTTTTTCAGCAGTTTCTTCTTTGTCTAAAAATCCTACCTCTAAAAGATCAGCTTCATCAACACTTTCTCCGAAAATTTTTACAAATCCACCCAAAGGCAACAAGTTTAAGGAATATTCTGTCTCTCCCCTTTTAAAACTAAATATTTTTGGTGGAAAACCAAAACCAAATTCATCAACTCGAATACCGAAAAATTTCGCTGTAAAAAAATGACCAAACTCGTGGACTAAAACTAAAACCAGTAAGATTACTATAAATATAATGATGCTCATAAATTATCCCATTACCTCTTTTTCTTTTTTTTCAAAGATATTTTCTAGATTGTCATTTGTTTCATTAATAATTTTTTGTAATTCTTCTTTTGCACGAAACATCTCATCTTCTGTCATTTTACCTTCTTTTTCTTTTGCTTCCATATCACGAAAAACAGTTTCTCGTTCCCTGCGCACCGTAATCCTCTGTTCTTCCAATTTTTCTCCTAAAACTTTTATAAGAGTTTTTCTTGTGTCAGTAGTTAATTGTGGAAAAATAACTCTTATACCTAGATCATCCGTAGCAACAGATAACCCTAAATTTGAACCAACTATAGCTTTTTCAATACCTTTAATTTGACTCTTATCCCAAGGAGCAATGCGTAATGTTTTCGGATCTTCTATCGATATAGAAGCGACGTTTTTAAGCGGAACATATGAACCATATGATTCAACAGATACACCATCTAATATCATGGGTGATGCCCGGCCAATGTTTAATTGACTGTATTCTTTACCTAAAAACTCTTCTACCTTTTTAAGCGCTATTTTAAAACTAGAAAAATTATATTGCATATATGTATTATATCACGTAAAAAAATAATTTAAAAATTGGGAATAATCAATGCTATAGATTCCATTAGGTTTTTTGCGGACGAGCCAGGCATACGTAAAAATTCACGGACTTTTAAAAAATGTTCAAAAAGTTGTGTATCAAAAAAGCCCTTAGATATAAATCTATTATGAAAAATGGTTTCTAAATCATTTAAAAATTTTAAAGCGTTAGAACGCGTAGAATCCAAAATAGTTATTTCATTTCCCTCCTCATCTTCTTTCTCTGGTTCTTCTAATAACTCCTTTATAAAATCAATTCTATTTTTGAGAGGCATAGCGATAAATTTTTCTGCCTTTGCATGTTCCAAATTAGACTTTTTACTTGATTTAATTAAATAAAATCTAGAAATAAGTGTTTTTAGAAGAGCATTGATATCTGGCACCACTAAGAAAAAATGGGTATCAGGCATTGGTTCCTCAAAAATTTTGAGTAAAACATTCTCTGCATCAAGAGAAAAATTATTAACACTAATAATAAATATTTTTTTATTATTAGATGAAAAACTTTTATTTGAAGACATTGCACGCAAGCCAAACGCTTCATTGATTTTAAAATTATCAATTGAAATATGAACAAAGTCAGGATTACTAGAAGTTTTAATATTAATACTTTCGCAAAAATTTATGATTTCCGGAATAATTTCATCCCGCACACCCTCTATCAAATATGCGTGATGAAAATTATTTTTATCTAAATGTTCCAAAATAGACATTATTTTTTACTTAAAACAGTTTTTTTGTAAACCTCTAAATGCTCAAGAGCAATACCTGTACCTTTTGCTACACAAAAAAGAGCGTCATCTGCTAAGGTCGCTTTAACTCCTGTTTTTCGATATACTAAATCAACTAAATTTCGTAATTGAGACGAGCCACCAGTCATTATAATTCCATGATCAATTATATCAGATGCGAGTTCGGGAGGAGTTTCTTGTAAGACATCTTTTATTGCTTTTATAATTTGTTTTAATTCTGAATCGATTGCTTTTACAATTTCATTGGTACCTATTTGGGCTGATCTTGGTAACCCTTGTATAAAATCTCTACCTTTAATCGTTACTCGAAGCTCTTCATCTAAAGAAACTGCTGCACCGATTTTTATTTTTACTTCTTCAGCGGTTCTATCTCCTATTGCTAGATTAAAAGTTTTTTTAATGTAATCTGCTATCGCTTGATCGATTTTATTTCCAGCACATTTTACTGAGGTTGAAGACACAATTCCACCGAGAGAAATGACTGCTACATCCGTAGTACCTCCTCCAATATCCACCACCATATAACCTTTTGATTCATAAATAGGGATACCGGCTCCAATAGCTGCTAAAATCGGTTCCTTAACAACATATGCATTTCTAGCGCCAGCACGTATCGCAGCTTCTACGACAGCTCGTCTTTCAGTAGAGGTGACTCCTGCCGGAACAGATACCATTACATCTGGTTTTAAAAAACTAAATTTACCCATTGCTTTACTAATAAAATACCGAAGCATTGCTTCCGTCACCCTATAATCTGCAATAACTCCATCTTTCATTGGACAATAAGTAATTATTGAATCAGGGGTTTTGCCAATCATATCTTTCGCTTCAAAACCGATAGCTAAAATCTTGTTGTCTTGTTCAGAAACTGCCACAACCGAAGGCTCATTTAAAACTACCCCCCTACCTGGGACAAATACTAAAGTATTAGCTGTTCCTAAGTCTATTCCTAATTTACGTGAAAAAAAACCCATAAAAACAATATAGCATATTTTCATGTTAGAATGAAATATATAAATCCGCGATCACGATGGGGTAAATTTATGAAAATAATATCTGTTATACCACTTAAAAAGGCTGTATTAAAAGGCGATTTAACTTATTTTACCAATTTAGAAATATCTATTGGAGACATAGTTTCTGTGCCCATAAGAAATAAAAAAAATTTAGCTTTAGTAACTTCCGTAGAAGAATTAAAAGAAGCCAAAAGTGACATAAAGGGGATGAAGTTTAATTTAAAAAAAATAATTGAAAACAAAGGAAACTCTGTTTTTTTGAAAGAATTTATTGATGCCACTTTAGATACCAGTAAATATTTTGCACAAAACAAAAATAACACCATAGCATCTTTAATCCCAAATATTTTTATAGAAGCATATGATAAAATCATAAAAATAAAAAATGAGACAAAAGACAATGAAAATAGTATAGAAAGTAAAAATCTAAGAGCTGAAAAATTACTATTTCAGTATCCACTAGAAGACCGCATTTCTATATACAAAACCCTTGTTCGTGAATCTTTTGCAAGAGGAAAATCTATTTTTTTAATTCTCCCAACTCAATTTGACATAGACAAATTTGCTCTCCAATTATCAAAAGGTATCGAACAATTTACTTTTTCTCTGCATAGCGGTATAAGTGTTAAAAAAAATTTAATAACTTATGAAAAAATAATAACTTCTTCTCATCCAGTGTTGATTATGGGGACTCCTCCTTTTTTGTCTATTCCTAAAAAAAATATTGGTACTATAATTTTGGAACATGAAAACTCAAATGCTTATAAAATGATCAAAAAGCCACATTTTGATTTAAGGATTTTTGCAGAAATCTATGCTTCAAAAATAAACGCAAAATTTATAATGGCAAATGAAATTTTACGTTTTGAAACAATTGGAAGACAAGAAGTAGACAATTTACATCCTCTTCACCCTCTATCTTATAGGATTGATTTTGCTGGTAACATAGAAATTTTAGGAAAAGAAAAAAAAGAGGGGAAAAAATTCCAAATATTTAACGATGAAAGCATTGAGAAAATAAAAACTACCCTAGAAAATAAAAAAAATATCTTTATATTTTCTTTACGAAAAGGATTAGCAACCATGACAGTGTGTAGAGATTGTGGTGAAATCGTAAGTTGTGAAAAGTGTGAAGCTCCGTTGGTACTTTATATGTCTCATAAGGGTAAAAAAAGGATGTTTGTTTGCAATAAGTGTGAAAAGGAAAAGGAGGGAGATATCGCTTGTGTTTCTTGTAAAAGCTGGAATTTAATACCCCTCGGTATCGGTACTGATACTGTATTTGAAGAAGTTAAAAACATTTTTTCCAAAACAAAAGTTTTTCAATTAGATAAAGAATCCGCAAAAACAACTAGTGGTGCAAAAAAGATTATAGAAGATTTCGAAAAAAGTGAAGGAGCAATACTTGTGGGCACAGAAATGACTTTTTTCTATCTAAATAAAAAAATTCCACTTTCAGTTATTGCTTCTTTTGATTCACTTTGGAGCATACCAAACTTTAAAATGAGCGAGAAGATTATCCAAATTGTACTGTTGATAACAGAAAATACAACAGAAAAATTTATTATCCAAACTAAAAATGATAATGACGAAGCAATAATTGCCATAAAATCAGGAAATTTATCACCTTTTGTGCGTCAAGAATTAGAAGAAAGAAAAAAATTAAGCTATCCGCCCTTTAAACGTTTTGTAAAAATTACACATTTGGGAGATAAGGAGCAGACGATAAGAGCAAGAAAAATATTAGAAGAAATGTTTAGAGAATATTTCCCAGAAATTTTTAGTGGATTTATGCCACGGTTAAAAGATAAATATCTTACTAACGCATTGATAAAAATAGATCCACAAAAATGGTCTCTACCTGAGCTCTTGGCAAATTCGACAATTGACGAAAATTTATTTAACAAACTTCTTTCTCTTCCTCCATCTTTTGAGATACAGGTTGATCCAGAAGATTTGTTATAATTTTTCTAAGCTATAATTACTGTAAATTCCCCCCTTTGCTTATCAGAATTTTTATTAAAATATTCTAAAACTTCTTTAGGAGTTCCAGTTTTGAATTCTTCATAAATTTTTGTTAGCTCTCTTGCAACGCAAACTTTTTTATCCGGACAAAATTTTGCTAACGATTCTAAGGTTTTTAGAATTCTGTGCGGGGATTCGTAAAATACCATAGTGCGTTTTGACTGCGCGATTTCCTTGAACAAAGTTTCTCTCCCCTTTTTGTGTGGCAAAAAACCGAGAAAAGTAAATTCGTGAGTGGGTAATCCTGAGCCAGAAAGTGCTGTTATTAAAGCCGTAGCGCCAGGAATAGGAATAACCTGTACTTCTTTTTCATCAAATTTATCTTTTATCTTTGAAACCAACAAGGCCCCTGGGTCAGAAATCCCTGGAGTGCCAGCATCGGAAACCAGAGCAAGATTTTTTCCTCCCTCTAATAATTCAAAAATTTTGTCTATTTTAGCGAGCTTACTTTGGGCATGATAGCTCATCGTTGGTTTATTGATATGATATTTATCCAAAATTTTTTTTGTTTCTCTTGTATCTTCACACAATACCAAATCAACACTTTTAAGTGTTTCGATCGCTCGGAGCGTGATGTCTCCCATATTCCCAATTGGCGTCGCTACAATGTAAAACTTAGGCATATATAAAATATATTAGCATAAAAATTAAAGGGGGCGCTGAAGCGCCCCCGGTGATATGAAAACAACTTTTTTCTTTTAAGTCCCTATCTTACCTCTTGGGCTTAAGGGCTGGTATTACTACCCAGCATGTGTTACCTAAGGAGATGCTCTGATCATGTGACCTCCTTTTTGCCACCCCACTTAGGGGTAGCGGCGCTTGATGGGGTTGCCTAGACGTCGATGTCTGGTAGCCCCGGATTCTCGTCATGTCCATCTGCGATATCGGGATCAGCTACGAATTGCTTTTCCCTCAGATGGAACTTCGCCCTGCGTTGGCCCGCTAGGTGAATCCGCTCATTCTTTCTCCTTCGTGGGGGTTCTTGGGATGCCTTCAATGCACCCGTCTTCGTCCTTGTCTAGACGAAACCGGTGGTATAGACCATCCGGACCCTCCTTTCATTTAGGCGCAAAGCTCCTTGTGCCGGGTCCGCAACTTTAGCTCACGCTTGTGGCCTAGTTGCCCCGGAAACCAATGCCTTCACCTTTCTAAAAAGAAGCATAGCATATAGCAATATTTTTGTCAAGTGCCTATGGCCTAGAGGTGTAAGCTTTTGAAACGTAATGCAACATCGTTCGTAGTCAGATAATATCTTAGATGTTTCCAATGTAATCCCATTCTCGTTCCTTTTTCAAGAAGACATGGAACTAGGAAATCGTTTTCTGCAGTCAGATCCTTAACTACAGATTTCCAAAGATGTAAAGTTCTTCCCTTGAACAACCAATGAAGAGCTGAATGGTCTTTTTCCAAAATCGCAAGTCCGTCCGCTAATCCAAGACACAGCTTCAATTCTTTACGGTCCTCCAATTCAGAAAAAATAGTGGCACCTTGAACAATCGTCTCCGCCTTCTGTTCTTTGTGAAGCCAAAACTCAACTTGACCATGGAGATTATATTCCTTAGGACCAGTGAGCTCTAGGTTACGGTGTACTACCCTCATCTTTTCAGGGTAGATGGGTCGTCTTGATCGATCCACATGAACAATTGTTTTTCTCATATCCCCACCCTCCTGTTGGCATACCAAAGTCAGTTGTTTTTTCAATACATTTCCACCAACAGGATAACCCATTTTAATATGTTTGTCAAATAAACTTTTTATTTTCTATACTTTTTCGTACGCCATTTGTCGGCAATCTTCACGCGAGTGAGAGAGCGTTCGAGTTCCGCTTCAAAATGTTCAAAATCAACATGTTCTTTATTTTCCATTAATTTCTTCAATTCTTCTGCTCGAGCTTTTGCTTTTTCTATTTTTTCTTCGTGTAACTCAGAAATATGTTCAGCAAAATCAGCTAGCACAGCAACTTCTGTCTCCCCTTTCTCGTTATTTTTTATTTCTATGAATCCACCGACAACAGCCATTGGTACATGTTCACCCTCAGTAACTGCGACCACATCTCCAGAAGCGAGTCCTATGACCAATGGAATGTGCTCCGGTAAAATTGTAATTTCACCCATGGTGGTCGGCAAGCTAACCTGATCAACCATCTCTTCTAAGATAAGTCTCTCTGGTGTAACTATTTTTAATTTTAATTGCTTGGCGCTCATTTTTTAAATTGATCCCTTCATATAAAAATCATTTTCTGATTTACTGTCATGCTTACCATCAAGAATTTCCTTAAATGATCTAATAGTTTCTTTCAGTGGTACATATTCCCCTTTTGTACCAGTAAATTGTTCAGCTACGAACATAGGTTGAGATAGGAATTTCTGAATTTTTCGCGCACGAGCCACGAGTTCCTTATCGGCCTCAGAAAGTTCTTCCATACCCAAGATCGCAATGATATCTTGTAAGTCTTTATAACGTTGCAACACACGCTGAACTTCGCGAGCGACCGTGTAGTGTTCAACTCCAACGATATTTGGATCAAGAATGGTTGAAGAAGAATCGAGTGGATCAACGGCTGGATAAATTCCAATTTCGGTAAGTGAACGATTCAAGACCACAGTAGAATCAAGGTGTGCGAAAGTCGTTGCCGGAGCTGGGTCAGTCAAATCATCAGCCGGCACATAGACAGCCTGCACGGAAGTCACAGAGCCTTTGTCTGTTGAAGTAATACGTTCTTGAAGAATTCCCATTTCTGTACTTAAAGTAGGTTGATAACCCACCGCTGAAGGAATACGACCAAGCAAAGCCGACACCTCGGAACCTGCTTGAGTAAAACGAAAAATGTTATCAATAAAAAGAAGCACGTCTTTCCCTTCAGTATCACGAAAATGTTCGGCCATCGTTAAACCCGAAAGAGCCACACGTAAACGAGCTCCTGGTGGTTCATTCATTTGCCCGAAGACCATAGCCACTTTTGGTAAGACGCCTGATTCCTTCATCTCGTGATATAAATCATTTCCTTCGCGAGTTCTTTCGCCAACTCCAGCAAAAATAGAATATCCTCCATGCTCAGATGCAATATTGTGAATTAATTCTTGAATCACAACGGTTTTTCCAACCCCTGCTCCTCCAAAAAGTCCAACCTTCCCTCCTTTCAAAATAGGACAAATAAGATCTATCACTTTTATCCCTGTCTCCAAAATTTCAACTTTTGTTGCTTGTGCTACGTATTCTGGAGCTTTGCGATGAATAGGTAATTTTTTAACAACATCTATTGATTTACCGTCATCAATCGCTTCACCTAAAACATTAAAAATTCGCCCCAGGGTAACAGCCCCAACAGGCACAGAAATGGGCGCGCCAGTATTCACGACTTCCATTCCACGTGAAAGACCGTCCGTAGTATCCATCGACACAGCTCGGACTATTCCGCCACCTAGGTGTTGCTCCACCTCAAGAATTATTTTCTTTCCATCTTTAACCACCTCTAATGCAGTATAAATTTCTGGCAAGTTCTGACTTTCGTTGCCGAAATCTGCATCCACGACCGGTCCGATAATTCTTTTGATTGTTCCTGTTGTTTTCATAATTTTTTATAATTTACTAATAATATTTTTAATTCTTCTGTGCTCAGAACTTTCAGCTTACGCTTGCCATTCCGGCGCTAATCTCTGATATTTCTCTGGTAATATTGGCTTGTCTTGCTTTGTTAAACATAAGAGTTAAATCATCGATCATTTCGCTAGAAGCTTCACTTGCATTCTTCATGGCCACCATGCGAGCAGATTGTTCAGAAGCATTTGATTCAAGGAGCATTTGATATATTTGCATGCTAGTAAGTTTCAGAGCGAGAGATTCTATAAGTTCATCGATGTCCCCTTCAAATAAATATGGAATTTCTGTTTTGGGTTTATTTTTTATTTTTTCTTCTAAAACTTCGTGAACAATTTCTTCTACTTCGTTTTTTGATATAGGTAAAAGTTTACGGATATTCGGTCTCTGAGTAAGGGCAGAGATAAAATCAGTATAGGCGATATATACATCTTTATATGAATCACTTTTATATTCATTCATAACCAAGGTGGAAAGAACCGAAACATCAGAAAGTGAAAGAATGGCAGGAAGTTCTGTGAAGGTGGCTACAATGTTTTGATCAATACGGCGCATTGCGGCATCTCCTTTTTTCCCCACAGTAATTATGTCTATTTTCTCTGTATCCAATCTTTCTTTTAGCATACCAATAACTTTTTTAATAATCTGAGAATTGTATCCACCGCAAAGTGAACCATTAGAAGTAACCAGAATAATCAAAGTTTTACCTTTTTCATGTTCAGCAAAAAAAGGATGTGTGATATTTTCTTCAAGTCGTAGAGAAAGTGAAGTCAAAAGTTCCCAAGAGTAGCTAGAATACAATCTAGAGGCGAGGGTTTGTGCTACTGCTCTGCGCATTTTGGAAGCAGCTACCAGCTCCATAGCTTTGGTAATTTTTTTTGTATTCTTTACGCTTTTTATTCGTCTTTTAATTTCTTTTGTACCCGCCATAAAAAATTATTTGCTTAAAGATTTTTTAAAATCTTCTATCGCTCTTTTTAACTCTTCCTCGCCTTTATCGTCCCAAATCTTTTTTTCTACAATTTGTTTATAAAAAACTTTTGCATTGTGTTCGCTGTATTCTATGAGTTCTTGCTCAAATTCTTTTATTTTATTAATCGCGATATCATCCATATATCCTTTTGTAAGTGCGTAAAGAATCACAATCTGATGTTCTATTTTCATTGGCGCGTATTGAAGCTGTTTTAGTACTTCCACTGCTCTTTTACCACGTTCAAGTTGACGTTTAGTAGCATCATCGAGATCAGAACCAAATTGTGCGAAGGCCTCAAGCTCACGAAACTGCGCAAGGTCAAGCTTCAAGGTTCCAGCTACTTTTTTCATAGCTTTAATTTGAGCACTTGAACCAACACGAGACACAGAAAGACCGACGTTGACTGCGGGGCGAATACCTTTATAGAAAAGATCTGTTTCCAAAAAAATTTGCCCATCGGTAATTGAAATAACGTTCGTAGGAATATAGGCAGACACATCGCCGGCTTGAGTTTCAATAATGGGTAAAGCAGTAATGGACCCACCACCATATTCTTTATTTCTTCGGCAAGCGCGTTCGAGCAAACGGGAATGTAAATAAAAGACATCTCCTGGATATGCTTCACGGCCTGGAGGGCGACGAAGCAAAAGTGATATTTCACGATAAGCAACAGCGTGCTTAGAAAGATCATCGTAAATAATCAAAACATCTTTTCCTTGATCCATAAAATATTCGGCGATAGATACTCCGGTATAGGGCGCAATGTATGAAAGCGAAGCAGCTTCAGATGCACCAGCGGAAACAATAATGGTGTACTTCATTGCGCCACCTTCTTCTAGACGAGCCTCGATTTTTCTTAGTTTTGAATCTTTTTGACCGATTGATACATAAACACAAATCAGATTTTGTCCTTTTTGGTTTAAAATAGTATCAATCGCGATAGCAGTCTTTCCTGTCTGACGATCACCGATAATAAGTTCGCGTTGTCCGCGACCGATTGGGATAATACTGTCAATAACTTTAATCCCCGTAGCTACTGGATCAGAAACAGATAGACGTGTGATGACACCAGGGGCAACTTTTTCAATAGGATAGGTCTTTATGCTTTTTATTGCTCCTTTGCCGTCTATTGGAACACCTATAGCATTGACCACACGACCCAAGATTGCATCAGAGACAGGAATTTCAAGAATTCTACCGGTAGCTTTTACTTCATCCCCCTCTTTAATTTTAGAAAAATCACCCAAAACAATCACTCCGATAGCATCTTCTTCCAGGTTCAAAGCTACCCCCGTCTCACCACCCGGGAAAGTAACCATTTCGGAAGATTTAATATCTGAGAGCCCTGAAACTTTCGCGATACCGTCAAAAACTTCTAAAACCTTACCCACCTTCTCAACTTTTACTTGAGCAGTAAAGTTTTCTATCTCCCTTTTTAAATTTTCTACGATGTGATTTGTATTCATATGCTCTCTTTTAAATATTCTTGTAATTTCCCAAATTTATTTTTTATTGTTAAGTCTATAACCTCATCATTAACTTCTATTTTATATCCACCCAATAATTTTTCATCTGTATTAAAAATTAGATCCACCTCTTTTGCTTTATATCGTTTAGCAAGAAAGTGTTTAAGTTCCTGTTTTGTTTTTTCATTAAGATTACCTCTACTCGATATCCTTGCCGTCACCCTACTCTCTTCTTCGTTAATTATTTTACCTAAACGAGAAAGAATATCCGGGGTTTTACTCAACAATCTTTTTCTTATTAAAAATTGAATTATTTTAGAAAAAGCCAAGGATTGTTCTCTCTGGTCTTTATCTTTTAATTCTAAATATATTGCTCGAGCTGTGTTGTTGTTTGAAACTAAGGCCATTTTACAAATTATTTATATCTTGTTTACTTTTAATTAGCTTTTCGGTTGCTTGCATTGCCAAATTGATTATTTCATTTTTTACATCACTCATCATTTTGTTTTTCTCTACTTCCAACATTTTTTTACCATTTTCAATAGTAGTGGCGACTTCTTTTTTCGCTTCTTCTAACATTAATGTTTTTTTTGTTTCGGCTTCTTTTTTACCATCTTGAAAAATTTTATTTGCTTCAGCTTTAGCTTTTAAAAGTACTTCGTCATATTCAGCGCGAGTCTTTTCGAGGGTAGCTGCATTTGTTTTTGCGTCATCAATCCCTTTGGCTATTTTTTCACTTCTTTCCGCCATTAATTTAGATAATGGTTTAAGGGCAAAAATATACAAAACGACAAAAACAACTCCGAAATTAATCGCTTGAGCAATAATAATTTTCCAATCTATGTGAAATGTAGAAATAATTGATTCCATGGTTTTGTTAGGTGCTAGTGGCTAGTTACTAAAGTTTTTTAACACTTAGTAACCAGAACCTAGAACCTAATTAATTACTAAATCGAAAATGCGATAACAAGCGCATAAATGGCAATTGCTTCTGCGAAGGCACAAGCGAGAAGCATCGGCACAAGAATCTTTCCGGCTGCTTCAGGGTTACGTCCGATTGACTCCATCGCTTTTGAACCGATCATACCAATAGCTACAGCTGGACCGATAGCTCCGATTGCCATAACGATTGCTTTTGCAAAGGTTTCTGAATCCATATATTTTTTATTTAACTAATAATAATTTAACACTCACCCGAACGACTACCCGGGTAGGTTTACTAAACGCTCTTTATGCTCTTCGTGTTCTTCGTGATCTGTTGATGAAATAGTGAAATAAACAACAAGCAGAATTGAGAAAATGAGTGCTTGGATAACTCCAACAAGCAATTCAAGAAAAAGAAAAGGGATCGGAACGATGTATGCCACTAACGCCGCCATTGAAACCAGCAAAACTTCTCCAGCAAATACATTGCCAAAAAGACGAAATGAAAGTGATGCTATTTTCGCAAATTCACCGACAATTTCAATTAAACCGACAAAGAACGTAATTGGGGCAACGATGATAATCGTGGGCTCGTGGCGAATTTTAGTAAATATTCCCCCTAATTCTTTTAGATTAACATATTTGTTAAAAATTTTCCATATACCAATAGAAAAAATACCAAATAAATTCGCTCCAAAAACAGCCATTATGGCGAGGGCCACAGTAGTATTTATATCTGCTGTACCTCCGCGAATAAATGGAATAAAGGCTAACCCATGCTCCCCTTTTTCAACAAGACCGAATCCGCCCAGTGGAAGAATTCCAAACCAGTTATTTATTAAAATAAAAAAGAAAACAGAAATAGCGATAGGAAAAATTTTGACAGAAAGATTTCTATTGCTCGTTACTTGATCACATAATTTTAGTCCTTCTTCTATCACTACTTCAAAAATATTTTGTAGCTTATTCGGAATTACTCGAAGCTTAGAACGCAAAACAAGTGACAAAACGATAATGAAAGCAACAACAATCCAACTAGTAAATAGCGCATTAGTAATAGTAAAATTACCCAAATTAAAAACAGGTTCAGCAAAAAGCGTAATTTCGTGAGATATTTGTTCTTTCCCTTCTCCCGCCGATACTTCTGGCAATGTTTCTGCTATTGGTTCTGTTTGTAATTGTTTCGACATAAATTATTCTTCACCCCGTAGTGAGCTTTGCTCTACTACTGGGGTTTTCTCTTCTTTCAATGCTTCTTCTGCTTCTTTTAATTTTTTTGTATAATTTTTCATCACTTTATATATACCAAAACATGTTGTAACAAATCCAAGTCCGGCAAAAATAAGAAAAATTATTGGCTTTGTGTTAAAACGTGTGTCTAACATTTTTCCGAAAATTAGCGCCAAAACGATAGGCACTACAATCCAAGTAGAAACTTCTCCGAGTATTTGCATCCCCGGTTTCCACCAAGGACCGTTATTATTCTGATTTTGATTGTTTTCAGTCACAAAAAGAAAGCCTTTACGGCTTTGTTCTATTATAGGATAAAGTTATTTTTGATGCAAATTTAAAACTGTATAAGACGTTGACTTATTTATTTCAAAATAATACGATACATTTATGCTCCTTTCCCCAGCTGATCACTGGGAGACAAGGAACATCGTGGTTAGGGGGTGGAATGGCCCTCCAACCCTCTCGTGGCGAGTGGGGTCCCAGTTTTTTCGTAGATGAACTTTACTTTGTGGATATTGTCTCAGTATCGCCATTCGGAGTTAGCGCGAATGGAGACTTACTGAACAATAGGCCACACTGCGAATCGATTGGGCCCCCACGGACCCACAACAATTGTTCTTTTTGAAGAAAATAGCATTCACATCATCAACACACCCCGAGCCCCGCGCCGGGGCTGTTTTTGTTTATGGAAAAACATTTTTGTGAGCGTGGATGGGATCGAACCATCGACCTCTGTCTTATCAGGACAGCGTTCTACCACTGAACTACACGCTCATACTTTCTTCTGTAAAAATTCTAACTAAAAAACTATAACAAAAAAATACCTTTTGAGCAAACAAAAACCGCCCGAAGGCGGTATTGTTTTTGAGATACAAAATTTAAATTAGTATTCTCGACGTCCGCCTCCGTTGTATCCGCCGTTACCACCAGTTCGTGGTGGACGAGCTTCCATAGGGCGAGCTTCGTTGACAGTAAGTTTGCGTCCTTCGAATTCTTGATCGTTGAACATAGAGATAGCTTTTGCAGCCTCATCTTGTGATGACATTTCTACGAATCCAAAACCTTTTGAACGACCAGACATTTTGTCCATGATAATCACAGCGGATGTTACAGATCCAGCTTGTGCGAAGAGGTCCTTGAGGGCATCTTCTTGAGTGCTGTAAGGGAGTCCCCCTACATATAGCTTTGTAGCCATACTATATTTACTTCTCCTATTTATAAAAAACAGGCAAAAACTATTTATAAACGTAGAAACTCTATTTCGCTAAATGAGACCCTACAGATAAAGTATAACACACGGGCAGGAAAAAACACAAGAAAAAACAAATAATATAAAGATTCTACACCCCAATCTCCCTACTAATCCATCCTTTTCGGGTAGTAATAGGGATTTCAGTAGTTCTGGTGGGTAAGATATGAGAAGGAGTGAAAGCTTTGAGTAAATAGTTGCCTTTTGCTGTTAACAAGAAGTAACGACCACGATCATCGGAGACGGTAAAGTTGGTTCTTTCTCCAGCCTGGTTGTGAAGAGCGAGGAAACCGAAAGGTAGAGAGTGGTTGGTTTCTCGATCTTTGGTTAAACCAAAAGGTTTTAGTTTAAAGCCAGAGGTTCGTAAGAGGAAGGTGAAGAGAATGAGACCGAGAATGGTAAAGTTGATAGCATTAGGGTTCACAATGGAGTTCG
>Ga0265292_1000522_pt1 | contig 52570 bp, 52 predicted proteins | sample Munlanlewell296A_FD_189080 | JGI IMG/M metagenome (GOLD analysis project Ga0265292, IMG submission 189080) | Leachate microbial communities from a municipal landfill in Southern Ontario, Canada - Leachate well 296A | ecosystem: Engineered > Solid waste > Landfill > Unclassified | place: Canada... | reverse complement strand
TCTTGGGAACTTTTTATTTGAATATAATCATCTGAGGAAACATGGGGGCTTGAACTATGAAACACCTTTTGATAAACTCCAGAAAGTTACCGAATTAGTGAGCTAGTACAACCGTCCCCTTAAACGTTTTTATTTCTCATACTCCTTAACCGCAACAGTTCCCCCTCCCAAAACCTGCCAGCATTATAACAAGACAGCTCGGAAGCAAGCAAGAGTGGGAAAGGATATGTTTAATGCGTATTCCTACACGGAGTAAGCAATTTGAAGTGTGCAAAGAATCCACAGACATCACCTGCAAGTATGCAGGTATCGCAAATCGAAAGTGGTGCAGATTATCAAAAGCAACATTGATTTTCTATAGGTCGCAGCTATCTCGCCTATCCCAGAGTTGTAAACCCACTAACCAGCCACTTATAATAGCTTAGACAAAAGGTCTCACAATATTTGAACATGATACGTTACAGATATGCCTTTACGATAGACAACAATGTAGTCGATGTTCAGACTCTAAACCGCGGTGACAGGTATGCGCAGGACTCCTTTACCTGTATTGCTTGTAAGAGTCCCCTGCTTCCTCACATAGGCAACAAATATCAGAAGCATTTCACACACTATCCTGGGGCTACTTGTTCAGAAGAGACTTATATTCACAGGCTTGCAAAAATAATCTTTTATAATCGGTATACCTATTGCCTTACGAACAAGCTGCCATTATCCGTTAAGATGGATGTCGTAACAACGTGTGCCACCTGCCGAGTGGCTACTGGCAAATCCTGTACTTTTGAACAGCCGCCCCTAGTTTACGACTTGACAACTGAATATGATGAAATTGCACTAGAAGGAAATTATGGCAAATTCAGAGCCGATGTCCTTTTACGCAATACTAAGATTGATGACTATATTGCAATAGAAATGAAGGTTACACACTCCGTATCAAGAGAGAAGATAGAATCTGGCATTAAGATAATAGAATTCCGTGTCCGCAGTGAAGCTGACATCGAGCTATTAAAGAATAAATTATCGACCATGCCTTTCTACGATCGCAGTGCTTCTTTTTTCAATTTCGAGAGGCTCCAGAAAACAGTTCATTATACTAAATACTCGTGTCGCAAGGATTATAAGTATATTTTTATGGGCATATACGACGATGGCAGGTTTGAAATACAGAGGAGGCGATTGGTGGATATCAATGAGATTCTCATGAACAATTTTCATGTGCTTCATCACGCAATATATGCGAATCGCGAATTTCGGCTGTGCTTCTCTGATTTTCTCAAGGGAGTTCGCCTCAAAGGGTTGACTGTAAAGAGCTGCATATTGTGCGTGCATAGTAGGATAGAATCCCAATCGTTTTACAAAAACGAATTCGATCCGACGATTTGGTGCAATGATCTTGATTGCCGTCGTTATCCTGTGCAAAACGTTCCCAATTGCGACAAATTTGTTTTGACAAATGAGGCCTAAAACAGTAGTAATCTAAAAATCAATTCATGCTCGCTCTTAATAAGGATTTCCCGCAAAGTTGCTTGACAAACGCTGGCAGTAGGGCTATCGAGGTTGAATCTCAATAGAATTTTAAAAACTACAATAAAAAGTTATTTTTTGCCTTTCCCGGGTTCTTTACGGTGCGCCGATGATGCGCTTTTTATTACTTCCAGCAGCGGCAGATTAAGTTTTTTGGCAAGTCTTTTACAGTCTTCATACTCAGGCGTTATCCGTACTGTCTTGTCCCCGAGTTTTGAGAGCTTGAGGTTTATTTTTCCGAATTTTGTATTGAGTTTTTGTATCTCTCTGTCCAATGTCTTCCTTCCGGCAGAATAAAACCTTAATCCTATTGTTGTTGTTTCCTCAAACATGATTTTCATCATCTTCTCTTTGTCTGAATCATTGCAAAGCACTGAAAGTTTTATTCCCGGCCTTCCTTTTTTCATTATCACCTGCGTGAGATAAACATCAAGCGCGCCTGCCTTGAATAACCTCTCCATCACGTATTCATAGACCTGCGGGTTCATGTCATCAATGTTTGTTTCGATGACTGTGATTTTTTGCTCTCGGCTCTCTGCTCCATGCCCTATGCTCTCGCCGACAAAAATCCTGAGCACATTTGCCTTGTTCTTAAAATCCCTGCCTCCGGCCCCAATGCCAATCTTTTCAACAGACATGCCCGGCATATTTCCAAAACCGGATGCTGTCTCTCTTATTATCATAGCGCCGGTAGGTGTTGTTAACTCAAAATTTGTCCCATCAGAATAAATCTGACTCTTAACCCTTGACCCTTGACCCTTGAGGATTTCTATAGTTGCAGGTGCAGGAACAGGCAGGATGCCGTGGTCTGTTTTAACAGAACCGCTGCCTAAATTTACAGGAGATGCATATATCTTTTCTATCCCAAGGATATTAAGGCCGATGATTGTTCCCATGATATCAACGATGCAGTCAACAGCGCCAAGTTCATGGAGATGGACATTATCAAAGCGCTCGGCATGCACCTTTGCCTCTGCCTCAAAAAGCCTTCTGAAGATTTTGAGGCCTTTTTGTTTGATATTGTCGGAGAGTCCGGATTTTTTGATTATTTTCTCAATATCTTTCCATTTTTTAGTTTCACCCCCCCGGTGCCCCCCCTTGGTAAGGGGGGGATGGAGGGGTGGTTTTTTCAGTATCACATCCACCTTTGTCGCCCTGAAGCCTGCGCGTTTGACCTTTTTGGCTCTGAGCTTATAGCCCTTTACAGGAATCTTTCTGAGTTCCTGTTCTAATTTTTTTACAGGGACTCCTGCGTCCACAAGTGCGCCAAGGCACATGTCGCCGCTAATTCCTGATGAGCAATCAAAGTAGGCTGTTTTCATATTAAAGTTTCCTTTGAAACAGAAAGAGATAGGATATAATATTCTCGCTCATTCTCGCTTCGCTCCGAGGATTTTGCCTCTTTATTTTTAAATAAACTTTGTTGAGTATCGGCAAAATAAACCGCTCAAATACCATATTCTATCTCTTGTTATAATCATAATTAAGTTATATCCGCCGGTGAAAACACAACCTCATCCCTGAATGATTTTATCATATATATGGTTTTTCTTATCTCAGGATCCAGCACATCAACCATGGCGGCATCAAGGCCTGCTCCTGCAAGATAACTCAGGAATATAGAATTCATCCCCGGCTGTAATTTCCTGGGCATGCCTGCTGAGACATTAGATATCCATGCAATTGTATTTATCGGCGGTTCAATCATTTCTGTCAGGGCGCGAATACAATCATGAGAGTTTATCAGATGGTCCTGCCCCATGCCTTTCCCGATATGAACAATAGAAGGGTCAGCGAACAGTCTTTCATTAGGGATATCAGCGGCATTTGCCTCTTCCATCAATTCTTCGATTATCTGCAGTTTTGCCTCGAGGGATGAAGGGACCACATTTTTTGAAGCCCTGAGAACAAGGTTTGTTTTTTTATCTGCGACTAAAGACAGTAATTTTTTGCGGTCAGAAGGCTCAGTGGCAGAAATATAATTTATCAGAGGCGGCTTGTTACACAAGGGGATAGTCTTTTTTAAGGCCTCGATATTTCTTGAATCAAGCGATATCATAAGCCCTGTTGCTTTCACTACAGCCTCTACAACCATGGGCAGCGCCTCTGCATCGCCGCTTCCGTCAAGAGAGCACTGTACATTAATAACCTCTGCGCCTGCATCAGCAAGCTCTTTGGAAAGCCGGGCTATGGCCTTGGAGTCTTTTTTCTTTACAGCCTCCATGTATTTCTTGTTTCTTGTATTAAGATTCTCTGCTATTAAAATCATATTCCCCTCCTTTTATGTTTATAGTAAACGAAATAAGTAATGTTACATTTTCTGTCATTCTGGCTTGTCCAGAATCTTTCTTTTTCTCCTCAACGAACCAGCCGGGGCTGAAAGAAGGATTCCCGACGAGCGGGAATGACAACAAACAACATAAATTCAACTTTAAGATAGCCCGGGCTTGGATAAATTATAGCACCCATTTGCTTTCAAGAAAATAATATTTATTTTTGCAGGTATTTATCGTTATAATAACAACCTTACTTCTTATTAAGTTTACTGGAGAGGAGAAAGCATGATAATAACTAAAAAGCGGGACTTTAAGGAATTGATGGAAAACATAAAAACCTACAAGAGTTTCTTTTTGCTGGGATGCTCTGAATGTGCAACCTTATGCGGCACAGGCGGAGAGCCGGAACTTAAGGCAATGAAAGAAACTCTGGAGGCAGAAGGAAAGACTGTCACCGGTACTTTTGTTGCAAAGACAGGCTGTCAGGTGCTCGGGACAAAGGTAGAATTGAAGCCTTTTAAAGAGGCACTGGATAAGACGGAGTGCATAATTGTAATGTCCTGCGGCGCAGGTACACAGACTGCAGTGGATCTTTATGAGGACAAGCCGGTTTATGCCTCAAATGACAGTATGTTCCTTGGGAATATGACAAGGCTTCAGTTCTTTGATGAAAGATGTTCCTTGTGCGGGAAGTGCATTCTCGATAAGACCGGAGGCATATGCCCTATAACAGCATGTCCCAAAGGCCTTTTGAACGGGCCCTGCGGAGGATGCAAGGACGGGCACTGCGAGATAAGCCCTGATATTAAATGTGCATGGGTAAGGATATATGAGAGGATGAAGAAGCTCGACAGGCTTCAGGAACTCTGTGAGGTGACATTGGAAGCAAAAGACTGGTCAGCATCACAGAAGCCGAGAACATTTGTGGCAAGGGAGGAAAAGAAGAAATGAGCTTTAAATATATATTGAATTCAGGCAAATTTACTGTAACTGCCGAGGTCGGACCGCCTAAAGGAACTGATATCAAAGAGATGATTCACCATATGGAGCTTCTCAAAAGCAAGCTGGATGCCGTGAATATAACAGACAACCAGTCTGCTGTGATGCGTATATGTTCCCTGGCTGTGTGCAAGGTTGCTATGGAACACGGGCTTGAGCCAATACTCCAGATGACGTGCCGTGACAGGAACAGGATAGGCCTTCAGTCAGACCTTCTGGGTGCAAGCGTACTTGGGATTAAAAATGTTTTATGCATGACAGGAGACCATGTCTCTGCAGGCGACCATAAAGGCGCAAAGCCTGTTTATGATATAGAGTCAGTTCAGCTTCTTAAGGCTGTTGATGGCCTTAATAACGGGAAAGACATGTCGGGTAATGAACTTAAAGGCACAACAGACTTTTTTCAGGGCGCTGTTGTGACGCCTGAGGCAAACCCGCTGGAACCACAGCTTATGAAATTTGATAAAAAAGTGAGGGCAGGCGCAAATTTTTTCCAGACACAGGCCATATATGATATCGAAAAATTCAGGGATTTTATGAAACATGCAAGGAAATTTCCTGTGAAAATACTTGCCGGGTTTGTTGTTTTGAAATCCGTTGGTATGGCCAACTTCCTTAATAACAATGTGCCGGGCATCAGGGTCCCGCAAGCATTGATAGACGAGATCAAGGCTGCCGGCAAGGAAAAGGCGCTTGATACAGGGATGAACATCACTGCAAGGCATATCAGGCAATTAAAAGACGAAAATATCTGCGACGGTGTTCATATAATGGCAATCGGCATGGAAGACAAGGTGCCTATGATTATGGAGAGGGCCGGGCTGCTTTGAGAACAAAGCTGTGCAGTTTTGAAATGATAAAGCAGGATATGGCAGGTTGCCATATCCTGCTTTGTTTTGAGGCTGAGTGCTTTTTGGTATAATGATAAAAGGATATGTTTAGATTTACTCTATTAAGAGGCATCCTGATTGTATCTGTCCTGGCAGTAATAATACTGCCTGTTTATACATTCTTTTTTATGAATCCTGCATTTACAAACCTCCTGATCGAAAATGCTGAAAATGAAGCGGTCCGCGTGGCAAGACATTCGGCAGTTACACTGCTGCGTGCAGAAGCAGAGGGGCTGAAAAAAGAAGCCATACCCGACGATTTTCCATCCCACATAAAAACACTCCAACAGGACTTTGATCTGGTAAAGGTAAAAGTATTTTCTCCTGTCGGTGAGATTATATATTCCACTGACCCGAGGGAGATAGGACATATCAATAAGGAAAAATATTTTCATGAAATCGTGGCAAAGGGAAATAATTATACAAAAGTTGTAAAAAAACAAACCCAAACCCTTGAGGGCCTGAAATTGTCGGCAGATGTTGTAGAGACATATGTCCCGATAATGAGTGGCAGCAAATTTGTAGGGGCCTTTGAGATTTATTTTGATATCACAGAAAGGAAGAAGAAGATTGATGACCTGATATCACATTCGCATAATATTATATTTGTTATTGCCGCTGGACTGCTTGCAGCAGTGGTTATAAGTTCATTGCGGGCCAGAGTGAATATCGAAGAACGAAACAGGGCAGAGGAACAGCTGAGGAAACAGAGCGCTGAGCTAAAAGAGACAAACAGTGAATTATTGGCGTTCTATGAAGTCTCTTCAGCGATCAGCCGCACGATGGATATGAATGAACTCCTCTCTATTGTATTGAATACTGTTACAGGGCTCGGAGTGCTTGATATTGAACGCAAAGGCGGAATATTCATTATTGAAGGAGACAGGATGAAGCTTGTTTCTCATATCGGGCACTCAAAGGCCTTTATTGATCTTCACAAAGACATGAAGATAGGCGACTGTTTGTGCGGCATTGTCGCAGAGACAGGAGAAATTCTTATATCTGAAAATTCTACAGAAGACATCAGGCATACAATCGTATATCCTGACGCAGTTCCCCACGGGCACATTATTATGCCGCTTAAGGCAATAAACAAACTTGTAGGCGTATTATATCTTTATCTCGCCCCTGATTTTAAGATAGATGAACGCAAGGTGAAGATGCTTGTTTCTTTAGGTAATCAGATAGGGATGGCCATTGACAATGCAAGATTATATGAAGAGACAAAATCACTTTCACTCCAGGACCCTCTTACAGGTCTTGCAAACAGGCGCTTTATGGAGATTGTGACGGAAAGGAGCTTTGCAAGGGCAAAGAAATATGGCAGCCTGCTTTCTGTTATCATGATTGATATTGACCATTTTAAAAAATATAACGACATGTACGGGTACAGCTCCGGCGATAAATTGCTTGCTGATATCGCGGAAATAATATCAGGAGAGGCGGCAGAAGCGGACTTTGTTATCAGATATGGCGGAGAGGAATTCCTTATCTTGTTTTCTGAGGCAGAGGCGGCAAAGGCATACGAAGCAGCTGACAGTATAAGAAAGGGCGTTGAAGCAAAAACAGGTGTTACAGTGAGCCTGGGTATTGCATCTTATAATAAAGAGATGCAGACAAAAGAAGATTTGATTAACAGGGCGGATATGGCATTGTACCTTGCAAAACAGAATGGCAGAAACAGAATTGAAATGATGTGATTTTTGCCGGGTAAAATAAAAGCACGGTGAGAGGTTGTAAATTAACTCAAACGGCGTTTTCGAAATTGTAATGCTGCTCTGTTTTGGCGCTGCCTGGCCCGTGTCTATCTATAAGTCTTATACCTCCGGAACCACTGCCGGGAAGAGTGTAATTTTTTTAATCATAGTCTTAATCGGATATATTGCCGGTATACTTCACAAGGTTTTCAACAGCCTTGATTTTGTGATATGGTTATACGTAATGAATGCTGTAATGGTAGCCATAGATATAGTTTTATATGTCCGCAACAGGATGTTGTCAGCAAGGAGGTAAACATGGACAAAGGAATGAAGATTGCCATAAATACCGGCGGCGGAGACGCCCCGGGCTTGAATGCAGTTATTGAGGCGGTGGTCATGGCGGCATATAACAGGCACTGGGAGGTGTATGGAATCAAAAACGGGTATGCCGGCCTTCTTGACACTGACGAAATTATTCATTTAACACCTGACAAGGTCAGGCATATATCAAATCTCGGAGGGACAATCATAGGGACTACGAATAAGGGCAACCCGTTTAAGATGCCGGTTACAAACATGGCAGGGGAAACCGGGATACGTGATGTCTCGGATAAGGTTGTGGAAAATTTCAAGAGACTTTGCTTTGACTGCCTCATCGCAGTCGGAGGAGACGGGAGCATCAAGATAGCCTATGATTTTTACAAAAAGGGAATCCCTGTTATCTGTGTGCCTAAAACCATTGATAATGACCTCGGTGCAACTGTAATCACTTTTGGGTTTGACACTGCCGTGAGCATTGCCACTGAAGCCATAGACCGGCTTCATTCCACTGCCAAGTCGCATGACCGGGTGATGGTGGTTGAGGTCATGGGAAGGACTGCGGGCTGGATTGCCCTTAACAGCGGCCTGTCCGGAGCAGCGGATGTTATTCTTATTCCTGAGATTCCTTTTGATATTAACAGGGTCTGTGAACATATCATGGCCGGAGAACTGCGTGGCCAGCGTTACGCTATTGTAGTTGTGGCAGAGGGAGCTGTTCCTGCCGGCGGAACCTTTATTGATAAAGGCAAGGGAGAGATAGGCCGCCAGGAAGTTGTTCTTGGAGGGGTTGGAGAATTTGTGGCCAAAAAAATAGCTGAAAAAACAGGTAAGGACACAAGGTCACTGGTACTGGGCCATCTCCAGAGGGGAGGGTCTCCGACAACATTTGACAGGCTGATATCCCTTCGTTTTGGCGCTGCTGCCGTACGCATGGTGGAAGCAAAAAATTTTGGCACAATGGTCTCTCTTGAGCCGCCTGAAATGAAGGCTGTTCCGCTTGAGGATGTAATTGGAAATATAAAACGTGTCCCCGTAAACAGCGATTCAATAAAAACAGCCAGAGAAATAGGCATATCTTTCGGGGACTGAACAATATTTACAACTCGAAGGGAAGAAAAGGGGAAGATGATGAAGCAGGGTACTATATTTAACCCTAACATGTGGTTTACATATGCTCATTGAATTTTGGGACAGCCTCTGTGTCCCCAATAAAGTTTACAGAGAAAAGGAGATGAAAAGTGTTATTGCAAGACCTGACCCCAAAGGGTTTCTGTTTCATTTGACTAGGCATGAAAGGAGGAATTGTATGAAAAAAGTTATTGCGGTTTTAATGGTATTGGTTGTTTATACTGGATTTGCCTTTGCCGGAGAAAAGGCAAGAGATGGTCGTTTCATCGCCTATGACAACGGGACGGTTTTGGATACGAAGACGAACCTAATGTGGGCGACGAAGGACAACGGCAATAATATTAACTGGGCAAACGCCAAAATCTATTGCGAGAATTATCGTGGGGGTGGTTACACAGACTGGCGGATGCCGACTCAGAATGAGTTGGCAGGGTTATATGATGCGCGCAAATCCAGGCCAGGGGCATGCAATAAATCATATCAAATACATGTTGCCACCGAATTGATAGATATTACTTGTTTTAATTCATGGGCATCAGAAACACAAAGTACCGATGCTGCCTCCTTCTTTTTCAGCACTAACCAACGGTTCTGGCGTCCACAGTCCACTGACCGCATCGATCGGGTGCTTCCGGTGCGCTCAGGCAAATAGAAGAAACTAGGGTCTAAAAGACTGCAAAGACTGCTCTATCTAAGTAAGACTGAGAGAGGCAAAAGAGGGCAAAAGAGGGGGTCAGGTCTTGCAATGCAACATAATTAATGCTAAAATTGTTTCATGGCAAGACCACTGAGAATAGAATACCCTGGTGCAGTTTATCATATAACATCCAGAGGGAATGCAAGAGAGAAGATATATCTTGATTATGAAGATTATGCGGGATTCCTTGACTGTTTATGCGCAGTAGTAAAGAGATTCAACTGGATATTGCATGCATACTGCCTGATGAGCAATCATTATCATCTGCTGATAGAGACTCCTGAGGGGAATCTATCCAGAGGGATGAGGCAATTAAATGGTACCTACACCCAGCAATTCAACCGAAGGCACACCAGGGTTGGACATGTTTTACAGGGAAGATACAAGGCAATCCTTGTGGACAAGGATAACTATTTACTTGCACTATGCAGATATATAGTATTAAACCCTGTTAAAGCCGGCATGGTGAAAGGGCCAAGGGAATGGCAATGGAGCAGCTACAAAGAAACAGCAGGGTACGGCAAAGGCATCTCATGTTTAACAAAAGACTGGATACTTCTACAGTTTGGCAGGGAAAGAGGAAAAGCCGAAATGGGATATAGGGAATTCGTGCGTGAAGGGTTAAAGACAGAATCGCCATGGAAAGAAGTAAGGGGGCAATTATATCTTGGAGATGAAAAATTTCTTGATAAAATCAAGAAATTGATTAGAGGCAAAGAGACACTAAAGGAAATACCGAGAACGCAGAGGTATATAACAAAACCGTCACTTGAAGATATATTGAAGTATAAAGACAAAAAAATAAGAGACAATGCAGTATTTGAAGCTCATATTCGATATGGCTATACCTTAAAAGATGTAGCTGAACACCTTGGTGTGCATTATGCTACAATTAGCAGGGCTGTTAAGAGGGTCGAGAAAAGGAGATGAAAAGTGTTATTGCAAGACCTGACCCCCAAAAAACTGAATTGCACACAAATTGCACGCAAAACTGATTGAATTTGACGGAATTTGACTGTTTATGGTATATTTTGGCTTGCCTTAAATATCCACGTAACCACCTAAAAACACTGATATTAAAGGCATATTTTGGGGAGTCGTCCAAAGGTAGGACGGCAGCCTCTGGAGCTGCTTATAGGGGTTCGAATCCTCTCTCCCCAGCCATAACGACAGTTATTAGTGAGCAGTGAATAGTATTTAGTAGAAACATAATTTATTTTTTGTTTTAACTATTCACTAACCACTTTTTACTATTCACTTTTTTAATGGTCCCATCGTCTAGAGGCCTAGGACGTGGCCCTCTCAAGGCTAAAACACGGGTTCGAATCCCGTTGGGACCGCCAAAGCATTTGTATCTGTTCTGCCGATTGAACTTTTTAAAACTTTAGTTGCAAAACATCCCTTATATATGGAAAATGTATATGTCATGAAAAAGGCAGCGTTAACAGCTATAATTTTTTTAGCGGTATTGGTTATTCCTGTTTTTGCACTGGAAAAGACCGACGTCACTGTCAGGGCAGGGAGGCAGGAAGGAATTCTCCGTTTAGTATTTGAAGCTGAGGAATCTTTTCTGAAAAAGACAAATGTTTTTTCGTCAGGCATGCAGATAAATATTGAGTTTCCGTTTGTTTTTAATCTTAAACCACAAAAGGATTTTAACCTTGAAACATCAGCAAAGGAAAGGATCCTGACAATTAATCTCAAGGAACCTTTTGAGGTGAAGGTCTTGAGGCTTTCTTCTCCGCCGCGGCTTGTGGTAGACATATCAACAGCAAAGGCAAAAGGCCCTGCAGATATAAAACCGCAGCCGGAAGTCATTTTATCGCAGAAGGTTTTTGTTATTGACCCGGGCCACGGGGGGTATGATTTTGGAATGATGAGCAGTGAATTGAAAGAGAAGGACATTGTTCTTGCGATTGCAAAGGATATAGAAGCCATATTGATAAAGAGGGGTAAAACGGTTTTTCTTACAAGGAAGAGTGACCAGTCTGTGCAGCTCAGGGACAGGGCCATGTTTGCTAACCAGAAAATGCCGGAGATATTTATAAGCATACATACCGCAGCATCTGAGAACTTTGTCTTGTATGTGCCCATGATTGCTGAAACGGGTTCTGAACAGTCAGCGTCAGATGCGTATGGGCTAAGTTCAAGGCAGAGAAAATATGCTCAGAAGAGCATGAAGCTTGCGGAGGCTCTTGGAAAGGCTGTTAAGGAAGAGTTTAATCTTAATGTTGTCCAGAGGGAGATGTCATTGCCTGTGCTTAATTCCGTTGGCGCGCCTGCTGTTTTAATCGAGGTGCCTTCATTTAAGATTATGAGTTATGACCAGAAGACACGTGCAAGGCTTGCAGAGGCAATCATAAAAGGGATTTCTTATTATGGGCAATAAAAAATATCTATGGATGATAATTCTTGTTTTGTTGTTTGCAGGCGGACTGGCAGGGGGTTTTTTTTATTTTTCAAAAAAATTTCCCTCACAACCCTCTCTTGAAAAAGAGGCCGAAGATGCGGGTATCATGCCGATGGAAGACTTGTTCACGTTAAGGGTCTATTATCCTGTGGAAGGCCGGCTGCAGATGGAAGAAAGGAAAGTGCAGAGGAAGATGGCACAGATGGCTGTTGCAGAGGCTGTGCTCGGAGAATTTTTTAAGGGGCCTGTTAATGCAAAGGGTTCAGAGGTGCCCAGAGATACAAAACTCCTTGGTTTATACAGGGGCAGTGACAGCATCCTGTATGTTGACCTGTCGGATGAATTCAGGAGGAATTTTAGCGGGGATATAGCGGCAGAATTTTTGCTGCTGAAAGGTCTTTTTGAAAGTCTCATTTCAAATGTGCAGGACATAACTGATGTAAAAATATTGATAGAAGGCAGGGAGATGGAAAGTCTCGGAGGGCATATATATCTGCTCTATCCGTTAAAAGATACAGTTTCACAGGAAACCGGAGCGGCTAATAAAAGTGGCAACTGAGAATAACAGCCCCATAGGGGTTTTTGATTCCGGAATAGGCGGGCTCACAGTCCTGAAGGAGATATTCAGGGTGTTGCCTGCTGAAAGCACTATCTATCTCGGTGATACAGCGAGGGTCCCTTATGGCATAAGGTCTTCAGAAACTGTTATGAGATATTCTTTTGAGAACACCAGGTTTCTTGTATCAAAAGGCATAAAACTATTGGTTATAGCATGTAATACCGCATCTTCTGTCAGTCTGGCTGCAATCAGGAAGAGCGTATCTATCCCGGTTATCGGTGTTATAGATCCCGGTGCAGAGGCAGCGCTTAAAAGCACGGGGAATAAGAAAATCGGCATAATAGGGACAGAGGCAACAATCAGAAGCAGTGCATATAGAAAGACAATAAAGGCGCTTGACAGCAGCGCAGAGGTATTCAGCCTTCCATGCCCGCTCTTTGTCCCATTGGTTGAAGAAGGATGGACAGAGGGCGAGGTTGCAATGATGGTTGCAGAAAAATATCTCGGCGGCATGAAGGATAAGGGCATAGACACCCTTGTCCTGGGTTGTACGCATTATCCTTTGCTGAAAGATGTTATTTCAATGGTTATGGGTCCGGATGTAAGACTTATAGATTCTGCTGTCGAGACCGCAAAAAAGATAAAAGATATTCTGAAAAAAGACAGCCTTGCGAGGAAATTAAAGGGAAAGCCCTCAAGGGAATTTTATGTCACTGATTCTCCTGAAAGATTTATAAAAGTCGGCGAGAGGTTTCTCGAACAGAAGATAAAAGATATAGAAAAAATAGCTGTCAGCTGTTAGCTGATTGCTGAAGGCATAGCTTTAAGAATGGAGGATAGATGAGGCCTGACAAGAGGAAGAACACTGACATGAGAGAACTGAAAATAACCAGAAATTTTATAGGCACTGCAGAAGGTTCTGTGCTTATCGAGATGGGGGATACAAGGGTTATCTGCACTGCATCAATAGAAGAGAAAGTTCCCCAGTTTCTGAAAGACCAGAAGAAGGGCTGGGTAACTGCAGAGTATTCTATGCTGCCTAAATCATCCAGGACAAGGATAATGCGTGAGTCCAGTGCAGGGAGGATCGGGGGCAGGACCCATGAGATTCAGAGGCTTATTGGAAGGGCCCTGAGGTCTGTTGTGGACCTGACTATGATTGGTGAAAGGACGATCTGGATAGATTGCGATGTTATTCAGGCAGACGGCAGTACTAGGACAGTCAGTATCACAGGCGCCTTTATCTGTCTTGCAGATGTACTGAACTATGCCTTGAGGAACGGGTTAATAGAAAGGATGCCATTAAAAGATTACCTTGCAGCCGTAAGTGTCGGGGTTGTAAATGGCGAGCCGGTACTGGATCTTACCTATGCCGAGGATTCGTCGGCAGAGGTTGATATGAATGTAGTGATGACAGGCAGCGGGAACCTTGTCGAAGTGCAGGGCACTGCAGAGGGGACGCCGTTTTCAAAAGATACGCTGGACAGGCTAATAGAGCTTGCATCAGATGGGATCAAGAGACTGGTGGAGATCCAGAAAAAGACTATAAAAATAGAAGGTAATGTCCTGAGCTTTTAAATGTGGTAAAATAGTAAACTATACAATATATCCTTAGGAGGCAATCTTGAATAAATACAGGAATCTGTTTATCTGGGTGTTGATGGCAGTGATGACAATACTCCTGATCAATCTCTTGAACACGCCAAAGAAGGCTGAGGAGGAAATGATATTCTCAGAATTCATAGCAAAGCTTGATGCAGGTAATGTTGAAGAGGTTGTCATAAAAGAAAATTATGTTATGGGCCGCTTAAATGATGGTAAAAAATTCAAAACCTATCTGGCGGAATATCCTGACCTTGTCAAGGAGTTAAAGGCAAAGGGAGTAAAGATTACGGCAAAGCCGCCTGAACAGAACCCATGGTATGTGAATTTCTTTTTTTCCTGGGGACCGATAATCTTTCTTGTTCTGGTCTGGATATTCTTTATGCGGCAGATGCAGAGCGGAGGAAATAAGGCGCTATCGTTCGGGAAAAGCAAGGCAAAGCTGGTGTCTGATAAGGCTGTAAAGATAACCTTTGCCGATGTGGCGGGGATAGAAGAAGCAAAAGAAGAGGTTCAGGAGATAATAGATTTTCTCAAGTCGCCCCAGAAATTTGCAAAACTCGGCGGAAAAATCCCCAAGGGTGTATTGCTGATTGGCGCGCCTGGAACAGGAAAGACCCTTCTGGCAAAGGCAATTGCCGGAGAAGCCGGCGTTCCATTTTTTTCGATATCAGGCTCTGATTTTGTCGAGATGTTTGTCGGCGTCGGGGCGTCGCGTGTAAGAGATTTATTTGAACAGTCAAAGAAGAGCGCCCCATGCATAATCTTTATAGATGAAATAGATGCTGTGGGCCGTCACAGAGGAGCAGGGCTTGGAGGAGGTCATGACGAGCGGGAACAGACTTTAAACCAACTGCTGGTAGAGATGGACGGGTTTGAGGGGAATGAAGGGGTGATAATCCTTGCAGCCACTAACAGGCCTGATGTGCTTGACCCAGCGCTGCTGAGGCCGGGAAGATTTGATAGACAGATAGTTGTATCTATACCCGATGTTAAGGGCAGGCTTGAGATAATAAAAGTGCATACGAAAAACATTCCACTTGATGAGAATGTAACCCTGGAACTTATTGCGCGGGGGACGCCGGGATTTACAGGGGCTGACCTTGCAAACCTTGTTAATGAGGCCGCGCTCCTTGCTGCAAGAAAATCAAAGAGCAAGGTTGACATGTCTGACTTTGAGTTTGCAAAGGATAAAGTTCTGATGGGCGTTGAGCGTAAGAGCATGATAATAAGCGAGTCAGAAAAGAAAAATACCGCCTATCATGAGGCAGGGCATGCCCTTGTGGCAAAGCTGACGCCGGGAACAGACCCTATCCACAAGGTGAGCATAATCCCGAGGGGAAGGGCGCTCGGAGTAACACAGCAGCTTCCTATTGACGACAAATATACATATTCTAAAGATTATTTGCTTAAGGCGCTTGCAGTTTTTCTCGGCGGGCGGGCGGCAGAGGAGCTTGCGTTAAAACATATGACAACAGGCGCCGGCAATGACCTTGAGAGGGCAACAGACCTTGCAAGGAGAATGGTTACAGAGTGGGGGATGAGTGAAAAACTCGGCCCATTGACCTTTGGCAAAAAAGAGGAACAGGTATTTCTTGGAAGGGATATAGCCAAGCATAAGGACTACAGCGAAAAAACAGCAGAGGACATAGATGAGGAAGTGAAGCGCCTGGTCATAGAGGCATATGAAACGGCGAAAGCGCTTCTTGCACATAACTTTGATACTCTTGATGTCTTTGCAAAGGCATTGCTCGAAAAAGAGACAATGAATGCGGCGGAGATAGACGCGATGATAAAGGAGATAGAGTCAAAGAAGGCTTTGCAGGTTTGACGTTTTTACAACTGCAAGAGATTTAAAAACACTGCCTTTTTCTGTTAGAATCTTCTGTGTTCGTCCAACAGGTAATCAATGGTCTTACGGTCGGCGGCGTCTATGCGCTAATAGCCCTGGGCTATACAATGGTCTACGGGATACTCGAGCTTATCAATTTTGCGCACGGAGAAATTTACATGCTCGGCGCATATCTCGGGATTATATTCCTCGGTTTTTTTACAGCCATCGGACTTACAGCATACAGCCTTCCGTTAGCCTTAGCGCTGACATTTATACTTTCCATAGTTTTTTGTTCAGCGTATGGTTTTACAATAGAAAAAATAGCTTATAAGCCTTTGAGAAATGCATCAAGGCTCAGTCCCTTGATAAGCGCCATTGGTGTTTCGATCTTTCTTCAGAACTATGTAATGCTCACGCAGGGCGCAACTGATAAGGTCTTTCCGCATCTGTTTGAGGAAACAGGCTTTGAGGTGCAGGGCATGACTTTTACATATATACAGATTTTTATAATCGTTGTTTCGGCTGCTTTGATGATGCTCCTTAATCTCTTTATAACAAAAACAAGGATGGGTAAGGCCATGAGGGCAGTGGCGCAGGATAAGACAATGGCGTCTCTGGTCGGCATCAACATTGACACTGTTATATCCGTTACATTTGTCATAGGCTCCGGGCTTGCTGCTGTTGCAGGCCTGATGGTTGCGATGTACTACGGACTTGTGAATTATTCCATAGGTTATATCGCCGGCATAAAGGCCTTTACGGCAGCAGTGCTTGGCGGGATAGGGAGCATACCGGGAGCGATGTTCGGGGGAATCCTCCTTGGGCTGGTTGAGAGTCTCAGCGCGAGTTATATATCCCCTGAATACAAGGACGCATACGCATTTATCATCCTGATTATCATTCTGCTCATCAAGCCGTCCGGTCTTTTTGGGAAGGCTTATGAGGAAAAGGTATGAAAAAAGCAGTCAGCGGTCAGCAGTCAGCAGTCAGAAAAAATAATTCACCCATTCACCGGATTACCCAATCACCATTTTTTATTGCATTATGGCTGTCCCTGCTATTTTTGCCTTTCAGGGGAATTAAGGATGCATTAATCCTTTTTGTAACGCTCTCAATATTACTATTCATTTTTAGAGTGCTGTCTGATTATGCAAAAACACTAACGGAAAAGTTCAATGCCATAAGACAATCTATAAACAGCAGCCTGGAAACTGTGTATGCAAGGTCTAAAACTCCTCAGTTTGTTACTTATTTGCTTTTATTTGGATTTATTCTTTTTGTTCCCTTTTTTGCCAAAGATTATTTTATTGACGTGCTGATACTTGCGGGCATCTATATAATATTGGCGCAGGGGCTTAATGTTGTTGTCGGCTTTGCAGGATTATTAAATCTCGGATTTGTTGCCTTTTATGCAATAGGCGCTTATTCTTACGCGTTGCTTAATACAAAAATGGGATTAGGGTTCTGGTCAGCTCTTCCTCTGTCAGTCGTGCTTGCTAGTTTTTCAGGATTCCTGCTTGCAGTCCCGGCGTTAAGGCTTAAAGGAGATTATCTTGCGATAGTCACCCTCGGGTTTGGCGAGATAGTGCGCCTTGTGCTAAACAACTGGGATTCTGTGACAAAGGGTCCTAATGGAATCGGAGGTGTAGAGCCCCCTTATTTATTTGGTATGCCGCTTGGAAAATTAAGTTACTATTATTATTTTATTCTGGTATTTGTGGCGCTGACAGTATTTATGGTCAGAAGGGTTTATAGATCGAGAACCGGAAGGGCATGGGTTGCAATAAGGGAAGACGAGATTGCATCTTCTTCAATAGGCATAAACACGACCGTGTATAAATTATATGCATTTGCATTTGGCGCTTTCTGGGCCGGAGCTGCCGGCGCTTTATTTGCAGCCAAGATGCAGTTTGTATCTCCTGAAAGCTTTACATTTATGGAATCTGTGCTGATACTCAGCATGGTGATTCTGGGCGGCCTGGGAAGCATACCAGGCGTTATCCTGGGTGCAGTCATACTTGTGATACTGCCGGAGGTGTTAAGAGAGATACAGCTTTACAGGATGCTTGCGCTTGGAAGCGGTCTGGTTCTGCTTATGATATTCAGGCCTCAGGGCCTTTTCCGTCCCGAGCGCCTCAGTCCCGAAAGCCTTCGGGACGGGGAGAGCAGATCACTGATGGGAGGGAAGGGTGTATCTTTTAGAAGTTAGAGACCTTACCAAACATTTTGGCGGCATCAGGGCGATCGAAGAGGTCAGGTTCAGGGTCAGGGAAGGTTCAATAACGAGCATTATAGGACCGAATGGCGCAGGAAAGACCACGCTCTTTAACTGCCTTACCGGAATAACACAACCTACCAAGGGGAGGGTAAGTTTCCTTGACACAGATATTACAGGTCTCCTGCCAAGCAGTATTGTAAAACTTGGCATTGCAAGGACCTTCCAGAATATAAGGCTTTTTAAAGAGATGAGCGTTTTTGAGAATGTAATGGTATCACAGCACTGTAGAACAGGCTCCGGACTTTTCGCCTCGATATTAAGGGGGAATGCATTTAAGAAAGAGGAGAAAATAATAGAGGAAAAGGCGCTGGAATATCTCGAACTCGTTGGGCTGGAGGACTTTGCTGAAACGCTTTCATGGAATCTCCCTTATGGAAGCCAGAAAAGACTTGAGATTGCAAGGGCAATTGCAACGGAGCCGCGGCTTATACTGCTTGACGAACCAACAGCAGGCATGAACCCTCAGGAGACATCAGAGCTGATGGAACTTATAAAGAAGCTTCAGGAACTCGGAAAGACAATCATTCTGATAGAGCATGACATGAAAGTTGTCATGGGTATTTCGGAAAATATAGTTGTACTGGACCATGGCGTCAAGATTGCAGAGGGGACTCCTGTCGAGGTAAGGAAGAATCCGCTGGTAATTGAGGCATATCTTGGAAAGGAACATTAAGATGCTCAGGAAGGGGATAGTTTGTGGTGGTAAATGCTTGAACTAAAAAACATAAGGACGGCATATGGCCAGATAGAGGCTCTCAAAGGTATTTCCCTTACAATAAATCAAGGAGAGATAGTCTGCCTCATCGGAAACAATGGCGCCGGTAAATCAACAACGTTGATGACAATATCAGGGATACTGAGACCCGGAAGCGGAAGCATATCTTTTATCGGAGAAGATATTTCTGATGCGCCTCCTCACAGGATTGTTGAGATGGGAATAAGCCATGTGCCTGAAGGCAGAAGAATATTTCCGAGACTGACTGTAAAAGAAAACCTTGAGATGGGTGCGTATTCCGTAGCCGGAAGCCATAAGCCGGTCTCCTTCGGCGACCCGCCGAGGCGGGAAGTCAGGAAGTTAAAAAATCAATTTGACAAGGTTTATGAATTATTTCCTGTTCTTAAAGAGCGGGGGAAACAGATGGGAGGGACCTTGAGCGGAGGGGAGCAACAGATGCTCGCTATATCAAGGGCCTTGATGTCAGGCCCTAAGCTCCTTCTCCTTGACGAACCTTCCCTGGGGCTTGCGCCGCTGATTGTAACCAGGATATTCAGGGCAATAAAAGAGATAAACCAGGACGGCATCACTGTTCTTCTTGTGGAGCAGAATGCTCACGCAGCCTTAAATCTTTCTAACAGGGGTTATGTCCTTGAAAGCGGCAAAATATCAATGCATGGTTTGGGAAAAGAACTTCTTAATGACGAACAGGTGAAAAGGGCATATTTAGGAGAATAACTTTAATTAGATAGATATTTGCAAATATCTAATGGAGCCTATATGAGCATTGCTCCGGCTCTGAAATAGTCCTCAAGTTCTTGAGACCATCTTACCGATGCCATATGCAGTTTGCCTTTTTGATGCTTATCAGCCCATTGCAGGACATGGCCTGCCTCAAGCGGAAAATTCGTGACAATTCCTATTCCGGCCTGGCTGGTATTGATTATTTTACCTTCAACGTCTATTTTTTTTAATTCCTCTGATTCCGTAAACAAGACTGAAAATTTAATGGTATCATCATAGGGCACTCTTTCAAATTTTCGTTTTTTCTCAAAATCCTGCATTTTATCTCCTGAATCTATATTTACAATAAAAAAGCCCAACCTCTGTAAGGTTGAGCTTTTTGTCGAATTTAAACTTCATTTCGGCAGTCCCGCTGTCCCTACTCAAGGACCGGTGACTTTGCGCCCTACCCTTACAGATAGTTTGCCTTTATCGTCTTTTGAAGATTATCACAAATAATGCTTAATTGTCAAGAGGTTTTGCTGTATTCCTCCTCCTTTGTTTAAATGATGCTAAAATGGGATTATTTTTTGTGGCCTTTGCCTTTTCCTCCGCCAAAATCCGGGCCTGAATCTTTATCTTTTCCTTTTACTTTTCCCTTTCCCTTGCCATCATCAGATTTTGGACCCGGGCCTAAATCTCCTCTTTTGAGTTCATGGAATTCCTTGGAGCCAGGTTTAATTCCGAGATTTTTTGCGATAACTCCCCAGCCTTTTCCTTTATGGGTCCTGTATTCCTTAACAACCATTTCTGTCGGCTGCTTTGCAATCTGGCCGACCCTGAGGCACATATAAGCGTCTCCAGGCCTGTCAACAGATTTTATGAGTACGTCTACCTGCGGCATTGGAACTCCGAACTGGGCGCTCAAGTTTGCCTTGAATCCTGGTAAATCTGCCTCGGCCTGCACGTTTAGCGTATGAATGAAGCTATCCAAATCGCTGCCCTCAACGTAAACGGGAAGGACAAGAAAACATAAGAACATAACTGCAGCTGCGACCTTGAAAAAATTTTTCATATTTACACCTCCTGTTGGGTAATTTTCTGTTTTATGCGCTCATCCTGCTTTTTCAAGTATCTCCTTTATCATCTGGTTTACCAGCTTGCCGTCTGCTTTGCCTTTGACCTTTGGCATGAGCTCTTTCATGAGTTTCCCTATTTCCTTCATGCCAACAACCCCTGTTTCCTGAATCGTTGCTTTGATTATCTCACAGAGTTCTTCCGGTGTCAACTGCTTCGGGAGATATTCCTGAATAATGCTTATCTCTGTGTTCTCTTTATCTGCAAGGTCTTTTCTATTTGCCTTTTCATATTGTTCAGCAGATTCTTTTCGCTGTTTTACCATTGTGGACAAAACTCCCATGATATCATCTTCCGTTAAATCGCCTTTGCCGCGCTTTGCAATCTCGGCATTTTTGACAGCTGATTTTATCATTCTCAGGGTTGTTGTCTCGAGTTCATTTTTAGATTTCATGCTTGTAATCAGGTCTTCATTTATCTTCTTTAAAATATCCATAATTAGGTCTCCCTTTTTTATTTTTTTATAGTATAACTCATTTAGATGTTTTAGACGAAAGCCAGTGTAAGGCGAGATGTAAACCAATTCAGTTCTTCAGTTGACAATCGCTGTGGTTTTTCGGGAGAATAGCCTGTGATTGATATTTTGGCAGATAAGGTACTTAATGGAGGTTTGCTGACAAACGAAGAGGCCTTTCAGGTTGCCGGGGTGCAACGGAAAAATCTGTTCAATCTCTTTTCTTTTGCCAATAAAATAAGGGAGAAGTTCAGGACAGATTCTGTTGACCTCTGCGCAATTGTAAATGCAAAGTCAGGCGCATGCCCTGAAGACTGTTCATACTGTGCCCAGTCTTCAAAGAGCAAGACCGGCATTGAAGTCTATCCTCTTGTCAGAAAAGAGGTTGTGCTTGAAAAGGCAAAAGAGGCAAAAGAAGCCGGCGTAAAGAGATTCTGCATTGTCACAAGCGGAAGAAGGATTGGCAAGGCTGAATTATTTGAAATCGTCACTATGGTAAAAAAAATAAGGCGTATCGGACTTTTGCCATGCGCGACATTAGGACTTCTCAGCAAGGATGAACTATTATTCCTCAAGGAAAGCGGGCTTGAGCGTTATCATCACAATCTCGAAACCTCAGAAAGATTTTTCCCTGAGATATGCAGGACACACACATATCATGACAAATTGAAAACTATAGAAGCAGCTAAAGCAGCAGGCCTTTCTGTATGTTCGGGAGGGATATTCGGACTTGGCGAGACATGGGAGGACAGGATAGATATGGCATTTGCCTTGAAAGAGTTGGATGTTAATTCTATCCCTGTAAATTTCTTAATCCCGGTTAAAGGCACATCAATGGCTGAAAGGGATGTGCTTCATCCATTTGAAGCGCTGAAGATTATCAGCCTTTACAGATTTTTGCTCCCACAAAAAGAGATACGCGTCTGCGGCGGAAGGATGCAGGTTCTGGGTGAGTTCAATTCAATGGTTTTTATTGCAGGCGCAGATTCTCTGCTTACAGGAAACTATCTTACTACGATAGGCAGGACCTTTAAGGATGATGTGAAGCTTATAAGGGATTACGGGTTGAGGATAGGGTGAGAGTGGTCATGAGGAAACTATCCTCTCGCTCATTCTTGTCCATCATTTAATCCATAGTTTTGTCATTCCGCACTTGATGCGGAATCCAGGTATTTCCGTAAAAATCTACTGACTGGATTCCCGCCTGCGCGGGAATGACAGAATGTGAAGTATGGAGATAACGCCCCCAACCCCTCTTAGCTTAAGAGGGGAGCAAGGGGAGTTACATTTAAGGAGAATTTATTTTTATGTTCAGTATCCGGATGAGGGCAGCGAAAAAGACAGGGGTTAGGGGTCAGGGGTTAGGGGTTAGACGAAAACTCAGGGAAACACACATCTCCGGTGCTGAGGGGATATACAAGGGAAAAAATATATCGAAGATTGTAAAGGAATACATAAAAAGGGCAGTGAATCATCCGCGGGGAAAGCCCGATGAGATTGTAATTACAATTGAAAAAATAAAACAAAAAATAAAAACTATCCCTTTATTATCTGTAAAAACATTAAAATGCAAATCTCCTGATGAGGCAAAAGAAACCATTATTCAAAAATTGGCGTCTCTTGGTATTTCAAAAAAGGCTGCAAGTAATGGTTTTAAGGTCTTGAAGGCTCAAAGGGCAATGCGAGGTGCATCTTTGATACTTGCGAAATCAGGCAAGCGTGTTGAACCTGATAAAAATCGCGGGGTAAGAGTATCAAGAATGGGGATAGGAAAAAACGCTGAGAAAAAGCTTTTGCAAATGCTTTATAAAATAGTCATTCCCGCGAAGGCGGGAATCCAGAGTAAAGAGACTGGATTCCGGGTCAAGCCCGGAATGACAGGCACTTGCAACAATATCATAAAGAACAATATAACTACTGTGAAAGAGGCATTAATCCTTGCATCAAAAGTTGCATCATGCCCGGATATTATTGCAGAGGTCTGTATCTCTGACGATCCTGATTATACAACAGGCTATTTTGCCTCTGAAAAAGAGGGATATCTGAGGTTGGCTAATATCAAGAAATCAGGCGAAATGCACGGGGGAAGGGTATTTTTTATAAAAGAGGACGCAGACATTGCCGGAGTCATACAATATCTCGAAGGAATACCTGTAATCATCAGGAGGATATAATCTTTTATCAATTCCCGGCGGGAGTCCTTCCTGTGTCTGAAGCATTTTTCATGAATAAATTTTGAGCTGCCTATTCATTGTTTTCCAAAATAGAGGTACAATAAAGACATGGCTTATCCAATTGTGTGGCGTAACCCGCAAAACCTGCCGGACTTTGATGCGCTAGTGTCCTGTCTCATAAATAACTTTATACAATTTTGTCATTCCCGCTTGTCGGGAATCCTTCTTTTAAAAGGGGAAAGATTCTGGACGAGCCAGAATGACACTACACAAAAGTGTAAAGAACTGTTACAAACAGGGAGCATTCAGGAGCAGCCATGAGTGATCAGAAATATAACAGCAGCAGTCATAAACAGGATAATCCTCATACAGCAATTGAAATCTTTTCGAATATGATAAGAACAGTCCATGACACTATTATTACGGTCAATTCAGAAAAAATAATTATTTTTTGCAACGGTTCTGTACAGAAAATATTCGGTTATACGCCTGAGGAGTTACAGGGCATATCCATATCTTCCATTATGCCTGAGAAATACCAAAAAACCCATCTCGAAGCGCTGGAGACGACCTATGCCGCGGATAATTTTAAGATTATATGGGAATATGTTGAATTCACGGGACTGAAAAAAGACAGGACAGAGTTCCCGGCCGAACTCTCTCTGTCAACATGGCTGTTGGACGGCAAGAGATATTTCACCTATTTGATTAATGACATAACAGGCCGGAAAATGGCAATGGAAGAACTGGTGAGAAGCAACGAGGAATTATCACGTAAGCATGAAGAATTGAGCATGTTTTTTAAAAAAATTGAATCAATAAAAAAGGAATGGGAAAAGACTATGGACTGCGTGGGCGACATAGTCATCCTTGCCGACAATAATGGCAAAATAAAAAGGTGCAACAAAACATTTAAGGAGTTTATAGGAAAATCATACGAAGAGATCCTCGGCAAAGACTGGAAAGAATTGCTGTTCAAAGGCGAAGTTGAGGCAGGCGTATTTTATGATCAGAGGACTGAATATCTGCATAAACCAAACAACAGATGGTACGTAGTTACATCTTATCCTTTCGTTGATTTATCTAAAAATGAAGTCGCAGGCACTGCGATAATGATGCATGATTCCACTGAAATAAAAATGATGACAAGTGAGCTTGAAAAAAAGAACAGAGAACTGGAGGATGCATATTCAGAGCTTAAGGCCGCTCAATCCAGGATTCTTCAGCAGGAAAAGATGGCGTCCATTGGGCAGCTTGCTGCCGGCGTTGCGCATGAGATCAACAACCCGATAGGTTTTATATCAAGCAATCTCGGGACTCTCGATAAATATGTTTCAAGGCTTACAGATTTTATAAATGCACAGTCAAAAGCCATAGAAAATCTTGACAGGGCAAGTGTTGTTACAGGAGAGATGCATGAAAAGAAAAAGCAGCTTAAGCTTGATTACATAATCCCTGATATTAAACAGCTCATAGCGGAATCCCTTGATGGCGCTCAAAGGGTAAAGAGCATAGTTAATGATCTCAAAAGCTTTTCAAGAATGGATGAGACAGAACACAGATTAGCCGATATAAACTCAGGACTGGACAGCACCATAAACATTGTATGGAATGAGATTAAATATAAGGCTGTTCTCAAAAAAGAATACGGCAATATTCCATTGACCAAATGCAATCTCGGCCAGCTTAACCAGGTTTTTATGAACATGCTTGTCAACGCAGCTCATGCCATTGAAAAACAGGGTGAAATCACTGTCAAGACCTGGGATAACGGTAATTCAATATACATATCCATAGCAGACACCGGATGCGGAATACCACAGGATAAGTTAAACGATATATTCGAGCCTTTTTTTACAACTAAAGAACTCGGTAAAGGCACCGGACTTGGGTTAAGCATTGCTTACAATATAATAAAAAAACATAATGGAGAGATAAAAGTGGACAGCAGGATGGGCGAAGGCACAACCTTTACCTTAAGAATACCGGTTGTGGATTAAGGATGATATGGACGAACATATAAGAATCCTCTGCGTTGATGATGAACAGAATGTCCTGAAATCTCTGGAAAGGTTTTTTATAGACGACAATTATGAAATACTTTGTGCAGCCTCCGGAGAAGAAGGGCTTGAGATAATGCAGAAGGTAGCGCCTGTACAGATCGTGATATCTGACTATAGGATGCCTGGGATGAACGGCGTGGAGTTTCTTAAGGAGGTTTGCAGCCGCTGGCCCAATACTGTAAGGATAGTACTTTCAGGATATGCCGACACAGCAGCAGTTGTTTCTGCAATCAACGAAGGTCAGATATACAAGTTTATACCGAAACCATGGGATGAAAATGATTTGAGGGTAGCGATATCCAATTCCATTGACAGATACTTTCTGTATAAGAAAAACCTTCAGCTTAGCGGGGAACTGAAAAGATTAAAGGATATGCTTGATGGATTGCCTGCTGCGGTACTCTGCATTGATCCGGATGGTTTGATAGTGTTTATCAACCAAAAGGGGAATGAACTCTTCAAGGAAGAGAGCAGGATTATACCCGGAACAAGCAACAGATATGCGCTTCCGGCAGAGATACAGCCCGGCATTGATGAAGCAACTAGAAACAAATCAGAGATCTCAGGGGCTGTATTGATAAATAACCGCAAGGCCGGCTTTAAAGCTTCCAGCCTTTTATTCCCTGACGAGCGCAGCGGAATTATATTGCTTTTTGACCGGGAGGACAGGGTTGCCTGAAAATATTTTATTTGTCGATGATGAAGAGAATATCCTGCGTTCAGTTGAGCGTATTTTTATAGGCGATAATGTAAAGGACGTAAGGGTTCTGAAGGCAAAAAGCGCACAGGAGGCCTTGCAGTTCATTGAAAAGGAAAATATTGCAGTCCTTGTCTCTGACAATCTCATGCCGGACATGAAAGGCATAGAACTCCTCTCGAAGGTAAAGAATATTTCACCTGATACGGTCAGGATACTGATGACAGCCTATGCCGACCTGCCGACTGCCATCGATGCGATAAATAAGGGAGAAGTATACCGGTTTATTGTTAAACCATGGGAAAACAGCATGCTTATTGAAATTGTGCATGATGGAATAAATCGTTTCAAAATTGTAAGGGCTCTAAGAAGAGCAGATGAGCCGATGTTGCTGTCGCTGGCCCAGACAGTGGAACTGAAAGATCCGTATACAAGGGGACACTGTGACAGGGTTGCAGGATATGCGCTTATGATAGCTGAAGCCTTAAAACTCGATGAAGGCAAAAAAAATGAAATCAAATATGGAAGTTGGCTGCATGACTGCGGAAAGATAGGCGTTCCCGAGAGGATATTAAACCATAATGGATCCCTTGGTGAAGCTGAAACAGATATCATGCAGAAGCATCCTTTATGGGGAGCTGATGTTGCAAGGCAGGCGCAGTTATCTGCGGGTGTTGTGAATGTCATACTTTATCACCATGAAAGATATGATGGCCAGGGTTATCCCTCGGGAATAGGCGGCAAAAATATACCTCTTGAGGCAAGAATAGTATCGGTTGCTGATGCTTTCGATGCCATGACAACCGACAGGCCATATCATAAGCAGCGTGATACTCAGGAGGCCCTCGGGATAATAGCATCATTGAAAGGTAACAGCCTTGATCCTGAGGTAGTGGACATATTTCTGTCTATTATTCAGGAAAAACTTAAATCAGGAGACAATTTTTTTGACGAGAGCAGGCAGGCAAAAAAATGATCGAGTACGATGAACTCGAAAAAAGGATGGTATTCAAACTGGTGTATTATGGCCCTGCGCTTTCCGGCAAAACAACTAACCTCCTGCGGTTGCACGACCTACTGGAACGCGAGGGAAGAGGAGCCCTGATGGTACTGGACACCAAAGACGACAGGACAATATTTTTTGACCTCCTCCCATTTTTCCTGGTAGCGCCAAGCGGGTTGAAAATAAAACTAAAGGTATATACTGTTCCGGGGCAGGTCAGGCATGACTCTACCAGAAAGGCCGTGCTTCAGCGGGCTGATGGGGTTGCTTTTATTGCCGACTCCCAGTTATCCGAGGCGGCCAACAATTTTGAGAGTTTCAGCAATCTTGAAAAAAATCTTGCTATTGTGGGACTTGATATAGAAGAAATACCATTGGTCATACAGTTTAACAAAAGAGACTTACCAAATATCATTCCTGAGGAAGACATAAAACGTGTCTGGGGGCCTTCGGGAATGCCTGTCTTTATGGCCTCGGCGCTTGAAGGGCGGGGTGTCATAGAAACATTCCGGAATCTGGCTGAACTCGCATATCAGCATATTGATAAGAGGTATGCACTTAAAAAAAATCACGGTCTTGACAGGGAAACCTTTGTCAAGAAATTAACAGGAAGGCCGGATGAGGCCGGTAATAATACGGTAAAAAGCGGCATTAAAACGTAATGATGTGATATAAGATATGGGGAAAAAACAGAACAGAACAGAACATATTGAATACATAGTAGGCGCTGAAAAGAAAATTCAGGATATCATTACCGATGCGGAAGTGATGCCGATTCTTAAAGGGGCTGTTAAGGCAGGAGCTTCTTCAGCAATAATTACGGATGCCCAAAACAAGAACCTGTGGACATGCGGCAGTCATCCTGAAGATTCCTTTTTTACAGAAACACTGCCTATCTATCTTGAAGGTGAGGCAGTAGGGAAGCTGGAGGTTACCTGCGACAGCAAAGATAAGGAATATCTCGGGGGGCTTTCCGGACTGCTTATAGATACCATACACATGATTCTGCATACAAATCTCAGGAGGATGCTGACCACCGAGACGCATACAACAGTGGTCAATAAGTCCTATGAGGAACTTCTTGAGATAAACAGAAAGTTGAGCATATCAGAATCCAGGTACCGTGAACTTGCTGAAACTCTGGAAAAGAAAGTTCAGGAACGGACAGAGGAACTGAGGCGGGCACATGCAGGAATGCTGCAGCAGGAAAAAATGGCAGCCATCGGCCAGCTTGCTGCCGGCGTGGCTCACGAGATCAATAATCCGCTTGGTTTTATATCCAGCAATATTAATACCTTCAGTAAATATGTATCAAGGCTTAAGGACATGGTCGCCTTTTATAATGCCTCGCTCGATGATAGCAGAGTTCCCGAGAGCGTCAGAAAATCCTCACGTCAGAAATGGGAGGAGCTGAAGCTTGATTTTATATCTTCAGACATAGAAGAGTTGATCAAGCAGAGCCTCGAAGGTACTGAAAGGGTAAAAAAGATAGTTTCTGACCTGAAGGGTTTTTCACATATTGACGAGGGCACAGAGGCTGTTGTTGACATTAATACAGAAATAGACAGAACCCTGAATGTCCTTACGCATGAAATACCCGAAGGAGCGGAAATCATAAAAGATTATCATCCTTTGCCGGGATTCAAATGCAACCCGGCCCTTGTCTGCCAGGTATTCCTCAACATTCTCCTTAACGCAATACAGGCAAGAAAACTTACCCTTAAACTTTTAATAAGCACAGGCTATAATAATAGCAGGATAGTAGTAAGGTTTTCAGATAACGGCAGGGGAATACCCGAAGAGATAAGGAGCAGAATCTTTGAGCCGTTTTATACAACCAAAGATGTGGGTAAAGGCACGGGCATGGGGCTTACAGCAGCTTATGAAACAATCACTGCTTACGGCGGGACTATTGAGGTCGAAAGCCGGCCTGAAGAAGGGGCAACCTTTACCATAACGCTGCCTGTAAAGAGGGAATGAAATGTCAAAATACTCAAAACTTTTCAAGGATGTAACAAAAGGTGAGGATGCTGTGTCTTCTCAGGAGGATGTTGCCTATGATCTCAATCCTGAAAAAGAGGAAAGATTTTCTATCCTTTTTGTGGATGACGAGGAGAATGTCCTTAACGCTCTCAGGAGGATTTTTCTCGAAGAAAATTACGAGATATTCACTGCCGGCTCTGCAGCCGATGCCCTTCAGATAATGGAAAGAGAAAAGGTTCACCTTGTTATTTCAGACCACAGGATGCCCGTTATTACAGGTTCCCAGCTGCTGAAAGAGATAAAACAGAAGTGGCCTGACACCATAAGGATAATGCTTACAGGATACTCTGATGTGCAGTCTATCATGGGGGCGGTAAATGAAGGCGCGGTATATAAATTCATAACAAAGCCCTGGAATGACGAAGACCTCAGGCTTACAGTAAGCCTTGCACTTCAGCAGTATGTCCTTATACAGGAAAATAAGAAACTCAAGGATATTGCCAAAAAACAGCAGATAAAGATAAAGAATTACTCGATCCTGTTTGATGAAAACAGGGGTATATTGGGGAATATTCTTGTCAAGGCAGGTGTAATAAGCAAGACTGATATTGAAAGAACGCTTAATGAAAAACATGGAGATGAGTTCTTGAGCGATACCCTCATGAGGCTCGGGATCACCTCAGAATCTAAGATCATAAGGGCGCTTCAGAATCACCTGAAAATAGAATATGTTGACCTTAAAGAGATGAACCTGAATCATTCAGTTGTCAGGATTTTACCGAAGGAACTCTGCGAAAAGAACAGGCTGATCCCTATAAAATTCGACGGCAGGCAGATTACGCTTGCAATGGCTGATCCGTCGGATATATATAAGTACGATAATATCGCAATAATGACCGGCCTGAAAGTAGCGCCGGTTATAGCAAGCAGCTCGGATATTATGTTTCAGTTAAAAAAGGTCTACGGCGACGTTCAGGGTGAAAATGACGAGATAGAAGAATTCACTGATATTGAACCGCTCGATGAAATTGATATTGTTATTGACGAAGAAGATAAGGATATTAATGTCCAGGAACTCCTGAGTTCTTCAGAGATTCCCCCTATCATAAGGATAGTAAATGCAATAATTTCAGAGGCCATACGTTATTTGGCAAGCGACATACATATCGAACCAAAGTCAAAATATTCGCTTGTAAGATACAGGATTGACGGCATGCTTCACGGGAAGATAAAAATACCATTGGACCTTCACTCTGCAACCATATCAAGGATCAAGATTCTTGCCAAGATGGACATATCTGAAAGGCGAAGGCCTCAGGATGGGAGAATCACTGTAAAGGCAGGCACAAGGATGGTGGATATGAGGGTGTCAACAATGCCTACTATCAATGGTGAAAAAGTGGTCATGCGCATACTTGATAAAAATGCATCTGTAAAAAAGCTGGATGAGCTGGGAGTAAGTTCAGATGATCTGCAAAGGATATACAAACTCGTTAAAAAACCACAGGGGATAATTATATCAACAGGCCCTACAGGCAGCGGGAAGACAACGTTGCTTTACTCGCTGTTAAACGAAATGATTCAGACCACAAAAAACTTCGAGACCATTGAAGACCCTGTTGAGTATTATCTTGAAGACGCAAGCCAGGTATATATCAGGGAAAAAATAGGGCTGTCATTCCCTTCTGTCCTGCGTTCCACTCTCAGACAGGACCCTGATGTAATACTTGTTGGGGAGGTCAGAGACTTTGAGACAGCAGATGTTGCGTTTAAGGCCGCCCTCACAGGCCATATGGTTTTAACATCGCTTCATACAAATAACTCTATTGCATCCATAACAAGATTGATTGATATGGGCATCAAACCATATATTATTGCATCGGCCCTTGAAAGCATTGTTGCACAGAGACTGGTCAGGAAGATATGCAAATACTGCAAGGTTCAGGAACAGCCCGATAAGAACCTTATGGAGCTGCTGAAGATTCCGGTTGATTCGTTAAAGGGGAATGTCTTTAAAGGCAAGGGATGCGAAAAGTGCAATAATACAGGCTATATGGGCAGAACCGGCATCTTTGAGCTCTTTGTAATGAATGATGATTTCAGGCATTTAATCAGCGCCAACTACAAGGAATCCGAACTCATTGATATTGCATGCTCGAGCGGAATGAAGACACTTATTGAAGTTGGCATAGAAAAGGTCAGTACCGGAGAGACCACACTTGAAGAACTGATCAGAGTTATCGGCCCTCAGACAAAATACGAAAGGAAATGTGAAATATGCCAGAATATTATTGATGCCAATTTCTTGTTCTGTCCATTCTGCGGCTCATTCAAACAGAATGTCTGCAAACATTGTAAGATGCCCATGGAAAAGGATTGGGTTATCTGTCCTCATTGCGGCAGAGCGAAGTCAACAAATAAAGAAGATATTTCAGAAACAGGGGGATAAGCTATGCAGGATACGATACTTATAGTAGATGATGAGCCGAATGTAATTTCGTCACTGAAGAGAGCGCTGGTTGATGAGCCTTATGCGATATACTCGGTAAACAGCGGCGAGGATGGGCTGAAGCTCCTGAAGCAGCATAAGATAAAGTTGATAATATCCGACGAAAGGATGCCCGGCATGGCGGGTTCAGACTTTTTATCGCTTGCAAAAAAGGAATTTCCCGACGCCATCAGGATTATATTGACCGGCCACGCAAGCATTGACGCTGCCATGAAGGCCATAAACAAAGGAGAGATATACAGGTTTTTCACCAAGCCGTGGGATGAAATTGAACTTAAGATTGCAATCCGTATGGCGCTGGAGAAATATGATCTTGAGGCGGAAAACAGAAGGCTCCTGAAGATTGTAAAGCGCCAGGCAGTAGATTTAAAGGTGATTGAAAAGAAATATCCGAGTATTACAGAGCTGGAAAAGGATAAGGATGGCTTTATTACATTACCGGAAATATCACAGAAAGAATTCGACTCTATCGTGGCGCAGATTGAAAAAGAATACAGTTAGAGAATCAGGTTTCAAGATTTTCAGTCATAAAATCTAAAAAATGGGTGCAAATAACAAGGCAATAATATACTTTTACAAATTCAGGTTTAATGACGGAACAGAAAAAGAACTTAATGTAAAGCTCGACAGAAAAACCTTAAACCTTTTGCGCAGCGAGAGGGACGCCTATCCTGAATGGGCGGCATTGAATTTCTTCAAATGCCCTAATTGCACACTTAGCGAAGACCTGCATAGGTTTTGCCCGATAGCAAAAAATTTTACAGATATCGTTGAGTCGTTCGGGAGTTCAATATCCTATGAAGAAGTGGATGTATCGGTTATTACAGAAGAAAGGGAATATTTTAAACACACAACATTGCAGAAAGCGCTGAGTTCTTTGACCGGGATTTATATGGTCACAAGCGGATGCCCGGTTATGGATAAACTACGGCCTATGGTCCGCCATCACCTGCCGTTTGCATCCGAAGAAGAGACAACGTATCGCGCCCTGTCAATGTATCTTCTTGCGCAGTATTTTTTATACAAAAGAGGTATAGAGCCGGATCTGGACATGAAAAATCTTGTCAGGATTTATGAAGACGTCCAGATAGTCAACAGGGCCTTTCATAAAAGGCTTTCAAATATCAAAATGGAAGATGCGAATGTCAATGCGCTGGTTATTCTCAATTGCTTTGCAGGATGTGTAACTTTCTCTATCACAAAAGAGATGATGGAAGAGATAGAGCTTCTGTTTGCTGCATACCTGCCTGACGGGAAGTGACGAGAATTATACGAAGTCTTATGACACCCTAACATAGGGGTAACAGGATTATTTTTGCACGCCTTTTCAAAAAGCTACGGCAACTCCGGATATTTTATCTTTATCTCCTCTCCAGTCAACGCCTCAACAAGAAATGTTTTGAGGTATTTCTTTTCATCAGCTGTTAATCCCAGCGGCTTCAATGCCTTATTCCCTTTTCCGCCGCCTTCGTCTAAGAAATCAATCACCTCATCAAGCGTGGCAAAGATGCCGTTATGCATGTATGGGCCTGTTTTTGTAATTTCCCTGACTGTCGGCGTCCTGAATGCCTTCCAGTCTTTTTTGTTTTTTGTAATAAGATATCTGCCGGGGTCTTCTTTGAGGTTCCTGTAATCTTTATAGTGATAGACCTTTGCCACAAATCTCATTGTGGCAGTGACCCGCGGCTCATCCAGCAAGTCAGGATTTTCAGGCACATTTAAAGCATAGAATTTGTTGTCAGCCAGATTTACGCCATGGTGGCATTTTGTACATTTACCTTTGCCTTTGAATATCTCCATACCTTTTAGGGCATCTTCAGACATGGCATTCTTGTCACCTTTCAGATACTTATCAAGGGGTGAGTTCAGAGAAATCAATGTCCTCTCAAATGCAGCTATTGCCATTGCAATCCTTTCTCTCGTAACCTCGCCTCCAAAGACTTTTTTGAAGGCTTCAACGTATTCAGGCACAACCCTTATTTGTTCCTCAACATAATCAAGATTCTTGTTCATCTCGAATGCTGACATCAATGGAAAGAGCGCCTGATCTTCAAGCGTTGTTGCCCTGCCGTCATGGAATAGATATTTCTGGAAGGCGACATTTATGAGGGTAGGGGAGTTCCGCCAGTTTTTTGTTGTCGGATAACTGAGGGATATGTCCTGCCCGTCTGTGAAAGCAAGTTCAGGCATATGGCAGGTGGCACAGCTCATGGTGCTGTCGCCTGAAAGCCTTCTGTCAAAGAATAATTTTTTGCCGAGTTCTATTTTTTCAGGTGTCTGCGGATTTTGTTTTGGAACAGGGGCGGATTTGAAAGGCTCCAGATGGCCGGCGTAGGAAGGAAATGGAAACACAAAAAGGAATAGTATTAAGAATACACGCATTGTCATTGCGGCTTGTCCGCAATCTTTCTTACGATTCCGGGTAGACCGGAATGATTCCCGACAAGCGGGAATGACAACATTAAGCTGCCTTAGGCGGGGAACTCCTCGCAATGACATTAAAGTTGCTTTATATAACTTATTATTTCTTAACATTTCTCAATTCCTCCTCAATAATCTTCTTCAAATATTCATACGGCCTGTTGCCAATGACCTTTCTGCCGTTAATGAAATATGTCGGTGTATTGTACAGGTCAAGGTCAACGGCAAGTCTCTTATCTCTTTCTATAAGGTCAGAGTGTTTCATCTTATCAATAGAATCAGTGAATGCCTTGGCATCCAGCCCAAGCTCTTTTGCGTATTTTATGAGGCTGTTCCTGTCAAGCTGAGGGGATTTTTTTATGAGCATATCGTGCATCTCCCAGTATTTGCCCTGGTCTCCGGCAGCAAGCGCTGCCTCAGCCGCTATATGCGAGTAGTCCCTGTATTTGTAAGGATAATTCTTAATGATGAGCCTTATCCTGCCCTTGTAGTTATTCATTAACTTTTTGACGGTCGGACCGGCCGCCACGCAGTGCGGTCATTGGAAATCGAGAAACTCTATGATGGTGACAGGGGCATTCTTGGGCCCAAGTTGCGGAGAATCTCCAATAGGGACATTGAAAAGGTGCTCATCTGAAAATGCCGGAGACGATAATAGCAGGAAAAAAATTGCCAACCCTATTTTTTTCTTCACATATTCTCCTTGCTTTATAAGAGGGCGGGATATCCGGTTAAAATTCCGCCCTCTCAAGAAAGTTTAACAAATGACTAATGCTGGGTTTCTGCCTCCGGGAAAACCCGCAAATATTTAGCTGAAAGTTTAAACCCGAAGATAGCAAAAGATATAAAGGCAAGTGTTACCACAAATTCCATCCATGTAGGGAAATAACTTGCCCCTCCAGCGCTGGCGTCTCTGTATAGGCCAAAGATGGCAACATTAAGCCGGTTCAGCAGGACCCCTGAAATTACCAATATATTGATTAAAAAAATGCTCTTGATATTTTCTCGTGCATTTTTCATCAATAGCAGGAAGAGCGGGATAATAACGCCAATGCTCATCTCCAGGAGATACATGTTGGCTTCCATGCTTCCGTTAAATGAGGCGCTTATGCCGGGCCCCTTTGCTAAAAACCACAGTTTCATTGCCAGATAAATTATTGCGGCAATCAGCGTGCCTCTTGCCAGTCCTGAAAGTATGCCGATATCAATATTATGCTTGAAGGCCTTACTGCTTATAATGGTTTCAAGGCTGACCATGGAAAGCCCCATCATAATCGCAGATGCAAGGAAAAGAGTCGGCAGTTGAGAGTTGTACCAGAACGATGATAACTTTTTCGGCACGATTAGATATACTGCTCCAAGTGATGACTGGTGCAGCAGTGAAAGAAGCACCCCGAAAAGCACAACAGGGACCAGGATTTTATGGATGACATTTGCAGCCCATTCCATTCTCAGTTTTTCAAAAAACATTGGACTGGACTCAGTTGCGAGCGTTGACGTATAGAGAACGACATGTATTGCCACAACCCACATGATTGAATGTATCTGCCACATGATAATTGGGTGCCAGATGCGGTAAGGAACGCCGATGTCAAGCGATATGGCTATAGCGGCCAGCAGATACCCGAAAAAAGCATTCAGAATAGCAGCCCTTGCAATGGGTTTGTATTTCTTCATGTTTAATATGTACACTGCACCTGCGACAAGAAATCCTCCGGCAGCCATGGCCACACCGCCAAGCACGTCAAGGCCTATCCAGAGGCCCCACGGGAACCGGTCATTCAGGTTGGTTACAGCGCCAAGTCCTGCCATAAGCCGGTAGATTATAATCACAAGACCCGCTGCCATAAAAAGAAGCAAAAGCAGGGTTGTCGGCGTCCACATCTTTATTTCATGTTGTGATTTCATGCCTATTCCTCCTTATCCATATTTTTGTTGCGCCGGGTAATGGCCCAGGCAACTGCTCCTGCAGCCAGGACAACGCCAATCACAGCAGGAATTTTTCTGATGTACGCCCATGTCATATCAGGAAGCTCTTGCTTTGGAATATCCATGTTGAAGCCGAGGGTTTCAAACGGTACGCCGGATATATACATCCAGGAAGTCCCCCCTGCCTCATCTTTCCCGTAGATGTGATTAACATATTTGCCGGGATTCCTGGTGATGCGGTTATTCGCCTCTTTCAGGACATCATTGTATTCGCCATAGAACATAGTATTTGTAGGGCAGACCTTTACGCATGCCGGAACAATGTCAGCATTGACCCTGTCGGAACAGAAGGTGCATTTTCTAACCCATGGCAGGGCCTTTTCCCATTCGTACTTTGGGATATAGAACGGACAGGCGAGCATGCAATAACGGCAGCCGATGCAACGGCTGAAGTCATAGGTCACAGGCCCTTCCTTTGTCTTTTTTAATGCAGCGACAGGACAGACAGATGCGCATGCCGGGTTTTTGCAGTGAAGGCACTGGTTCTTTACAAAGCTCCAGACCGGCGCACCATTTATTTCCTGCTCAACATATCGTATGTGGGTAAAACATTCTGAATTCAGTTCCTTGGGGTTAGTGAAGTTTCCGTTCATTGTGGTCTTTTTCACGGAGCGTTCGTTCCATTCTTTACAGGCGATCTGGCAGCCCCTGCATCCGATACAGTGAGTTAAATCTATCAATACTGATTTTGCCATATCTCCTCCTATATCTTTTCGACATTGACCATAAAGGCCTTTGTCTCTGGTATCATTGTGTTTGCATCGCCTATGGTCGGGGTCAGAAGATTGGCGCTGTCCCCTCCGCTTCCGTCCTCAGGGTACTGCCATCCAAAACACCATGGCAGGCCTACCTGGTGAACTGTGCTTCCCGCGACCTTAAAGGGCTTAAACCTTTTTGTTACAACTGCGATTGCCCATACCTCGCCGCGGGCGGATTTGACACGAACCTTATCGCCGTTCTTTATTCCCTTTTCTTTTGCCAGTTCTTCGCTGATTTCAACAAACTGCTGGGGCATCATCTCTAAAAGCCACGGCTGATGTCTTGTCATGACGCCTGTCTGCCAGTGCTCTGATACGCGATATGTTGTAGCAACAAACGGGAATCTTATATCGCAGGATATAAATATATCTTCAGGCGATCCTTTCCCCTTGTCATAAAAGAGTTTTATTGTAGGGTTTATCCTCTGTTTTGACATAACATTTTCCTGCAACGGACATTCCAGAGCCTCATAATGTTCGGGGAACGGGCCGTCTGCAAGGCCGGGACCGAATATAGCGCCCATTCCGTCAGCCCTCATGATAAACGGGTATTTGCCCTTCTCATCCGCCATAGGAGGCGCAGGCCCGTCAGGCACATCTCCGTCCCATCCCGGAGCGGGCTTTTTTGTCTTCGGATCCAGTTTATTGGGATTCCATTTTATAACTGCTCTCTTTGGATCCCACGGCCTTCCCTGAGGGTCAACAGACGCACGGTTGTAGATTATTCTCCTGTTTACAGGCCAGGCCCAGGCCCATTCAGGATAGAGGCCAAGACCGGTCGTGTCTGTTTTTTTCCTCCGTGCCATCATATTAATCACTTTATCTTCTTTTTGAGTATAGCTCTGGCTGTATATCCAGTTTCCGCAGGATGTTGTGCCGTCTGCCTGAAGCGTAACAAATGATGCGCAGAGTTCTCCTTTTTTCCCGAGCTGCTTTGGAGGCGTGACCTTATTGTCAAAAAGGTCTTCAAGATAATAGCCGTTAATCTCTTTTGCAACATTATGGATATTCACTTCTTTAATTTTTCCGTCAGGCCCCTTTTCTCCGTAATTCCAGGTAAGGTTCATAATCGGAGCAGTGAACTTGCTGCCTTTTGTCTTATACAGTTTTTTTACCCTGAAATACAGTTCATTCATTATTTCCGAATCAGGTTTTGATTCTCCTATGGGCGGGATGGCCCTGGTTCTCCACTGCGCAAGGCGGCTGCTGTTTGTTATGCTTCCTTCTTTTTCAACTGAGGACGCTGCAGGGAGCATAAAAACCTCTGTCTGGATTTCAGCTGGATTTGTGCCGGGCGCTCTCCAGAAAGAGCCTGTCTCGTTGTCAAACAGGTTTACATTGACCATCCATTTAAGTTTTGCAAGCGCCTTTCTTACTTTTCCGGCATTGGCTCCGGAACAGGCAGGGTTCTGTCCCCATGCAAAGAAACCTTCGAGCTTGCCTTTGAACATCTGATCAAAGAGCATGAGCCATGAGGCGTTCATTCCTTCATCAAGTTTTGGAAGCCATGCATAACCGAAGTCATTATCCTTTGTGGCATTGTTCCCATAAATTGCCTTCAGATAGCTTGTTATATACTTGGGCCTGTTTCCCCACCAGTTAACGCTTTTGGGGTCTTTTGTCTTTGGCGTAAGTTTCTCGATATATGTCTTAAGGTCAACAACTGAGGCTGTTGGAGCAGGAAGGTAGCCTGGAAGAATATGGAACAGGAGACCGTGGTCTGTTGAACCCTGGACATTAGACTCGCCTCTAAGGGCATTGATGCCTCCGCCTGCCATACCCATATTGCCGAGGAGAAGCTGAATTACGGACATCGCCCTGATATTCTGAGTGCCTACCGTATGCTGTGTCCAGCCCATTGCGTAAAGCTCTGTGCCTGCCCTGTTCGGTTTTCCCGTAGAGGCATATGTCTTATATACCTCAAGGAGTTTCTCCTTTGGCGTTCCTGTTATGCTGGATACCGTATCGAGTTTATATCTGGAGTAATGTTTTTTGAGAAGCTGAAATACACAGTTTGGATCTTTGAGTGACGGATCTTTTTTGGGGATACCTTTTTCATCCATCTGATATGACCAGGTTTTCTTATCATACTTTCTTGTTTTTTCATCGTATCCCGAGAAAAGGCCTTTGAGCTCACCCGGGCCTTTAAAATCAGGATTTACAAGGAAAGGGGCATTGGTGTAATTGATCACATAATCCTTGAAGTAGAGGTGGTTGTCTAAAATGTACTTGATCATTCCGCCCAGGAAAGCTATGTCTGTGCCTGAACGCATTGGCGCATATATATCCGCTTTTGCAGCTGTCCTTGTAAAACGCGGGTCTACGACTATGAGTTTTGCGCCTTTTTCTTTTGCCCTTAAAACCCATTTCATCGAGATGGGATGATTTTCTGCAGGGTTTGCTCCCATGACAAGGATAACATCAGAATTTTTTATATCAATCCAGTTGTTTGTCATTGCACCGCGACCAAACGACTCTGCCAGAGCCGCTACAGTTGCGGAGTGTCATATTCGGGCCTGATGCTCTATATAGACAAGCCCCCATGAGCGCAGAAGTTTTTGAAGCATGTAACATTCTTCATTATCAAGGGCTGCGCTTCCTACATGGGCAATGCTGTCTGTCCTGTTGACAACAAATTCTTTTTCAACTTCTTTTTCAGTGCCGTCAGGCTGTTTTTCTTTTATCTTTGATTTGGAATTTATCTTGAATGTCCTGTCTCGCGTGTCTTTTATTCTTTTTGAAATCTCATCAAGCGCCCAGTCCCATTCAACGTCTTTCCATTCTGTTGCTCCGGGAGCGCGATATTTTGGTTTTGTCAGTCTGAGAGGATTGTTTATTGCCTGATATAATGATGCGCCTTTGGAGCAAAGGGTACCTTCATTGGTGGGATGCTCGGGGTCGCCCTCTGTATTAATGACCTTCCCGTCCTTTGTGTGGACGATAATACCGCAGCCAACAGAACAGTAAGGGCATATTGAATTTGTAACGGTTGCCCCTTTTGTTTTTAGTTCCTGTTCTTTTGCCAGCGCCTCTTCAGGCGACAGGCTGGCGCCGATTGCCCCGGCAACCGCGGTTCCGCCGGAAAGCTTTAAGAAGTCTCTCCTTGATAAACTCATAGGACACCTCCAGCTTTTTAATTTTTTAGGACATTTTCGTTAATATAACTCCTTTGGTTTTTTTATAGGTCAATTTATTGTTTAAATAACTAACAAAAAAATTTTAGGTCAAAATGAATATATTGTCAAGCTTTTTATAGACTTCCCGCAGCATATAAAAAAATACATGGCATGAATTTTGATTTGCATATAATTTTTTTATATGCAATATGATATGCAGACCATACAGAACTATGCCTATAGTATGGTAAGGAGCATAATTATTGGCTATAATTAAAAAATCAGGGAGAGGGGGCATCACATGAAAATATTTTTTGGGATGGTTGCATGTATAGTGCTCACAGGGTTGTTGAATGAATCAGTAAACGCTGAGATAAAGGTTATTGAAGCAGCCTCAAGTTATATCATCGGGGATAATGACAGCAAGATTGATGCACGGCGTATTGCAATGCAGGAGGCTAAGAGGAAATCACTTGAAATGGCAGGAACGTATCTTGAAAGTCTGACCGAGGTTAGAAATATGGCATTGAGCAGGGATGAGGTGAGGGCATACTCAGCCGGAATATTAGAGACAGAGATAGTCTCTGAAGACATGAAAGGCACGGCAGAACGCCCGGAGATTTTTATAAAAGTAAAATGCAGAATAGACACAAGCACTTTAACGGAGCAGATTAATAATTTAAAAAAGAATGAAGATATGAAAGAACAGCTCGAGGCAGCCCTTAAAGAGAATGAATCATTAAAGAAAGAAAGGGATGAGCTTGTAAATAATCTTTCCTCTGAGAAAGACAAATCAAAGGCTGAGAATATCAGAAAAAAGCTGGATAAAGTTTTATTAAAGGAAGAGTCTAATGATGATATAAGAAAGGTCTGGGGAAATCTTGCATCGAAGATTGATTTCCGTGATTTGAAGGATATAAGGGGAATAAGTCAAAAAGAAATGAGCGATATTGAGGTTATTCTCAAAAAGGCGATTCAGAACAGTCCCGAGGACCAGAAGGCACATATGCTGCTTGCAATGATATACCAGAAAAAAGGCGATAAAACAAATGCAGAAAAAGAACTAAGGGCAGCGATAAAGTTAAATACATCCAATCCGCTTTTGCACATGAAACTTGGAATACTTCTGCGAAGCGAGGCGAGGTATAAAGAGGCTCTTGATGAGTTTAATCTTGCGGATAGAACAAAGCCCAACAAGCCCGATGTGCTTTTTCAGATAGGCATGACTTATAAAGAAATGAAAGACTGCGATAATGCAGTTCCATATCTTAAAAAATTCCTGGTGAGCGTAAAAAACCTTGAAAATTTTCCGGCTAAGATGAAGCATGAGGCTATGGGAGCGATGAAAGAATGTAAGGCAGCGCCTCCACAGAAGAGGATTAGAGAGAAACCACTCAGGCGCAGATGAAAAAGAAAATAATCCTCATAGGCAACCCGGTTGCGGGCAGGGGAGCAGCAGGCAGGATTGCAAGGGCCGTTGACATAATTAAAAGCCGTGGATTCAATGTCCGGTTAATGCTGACCGGCAAGAAGGGCGATGCGGAACTATTTTCGAAAGAGATATCCAAAGACCAGTCCGAGATGCCCGATACCCAGCCGGTTCCTTTAATAATCGCTGCGGGAGGCGATGGAACATACAACGAGGTAATTAACGGTATTGCATACACCGGCATCCCGATGGCAATACTGCCGCTTGGAACAACAAATGTACTGGCCAAGGAACTCGATATACCTGAAGTTATGGAAAAAGCGCTGGATATTGCTCTTGGCGGAAAAGTGCAAAATATCTGCCTTGGGAAGATAACCTTAAAAAAACATAATATACAAGATTCAAGATTCAATATTCAATATTCAAACTTCGAACTTCGAACCTCTAACTCCGAACTAAGCCGTTATTTTTTACTTATGGCAGGGATTGGATTTGACGGTGAGGCTGTTTATGGAATAAAAAGCAGGATAAAAAGGTATTCAGGCAAGGGCGCATATATCTGGAGCGGGTTAAAAACATTTATGTTATGGAATCCTGATAAGCTGACTTTCAATATTGATAACAGGGGATATGAGGGTTATTCTGCAATAATCTGCAATGCCGCCAAATATGCAGGGCATTTCAAGGTTGCGCCTGATGCAAATCTGAATGAGCCTTATTTCCATGCCTTTATCATGCATGGCAGAAAACGGCGTGACCTCATCAGATATGTTTCAGGGATAATCAGGGGGAATCATCTTAAATTCAGTGATATGACTTATCTGAAGGCAGAAAAAATTGAAATTAACGGCAAGGCCTGTATTCAAATAGACGGCGATTATTTTGGCAAGACACCAGCGACGATAGAGATTGTGCCGGATGCGTTGAAATTGGTTTGTTAATTAAGTTCAGGTAAAATTTTGCAGGGGGTTTTATTCCTTATCTTTAGCTTTTAATTTGGTCAAAAAAGACAACTATAGCCTTTCGAGAAATAACCTTTTTGTCACCCTGAATTTATTTCAGGGTCTCATAACATATTGATACTGAAATAAATTCAGCACAAGTTTTAGTAGATGCTGAAACAAGTTCAGTATGACATTTTGTCACTTTATTGCTATTTCTCGAATCCCTCAACTATAATTGCCATTGCAAAAATACATTGCAATTTTGCAATGTATTTGATAGCTGTGCCTGATTGGTTTTTGTTTGGCGGGGTTTAACATGTAATATAAATTTTATCTTGATTTAAGATTGATTGCTATAGTACTGTTAAATCCATGCGGGCAAGTCAGATATTAATGCCTTTTTTTGTAGTTTTTTTTATGTCGGCGCCTTCCTTTGCTCTAAACATCAATGACACTGCCCCTTTGTTTTCCCTGAGGGACAGCAACAACAAATACTTTCACCTTAGCGATTATGTTAACCCCCCTCAGTCCCCCCTTGCCAAGGGGGGAAGTAAGGGGAGTGCTGTTAAAGGCATAATCCTCAATTTCTTTGCCTCTTACTGCAAGCCCTGCAAAAATGAACTGCCTGTCCTTAATTCTCTTGTTGATGAATTTGAAAAAAAGGGGATTAAGATTGTGATAGTAGGTTATGGCGAGGACTTTGACAAGATTAACGAAATGCTTTCAAAGATTAAGGTAGATAAGCCGATAATCCTGAGCGATGTTTACAGCAGGATTGGAGCTAAGTATGGAGTTAATGGCCTGCCACATACTGTTTTTATCGGTTCAGATGGTAAGGTGAAAGACATTATCAGAGGCGAACTGCCGAATATTGAGAAGGTAATAAGAGAAAAGGCAGGAAAACTGTTAAAATAGTTAAAATTGTGAGAGGTTAAAAAATGAGAAATACAGCTGAAAACACGATAAACGCGAAAATCAAAAGCCTGCCTTCTGATGTAAGGCGAGAGGTGTACGATTTTATTGAATTCCTGACAGCAAAACGCGTGTCTAAAAAAGGGCAGAAAGCGGTTAAGGATAAACTGTTGTCGGTGTCTGTCTGGACAAAGAAAGACCTGTTGATTTTTGAAAAGATAGGGAAAGACATCAATAAATGGAACATCGCAAAGTTTTAGCTGACACATCAATAGTTATTGACCATCTCAGGAAGAGCAATAAAAACGCAAGCGTGCTTTTCAGGAGCATAGATAACTATGAACTTTCAATATCAGCAGTGAGCATTTTTGAGCTATACGCAGGCGCTACGGATGAGAGGAAAAAGACAGACATAGTAAATACCCTCAATGCCTTTGAAACTTTGCCATTTACCCATGATATTGCAGTCAAAGCAGGCGAATTGTATATCTCTCTCAAAAAAGCAAATCGCATTCTTGAAGTTAAGGATGTTTTTATAGCAGCTACGGCAATTGTTTATGACATGCCGATATTTACACTCAACAGAAAGCATTTTGAGCGTCTTGAAGGGGTGACTCTTGTTTAAAAAGACAAAACTTATTTTAAGAGCGTTTCTTGTGATGGCTGTCATTGTATGGGCTGCCTCTCCATCCTTTGCTGCCGACAAATCTGCAAAGACCACTAAATCATCAAAACCTTCAAATACCGAAAAAGCAGACACCCAGAAACCAATAAAACGCATAGACACCATGCTTGCTGTTTTTGACCTTGAAATCACAGAAGGGGTTACCAAAGGCATCTCCCGTCCATTATCAGAGAGCATAAGGCGTGAGATAGTCATGTCAGGCAGATATGAGGTCATAGACCGGGGCAACATGAATAAGATATTAGGGGAGCAGAAATTCCAGCTTTCAGGATGCGCTGCCGGCGAGTGTATTGTTGAAGCAGGGCAGTTGCTTGGAGTAGGGAAGATTGTTACAGGCTCAATAGGCCTTGTTGGAAAAACATACTACCTGTCACTTTCAGTCATAAATGTAGAGACAGGCAAGATAGAGAATGTCTCAGAGGATAAATGTGAATGCAGGCTTGATGATTTGATTGACTCAAGCAAAAGGCTTGTGAAAAGATTGCTTGGAGAAATAGTGCCAGAGCCTGTTCAGACAGCAAAGACAGAGATAAAAACAGAAACTACAAAAACTTACCCCTCTGAGTCCCCCCTTGCCAAGGGGGGAAGTAAGGGGGGTGATTTCACAGATCCCCCAAGCATCGAGATGATTTTTGTCAAAGGCGGATGTTATCAGATGGGTTGTGGAAGTTGGACGAGTGATTGTAATGATAATGAAAAGCCTGTCCATGAAGTCTGTGTTGATGATTTCTATATCGGCAAATATGAAGTAACACAGGGACAGTGGAAGGCTGTGATGGGGAATAACCCATCTTATTTTAAAGATTGCGACAACTGCCCTGTTGAGCAAGTAAGTTGGAGTGATGCACAGGACTTTATAAGGAAATTTAACAATAAGTCTGGCAAAAACTACAGATTGCCTACAGAGGCAGAATGGGAATATGCAGCCAGAAGCGGTGGCAAGAGCGAAAAGTATTCAGGAAGTAATGATATAGACAGTGTTGCATGGTTCAGCTCAAACTCAAGAAGCAAGACACATCCTGTAGGACAAAAGGCATCCAATGGACTTAGCATTTATGACATGAGCGGAAATGTATGGGAATGGGTGAATGACTGGTATAACAAGAACTATTACAAGAACAGCCCCAAGGATAACCCTAAAGGGCCAAACAGCGGTACAGTCCGTGTGCTCCGTGGCGGGTCATGGTTCAAGGATCCGAGGTACATGCGCTTAGCTCACCGCCCCGGCTTCAATTCGGGCAACCGTAACCGCGGCCTCGGGTTCCGTCTTGCAGGCAGTAAATAAAATTTTGGGTTTTTACATTTTGGAATTTTGTACCGTGCCTTTCAAAATAATTACTCGTGAGAACTCAGTAGTTTTATGCAGGGAACATGCGATAGTTACAGGCATATGCGATATCATGTTTTTGAGCAGCCATGAGAAAAGCAGGTTATCTGAGGGAATCATGACGCTAGTTCTTGAAAAGGTAAGAGGTCAGTGAAAGATTCTACACGAGCACTATCAAGTAGCACTACCGGAGAATGTAAAAAGAAGTGAGGATAGGACGGTGCGAAATGACGGCTACAAAAAATAAGGTTGAATCATGACCACTAATGGCGCAGATAAGATTATTCAGGAAGCACCGCCACCAGCCCTGCACCACTATACTTCACAAAAAGGGCTCATCGGGATGATCGAATCCAGAAAGATGTGGGCGTCCAACATTTTCTACCTGAACGATGCCACGGAGTACACCTACGCGAGTGATCTGATACTGAAAATCCTGAGCTGTCGCCTAGTGGCGATAACTGGCGAAGAGCATCCGAGAAAAAGATCACTGGACTTGCTCAGTGCGTCTGGCTGGCATGACAACAGGAAAATCACAGACTCCGGACTCTCTTGCTACGACAGGCAATGCATCTTCATCGAAAGTATCATGAAGCTGCTTGAAGACCTGAAAAAGGACTATGAAGGTGCCCCCATTTACATATTGTCTTTCACCGGGTGGGAGGATGATATTAGCCAATGGCGCGGATACTGCCCGCATGGAATGGGTTTTTGCCTGGAATTTGAGACATCAAGTTTGATCGAACAAATGAAGAAATTCGATCTGGCCATCGTAAGGTGTCTCTACAAGGCAGAAGAGCAAGAGCAGGAGATAAGGAATATACTGGCGCAATCAATTGATGCTCTAAAAACTGCCTTTGACAACTTTGATAAACCTGAGGATAAGGAAAAGGCGATAAAGGATGTTAAGTTCAAAGCTGTCTTAGATTTCTTGAGACTCATGCCGAGACTGAAAGATAAGGCATTTAAAGATGAGAACGAATGGCGGTTTATCTCGGCTGAGAAAAAATTCTCTACCAAGTTTAGGGAAGGAACGTCTATGGTCGTCCCGTATGTCGAAATCCCGCTGGCGGGTGCAGATGCCGCGCCGACGGAAATTATTGAGCCGATAAAGATCATTAAGCGGATATTAGTGGGTCCGACGCCCCATAAAATGCTGTCGAAAAAGTCTGTCGAGTCGTTATTGAAAATAAACAAAATGGAAGGGTGTAAAGTCGAACTTTCGAACGTGCCCTATAGGACATGGTAGCCACGGAGAATGCCTGTGTCTTTGGGAAAGATACATGGGTGACAGAAAACCAAAGGCGTTAGAATAACAGGTGTAGGAGGGATAATTGTGAAAACATCAGTGACCTTAAATTTTGCGAAGTTGGAGCATATTATTTCGGTTCAAGATATTATGACGCAGGAGAAGGCACTTAAACGAGCTGATACCATAGAAAATGCAACCCACCTTTTCAAAAAATACGATGTAGTACCGTACCCGAAGGCGGGAAAAATTCAGGGCTTCTTTAGACGTACGATCGAAGAGTTAATTTATCTGAGGCCGGAAAACCTCATCAGTGATTCAACAAGTCTGCTCGATTTACCGCAACTCCTCGAACAAGACTCCTTCCGCTTTGTTATATCTGCCAACGAGATCGCTGGCTATGTCCATTACTCCGACTTGAACGATCCGCCGATGAAGATACCCCTTTTCGTTCTTTTTCAGGAAATGGAAAAAAGTCTCTGGGACAGAATCAAGGGCCGTATCACAGAAGATATCATACACGAAGTGTTTAAAGACCAAGCAAAGAAATACGTCAAGAAACGAGATAAGGCCCGAAGAAGCAATGTCAATGTCGACACCGGCTGGACTGGTGTCTTTTGCCTGCCGGACATCCTTAGGCTTGCGCGGCATTTTAAGGAAATAGAACTGTCTGACGACAAAATTGAATTACTGCAAACGATACGAAATAACATTGCGCATGCTGACAAAAACCTTATAAATGGCCACGCTGACATTAGACAATTGGTCGAAGCAATTCATCTCTGCGAAGCCGTCAGCAAGAGTTGCTAATATGCGGATATTTCTCTAGAAAATGAAAGTTACAGAATTACAGTTAATAAATAAACCCGAAAACCGTGGGCGGCACGTTGTTATACTTGGCGCAGGTGCGAGCAGAGCAGCTTTTTCTGAAGGAGACGCGAATGGAAAAATACTTCCTGTAATGGATGACCTTATTGCAGTGCTTCGCCTTGAGACAATAATGGAGCAATCCGGGATCGAATATCAAGGTCGCAACTTTGAGGCGATTTACAGCGAACTATACGAGAAAAATCCTGAATCAGCTTTTCTTAAAGATATCCATGAAGCAATATATGCCTATTTTAGTGGCCTCCGCCTTCCGGCGCAGCCAACCTTGTATGATCACTTGTTGCTTTCATTGCGTTCAAAAGATCTTATTGCAACTTTTAACTGGGACCCATTTCTGTACGATGCTTGGGAACGAAATGGACACATAGCAACACTTCCACAGATAGCTTACCTTCACGGCAACGTCCGCATAGGTTATTGCTTAGAGCATAGATTTAAGGGTAAGAACGGCATGTTTTGTCCAGAATGTGATAAAGAGCTTGCTCCCTCGCAGCTCTTCTACCCTATCACTCTGAAGAATTATACTGATGATCCCTTTATCGAAAAAGAATGGCAACTACTTAAAATTTATCTAGGCAAGGCATTTACGCTTACTATTTTTGGCTATAGCGCACCGAGCACGGATAAAGAAGCAGTTGACATTATGAAGATTGCCTGGGATACGAACAAGCGATTAATAGCAAGGATAGAGGTTGTTGATATTAAGGACAAATTAGTTTTGCAGAAGCAGTGGAGCCCTTTCATCGTAAGAACTTATTTTGATTGCGTTAATGACTTTTATCAATCTCGAATACCGAACTTTCCAAGAAGAACTTGTGAAGGCCTGCTTGATTCCACTCGTTATGGTATTCCCGCTGAAAAAAATCCTCTTCCGAGAGATGCCGATTTTGATGGGTTATTTTCTTGGTTAAAACCCTTGGTTGAGGCAGAGCAGGCATTGTCAGGTGATCCATCTACGAATGAATAAAGGAGAAGGGTCGGCCCTTGATTCAAAAGAGTAAGCGAAAGAAAGTGAAGGGAGGGTTTTCTATTGGATGCGTACGAAGAAATAAAAAAAGAAGATATGCAAAGACAGAAAGACAGGAGACAACTTCTTCTTGAGGCGGTCAAAAAGGAGTTTTCCGGTGCAAACATTTTTATACCGCCGGACGATCCTTGGCGAATCAGGGTCGAAATAGCCTTGCCACAAACTACGGCCATTGTTTTTGAGCCTGATAGTCCATTAATGACGGATGTTGGCAGCTCTTTCGAAAGAATTTTCAATGATGCCATTCAGCATGGTCGGCGGATATTGGATAATAAACCACAAAAAAGTATATTTCAGGGGAAATTACACATAGGTAATAAAGGTGTCGTTTTCGAGCCTCATGAAGGGCCAGAATAATTTAAGCATGTTTATCCAAACAAAATTTGCAAATAGAATAACAGGAACACATCTCCGTTATCCCTGATGTGGAACGAGATGAGATAGCAACTATGGGATGTGTTCCTAAAATTTACTTTAAAAAACAATGAGAGGAAAATATGAATGCCCCAGAAATAGCCAATCTGCTCGCCTCATGTGCGACGGCAGCGAATAAATGAAAAAGCATAAAGAAAAGATTTTGTATCATTACACTTCTCAAGAAGGTCGCTTAGGAATATTAAGGGACAAAAAGTTCTGGGCAAACTCCGGAGTTTTTAGAGCCGATATATAAAACTTATTTCCTTGCCACTCCGGTCCTGTGTGCTGCTTCGATAACAGCCGCTGAGACGCCTTCTACGACTTTTCTGTCAAATATGCTTGGCACTATGTAATCTTCGCTCAAATCTTTTTCATCAACTGCCGAGGCAATGGCATAAGCAGCAGCAAGTTTAATCTCATAGTTAACTTCTTTAGCCCTTACATCAAGAAGCCCTCTGAAGAGTCCCGGGAAGCAGAGCATATTATTAATCTGGTTTGGATAGTCGGACCTTCCTGTCGCAAAGATTCTTGCATGAGGCAATGCATCTTCGGGAGCAATCTCAGGCTCTGGATTTGCGAGCGCAAAGACTATCGGGTCAGAAGCCATATTTTTTATGTCTGAAGATGTCATAACATCAGGCGCTGAAACGCCTATGAATACATCTGCACCTTTCATTGCATCTGAGAGGCTGCCCTTCAGCATTCCTGGATTTGTATTTTCTGAAAGCCAGTTTTTCATGGGATTCATGTTTTCTTTTCTGCCTTTGTGTATTATCCCTGTTTTGTCGCAGATGCTTATATCTTTAATCCCGACATTAAGAAGAATCTTGCAGCAGGCAGTTCCGGCAGCGCCTGCGCCTGAAATTACGATCTTCAATCCACGCAGGTCTTTCTTCACTACCTTTGCAGCATTTATCAGCGCAGCAAGGACTACAATGGCGGTGCCGTGCTGGTCATCGTGAAATACGGGGATATCGAGTTCCTTTTTAAGCCTTTCTTCTATCTCAAAACATCTGGGTGCAGATATATCTTCAAGATTTATTCCGCCAAAAGCAGGTGAGATGAATTTTATCGTCTTGATTATATCTTCTGAATTACGGGTAGACAGCGCCAACGGGAAGGCATCTATATTTGCAAATTCTTTAAACAGCATGGACTTCCCTTCCATTACAGGCAAGGCAGCTTCAGGCCCTATGTCACCAAGGCCAAGAACTGCGCTGCCATCTGTCACTATTGCAACAGAATTGCGCTTTAAGGTGAACCTGTAGGCTTTTTCTTTATCGTGGTGTATTGCCATACATACCCTTGCAACACCGGGGGTGTAGACCATCGAGAGGTCAGAGCGGTTTTTTACAGGCACTTTATTGTGTATCTCAATCTTTCCGCTGTGATGCAGGAGGAACGTCCTGTCAGAGACATGAAGGATTTTTACTCCTTCGAGTTTTTTTACGCTTTCAACTATTTCTCTTTCGTGTGATTCATCCCTTGCATTTACAGTAACATCTCTTACCATAATTCCTTTGCCTGTGCGTACAATGTCAACAGCTCCTATGTCTCCGCCTGAAGCTCCTATTGCAGTTGCAATCTTCCCGAACATCCCGATTGTGTTAACTATCTCAAGTCTCAGGGTTATGCTGTAACTTGGGCTTGGTGATATGCTCATAAACTAATTATAGCAGTTGCTTTTTATAAAACAAGAAATGAAAGGAATGAATCAGCCGCTTTTTAAAAAAAAAGGAATTATTTTTTGTTGTTCCCTAACACTGACTCGATTCTTTCATGGAATGAAAGCAGGGCTTCTCTCAGTTTTTCCTTTGTGGTATCTTCTTTTTCAATGAGGGACATTATACGCAGCACCTCAGAATCAATGTTTTGGCGGAATGTCTTTTTGTCAAGGCACGTTGCCTCAGAACTGTCCAGTATCTTATTAAGATCAGTGATAAAGGACCTTATATAAAAGTCGTCGCTGCCCCTTACACGGAAACGCCTTTGATAGTCGCCTGCCAATATAAGCCTTATCTCCATCTTTAACCTTTCAAATGGACCAATAAAACGGTGGGTAAAAAACAGGGCCAATACGATTACAATGATTAAATATCCAACAAATACAGCTATAAAAGAAAGTATCCCATGCTCTGTTTTTGCGCCAATCTCTTTCGTTATGTATGTAAACAGAATTCCTGCAAGGAGCGACCAGATGACTATGAGTGAAATAGAGAGCCGCAGTTCCCTGGCCATAAAAAACTTCTGCCTTATTTTTTTTCTGTCCATTTAAAGTATTTTATCATTAAAAAAGATTATTACCAAGCAATATTCTTTTAAGGGAATCCCGGCTTTAAATGATTTTCCTGTTCTGTTAAAATAGACAAATTCAAAATTGGAGGGAAAAATGAAAAAGATAATATCTGTTTTACTGTTAATTATGGCAACTGCCGGCTGCCAGCAGAAGGAGGAGCCAAAGCCCCAGTATCAGTTTCCAACCGGGCCTGTTCAGGCAGGGCCGCTTCAGACGCAGGATGATATCAAGATTCTTAATGAGGCTGTGAAAAAGGACCCGCGCAATATTGATGCATGGATTAAACTCGGCAATACAATGATGGACACCTCCCGCTTTAACGAGGCTATCGATGCTTACCAGAAAGCGCTTGGCATTGACCCTAAAAATATTGATGTGAGGGTGGATATGGGCACATGTTACAGGAATGCCGGCAGGCCTGATATGGCGGTCAAAGAATACAAACAGGCTTTGGAAATTAATCCGAAACACCTGAACGGGCGCAAAAATCTGGGTGTAGTGCTCGCGTATGACCTTCATGACAATAAACAGGCGGCAAAAGAGTTCGAAAAATATCTTGAGATTGCTCCAAATGCGCCTGATGCAGCGCAAATCAGACAGGAGATACAGAAGCTTAAGTCAGTAAAATAGAGGATTTTAATTTAGTCTTAGCAGTAATGCTATTCCCCCGGTAAAATTCCTGCCTTGACATCCGCATTGCTATTATATAAAGTATTATTTATATATAGTGATAATCTAGCCATAGCAATAGGCTATTGCATAAAAACTATTGTATGTAATAGCCTGTGCGAGAAAGGGATTAAAGGGAAATGGATGAACTGATAAAGACCTTTAAGGCGTTGTCTGAAGAGACAAGGCTCAGGGTAATCAAGCTTCTCGAAGGGGGAGAGTTATGTGTCTGTGATATTGTTGCGGCCCTTGAGCTTGTTCAGCCGAAAATATCGTTTCACCTTAATGCCTTGAAAGAGGCGGGCTTTATAAAGGACAGAAAGCAGGGTAAATGGATTCACTACCGTATTGATGATTCCAACATGTTTAAGAGATTTTTGATTTCCTCGGTGCTGGAGAGGGTATCGGATGATTTAGTTGCCGAAGATAAACAACGGCTTGATGCGTTTTTGAAATTAAAAGAGAAAAAGGTTATCGGAACTAAAACAAAAAAGAAATGCTGCGGGAGGAAGCCATGACTTTAACAGCACCCAAAAAACTTTCATTTATTGACAGGTATCTTACCCTGTGGATATTTGCCGCAATGGGTTTGGGCGTAAGCCTTGGATATTTCATCCCCGGCACTGAGGGGTTTATCAACCAATTTCAGGCCGGGACAACGAATATCCCGATAGCTATAGGACTTATTCTGATGATGTACCCGCCCCTGGCAAAAGTGAAATACGAAGAACTGGGGGAAGTCTTCAGAAACAAGAAGATTCTTCTGC
>Ga0265292_1000521_pt1 | contig 52650 bp, 78 predicted proteins | sample Munlanlewell296A_FD_189080 | JGI IMG/M metagenome (GOLD analysis project Ga0265292, IMG submission 189080) | Leachate microbial communities from a municipal landfill in Southern Ontario, Canada - Leachate well 296A | ecosystem: Engineered > Solid waste > Landfill > Unclassified | place: Canada... | reverse complement strand
GCCTCAAGGTCATTTTGGAGCCGATAGTGAAGGGAAAGCGGAAATAACGCCCAAACCTTGCAGAATGCAATGCGTAGGATCGACGTGGTGGCGTTTTCAGGGTGGGGGTAGGGGTGTAGTGGCGGGGTGTTTTGGGCTGTGCTGGCTCGTAGACTGTATTTTCTGTGGCTTCCGTAGTCGGCTGTTTGGGTGGTACGGGAAGATTCACAGATATGAACGTTTCAGAATGCAATGTCAAGGAAAACAGGTTAGTGCCTGAGATTGTGGTGTTTTTGGCTCATTACAGGGTGAGTGAGTATTACTAACCAGTTGAAAGGATTTGCCGTGGAATCATTATCATTTTAGGTTATTCAGTTTCTCATATATTGGGGGGAGCCCCCCGGACGCTCCATGACATAACCTCACCTTATATGACTTCACTCAGGAGCGGAAATCGGGCGCGTACCTTCGCACACGAAATGGTTATGAACAATTGATGAACAGGGTTATGCACAGGGAATTGCAGATTTATTGGGGTTGATTCTTGTAAGGCATTGATATAATTAAGCAGGGTTCTTTAGTAGCACGTAATACTTTTCTGTAATATGTCGTGTTTGTGTTGACAGGTGGGGGGGCTCATGGTAGAGTGTATTTACCTCAGAAATAAAAGACTCCCCAGGTCACTACCCTAGGGAGCCTAGTCCAGGATGCTTTAATAAGGAAAGCACCATGAACACACCGAATCTAACCCACCAGAAGAGTGAAGTCAAGGCCAGCCAGCAAGAAACGCGATTCCCGCCTGTCTGGATTCAGCTTGACGGCTATCCTTACGCTGCAATCGTCTATATGAGAAAGTGAGGAGATTATGGACCACTATACTTGCGAACGGTGTGGCACTGTGGAAGACGAGTTTCAGTTCAACTTCAATCACGCATCCAGAAACGGGGAAACGGTGTGCCGGGCTTGTATTGCAAACAGGGTTCCGGCTAATGATATCGTTTCTCGGCTGGCTCAACTACAAGAAGAGGCCGATTTAAACTGGCACAGCCTTCACGGTAAAAACGAGCCGAGCATTGAATGGGAACCTGGTCTGTTGGGGTCTCCTGCATACTGGGCAGGCAAGAAACAAGCATTTATGCGGGCAATAGAAATTGTGATTCAAGGAATCACACCACCTACTAATGTGGATACCATTCTAACCCGCGTTGAAGAACTCGATTCGATCTTGAGAAACAAAGATCCTGAGTGTGAACCTTGTGAAGAGATCGCAGTTGGCCGGGCACAGGCATACCACGAAGTCAGGGAATTTTTGAGAACTGGAAAATGGGCTTGACCTTCCTCGCTCCTGCCTCTTTCACCAGGGGCAGGGGCAAGCTGTCAAGGCTTAAATCAGACCATAGGAGGTCGAACGATGAAACTGCACACGTTCAAACCAGAAAACGGAGAATCTTTCAGGGCATGGGCAGATGTTTATCAACATGAACCCTACACATGCCACGTACGAATTAAATCACTGGCCAATCTTGCAAAATTCCAGGGTGTGATTCATTGGGGCCGCTATAATGCTACCGTGAGAACAGTAGAAGTCGGGATCCATAATGGGTATTGCCCATGCTCCGATTGTGATGGCCGGCCCGGAACATGGAACGACTAACCCACCCCTTGCCTGCGGGCAAGAAAGGATTGAGCAATGAGAGGCACCATTGACGATCTAAGAAAGGCGCTTTTCGGTAACCTAAATCCCCTTGACCATGCCACAGATATCCGCAGCAATATACGGCGACTCTGGATGATGGGATGGCCGATAAAACATCCAGGGGGCAACATCCCGATCCACGAAAAAAAAGAGGAACGACCAATAATTTCGAGAATAGATGAGAAATGGCGACAATGACTCCCCTCGCCTGCGGGCAGAAAGGAACGACTGATGGAAATCTTACTTGCATGGTGGCTTATCGTGTCGGCAATCGCGGCATGTCAAACGGCAAAAGCAATCCTGATGCGGAGGTGATTAATGGACGACTTCACAGACCTTCTCGAACGGTTTTATCCACCCCCGCCACCCCGGGTTCCGCGGGTGCAGAAGAATCGCGTGTTCACGGATGACCAGTTGGTCAGCCTCTACACGTTTATCAGAGCCAACGAGCACACCCCAGCCATGCAGCAACAGTGCCGCTTGGCCAGGTTTGCACTTGGAAATGGCCTCCGTGAGATCGAGATCGTACATCAGGCCAAAGGCACGACCATTGTGGATAGAAACGATCAAATCACTGCGCACGTGGCCGCTGAGTGGTCCAAAAACCACAAACCGAGGGAGACTCCTTGCACACCCGAGCTTGCCCCATTTTTGCGCTCATGGCTTGAGGAGATGGAAGAGGGAGAGTACCTGTTCCACAAGTCAAATGGTGAGCCGTACACCACCCGACACCTTCAACGATGGTGGAATGAGTTATGTGCCGCGGCCGGCCTCCCGAACCTGGCAGGGATGCACGGCACAAGGCACACATGGGCCACTGAGGAATTGAGATCGAAGCGGCTGGATATACTCCAGGTTTCCAAATTCCTCGGGCATGTTCGCATTGAGATTACCATGAACTACTACGGCCATGCCGTCGCGGAGTCCGCGTACAGCACTGAGCCGCCGAAATGGTGGAGCGTAGCTTTGTGCCAGGATAAACCAGCACTTAGGATTGCGGGGTGAAAGATGGTGGTGTACGCACTAAATGAAATCCAGGATATTCCAGGATGCTCCGAGTATCCTCGCATGATTCTTCACGGGATATTCTCGAACGAGGGCAAGGCACAGGCGAGGGCTGAGATGTTGTCTTTAGATCCGAGCAACGTCGCTATAGCTGCATGGGAACTTGATGGAGAATACATCTATGGAGAGTAATATGGACATACCGACCATGAAAGAATGGATTGAGGTTGAGGGGCCGTTCTGTGTCCTCCCTAAAGTTTCAACTGAGCCTCTACCCCTTTTTCATTATTCAGAAGGCGCCATGTGGGACGATCCGATTTTTAAAGACATAGTTTGGATGACGAAAAATGATTCTGACGTGGAATGAGGTTCATACCTGCAAACCAAGATATTGAAAAAGGAGGCGAAATGAATGGCCTGCTCTTTCTCATAACCGCCGCAGCGTTCTACTGGTTGTGGGGCGTGGTGGTGAAATGGACAAGGGGGTGAGGACATGCTCTGCCTTACTGGCATACGCCAAATTATCGAGGGGCAAAATATCCGCATGACAGCCGTGGCGATGTGGTGGCTGGCTGGTGGGTATGAAGTTGATGATTTATCTATTCAGTGGTTTGAAGGTGGCCCCATTGTCGAACGTAAGGGAAACAGGGCTATCATTCACGATAATTGGCAAATAGCCCCGTCAGTGAATGAGGACAATTTCACTCGGCTGATCACAACGGCTTGAGGACAAGGAGGGTGTGATGGTAACCTGGAGAGAATTCTGGAAACAATGGGCGTTTGACATATTCGGCACAGAACAACGAACGAGACCAGTGCCAGAACCCACCATTTCCCCGTACCTTGACTGGCTAGATGGGGAAATTAGGGACATGAAATCTCTGATGGAGCGTAAAATAACTCATGAGAAGGCCCAATGGGAAGCTGAAATGATGCAGGATGTCAGAGCGCGTGAGCAACAAAGTTATGCTCAACCAATGCCGAATTATTTCAGTCAATCCCCTTATTGCTTCGGTTTGAACGGTGTTTCTCTTGAAGCTGCCTTGCGGGGTAATGCCATAGTATTTGGAAGTTGCCCCTGTTGTGGCCGGCCGTACCGTTAATTCTCGACCATCCCAGCGCGACGGGATCGCTCCTGCTCGCGCATTTTTCTGTACCGCTCTTCGTTCACAGTGTCCCCACGTTTTTGGGCGTACTTGATATCAGCCGCCAAACGTCGATCGATCTGACTCGCCTCCCACTTCCGGCTTTTCTCGTACCTGCTCCTGTCAAACGGGTAGAATTTCCCGCCACTCACAGTGTACGCCCCAGCCTCCCACGGTGAGGATGGCTCACGGTTGGGATCTCTCCACAAGCCCAACCCTTCACCCATGACATCAGTTTCTTTCAGATGCCTACCCCACGGGGATTGACCCAACATGTAATCCCAGCCGGCTGGTACGCTCTGGCCGAACAATTTGTTGGTGGCCATTTCATAGGGTCGTTCCTGCCCAGGTATCAGGCTACGGATGGGGTTGATTAAGTTCTGCGGGAATCCTCCAGCCACCGCGTCGATCTCTCGACCCTTGAACGCGGACCTGTTCGCGCCCAATTCAGCAGGGCCCTTGATGAATGGATTGACCCAGGAGAGCGCGGCATCGGTCGGACGTTTCAGGAATTGCTCAAGATTCCCCTGGGGGAGATACCTACCCAGCATGGCAATATTCGGCAATCCGGTACTCGATGTTCCAAAATCCATTCCAAGGAATTTGCGAACCGGGGACTGTTCTTTGATCCACGGGTCTGCAATATCCTTGTCGGACTGAGATATCGGCTCGAATGCAGTGTCAAGCGTCATTCCCAGCCGGTTCAATTTCTGTGGTTGCTGCGTAGCATTCTTCCAGGTCGAGCGTGCAACATGGCTCAACCATCCATAGAAGGGGATAGGCAGGGCGGCGAGGTTCGCCTCTGTGGGGGTCATGGCCTGTCGTGAGTAATTACCAAGGGCCTCGTGAGCTACCCTTGCGGCACGGTTGAGCATGAGTTTTTGTTCTTCAATTGGGAGTTCTTTTAGGTTCGGCGCATTCTTGGCAATCCAGTCATTCGCCACGGCAATCTTGGCATTCCCCTCGGCCTTGCTACCAACTTTGAATATCGGGTCCAGAAATACCTTCCCGAGCGCCCCGGTTGCCTTGCCCAACATTCCGGGAGGCTCCTTGCCCATTGCCATACCAAGACGTTCCTGAACCTGCTGCCCTATTGATCCAACCCCACCGTATTGCCCGCTCTCTTCCAGCCCTCGTGCAAGCCATTCCTCATAACGTGGACCACCCTTGACTTGCTGCCCGATAGCTTCCGCTGTTCGGTATGGCCACATAAGCGGGTTCATTTCCATAAATTGCTGGAATGGATTACTTCCGAGGTTTCCGGACAGCCATCCGGCATGGCCGAGGACTAGACGGCGCCAAAAGTTGGTTCCTTTCTGTAATGCCTGCCCTGCGCGAGAGTTGACAACGTTGTCCAACAATTGTGCGATGGAACCGGCGCCACTCTCAGGATCGAACACACCCTTGCCCATGTTTTCGAGACGGTTGGCAATCGCAGGGTGCGCCTGAAAATCCTCGAAACCCTTGACGGCGAGCGGCCTGAACCCTGCACGTGCGGTCAATCCTGGTTCGACAAGGCCGCTATCAATCCCGGCTTGAAGCATCTTGATGTACTTGGTCTGCTCATTACGTCTCGTGATCTCCAGGAGCATCGCGGCCATTGGATCATCAAGCCATGTTCGATTCGGAGCAACGGCCTGGACTTCCTTGAGGCTCGCGGGCTTCTTGAAGACTTGGAACCCCGGCATAACCGGTTCTTGTGGTGTACCGACAACCTTTGTGCCTATCTCGGTGATAGGATTAGGGGTCGGTTTGACCGTGACTCCCGGCTCAACAATGGGATGTGGTGAGGCGGTGACTTCCATCCCAGGCATCACATCGAGGGGTAACGGACGAGCCTGGACCGGAACCATTGACTCTTCAGGTACGAAGTTCTTTGTCTCGCCGGACGCTTTGCCCATGGGAGTTATGCGTCTGAAGGCACGTTCGGCGGGTGTGCCGATATCAAAATACTCATTGCCAAGTTTGATGATGCCATTCTCTCCGATTTCTCCGGTCTTAATTACCTTGTTCAACGCATCGTCAAAGAATTCATATTGACCCTGCCGTGGCCAAACGGGGATCTCTTTTCCGCCCTTGATATTCTCGCCGCTGTACATGAACCGGGGGCCTTCAGAGGTCTCCATCGCCGTTACGCCAGTTGCATTCTTGCCTAGTGGGCCACTGGCTACAATCTTTCCGGTCTCCCTATCTATCCAGTCATGCACTCCCTCTTTAGGCCAAACGCGGACATGCCCCGCCTTGTCAACATTCCCAGGTGCGTAATTGTACACCGTCTCGTAAATCATGTTCCCTTTGTCGTCAAGTTGGCCTGTCGCCTTCCTCATTGTGGCAATGCCGGTCTCAGGCGTGGCTGGTCCCGTAGCATAGACTTTGCCGCTCTGGTCCGCCCAGGTATAGCCGGGTGACTCCGGGGTGACTTTAATAATTCCCTTCCTCACGTTGTCAGGGCCAACAAGCCAGTGTTCAGTCTCAAAGATCATCTTGCCATTCGCATCAACTTGGCCGGTTGCTTTCTTCACGGCCACAACGCCCGCCTTGGCTGTACCTACGTCACCGAGAGCGACAACTTTGCCAGTGTCAGGATCTGTAAATTTTAGCCCCTGCCGATTGGGGTCAGATTCAGCAAACTGCTTGACTCTTAGGCCACTCCTGCCCTTCTTTATATTGTCCTTCCCAACAAACCAAGTTTCGGGTTCACCGCTTGTAGGGATTTGAACAATTCCCGTTCGAGGATCTTTGTCCTTGCCAACAGCAATTACTTTGCCGGTAGCATCCTCATACCTCCAAATTGTGCGCCCCGGCTCCTTGTACGCATTTGGATCTCCCAATTGTCCCCTGGCGCCGCCCTTGCCAGGAGTAGGAATCTCCATGTGCTTCATGTAGTTGTACTCACCGGGGATTTCTAACGCAGGGTATGACTCGCGCCCTACGGCATCACGGGTCTGTTGCAATTTCTCGTAGAAGTCCCGTTGGATCTGTTGGATGGGCCTGGCAATATCGACAAGGGGCTGAAGGTCAGGACGGCTACCCTCACGTTCCAGGGCGTCATATACATCGGCCTTGGTCACTCCCGGATAATCTTTCATGGCTCCGGTTAAAGCCGCGTCAGCTTCAACCCACTGCTTCTGAATGGGCGCTATGTCATGCTCGTACCCGATCCTGTCAGCCGCCTCCTCAAAACCTTTCGCCCCGGGGATGCTCTCCGGGGCTCGCCGCATGAATGCTTTGCCCAATGGACCACTAGCCAAGTATTCCTTCGCTACATTCGCGCCCGCCAATTCAGCGCCCTTCCCCGCGAGGGATTGGCCTTCTTTCAGAAATGGGAACGCGGCCTTTGCCACACGAGGAAATAATCCCGCAGCCTTGGCCGGCGCGGCGACAACATTAAGAGGGTCTAGCATAAATTGCGGCAGCTCATGCGCCACTAACTGGGGAAGGTACTCTGACCAGGGCGCATCATCGTTAGGCCGCGGGATTCCCATTATATCGCCGAAATGAAATGCACGCTTCCCGGTGATACCCTGATAAGCATTACTCAGAGCCGACTCGTTCGGATCTTCGCTTATGAGCCCCTGTGTCAAACCAGCGAGTGCATTGACGGGGTATCCGAAGAATGCCAGCGCGTCAAGGACATGCCTCGGGATGGAGCCGCTTTGCGTGGGCGCGGGCGGAAGATCCGAGCCGAAGGTCTGAATGTAATCCTCGAAAGCCATTACTTACCACCCAGGCCGTACTGTTGCATGTAGAGTTTAAGGATAAGCGGCCAGACTTTGTTGCGAAGATCGCTGGGGAGTTGCGCTAGATTGCGCCCAGCTTGTTTAAGATCCTCTGAGGGGCCTGGTATGTAGGGTGCCGCCGCTTCTATTCCCCTCTTCATCCATTCTATACCGGGCGGCATGAAGGGACGAGCCATGTTCCCTATCCCCTTGGCGATATCCATTGCCTGCTCACCCTTAGTGGGCTGCGCTGCCGATGTCGGGGCCGGCGCGGGTGCATTTTGCTCAGTCTGTGGGTTCATCGGCGGCAACGCAGGCCGCGGCGTGCGGTACTGTTGGCGGAACTTCTCAGGCAAATCGGCCAGGACTTCGGGAGGGAGTGAGTTAACATCTTGTGCCCACATCCTGGCCATTTGCGCTATCGGCTTTGGGCCGTATTTCTTTAGGACGTTGCCCTCAGCATCCTTGCGCCCCGATGGATCGAGGATGTTACCCAACGCGGTCTTGATGTCTTGCGTCAACTGCGGGTCCTTTATCACCGCCTCTTTATCAGCCGCTCTTTCCTTCGGCGTCTGGTATGGATACTGGACACCATGAATCTGTGCGAGCGTTTGTCTCAGTTGCTCAAGTTGGGATTCGGCGTTGGCCTCAACTGCTGCTTTCCTTTTATTGGATTCAAAATCCGAACCACCCACCCTATTATGAACCTCATCCCGTATCCCACCCATGCGTGCATTGAGATAGTCCTGCATGGTTTGACGTTGCAGGTCCGCGTCTGGCTTATTGGCCTTGTCCTCCATGTTGCGCCAAAACGAGGGGACCTGGAATTTCTCGGCATTTGGGCCGGTAAGCTGCAAAGGACGGCCGGGTGTGGTCGATGCCGTGCGATAGGAGGGTTCAATTGTGTCGCTAACAGAAGGGATAGCCTCTTGCCCTTCCGGCCCCTGCTCCATGTAATTGGTCGTGAGTGGGTTCGGCTTCCCGAATGGCCTATCAAACCGATACTGCGCTTCTTCCGGTGCTCCGCTAGGCATACCTACCCGATGGAAGAAGGGGCTGTAACCCACTTCCGGGAAGCCACCGCTTACGCTTGTGGGGCCTTGACGATATCCCGGTTGGCCTTTGGGGATCTGCCAACTTGCAGCATCAGCGGCGTTCTGCTTGTCGCGTCGTCTGCGATATTGAACTTCGCTCTGCTTCTGCATATTCTCGAACGCGGTCTTGAAGCTCTCCATCTCCCACGGGTTCGGACCATAATTGGCACGGGTATTTAACGGCCCACCACCTCGCTGCCATGTCTGGTTCAGTGAATTCCATCTTGTCGGAGTGCGGGCATTGGTTATCATGTCCCGGTAAACGGATTGTGCATCAGAGAAGGTGTCAGATTCAGGATCGAACCCGCCGTATGGCATCGTCTGGCTTGCGAGTTGCCGAAGGATCTCAAGGGGGTTCTTGTACCTCCCCATGTTGTCCTGCTCCATAGTCGGGTACGGGTTCGCGTAAGGCCCTAATTCTTCATCAGTATATAAACGGTAATCAGGCATGATGCCTCCTAGTCCAACGACCAGTTGCCGACTGTGCGGTTTTCGTTAAGTGTGCGATAGTGGTCAAGTATTGTTTCTAAGTATCCTCTCCATGTTGTTGACTCAGATGGTCTGCGCTCTGCCCATTCTCGTATCGCCTGTAGGGCATCCGGTATAGGTTGAGTTGCCAATTCCTCTAGGCGTTGAGCGGCCATATCCTGTGAGCTGGAGTGCATCTGATCCCACAACCATTGCCCTGGCTTTGCATTGCTACCCGGTTCCCCCGGCACCCGTGAAGTAACGCCGGTGTATCCCCAGTCTTGGAGTTGTTGGGGAGAAAACTCGTGTTCGGGACGCCAGCCAGAGGCCAGCGCCTCTTCTCTCGTGACACCTATGCGATCCCAATCAATTTCATCAGGCAGGGAACGACCTTCAGCGTAACCCTTACCTGCTCTAGTAGCATAAGTATTTTGGGGGATGTCAGAAGGTAAATTAGTTTCCCTGCCTATTCGCGCGTACTCGAGCATGTTTCGTTTTAAGTTCGGATAGGGATCAGTGCGCTTGCTTTTAGCGAAAGCTTCCCATCCTGGAATTGCTTCGGGGAGCATCGGATTCAAAACCATTTCATCAAGTCTTGGCCCTAATTCCTTTTCTAGACCTTTCCATATTTCTCCAGTGGCCAGAGGAGAATTAGACCAGATCATGTTCCATGTCGGCGGATAATCAGGCCCCAGATGCTCATAGCTCGCCTCCCCTCGCAATTTTGGGGGTGTTCCCCGCCAGGACTGTAAGGTACGAATCCCTTCTTCTTCAGGACCGTAGGCTCCTACTCGTTTCAATACACCCCCCACTCCCAGCGGCCCCGTCGCACCCATGCCAAGACCTTCCGCCCCCAGCCCAGCGAGTTGTTGATCAAAGGGCTGTTGCCAATAATCCGCGGGTAAGGGGCTTTGCATGGCTTTCAAGGCATCAGTCAGCCACGACACATCCGGGGATGGTCCCCACTGTTGGCCGAAGGAGGGATTCCCACCTGTATCGCCCTGATCGTAATATGCTTTTTCGTATGGGTTCATCGAAAACACCTTCTAGTAATCCCAATTCGGGTCCTGATAATCGAATTGTCGGCCCATGATGCCCTCCTAATAGGACCTTGATGTGCGTTTTTCTGGCGCGAACATTTTTTCGAGGTCCCCCATATTATAGGTGCTGCCCGTGCTACCGCTCATCATGGAGTTGGCCGCGCCGCCCCCAGTCTTCCCCGCGCCACCCATCCAGTACGGGGAGAGGCCCATCAACTGAGCATAGTTTGTAGCTCCAGGATCGACACTTGGGTCATAACGGCTTTGAGTGCCGCCCTGCATGGCAACCCGCCGCATAAGATTCTCGTTGTTGATAGCACCGTACGAAGCTGAGTTTGCCGCATTTTGCTGTTGCTGTCTATCCGCGGCCTGCCAATCCCACGCACGTTGACCCTCACGGAGCCGCTGTGATGTCGCGGTGTCCTGACCGAACGCGTCAAGCTGCATCTTCGCCCACTGCATCGCGGACGCGTCCCCGGACTGGAGGGCCTGGAGGAGCATCTGCATCATGTTCGAGCCAACGCCCAATTGAGCTTTGTAAGCATCTGCCATTGCATTTGCGCCCTGATTGTCCAGTCCTACCGCGTCCCGTGTCCAGTCCACCGACCGGCCGTAAGCATCCGCGTAATTATTTGCCACGGTCTCATTCCCCGAGCGCAAGGCTGCACTTCGCATGTCCGGAACCCCGCGAACCCCCATTCCGGAACGTGACGACGCAATCCCAGCATTGGACATACGGCCTGCGTTTTCATTGACCGCGTTCCTCACCCCGCCCTGAAGGTTCCCAAGGAAGCCGCCAATGCGAGGATCACTCGGATTGAGGCTCGAATACCCGAAATAATCTTTGAAGCCTTGTGCACCGCCCGCTAGGGGGTTCGTGCCCCCGAGGTACTGGTCCGCGTACTTCTGATACTGTGGCAAATATTCCTTGTAAGGATCCTCGTAGGAGTTCGTCTTGAAGTAATCGGATACTTGGCCTCCAACACCACCTCCAGAAGTTCCTGCGTATTTGTCTGGCGCTACATATGAATAAGCCATAATATTTCTCCTTATGCCAACCTGTCCTCATCTGCATCGAGCCCAACAGTCCACCGGAGATCCTTCACCCATCCCGTGCCGGTGAATCGGAGCTTGAAAAAGTTCGCCTTTATGTCTCGACCGATGAAGTAATCTGCAAAATCCTTACCGGATAGGCCGGCTAGAGTGCTTATCGTGAATGCCTGGTCGAACACAATCGCGGTCTGATTCCCATCCGTGAACAGTTCCACAGTAATTGAGTCGGCTGTTTGCTGTGACCCGTAGACTGTGAGGCCGGTAAATATCAACACGTTTTGCTCGTCTCCAAACCAGCCGGTCTCGGCAATCCATTCGATATCGTTCGCATCGTTACCAGTCCCGTCCGTGTCCCCGGTGAGCAGCCGGATCATGCGACCGCCATCCGTCCCCGCGTACAGCCCGACACTCCCGGTATCATGGTAGCAAAGCGCCAGGCTCCATATCGTGAATGGAGTGCTTGCATCAGCGATCAATTCCTCGAATGCCATGGGCGGAAGCCAGACATTCTTGTTCAGGTCCAGCACGATCAAATGGGTGTTCCCTGCAAATGGAGTATCAACCGCGGCCAGAAATGGGACGGCCCAACAGAGCCAGTTCTTGGGAGGGTAGAAGGCTCCGCAGGACCAGCCCAAATTGTCGAGGTCCAGCCTCGGGTAGGATCCCTCCTCATCCCACCATGAAACCGACTTCGAGAATCCCATAGACCGCGCCGTATTCCAAACCTGCTGTAGGTGCAGCCCGGATTGAGCAAATGCCCCATGACGATTTATGAAGTACGATGCCTCTTGTAGACCACTGCCAAAATCCGCCTTTGCCTTGATAATCACTTCGGAATTGATTGGTGTGTACCGGGCCGCCTCGATCGATTGCAGGCTGAAATTACTCGGATCGGTCCCCGTGAGTTGGTTCCAACTGTCCACCTTGCTCACGAATAATTGATCCTGGAATGTGGTCACTGCGGTGATACCGCCGATGGAATTCCCCTTCCCTTTCCAGGAATCCGCGCCGCAGAATCCATACTCGGCAAATTGTCTCGAAACATCCACCTGGTCCGGTGCATCGCTACGACTACCCAGGGCCAGCCGGCCATTGAACGCTTCAGCAAACTTGTATTTCTTGAGCGGCTGCGGCTGTGGATAGATCGCGATCTCTGCCAGGGAGGTAGTCGTGGATAGTGTGGCAGATACCATCAACTTCACATAGTAGGCCCGTGGTGCGCCAATTGATAACGGGACACACGTCCGCCAGTCATCCGGTATGGCCCATGTGATTTTGCTCCGCTTGGTCAGGGTTTTGCCTGCATTGGCTGTGCCATCGGAAACGCCTATCGGTGTCCACTGCAATCCGTTCCAGTAGAAACCCCGAATATCCGCATCTTCTTCATTGCCCACAAACGGAATGATCTCAATCTCACCGAACTTCTCGAACTCCATGCCGATGAAAAGTTCTGCAGCAGTGTCCATGGCAATGACCGCGGCGCTCAGGTCCGACCAGACGTTGTCTGTGCAGGTAATTGTATGGTCGGTGACATTCGCATTCGTCACATCGTTATAGAGCACGGCCAGAGGCGCGACCGGCTGGCCATCCCCGATATTCGACAGGAGTTGCGTCGGCGGCTGCACCCGGATCTGTGAGATTTCACAATCCGCGCTTGTGGTGACATTGATTTTGTACCAATAGCCGGGGATATTATTGTAATTCAGGTACTCAGCCTCGAACGGCGCGGCTCCATCATATTCGATTATGCCGGACTGGGCGAAACAGACGTCCGCGACCGCGGTGCCATCCGTCCAGCCCTCGCCTTCATTCCAGGTCGTGCCATCCCATGCTGTGACCGCCGTGGTTCCCAGGTCTTCAAAGAATACCTTCACTGAAGTGAGTGTCGGGACGACAGTACTCGACCCATCCATGAAGAAAGCCCAGTCCACGTAGTTTGTCTGGTGCGGTAAGAAGCCGTTTGTGCTTTCAATGTTGGCTTGAATCAAAGCTTCATAAGCCGCGGGCGCAACTTGGTTAATGGCAACGGCAAGAGCTTGCTTAACGGCAACTTTCAAATCGTCGGTCGAAGCATTCTGAAATGTTCCATTGGTGTCCCGGTATTGCCAGAGCCCTGCATTCTCTCGGACAACCTCATACCAGGCCGCAGATTTCCAAATCCAGAATGTCGCCCGTCCGTCGAAGCTCACGGCACCGAACAAGGCCGTGCCCGCAGGAGCCGTGTAATCAAAATCTAGGCCGGTCAAGTGTTCGACATGCCCAACATACCCGTGGCTCGTGTCTGTGGTCAGTACTACGTACCCCGGTGCGGGAATGACCGGTGGATTGGTGTTCGTGGTGAGGAGTGACACGCCAAGAGTCATCCCGGAGACTAGGGTAAATCCCGTGACTGTTGCGGTGTCATAAGAAGCGGTAGCGGCCTTCTTGTAGTACCCGGAACCCGTGGCCTCACCGAAGCCGCCAATTGCGAATGTGGTCTCCTGCACCGGGACTGTTTCGCTGATCTTCGCGGGCGGCTGCGATGCCAAGCACGCCGTATATGAGGCACTCCATGTTGTCCAGGCCGGGTTAGTCACCGTATGCGTGTACGGCACATTACCAACATAGTAGGTCTCAGAAATCAGACTCCCCGGTTGACTGGTCCGTAACTGATTGAATTGAATGAGCCATGCAGCATAGGCCGGGTTATCAACGAGTTGTGTCCCGCCCCCGGACTGCTGAGTTTCGGTCTCATAAGCGATATCAACAATGCACAGGTGAGCCAATGTCTCATCGAGCGTGAAAGCTGTGCGATCGCAGGTAATTTCACCCGCAGAGGCCAGGATGAAGCTGCTTGCGCCTCCGAAGAGCAATTCCACGGGAGTTGCTACGGTATCATCGGAGGTCCCGGATCGTTGCCCGAAAGCGGCATGATCGACTGTGACCGGGTACGCCGTGGTGTTTTTGAATGTGACCTGAATGTATCCATTGCCGCTCGCGGTGATATCCGCGGCTGAGAGGATAATCCTGAGACTATACCCGGAGAGTTGCGGCCCACCCGCCAAAGTCTTGGAATAGACTGTGGCCATTGTAGCCGCTTCACCGGAAGCGACTGTCACCACATCATCGTCGGTAAGGTGTATGCCGTAGATCCCGGTGATTGCCTGGGAAGCGAGAGCATCCTCAAGTGTCACTTCATCAGCGCCTTCGCCATCCGGCGTAATGGAAAGAATGAATGAGGTCCCGAGCGCACCCACAACCACAAGACCGATTTCAACATCCGGCGCGGTCTTGCCCGCCCCGAGGGTCACAGGATTCACCCCGTCTGTGAAATGACCGGTCTTGTTCGCCTCTGTGTCCAGCACCCAATTCGTGATTGTGCTCTTGAGGTTTGTCCGGTCGATGTAACTCGATGTGGAAAACGGCATATAAACGTTGCTCTGCAACACCGTCACGCCGCCGGTATTGGGGCTGACCACTTCAACCCAAATTGCGGAATTGAGCGGGTCCCGGGTGCAAATCAGTATCCCGCCCTCAGGACGGATGCCCCCAATTTGCGCCGTGGTGTCGGAATCGGGATCGCACACATCTGCGGAGATATCGTCAAAGCTCCCACCTTCGAGACTCAAGAGGACATGGAGAGGGTACGGCCAGTTGGACGCGTCAACTGCCTTCGCACCGCTAAACACGACTGGGGCGGCTGAATCACTGGCTATGATTGCAGCGTCGAGCAGGGATGTGATGGAGCATTCGCGATCATCCACGGCTGAAGAAGTCTCGATAGTACTCAGATCAAGTTCATAGATATCATTGATTGCATTAGTGTACGCATCGCCATTGTCGAAATAAAAGAACCGATCCGTCACCGCATCATAAACTGGTCCAGGGCCTGCACCACTGCTGAAAGTCGGCGCGGTTCCAGCCAGCGCAAAAGGACCGATATGCACTCCAGTATCAAGATTAATGCCGACGGCCTCGGGGGAGACCCCGGCGTAGACGCTTAATAGCCTGCGCTCATGGACCACCGGAGCCCAATCGCTCAGTAAGGAATCTGCTACCAGCGTCCATACTCCGGTTGAGAGATTGTACGTATATAGGCCCTTTGGACTTGTCCAATACGTCATAAAACGTGCAGTATTGGTCAATGCGTCATAGACGCCCCACATCGTATAGCCATTGGAAAAGTATGGCGATGCCCCGGTTTCTGATAATGCAGACCAGGCACTTGTAGCCGGGTCAAATGCTCGAATATAGGGCAAGCTTTGCCCCCCCAAATCTCCGAATACCACCAGCCTCGCGGCCGTACTATCCCAAATGGCCGCGGCAAAAAAACCATACGCATTGGCCGGTGGTGGAGTGCCGCTTGTCGCAACCGCGCCGCTCCATGTGTCTGTAGTCAGATCCAGATAATGAACATCATTAACAAACGTGGCCGGTGATGCGACGGTTTTCCCACCATAAACAATCATCCGATGGTTTGAGGCATCATAAAAGGCACGTGCCCCCCATCTTGCAGTCGGGGCCACACCTCCACAAGCAACAACTCCGCTCCACGTATTCGTATCAATGTTGTACTTGTGGACTTCGTTCGTATAAGTGCTGTCGTGCAACTCGCCGCCAAAGTAGACCAATTGGCGATTAACAGTATCGAGCGCCACGGCGTACAGATTCCGTGGCGTAGGCGCTGTGCCAGAGGGAGAGAGCAGCGTCCATCCAATTGGCGTAATTTCATAAGGGGTCAGTTGGTATTCTTCAGCGAAATACCCCGCAGTGGGCAATGTCCCAACGAATGAAAACAACGAATGTCCCCAATTGCTCGCATCCTCCCTGCAAAAAACCCCTTCCGCCAGCAGAAACTTCCGGTCCTCAGTCTGGAAACGCACCTGCTTCAACCCGGTAATGGGGCCAAGTTCATCCCCCGCGGTGGCCGGGTTGCTGAATAGATACCCACTGATCTCGAATCCCTTCCGGGTATTGAGCCCCTTATTCGTGACTTCGAGATTCTTCGATGTGCCGGTCAGGGCATTCGTCGGAAAGTCGAACAGCGACTCACCGGAATTGATGAATCCGCCCGAAAAGTCGTTGAATTTTATTACTGAATCTGCCATTATCTTGGAGATCCTATGTACCCGCCGGTGGAATTGTTAATCCAGTAGTCGTTCATCGCCTTGTTGAACAGGCCGGTATAGTACTGGACCAGACTCGGCGCGTTCTTCTTTCCCTGCTTCCGGGCGAAAGTCTCTTTCAGGCAAAACCATGTGAAGATTTTGTCGTAAACCTCGAGTACCGGGGGGACACTCCTGTCGCCCACAATATCCGTCACCGTGCCACTTGAAGGGTCGCCATCGAGAGTTACAGTCTTATGATCCGTCCCATTGATCGTCAGGATTGCATAAGCCGCGCCATTGATCTGAGCCACGGAGCCCACCACGACATTCGCATTGGTCTGACCGCTGCCAACTGTGACATCACTCCCAGCCACCGCGGTCTTGAAGATTCCGGTATCCGCCGCAGTCCTGTTGAAATAGGTTATGGTAGCCTTCACATCCTGGTATCCGGTCAGTGATGCGCCCTGCTTGTTGAACACAAAATTCATTGCCGCGGCCGCGGCTGCACTCGGCACAGGCCACACGAGGAAGTCCGTAGGCCGAAGGCAGATGTAAAGGACCCTTTCGTAGGTTAGAACGTAGGCTTTATATCCCTCGAAGTCCCCCTGGTTCGATGTGCATTCAATGGGTAGATGATCCTCATTCCATGCCGCGGAGATCAGGCTCACATACCCAGTGGGGTAATCGTAAGCCTCCTGGTCCTGCACCAGGTCAATGTCCGCATCATCCCGTATGTTCCCACCGGTAGAAATCTCCTCAGCAAGGCACCGGTTCATGAGACGCAGGATCATCTCGTCAGAAATAGTGTCCTTCCAATTCTCTTCCTGGAGGAAGAATCGTACATCGTTAACTATATTCAAGCATCGTCCAGCAAACGCTATGGTCACATCATCCCCCTATCTTTATCGAGTAGCCTGCCGCGGCCTTGAACGAACCCGGGCCAACAATGCCCGCGGCATATTCGGGACAATCAAAATCGACCATGATATAAGCCTGTGTACATCGAGCTTCATAGCCAGATGTTCCAGAATCGGATATCCAAAATTCATCATCGAGTGCAGTGGTCCCTGTCCCATTTATCTCGTCAGCCGTCCATGCTACTCCGGTATGAGGATTAACAGTGGCTGTATGGTTGACTGTCCCCCAAGTATTATCGGAGTGATCGCTCTGTAAGCTTACATAGCCATCCTTTGTCGTTATCCAGCTATCTACTGCGGAATGATTAATTCCGGATTGTTCATTCCATATTCGCTTCACAATCCGGACGTAATTGATAAGTGATCCTGCTGGAACGCTGAATGGAGTATAACCTACCTTCATCGTGGCTAGCGGCGAACCCATGACATGAGTAATTTTAGTAGTATCGTCATCCGGAGCGCCAACAGGGTCATCTATGTCGGTATAGGCTCCTGTCCACCCGACATTCGACACCAATGAATTGGGGAGTCGTTCTTGAGTCGCCATTTACGTTAACTGTACCCAGAGCGTGAGCGTAACCCGTTTAATGTCCGTGCAGGAGACAACATTAAATTTTGGTATGTCTCCTGCGGTGATTGTTGGGCTCCATCCAGTCAACACGAAACTCTGCCCTTTTGTCGAACTACTGATTGTGGGCAATGCGCTCGCGCAAATCGAATCCGCTACAGTCGGCGGGAAATTCGCGTAAGTATCTTTCCAAATGTCAATAACAATGGAACCGCTGATTCCACCCCACGACAACGCTGTCCATCCGATGATGCTCCCCGAAAATGGAATAACAAGTCCCTGCTTGTCACCCGTGGTAATCGCGCTGGTGTCGTTGTCAATCGTGTAGGTCAGCGGCAGGTAGATCGTGGGCGCATCCTGCCCGTCAACACCGTCTGTGCCGTCTACTCCAGGAGTTCCCGCGTCGCCTTTTGGGCCGCTGACTGAGAATGTTGAACCCACTAGTTTTTCACCTCTGTCGAAAATGATGCAACGATGCCCAGACGATTATAATTGATAGCCCCAACTGCTGAGCCATAGGCCCAAACCAACGGATAGGCAATATGATATCCTGCGCTGAACCGTTTGCGTGCCACGCAATTCGCAGGGGCTTTAAAACCAGCAATGGCTGTGGCGGTGTACACTAACACCACACCAGTACTGCTTTCCGCAGCAAGGGTTTTCGCGTTTATCCCAATACCTATAACGGGGCATATGTCTGATGTGACATTGGGTGCTTCAGGCACTGCGGATGCGATAAATACAACGGTCATAGGTTTGGAGCACACAAATTCTAATTTGAAAGCATCGCCGTTTGCATCCCACGATTGCGGTGAGGTCCAGGTGATAACCTCAACGGTATTAGTCCCGCCGACTTTCGCAAGCGGCCAAGCGTCTTGATTATAGAAATTAGATATGAAACACTGTTGGCTGCCCATCGCAAATTTAGCACCCGAACTATTTATGCACCTAAATGTTCCTAGCCATCTGTATCTACGGCCATCTATGGGATTCGTGCCTATGTCGTTCGGCCCGAGAACCCAAATCCCGTCCTGTCGATAAAGACCCTCGCCAACATTGGAACCATTCGCAACGCCAAGATCAGTCCATTCATCCGCCCAGGATGCGCCAACGCCCGGTTCCGTCGATGCTCCTGAAGTGTGATCGTGCTTGCACAGGTAATAGTGAGCAGGAGTACCATTTGATCGGACATCACCTTTTTTATAGGCTGTCGATGTCACCCATACTGCTGTTCTGGAACTTGAACCGGCCGTGGAAACGGCCCATTTACGGCCGATCAACGAGAAGGCTGTATCCGAATCGTCCAGGGCGAAAACATCATAAATAATGTCGTAGGTCTGAGCCACACCCGCGATATCGTTCGCCGTACTTGAAAGGGTTGGTTCCGCTGCAAGTTTTACGAGCCGCAAATCCGTGCCATTATGCGAAATGAACTGATTGTTATGGAGGAATCCGTATTTCATGGAGGTTGTGGAAACGTATTCGAGTCGACCGCCGACAACATCCACGACTGAGGCTGCTGACACCGCGGACTGTGTGAGGCCCCGCATGTTCAGCACAATGCCGGTCGTGGTCCCGGTATAGACAATTATGGGTTTGGAAATGTAAAGTGCTGGGTCGGGTTCGGTCGTGGTGATTGCACCCGCGGTAGCTGCCGAAAGGAAACCGACACTCCCATCCGTGCCACCGGAAAGGCCAGTTATCCAGCCTCCCATGACGAGCACAAAATCATCACCAGCAACGCTTTCAACAATACCCACGACCTCCGCGGTAGTCTCGACATCAGCCTTGGCAAGCGCGTACGTAGAATCGGACTTGCGATAGAGCGGATTCCCGGCGACAAAGGAGTGGCCGGCCTGAGTGATGGTTTTTTTGTTCGCGTCCCCTGCTATCCCCGCAAGTTTGCTTTTTTCGGTCGCGGTATAGGCTTTGTTCGTGGTGCCGTCTCCTATGTCATCGAATGTCGCGTCAGCACCAGAGGTAACAAGACCCTTTGCGTCATAAGTAATTTTGGTCTTGGTTGCGCCTGTAATCGCCGCATTCACAGCAACATAATCCGGGTCATGGTAATCGTTATTATGGACCGCCATGCCCGCGCCGACTGGCACCCCATACGTTTGATCTCCACGTAAATATGTTGTGTCGTTCGCGGTTCCGGAGCCCAATTCAGTAACAGGGACTTTCCCGCCGACAAGCGTTGCATGTGCTGAATGAGGGGAAGCGGCGCCGGTGTGTGTGCTTAGGTCGGTATCGGAAGCAAAGTCGGGACTGTGCGCCTCATTGCCGTGAACTTCGGTCCCGGTGTACCTTTCAGTCCTTGTCGCAAAGAAACCGGTCTTGAGCAGGGCATAGGCCAACTGCCGCTGCAATGTTGTGGAAAGTGCTTTGAATTGATCAAGAAGATTGGCCACACGAATCACCCATCTTCGTCTGTGGGCAATGCCCACCACTTGTACTTTTCCGCGTAGGTCTGTATGATCGCGAAGATGGTCGCATCCTTTACATCAGGATATTTCTCCCGAGGATATTCTTCCCGTAGTGTTTCAAACACCCCCTGAACTAACCGGGCTACACGATCTCGCATATCTCCGGGAAGAATCATTGCCTCTCCGTTACTTCTTCAGGGCTGCGACAGTTAGCGGGTTGATGTACACCAACATACCGCCGATGATCATTTGAATGATCCCCGGCAACTCAGAGGCTTTTGTAATCCCGAGTATCGGTGATAAAATCAGCCCAATAGTTGCGATCAGCAGGACGGCAGAAAGTGCCATCACCACGGCTCGCATCGTCCAAAAGTCCTGCGATTGCACTTGTACTGGTTCGTCAGCCATTGACTTTCTCCTTTACTTGTGCCCCTCGTGCTTGTCCACAACTAGGACACTCAAGAAAGTTGTGGGGCTCTCCTGCAAGATGGACAGCGATCCACTTCTCACAGCACGCATCACAGACCGCGGTGAAAACATCATGGGATTTGTAATCGTCAAGTTCGATGACTTGACCGCTCAAAACACCACCTCCAGATTGATCATGAATCCGTCCCTCGATATCGTAACATCCCCGAATTTGGCCTTGACATGCTCGCCGCCAAGACCGAGGCCCCATCGTTCCGTCAATTCGTAAAGCAGATCCGCTCGCACAAATTGGTAGTTTGCCGATGCTGCCGCGACCAGCGATACCCAAAACGGCGGGGTCTCATAGATGAATCGAGCGCCCAGCCCACCGACAATCCGTTGAAATCGCTCCGTGTCTGATACTTGCTTGCCCTTGACTTCACCCGTGGCCATTAAGATCGCATCAAAAACCTCGGCTACCAATGCAGGCTGCAGGAGGCTCTTTGTCTGCGTATAAAGTTCGAGACGATGCGATGCCGCCTGAGTAAGATCGAATTGAACAGGCTTCTGATTTTGCCGGCTGCCCTGGTTCTTTTCTCCGAACTCCAGAGCCCCAAATTGCAAAAGACCCTGCGGTATGATCTCTGTGTCCCCTCGTGCGCCCGTTGTCAGGGTGTAGGCGAATTCACCGGTGCCCTGCATAGCCGCTCTAGCCGCGAACTGAAACAAAGCCTTGCTAGCCTTGACTGTGGCCTCATTGTCACCGCGAGAGAGTTGCACGAGGGTCTGCGCGAACAGGGGCCCGGCATCGAGAGACACAGCCACCGGCATCTCCGCAGGAGAACACTTCGGCATGCAGAGGCCCAAGATTAGGACCAGCAAAATAAGGGACCATAACTTGATAAGATCGCGCATTGTCAGTCTCCTATCGTAACCCTTCTCCATCCCTCCGGATGCAAATGTTCCAGCCAAATACCTATTATCGGCATGATTCTGATGCCCTTGGTTGAGGCGTTCGCGTCAATAACGGCCCAGTCATTATTCCATCGAATGACCATTCCGACATGATTAATGCCATAAGGCCTTTGTAGGCTTCCGGGAACCGCGAGGCAAAGTATATCAGCCGTCTGCGTCTCTTCATGCGAGAGGACTTCCCTATTCGTGAATCCATCATGACCCTTGAAGATTCTCCATGCCTGAGTGCGTGGATGTCCGGTGATTATGCCGGTATCCTCGAAAAGCTTTTGTATGAACTTCGAGCAATCAATGAACCCCTTTGCAGGGTCACCGCCCAACCGATAGATGTACGCGGGTTTGCGGATGTAATGCTCAATGGCTTTTCTCTCGACTCTTGCCTGATATTCCGGAGCAAGAGCCTCACAGAATCCCGGAAAGAGCAAGACCGATAGACACACAAGCCCCAGCAATGACATAGGCCACGGCAAGGTTGCCCTGTTTGAGTTCTTCCCACCAATCATGTTTCGTCACCCAGTTGAAAGCGCATACGAGGCTGATAATTGTGACTACCGCCAAAGTAGCCAGGCCCGATGACCAAATCATTTTCGCTATGAACCCGAGTGGATCTGCCTCGGGTTGAAAATATGGACTGATGAGACAAAGGACGAACATAAACACAAAACCGCTACCGACTACGATAGCCGCCTTACGAAATTCGCGGTGCTTTTGGACCTCGACCGAATCCTCGCACTCTTTTAGTTGTTCGGAATCCATCAGTACCTCACATGAGCAAAGATTCTCAAAATGATATCCAGGGCCAACAGGAACGTGAACAAGCCCAACATATAGGTCGCCTTTGCAATGTGCCAGTGCGGCCGGATTTTGATTCGACGCAACTCGATGCCCTCTTCTGTTTCAGTTGCGACCTGAGCTTTTTCCAAAACCTGCAAACGTGCCTCGTGTAACCTCATGTCCTCACGGCAAAAACCCCTGAATTCTCCAAGACTACCACGAAGGGTATCCACAGAATAAATCAGAGCATCCACTTTTTCGCCTAGAGCATCGAGAGTTACAGCCACTCGCTTACCTCCACGCGATGATGTTCACCACTGCGGCATCAGCAGACTTGAGTTCACAGATGGTCGTATTCGCTTCAACAGCAACCGGAAATGATCTTGGCTGAATGGCCGTGGAGGCAATAGAGCAATCCCGATAACTTGTCGCGGTGGCTGTCGCGAGGATTGTCTCACCCACCATGCCGGTAGCTGTCTCAGTCCCGTCGAAAGTCTCCGCGACATAAGCCGCAGTGATGACCAGGTTGTCCGCATCCGAAGCAACACCCAAGACCTCAGCACCGTTATAGTTCGTGGTCCCTGCGATTGTGACCGTATCCCCGTCAATGAAGCCATGCGCTGCACAGGGCAATGTTACGGTTCCATCCCCGTTATCCACCGCAGCCGCAGCATCGAGGTAGACCACATGGGCAGTCGGCGTGATGACGAGGTTATTCGCATCGCTCGCAGCCTCAAGGAGCCAATACCCATCATAGTAGGTGGTGCCGGCGATGGTGGCATACACCGACCCATCATGCGCGAACCCATGATTTGCTGCGGGAATCGTCACCGTGCCATCGCCATTATCCGTCAACGCACCGGCGTCCAGTAACGCCACACTCACCGGCGAGGTTCCACGGACAACCGCGGTGCCGGATATCACGTAAAGGTCGAATCCCTTGATATCCCCCGCGAGCTGAAACGGCACGAATGAGGATGTGAGTGTCCTGGCATCGCAGAACACCTCGGAGCCCAGTGGTATTAAATGTTGATCATTGGCGGTGACAACACATGGCTTATAATCACCCATTAGTCACCTCCCTTGCGCTTGTGTCCTTTGCGCCATCCGCCGGTATGTGGCTTTGTTTCGGTTTGGGTTGGTGGAGAAGGACTCGCTTTGGCCGCTGTTGCTTTCAGTGGTTTGTCAGCCCGTGCGATCTTCTCCACCAGCGTCTGATCAACTTCCGTTGACCATTCGGGTATCCAAATGCCTTCAATGGAGCGCCAGGAGGGACGGGGTAAGCCGCCCTCCTCAAATACGGCGCTCATTCTCAGGCAGTCATCCCGGCTCTTGACAATGCCCTTCCAGTCTATGGCGCTCATGCAGACACCTCATAAGGTCCGAAATGGACCTGGATCTGCCAAGCTTCAGCATTGGTGCAGGCAATAGCCGCATTAAACTTGATGTTCAAAGATCCACCAGTTTCGGCGTCAATCTCAGCCAACATGTTTATCTTAGCCGCTGCACCAACCTTCTGATAAGCTTGACAGGGTATCCGGGCATTCAAATCCACCGGGGCCACGGGAAGAGAGAAGGTACTTGGGGTCCAGGCATCGCCATCAGCCCCGCGTACATCGGCATAGCCACTGACGGAATTACCGACCCGTTGATACCGAGCAACCGTCGTATCCACGGCCGGCACGCTCGCAATGGTCGGAGACCAGTCCCCCCAATTGAGAGACCCGGTGAGGGCCGTGTTTTCATCGGCAGTCAAAAGCCGGGTATCGTTGCCTACACAAACAGTGTCGGCCGCTGTGCCATAAGGAAGTGCGGTCCCATCGTAAAGCACCAGATTCCAGTTGCCCTGACCGTCAGTCCCGAAATCGTCCGGTCGGATGACATCCGGAGAACTCTCGGCAGCTACTCCAGTCTTTAGGAACCGGTACCGCGCAAACGTCTGAGTTGGAGCAGCCCCCAGGGTAACAACGCACTCTTCGCCACCAACAGTTGCGGTCCCTGCCGTTGCCAACAAATCAAGTGCACCGGCTCCGCCACCCGTGAGAGCGGTCGCTTCATAATTGGGAAGAGCGGCCAATTGAAGGGCTGTTGGAGCATTCGACATCTTTGCTACGGGATCTGTCGGTGTGGGCGCTCCATTTTCAAGCCCCTTCAGGATTGATGCGGTAAGGGCAGCCTTATTGGTCCCATCTGAAGATTCGAGGGAATTGTAAACATACTTACCCGACCTGCCGACCCATCGCGTATCTCCTGCATCGGCGGTGTTAAGTACGAATGTCCCATCCCTCGTGTACGCAGCGGCGGACGCAAGTCCCTCGTAGAGAGTGCCAAGTGAAATCACGAAACACATTAAGCCGCCAACGCTTGTGGCTAGTTCCGCCGCGGTCAGATCCGCATACCGTCTGAGTATCCCCGTGCTACTGGCCTTTGCCGGAATGTCTGTCGCGCTTATTGCCGCGTTCTCTATACCCTTCATCATCGTGGCGGTTACGGCGGCCTTGTTGGTGCCATCGCTGACATTCAGGGTGTGGTAGACGTACAGCCCGGCATATCCGATCCATCTTGTATCCCCGGCGTCCGCCGTATTAAGAACATAGGTCGCGTCCCGCGTGAATGCTCCCCCGGCTGCCAAACCTTCATAAAAGGTGTCGAGCGATTTAACCCAACAGAGCTTTCCATCAACGCTCGTTGCCAACTCCGCCGCGGTCAGGTCGGCATAGACTGTGATGTCGTTTGCGTTTGAGTGTGTGGCGTAGTTAAGAGCGAGCTTGGCTTCAGTTATGGCCGCACCCGCTGCAACGTTTGCATTGACGAGGCCGGAAATCATGCTAAGGTTGACTGTATCAATCAACCATCGGCCATTACTTGCGCCTGCATCATCCGGCTTGATGACTGTTGGGTCACTTTCGGCCGCGGCACTTGTGGCATCGTAATGATACGTGGCAATCGAACCGGATGTGTTTGTCCATGCCTTTTCACCATCAGAAATGAGGGCATAGGCTATCCCATCCAGATCGTTAGCGGTCCCACCAACTCGGCCGGTCCGCACGTAATCGAAGCCCGCCGATGCGTCCGGAATGTCGGAGGTCTTGGCATAATCAGAATCGGCCATTGCCTTGGCCGTCACCATCTTCGCGTTATCAGTCCCGGTGTTGACCTCCGCTCCTGTGGCCACAGTCGGGATAGCCGATGTCTTTGCATAAGACGAGTCCTCAATGGCCTTCGGCGTCAAGAAGTCCGTGTCGTTCGTGCCAATATCAACCGCAGCGCCCGTGGCTTTGACAGGAACACCGGACACCTTAACTACAGGGTCAAGAGCCGTGGGCGCGCCGGCCTGAATACCCGCCAACTCATCAGCGGATAACTCAGTGCTCGCTCCCAGCTCACTGAGCTTCATCCATTTATAGGTTGTCCCCGCGAGCGGCATACACACGACGAGAGTAGCTTGCTTTGTGGCAAGGGTCATGCTCGTGCCGGCGAGAAAGGTTCCCGAGAACGTCACATTCCCGGATGAATCGTTTATGAGTCCCATTATGAACCCGGCCAGATCCTTGACCGGCGTGGGCATCGTATGCGTTACGCCGCCAGTAGTAGCTACCCAGTGTGTATATTCCGGGGAAGTGAAATCCCTCGGATTCAGGGCTTGACCTGTGGTAATCACGTGCGACCGGGGCGTTACGGGAATCGTAAATAACATGGTCCTTACCTCCTTTCATGCTCCGGTCTAGCTTGTGGCTGCTCCGTAGATCATGCCGATTTGGCGCGGTTTGCGCGCGATGACACCGTAAACCTGCCAAGAAACCAACCACCTCCGATAACGCCCTTGTGTTTGGAGTTCCTTCCGGTCAAACTTGTCATTGGCATAGTATCCGACCTTCATGTTCTTGAAGTTGACGATGCCGATTACGTCCGGGCGGACATACTGGTCGGAAACAATCGGGAATGCCTTCCCGATCTTCGCGTCGAACGTGGACACCTTGAAACCGATTGAGGTATCACCCTTGGTCATCTCACGGTACACGTTGTCGAAATCGTGGATCTGCTTGTGAACCTTTGGATGACATACAATCCACCAGTCGCCCGTTTGAAACTCCGCGTTTTCCTCCAGCCACATGGCCTCTGCCAAATCGTCAAGGTGGGACTTGTAGAGTTGTCCGCCGGAAAGATTCTTGTACACATTCGTGTTCGCGGCTTCAGCCTGGACGATTATCGGCCACGTGAAAAGACCGCAAAGCGTCGGCTCTTCAGTTGCATTCCCAAACTTGAATCCTGCATTGTAGTACGGTCGCATACGTAGAAGAGTCTTGGCCTCCTGTCGGCGCATCTTGCGGATCAATGCCGCAACCTGATGTTCCGTTTCATCGCCTACAATCTCATATGAGGTATTTTCCCGGGTTTTCCCAATCTCGAAGGTCTCCGCGCAGATTTGTGAACCAACTTCCCGAGTCGTCCGCGTCAACATCCGGGTTTCGTCCGCATCCTTGAAATCCGACCACACCTCATGGAGAATGTCCCATGTCACCGCGCCGCCATCGTTCGACAATGTGGAGTTGCCATAAGCGGCTCCAGTGCATACCCAGGGCGCGGCTGCATCGTCGATCCCTGCAACTGACGATACTTTCAGTTGCGCCCCGTCGCTCTGCCGCTCAAGGATTGTGCCCACACGAATGCAACGCCGGATTGATTCCTTTGATACCGCGGCATTCTGCAAATTACCGGAAATCGTCAGCGTCGGCGTGCCAGCGTAGTCCGATAATGTGGCGGTTACTGCGTCGGGATAATCTTCTTCCTCCAACCATCGAGCCACCGGCCCATTGAGCGTTTCTGCGCTTCCAAACTTGGACCGGATGTCTGACATGGCTTTCCCAATCTCATCCATCCCCGCCAATATGATTTTTTTGAGTAACCTTTCGGCTGCCACTCCAGACTGTGTCCAAAGCTTTCCAAAATCCGATTGCGTAGCAAATGCAGTCATTTTTTAATCTCCTTTACGCAAGTCCCGCCAAGCGTTTGGCGTATCTTTTGACTTCTCTGTCCTCTGTTTTTTGATCCTCTTCAGTTACTCGGTCCTCACCACGACCACCATCATCGACACCTTCCATGCGGGGCGCTCCTCCACGACCGCCCGAATGAACCTGTAACCTGGGCCGTGGGGCCTTCTGCCCAGCTGGAACGCCCATGACCTGCCGAAGTTCATCTGCTGCATCGAAAACAGTCATTCGACGCATGATGCTCTGACCGATGACGTACTCGACCTGTGCTTCGGTAAGATCCTCAAATCGCTTATCCATGAGCATGCCGGCTCGGGTTTCTTCCACGACTTTTTGCGCCTCACGCTCCTGTTTGGATGCACCCTTGGCCGCATTGACATGGGCCTCGATATCCGCGGCCTTCTCGCCCTGAATGCGTTTGTAGTATGTCTGCAAATACTCGTTCCAAACCTGCCCGGCTTGGCCATTCAAGCGTTCCGCCTTGGCCATATCGCCCTTGCTCTCGGCGTATTCGGCTTGGTCGGCTAACGACTTCGCACGCATTTCCAGGGCCTTCACTTCGGTAAGCTGCTTTGCAAATTGCTTGAATCCCTCATCTTTCATCAGCTTCGCGCGTTCAGCATCGGCCTTTTCACGATCAATCCGGGCCTTTTCGGCGTCCCGTTCTTGCTTTTCCCGTTTGAGGTCGGCCAACTCACGGTCTGAGATTTCTTTCTCAGTCTTGAGCCGTGCATGTTCCGCGGGGTCTATCGTAGCGGTCGCGGTGGTCTCCTCTGTGGTCTTCGCGTCAACGTCCGGACTCAACTCGTCGCTGACAAATTCATCATTGTCGGCTGGCATCTTTTTTTCCTTCCTTTAGTAGAGTTTCAAATTCAGAATCAAGCTCTTGTAGAGCCATTAAATACGTGTGCTCCTTGAGTTTTCCATTCATAACCGCAACCACAGCTCCGAAATGGCGAACCTGGTTCAATGCAGCCAAGAGTGTTAGAGCCTCCCGGACCTTCGTGTTTTGGCTGACCAATTCCTTGAGCCGGTCCCGCGCCGTTTTCTCCGCGTCCGGTTCATTCCATTCAACCCAGTCTTTGAGCGCCCAAGGGATCATCCTTCCTGAAAACCTCCACCCGGATTGACTGTCGGGTCCATCTGACTGGCCTGCATCATCAAGTTAAGGTCAGTCTGCTCAGGACCGAGCGGTCCACCATTCCGGATACCAGGATCAGTCACAGGTGCGGGGGCTTTGCCCTTCCCATTCGATCCTGGTGCCGGTTGCTGGGCAGCCATTTGCAATTGCTGTTGAAGTTGCTGAATTTGTTGAATGAGTTGCTGCTCGAACGTGGAAACTTGCCGTAGTCCTTGGTTATTCGCATCAACATCGAGAAGTTGACACGCGTCCTTAATAAAGACTCCCGCGTCGAACACGTACCCGGCCTGCTGTAGGAGCGGCACGAAGTTGGCCGCATTGTTCAGCATGTCAAGAATGGCCCGAGCCCTGACCAGCCTGGTATGATCCTGTTTGGCCAGGACGGGATAAACCACGAATCGAGAATTCTTGAGATCGTCCTCAGCAATCGTGTACGGGATGAAGGCGCCATCACGCCCCGGAATGTGGACGGTCTGGTCGCCCTCGCAATACTGAACGATGAACCCTAATGCCTGATTGAGTGCGGGTTTGAGACACGTCATGGCGAATCGGGAAATGCGGGTAGTAATAGGTCGCTGTGAATTACTCTGAAGAATATTGGCTTCGTGTGCGGTCTCGACGCCCTTGCCGACGCCTTGCATCACCTCGGACATGGTGTGGAGTTCAACCATTGAGAGTAAGAGCTTAATGGCATTCTCTATAAGCTGAATTGCCGAGACATCGAACATGTGCAGGGGCTCGGCCTTTTCGCCCGCGAGTTCTAACGGAAGTCTCGCTCCGACGGGCAAACCATTGGGGAATTTATCGTCAATGTACCGCATCATCCCCGGAGGCATTTGTGTGGCGGGATTCGCGCACCTGCGGGCTATATCCTGAGCTTGACCGATGAATTGAGACAACAACCAGAGCAGTGATTCTTCGCGTTCCAGCATACCCACGCCAAGAGGTCCTTCACGCTGATAAAAATGAGCTGTTGCGAACGGACGAGCAGCCCATTCAACGCTGTCGATCACGGGTCCCCAATTGAGTCGGACCAGTAATCCATCCGTGGGATCGTCAACGCCGGATTCGGTGATAAGGGTGAACAAGCCCTCTTTTAACCCGTCATCTGTGGGCACCTTGCCGTGGAGTTCCCACACCTTAAGGTGAGCATCTTCGTCAGAATCAATTAACGCATCCGGATCGGTATCTATTTCCGCGGGTGGATTCTCGTTCTTTAATCCGTCCCACCGCTCTTTGAATTTGCTCAACTTGCAGACATTCCCATACATTCCGGAACTGAAGCGATCCAGGATCTGTTCGTATGTAACCAGGGTCCAATGCCCAACCATGCGGAATCGCTGGACATCGTTATGGCGGGCTTGGGGGTCCGGCAGATAACGGTGCAGAGGAATGACTTCGATCAGTGGATCTTCCCTAAGAGTTTCCCATCCGTCCTCTTCAACCTCTCGAGTACGGTACATTCTCACACGGGCAAAATCAGGGTCCACCTCCGTGGTGACTGTGGTGATTGGGATGCGATCCGTGAACAAGGAAATCTTAAAGACCACTGTACCGTCCCGGACCCAGGCGTTGAGCCCATCGGTCAAGCGAGAATGAGCCTGTGTGTGTTCCAATTTATCTGTGAGGAGCTTCCCCACGGCATCAGCCAGAGTCAGCGAGGAAATGCTATCAGGCGGCGCGTTGGTAGGCGCTTTGGGCTGGGTAGAGGCATCCACGATCGTGAGCCATTCAGGTCCATCAAATAGAGCGGGCCAAGCACTATCAACCGTGGCATCTATTTTGTCAGTTATGGAATGGACGTATTTGCTGCGGGTTGATTCCTCTTTTGTCTGATAAAAATTGCGGATATCCTTGCGGGACTGCGATGGCGGGTAGGCTTCACCTTTGTACCACGCCTGCCATTGATCGGAATTAAGAAGGTTTTCGTACAGTGCTCGCCGCCGATTGATATCCGGTTCCTTGGCCTTCATGTAAGCCCGGGAAGCCTTGGCAAAAGCGCCGACATACTTCTGGATCTTTTCAAGTTCTTTTTTACTCGTCGGGGGTTCGGGTCTTTTTTTGTACGGAGGGGGTAACGGGGGAGGTTCGGGCGGCGGCATGTCCGGAGACATCCCGTAAGCAGAAGCGTATGGATCAATCGCGGGACTATTGGAGCCCGCCATCATGGACGGGTCCATTTGTGTCATGACTCCCCCGAGTCGATACAACATCTAGCGGTAAGTGAGTGTCACTTACCTTATGGGGGAATCTATATATAAGGAAATCTTATGTCAAGGGAAAACGACAAAAAAATACCCGGCAGGGCTCTACCGGGTTCTCTGATGTAGAGGTAGGTCTTTGGTTTGTCGCTGAGGGAAGGCTATCTCAGAGGTGGGGTCGTGTCAACAAAAAAAGGTGGGGACAGGTGGGGACAACCCAGGTTGCAGACTTCTGTAAGTTACTGGAATGTTGCAGTCGCCCTGATACCCTTGACCATCAAAAAAGGCTGTGATTTTCATCACAACCTCTTGATATCTCTGGTGCGCCCGAAGAGATTCGAACTCCCGACCTTCTGATCCGTAGTCAGACGCAGGGGTTGAATTTATTACTTTTGTTGGGGGGGTGGGGACAAAGGGGGGACAAGTTTCTCTGCCAGTTCTCGCATCACCTGCTCAGGCACGTCGGCATATATCTGCGTGGTGCGTAGGTCACTATGCCCAAGCAGGTGCTGTACGGCCTGTAGGTCGCGGGTGACTAAATAAGCCATGGTCCCCACGGTGTGCCGTAAGTCATGGAACCGAAACTTGGGGTCGATCTCCGCAGTCCTTTTCACCCGCTCCCAGGTCTTCCGCCAGTCCACATGATAAGGCCGGCCGGTTCTGGCATTCACCCAAAAATAATCTGTGCCGTTGTCCGGGATCGCAGCGAGAATATCATTCGCGACTGAGTTGAAAAAACCAGAATGTTCCTTTCCTCTCTTGGCTACCACGGTGTAAGCATTTCTCTTGAGATCAACCTCAGAGCGTTTCAGGTGTAGCACATTGCCTTTTCTCAACCCCGTACTCAGGGCCACAACGAGCATTTCGAATAGAGGCGGAAAAATCTCTTGTGCCTTGGCGAGCATCCTCGTTTGCTCGCCAATGGTGAGGATTCGCTTCACGGTCCTGTCTGGGTTGTATTGGGGGACCCTATGGAATGGATTCGGCAGATCGTCAACGCAGTATTCGAATGCAGCCCTACCCGCGGCAAGCTGCCGGTCCGCGGAATACTTGGATTTGAGCCTGTTGTGCTTGGGATTGATGGGAGTCTCAAGGACGGTCAATTGAAATTCCTTGATCAATGCGGGAGTAATTTGATCCGCAGTAGTATCATCCCCCCAAAATTCACCGAAACGCTGCAAGTAAAGCCGAGTATTGCTCTGATACTTTGCGGATAATCCCTCTGCTTCAAGCTTGCGAAGGTACGCGTACCTAATTTCTCGCCATGTCAACGGCTTTTGAGAAGGTGCGGCTGTCGAGAGTTTCGCCTCTTTTTGCCTCGCATATTCGAGAGTGCATTTCCCTAATGATAACTTTACTCTACAGCCCCCCCGCCTGAACCAGAGGTAATAATATCGCCCGGTTATGGGCAGCTTTCGACCGCATTTACAGGTGTCCCGCTCATAAGGGACAAGCCGTTTGCAATCTTTATATGGACAACGGACGTAAACAGGCATTAGTAACGCCGCGGTATCCGGTTCCCTGTCTGCCCAGTGTTGGGGTTGTAATTTCCCCGAGTACTGTAATTATCGTAATCCGTGCGGTTTGGCATGGTGCGTTGATAACTGTCCACATATCCGCCGTCAGAGCGGTAGTACCCCCCGACGTTTCCGCTTCTCGGATTTGATCCATAGCCGTAGCCTTGGGCACTCGCGGCGGTTGCAAGTGCAAGCAAAAAACCAATCGCGACAAGAATGGCCTTCATTTTGAAATCCTCCTTTTAGTACTACCGGTGGCCCCGTGGGCCACCTCTCGTTTTGCCCTCCCACCGGGCGGTTCAAGAAGGGTTATTGCCGGGGGCGGACCATCGCCCTCGTAAAACCACAAACGTTGATTCTTGGGAACCCCGAGGGTTATTGCCAATCTTTTCATCATACCTACTGAAATAAGATCAGGATTATCTTTAGCATTACTCTTAAAATCCCGCGACCATCCTAGTCGTGTCAGAAACGGTCCCTCTTTTTCCCTTTCTTCTGGCTTGATAAAAACCCATATCCTACGCATAGGATGAGACCATTCAAGCTTCTTCTCAACTTCAAACTTCTTTCCCATTTTTTGCAGCCACTTTGCAAAATTGTCTTGACAAGGGGTGTCGGCTGTCGCTACACTCGACATTACACGACGACTTACCACTCACATATCATTCTTCTCGGCATACACAACTTCTTGTGTGGTGTCAAGAGAAAAGGGGTCAGGCATGCCCTCCACGTTTGCAGATCGTTTGAAATCACTTATACAGCCGAATGAAAGCGTCCCCGATTTTGTCAGGCGGCTCAATAAACTGGCTGAAGAGAAAGCAATTTCTACACGTTTCCCCCTGGAGACCGTCCGGATGTGGCTTAACGGCTTCTACAAACCTCAGCTGGACGCGTTCCACGAACTAGCGAAATGCACTGGCAGAAGCCCGATGTGGCTCTATGACGGCACTGGGCCGGAAGAGTTGGTGAAATTCAATAAGCGGCTCAAGCGGTATGTGGAGGGGGAGGCCCGCCCATGATCGACATCGATGAGGCCAAGTGCCTTTGGAATTGTGGGGCAACCCTGGTTTCCATAGCGCAGATATTCGGCGTTTCAAAACAGGCCATATGGCAGGTGGTGCGTTCACAGGGTCGTAACCGGCGTGCCCGAATAGAGACCTTGGTCAATGGAGTAAACTTCCCATCAATCGCCAGCATCTCGCTCGCGTTGGGATACGCCTCTAGCGAATCCTTGTACGGAGTCTTGACGCGTGCAGGCTATCACATAGAAAGTCAAAAGACCTACCGCATCGTGAAGAATCCACCGGAAGGGGCTCGCCCATGACCCCACTCAAGCGCGAGGTCTTCAAGATTTCGGAAGTGGCGCACCTCACCGGCCGGGAGCGGACAAGCATCCGTGAGCTGATGGATCAGGGAGTCCTCAAGGCCAAAGATCAGAACGAAGGCCGGCGCAAGGAGGACGGTTCGCCGTATGCCCCGAGATGGGCAATCAGCCGGGAGAGCGTGGAGAAGTTCATCGGCAAGGAATTACCTTAACGAAAGGGCGATGCAGGTTGCCCTAAACCTGGGATACTGCGGGCGCAACCGAGAGGCGTACCTAATAGTTGATCCGGCCTCATTTTAGGCGACGGAAAAGCGCCTCGCTCGCGGGTCCCGGGCTCAAACCAAAAGGAGGAAAATCAGATGGCATTCCCATACTGGAGAAACAAGGAAGCAGAAGGAGCATCGGCTGAACCGATCGCTGGCGGCGAAAGACAAGCCATACCAGATCCCGCGGTTCAATTCACCCGCGAATTCAACGATGCGCTCGGGGGGCTTCACCTTGCCATGCAGGGATGCGCTCCACGTGCAGTTTTGCCGGTGTGGGACCAGCCCCCCTCTCTCGATTACTGGCTCCTACAATTTGAACTGCTCGCGGCGGCGGCAATCGGGAAATCTGAGGCCCTGCGGCAGGCACGGGCAGGCGATGAGACGGGAGGGGAGAAATGAGCAAATCAGAAAAGAGACCGTGCAAGCGTTATCTTAAGTACACATTCACGAGAGAAGAAAAAGAGAAACTCTCCGACGAACTGGCCCACGATGTCAATGACCTGAAACAAAAGCAACTCCAAAAGAAGGAAACGGTCAAGAGTCTCGATTCGGGCATTGCATCTCTAGAGACTGAAATTAGCCGCCTGGCTACTCATGTCAAGGATGGATACGAATTTCGAGACATAGAGTGCGAAATGGTCTTTGATTACGGATCTAGGATGAAAATCGTTACACGTCTGGATGAACAAACCGAAGTGGAAAGAACGCCCATGACTGCCGCCGAATTGCAGGAAAAACTCCCACTGGAGACAGCGCCATGAAACGTTCTGAGATGACATGCGCGAAGTGCCATTATTCGGCAGCCACGGCCAGCAGCAAAAAGATGGTTCAATGCCGCAGGATACCAACATTCAGGAGCAAAGCCGCGGACTCATGGTGTGGTGAGGGTTTTTGGTGGGGAAAGGGGAATGCGTTCCCGGAGGAGACTATTGAATACCGCTGGAACGATGGCGGGATAGAGGAGGAACCGAAAAAATGAGCAAATCCCCGTTAGACCCGGATGCCCCGCTTAAATCACGCGATGGTTCAAACACAAAGCGGCTTCAGGCAGGCAAAGCCACAGTAATCATCGACGCGTTCCTCAATGATGCTGTCGGGTACTCGCGGAACGGGATAAAGCTCTGCCTGGAAAATGCGTTGAAGGCCCACGGCTACAATTGGCCAATCAAAGTCCTGGAGATCCAACAGACGCCGACAATGGCTGAGAAGTTTCGGCAAGCGATGACCGAATCGGAGGAATAGATGACCACACTTAAACATGCAATACGCATGGTCCCACTTATGGAATGCCTTTATAAGTTAGGAGCACCAGACAGAGCCATAGAGCGGATAACGGGATGTAGCTCGATGTTTGTCCGAACTTGGAGGCATAACCATAATCTGCCTATTCAAGCAAATGCGCGTGTATGGTTTGGTAAATGCGGGGGCACGAAACGAGGAGAGGCGCCTATGTGTTGGGAAGAGACCGTACCGATCAGGTTACGGGAAGTCGCAATGACCCCTCCATGCCCGCTCAAGATTCAGGAAGAACGCCATTGCGTACAACGGCAACTCGGCAATGTCAGACTATTCCCCTCCACCGGCAAGCCACGGGCAATGTTTCAGACCTGCTTCACCTGTCCACACTGGATTCCGGAGAAGGAGTGGAAGGCGAAGACCGGTAACAAACGCAGAGTCTATGATCCTTCCAGGGTACCCGAAGTCGGGATGTCATCGGCAGATCGGGTCACGAGGAATTACATCGGCAGCCAAGTGGAAGGAGCCAGCCAAAAGACAGCAAGGAGGTTGCTGTGACCTACCGTATGCACGCATCACACTTAAACATGGCATGTGATTGCTTGGCTCAGTTTGAACTTGTGCACATCTTGGGGAAACGGTCGAAGCCGGGATTCGCACTTTTCTGCGGGGATGGGGCACACGGATCTTCTGCAAAGGATCTGACCCACAAGAGAGATGCTGGTGAGTTGCTACCGCTTGAGGAAGTTCAGGACACGGCGCGCGACACTATAATGGCCTCCTACGAGCGGTCGGTTGATGAAGTCGGCGGGCCTAGACTGATAAACGACGAACAGGACGCGAAGGGCGAGAAGGCCATACTGGCTGAAACAATAGACATGGGGGTTGCCTTAGCAACGCTGCACCACGACAAGTTGGCCCCTGTTTTAGTGCCAGACCGCATCGAGCATGAATGGTCCCTTGAAGTTAGTAACTACCCGGTGAGTTTCGCAGGGAAACTCGACTTGCAAGAGAAACCGACTGAAATACCTGGCATTCTCCACGACCTGAAAACCGTGGGTGCTACCCCCAGCGGAGATCCCATAGATAGCAGTATTCAGATGACCCTTTATTCCCTGTGGTCAAAACAATACGATGGTTACTCACCGCCTTTGGCATTGGATTACCTCGTAAAGTTAAAAACCCCGAAGGTCAAAACTTTCGTGGGAAGCAAGACAGCACGAGACTATGAAGCCTTTTTCAATCGTGTAGCCGCGATTTACGAAACGATCCTGGCGGGAAATTTCCCACCCACAAACCCGAGTAACTATAAATGCAGCCGCGCTTATTGCGGCTTCTTCAAGAATGGATGCCGTCACAGGTAAGGAGTTGAAATGGCAGAGATAGAAGCACAAGTCCCGGTTCGATATGAACCAAATAAGGCCGTAGCGACAAGGGGCACTCTCCAAGCACTACTCGAATCCCAACGACTCAGTTTTGCCGCAGTCATCGCCAAGCACCTGACACCGGATAAACTCCTCAAGATGGCGTTGATTGCCACGAACAGAAACCCCCAACTCTTGCAATGCACTCAGGAGAGCTTCTTAAAGGCAGTGATGACCGGGGCTCAACTTGGCCTTGATTTCTCTGGTGTGCTTGGAAGGGCCTACGTTATCCCCTACGGAAATCAAGCGCAGTTCATTATTGGATATCTAGGTCTGATTGATCTCTGCCGGAATAGCGGCGACGTGCGGAGCGTGAGCGCTGATGTAGTTTACAAAGAGGATTTCTTTGAACACACCAAAGGCCTTGAAGAAACGCTCAAACATATCCCCCATTACGAGGCCGAACGAAAGGATGAAGATATCGTCAAAGCCTACATGATCGCTCGTTTCATGGACGGTGGACACCATGTTCATGTGATGTCACGTACAGAAATTGAGAAGATTCGCCGGTTTAGCAAAATGGGGAATAGTGGGCCTTGGAAAGAATGGTATCCCGCCATGTGCATCAAGACGGTTATCAGGCACGGTTGCAAGTTGCTCCCGTTGTCCATTGAGACTCAAGAGGCCATCGACCACGATCAGAAGATAGAATTTTCATCGTCCCGCCCCGAGCCTGCTCACGCCACAATCAGCCTTGACGATATCCACCCCGGCGACCCCGAAGATCATACCGACGTGAGGGACCCGCTGGGAGCGCCCCAAACTCAACCCCTTTTCAGCGAGAAGGTCACTGACCCCCAACCCTGGGCGACCTGCAAAGAAGCATGGGAGGAATTCAAGGTGAGAGTGCATTTCAAGAAAATGTCTGTGGAAGCGCGGCAATTTATCACCGACGCGATGCTGGCCAAATGGGCCGTCGATCACACCGGCCTGAACAAGATCCCCGATCAAAATGCGGTGGAATTTGGCGCCTGGTTGAATGAAGTGCTCTACCAGGATCTTGAGCAACACGACCTTATTCCGATGGTGAGGGGGTAGCGCATGCGAATCACTGGTCTACACGTTGAGAACGTGAAGAAACTCAAAGTCGTCGATATCACACCCGATGAGGATATGATTATCCTGTCCGGTGCGAACGAACAGGGCAAAACCTCGGTCCTGGATGCGATTCAACTAATACTGTCCGAAAAGGAAGCCACCAAGAATATCAAGGAACCTGTCCGACGTGGCGAGAAAAAGGCCATTTCATATCTCTACCTCGGTGACCCTGAGTATGGAGATGACGGCAAGGAGATCGAGTGCAAACCGAACCTCAAGGCAACTCGGACGTGGACGGAGAAGGGTTCTTATCTGAAACTTGAGAACATGGATGGAGCGGTGTTCAAGAGTCCCCAATCCATGCTTGACAAGATTATCGGAGACTTGACGTTTGATCCGCTCGCCTTCTCAAATCTCAGAGAGAAAGACCAACTCGACACGCTTCTTAATCTTGTCGATATCGGCTTGGATCTTGAGCAATGGGGATTGGAGAGGCGAGAGGTTTACGACGAGCGGACAGCGATAAATCGACTGATTTCCGAATTAGAGGGGCAAGTCAAGGGGCTCGTGGTCCCAGAAGATGCCCCGGATGAGGAAATCTCAGCGGCATCGGTTTTGGAAGAGCAACGGAAAGCCCAGGCGGTTATTGACTCGAATAGACAAGTCAGGGAAAAGCTCGGCCTGGCAGAGGACGCAGTAATAGGATTCCGTGAGGACGCAAGGAGAGCAGAGGCCGATATTGTGAGACTCAAAGAGGAATTGAGTGTCGCGCAACTGAAACTAACACATCTGAATGGCGACGTTAAAGAAGCGAGTGAGTTTCTTGAAAAACGATCCGCGGCGGTAGCCGCGTTAATAGATCCTGACCTTTCTGTCTTCGAGACTCGTATTGCCGAAGTGGAGGAGATCAACCGACAGGTCCGAACCAAAAAGCAATACGCCCGCCTATTAGACAACCTCGCCCTCCACAAAGGTAAAAGCGATACCGCCACGAAACGCCTCTCTATCCTTGACCAGCAACGAGCCGATGCTCTTAAAGCCGCAAATATGCCGGTTGATGGACTATCCTTCGACGAAAGTGGTGTCCGGTTCAACGATATCCCCTTCAAGCAGTGTTCTTCTGAGGAAAGACTCCGGGTCTCTGTCGCTATGGGCATGGCCCTGAACCCCAAACTCCGCGTGATGTTCGTGCGTGACGGCTCGCTTCTCGACAGCAAGAACCGTGAAGTCATCCGTCAGATGGCGGCTGATAATCAGTATCAAATCTGGATGGAAATCACAGACGACAGCGGGAAAGTCGGTCTTTTTCTCGAAGACGGCGAGATCAAAGCAAAGAAGCAGGGGTAGACAATGTTCCCGAAAGACGTAGAAGACACGAGAATCAAGATCAATTCGGCTTTTGGCAGCATCTCCTATGGTCTCGGTGATGCGCACAAGGCTGCAAACCTGAGCGGCGACCCTAACCTAATTCATCGTATTGAGATGATGTACTCGACAACTTTTATCGCTATGCGGGAAGTTGGCAAACTGCTTGAAATGGAAGGCTGGAAGCCGCCGAAAGAGTAACGTCTTGGGTTGCCGCGGCTCACACCTTGCCCCCTCATGGACCGCCGCGGTGACCCACTTTTAATGGAGATATGGACATGTACCTAACCCTCTTCATCGTAATTATCGCCCTGGTCGCAGTCATCATCGGGCAGCACTGCTACCACGTGTCTGAAATGGCACGCATGAAATCGGTTGCCACAGACGCTTTGGCGGCTGTCCATGAATACCGGAATGAACTGAAAGCGTGCAAAGCACCTAAGCATTTAAGGCTGGTGAATGATGACCGGAAGGCTTTGCAATGAGATTTCGCGCAAAGGGCAGAATCAAGATTCCTAAACGCAACGAACTGGAGGCACGGTACGCCCAATTGCTTGATCTACGTCTCAAGGCTGGGGAAATTCTTTGGTGGATGACTCAGGGTTGGCGTTTCCGGTTAGGTGAAGGGGCGTATTACAAGCCCGATTTTACACTGATGACGGCTGATGGCTTTCTTGAAGCCCATGAGACCAAAGGCTTTTGGCGTGAAGCAGCCAAGGTGAGAATAAGAGCGGCTGCTGAGGTTCATCCAGTCAAATTCGTGGCCGTGCAATGGAAAAACAACAATTGGGAATTTGAGGAATTTTGAAATGAGAAAGATCGTCGCGAAAAGATTGCGAAAGCTGGCAGTTTCCAAAATGCCGAGCGGCAGCAATTACCGGCATATGCTTGATGGCTCTGTAAGATTGGTAGGCATGAGGAAACTGTATCAAAACTTGAAACGGATTTACAACCAACATCGCTGGACGGCAAACGTATGAAATCTCCCCTCCCTACAAATGATTTCGACTCACTCCGTACAGACATCGCGGCCAAGGAAGCCTCTCGGCAGGCGAAGACATGGCCGCGGATGGTGGAATGGAAGGAAGCCAATCTCAGGGTCCGCCCGGAACAAGGGGGTCTCGTTCCATTCAAACACCGGCCCGTGCAATTGCGGGTTACGAATTTCAGACAGAAGTGCTTCGATGAGAATCGACCGGCTTGGTCGGTAACACTCAAATCTCGGCGCCATGGACATTCAACTAACACTCAGGGCGACTTCGCCTATTTCCTGTCCCACGGCAACCACATGGAGTTTCTGACCCTGGCACATTGCGAACCATCGGCCTTGTTTATCTTCGACATGCAACGCACGTTTCACCGCGAACTGCCAGACGATATTCGGCCTCCCCTTATGGGTGGAAAGAAAGAATCCAGGGGCCATCTCACCTTGGCCGCGCCCTGGTACAATAGAAGCGCGGTCCTGACAGCAGCCGGAGCGCCCGTGGCCGGCGCCGGATACAATGGCATCCATGCGTCTGAAATGGCCTTCTGGCCGAACGCTTCAATTCAAATGGAGGCGCTGAACAAGTGCATCGCTAAGAGGCCTCACTTTTCGATCTTCGATATCGAGTCTACGCCTAATGGCCTGGGCGAATTCAAGTACTATGTGGATTTGGCGCATAAGCCCGATTCCCCGTGGCAATTCTTTTTTTTCCCCCCCTGGGATGATGCAGAATGCAGATTGGAACCGGCGCCGCAATGGAAACCCAACGAGGATGAACAGGCGTATTATGAATTGATCGAACGGGAGACCCCCGATCTTATCCTCGATATCCAACAACAATATTGGGTGCATCGGACTCTCATAGATTTGTGTGGCAGCCGGTGGGCGGAATTTCATAGACAGTTCCCTGGGACTGAGGCCCTGGCCTGGGCAAGTTCGGCAAATTACGTCTTCAGTCAACACCTTATCGCCAACAGGATCCAACTGATAACCCCCCAAGCCAAGGATGACGGCACAGTTGCTCCACCTGAAATTACACCGCTCTATCAAGGGGACATCTGGTTTGATCCGCTGGAACCGTTAATCCCAAAACTGATTCCTCCCCCACCGGAGACGGATCGCAGGGGACCCTTGAAGCTTTATAAGGAAGTGCAGCCTACTGACCAGGTAGCTGGGGGAGTAGATACCGGCAAAGGCGTTATGCTCGATGACAGTGCCGCAATTTTCTTTACACGGACCCCGTGTAGCCTGGTTGCCGTGTACAAGAAAAATGACATCCCTGCTCACCAATTCGCAATGAAGATTTATTTACTCTCAGAATATCTTCGTGCTGGCGGGAGACTGCCTTTCCTGGTCATCGACCAAATTGGAATCGGAGAGACCACGGTCGGACTCTTTGCGCATGGATTCAATCAAATGGGTTGGGAGATTCCGTTATACGATAAAGACCGACTATTTGGCGTCATGAAGCTGAATGAAGACACAATGAAAATGGAGAAAAGGATCGGATTCCATACTGGCAGAGGAGATCGAGAGCGCATCATTCTGAACTATGCCGAGGCGTTCAATGCAGGAACCATCGAGATTTCCGATCTGGACGTACTCCAACAGATGCAGGGGCTTGTTCTGACCCCGAAGGTCTTTGTCACAACCAAGGGCTCCATCACCCAAAAGGATACCTTTGAACAGAGCTTCAAAGAGGAAGGCGCTGTTCGACCGAAGGATGACCTGATAATGGGCGGCGCAATGTGTTACACGGGCGTACTCTTCGCCCCCAAACAGGCCAGCTCATGGCCGAGGGCCGAGAGGGGAGATTAATGGCTGATCTCATGTTGCCCCACGATGCTGCACTGAACCCTAAGGATGTATGTGCTTTTCTGGGGATCAAGGGTTCCGAGTTGATTCATATTACACACGAAGTTCGGCCCACAATCCCTGCCCATGCCAAAGGCGCAAAATCCAAATGGTCTCCCCAGGATGTAGTGCGGGCCATGTTTGTTGTCCGACTTAGGGACTTCGGCATTCTGCCACATCAACGAGCAAGTTTTCTGGCGCGATTAGATGTCGAGTCGTTTCACAAATATTATTTCCATAATTTCTTCCTTTACGGTCTTGTCTTTTCTGGAGGATTCAAGGTTGACGAGATTGAAGAACGCCAGCTACACATCACACTGAAAAACGGACCGCCAATGATTCTATTCAACATTCATGATTTTCTCAATTACGAGATACAGAGGCTATATCTGTTTCTAGTTCGAGGTCGCGAGCAATGATCAAAGTCTCCAAACACATCGAATCCGAAGGGATTTACGAACTCGACGGTTTGGACCGGCGCTTCAAGAGATTTGAAGCAGCGTTTGGGTGGATGCTGCCCAATCCCGATATCGAAGAGAAGGCTGTTCATGCCCTCGTGCTCGGTGGTGAACAGGAAGACGGCCGGCATAACCTGATCGAGGAACACACCGGCCTACTGCATGACGTCATCGAAGCAGCCATTTCCGTCAAGGATCGTTTCTGGCTCCGGAGAATATGGTGCGATCCGACCAACATAGGGGTCATTCGGACCATCCGGGAGATTGACGGCCTGACTCTGTACAAACATGCCGGGTATGACGTGTTTAACCGCAAACTGTATGTGGAGAAGAATCCGGAACAGAAATGGCCATACTCCCGCGGCCATGAGAAAACCGCAGTAATCTTACGAGGTGTCCCCGATTTCATCCATACCCGGCCGGAAGCAGGGATCAACCTCTATCTGAGCCTGGCTGCCCAAAAGAACCTTCTCCTGCATCCCCAATGCAAACAAATCGAATGGTGCATGGGGCGGCACGCGAACCCGAAGGATATCGTAGACCATCCGGTCGTGGCTGCAATGGGTTATGTCCTTTGGGCGCTTGAAGCTGACAAGGCACTTGAATCGGCTACCCGGGGGCCAAAGAAGGACCGAGAGCCTGACGGATACAGGGATTTGATATGATCGACTACACCAACACCGTGCTTTACACCGACGCCCGTGAGTATTTATGAAATCTCGGCCCCTCCCCATAACCGATAAGCCGATTGTCACCGCGAGCGTGGGCAAGAACGCCGAGCAGTTCGCGGATATTCTCAGGCTCTACGTCCCCGAAGGGTCAGTCATCGCCGACGTGACTTTCGGACATGGCTGGTTCTGGAAGTTGGTTGACAACTCGAAATACACGGTCCTGGCGAGCGATTTGTCGGATAGGATCTTCAACCCGCAGGTTCACGCGTTTGATGAATTCCTGCGATTCCAGGCCGACATGACGCGCCTGCCGTACAGGGATGGGAGCCTTGACGTGATTGTAATTGACCCACCGTATGGCCAGGGCTCAACCACGGGCCGTAAGACTTCCTTGGCGCGTTGTTACAGCCTCAAAAGCGGGAATGGCCCCGCCGATATTTACGAGATGTATCTCAGGTGTCGATTGTCGGCTAGACGCGTCCTAAAACGTGGTGGATTAGCGATCATCAAATGTCAGGACATGGTGAACAATGGAACGCAGTTCTGGTTCCACTGTGACATCTGGGAAGATTGGAAAGCGACCGGGTGGGAACCGGTGGATCTATTTCTTATGGTGCAGGATCGCACCCCAATAATGAGGCATGACCATCAAGTTCATGCCCGGAAAAATCACAGCTTCTGGTGGATAATGAGGAAGTGATGATCGAGGACCGAACCAGACAGATAGGAATGGTGGGGATAGGATGATTGGCGATACATATTATGAGGTTATTTACAGACAGGGCGAAAAGCTCTTCGTAAGGGAGTGTAGAGTAACCCGAGAAACACCATGCTTCCTCTGGTTTGACACGCGCGTCTTCCGCATAAACAAAAAAAGGATCTCCGATCATTACGGCAAGAGTCTAGAGGAATCTATCAGGATATTCGCATCTAACAGAAGGCGGTGGGCCAAAGAATATCCCGATAGCAGGGAACGTTACGAAGCCGCGGCACGAGAAGCCGAACAATTGCAGGAGTAAGACATGAGCAAAAAACCGGGTGACTGGTGGGATAAGTCGTGGAACCCGATTGAAGGCTGCACGCCAATTTCAGAAGCGTGTGACCATTGTTGGGCGATGGGATTTTTGCGGCGCTTCAGGGATGGACAGAAGCCGGGGGAAATTCGTTATTATCCTGAACGATTTAACACACCCAATTCTCCGCTCAACCGAAAGAGACCCACGCGGTACTTTGTAGGTAGTTTGACGGATATGTTCCAGACTAAAATTACTGAGACAGCTACCGAGGATGGACATATTTACGCGGATAATTGGATCAATCACGTTATAGAAATGCCATTAAAAGCACCCCAACATACTTATTGTTTCTTGACGAAAAGAGCCGACGAGATGGCGAGACTTCGTCTGCATTGGCTTTACCTCCGAGAAATGCACTGCCGTATATGGCTGGGTATCACAGCCGAAAATCAAGAGCGGTACGACCAGCGATGGGCGGACATTAATCACCTAGTTTCGGCGGTACGCTATGTATCATTTGAACCGCTACTCGGGCCGGTGGATATGAATCACTTCATGTCCAAACCGGATTGGGTAATTGTGGGCGGCGAGACCGGGCCGGGAGCGAGGCGACCGGACATTAAATGGATTCGCGATCTGCGGGACCAGTGCGTAGCTGCAAAGATCCCTTTCTGGTTCAAGTCGTTTGGAGCGGGCTATCGTGAAAAATGGTCTATCGGGGAATTTACTTGCACATCAATGACTCCTGAATCGAAACGCCTTCTCGACAACCGCGAGTGGTCCGAACTGCCGGAGGGGAAATGACGCTGCAGCAAGCTATCAACTGTGGTTATAGAACAGTGCGTAAGCCGAAATGGGCCGAGGGGACCTACTTAACGTTGGAAGACATCGCATACCGCAGTGGACATCCGCGTCCGGAATTGACCTATTTCTTTTTGCATCAGGCGCGACAACCCAATGCTCGGGACTTACCATTCAGGGCTGACAGGTTCAGGTACGACAAAGACGAATGGGAGGGGGTAAGTTTCAAATGACCCTCACCCGCCGACTCCTGATCGCCGTGGCCCTCGTGTCGGCCTTTTGGCTCGGCCAGTTGGCCTATTGGGATTCCTACTGGCCCAAACCCGTGCCTGTGCCGGTCTATCACGAATGGCAATTCCCTCAAGACGAGGATTTGCGCCCGGAGTTGCAACGCCAGGCTATCGAGATCGAGACCGCGAGGGAGTTTTTCAAGCGAGGACAAGGAAGGGACCCGTTTAAGGAGCAAGGGAAATGAGACGACGAAAATGGAAATGCCCCAGATGTGGCGGAAATGATCTGGAGGGGCTAATGAACCAGGTATTCAAATACGGCCTATGTTTAGACGGTGTTTGGGATGTACTTCACTGTTATAAAGTTGGAAACAAGGACACCATAACTTGCAAAACCTGTGGATACAAGTGGAAAAGTCGAATTGATCCGATAGAGCCTGTGTCGAACTATGAAAGGACACGCCCATGACCGAAATGAACGACTGTGTTTGTGATTACGGTGGTGATGGCGAGTATGCCGAATTTTCGAGGACGCAGGTAGTGACAGCACGGAAAATCCATAAGTGCTGTGAATGTCATCAAGAGATTCGGCCAGGACAACAATACGAGCACGTCAAAGGCTTCTGGAGTGATGGCGGATTTATGGATTTCAAAACTTGCATTCCTTGTGCCACGATTCGCAAGGATTTGTTTTGTGGTCTGCCTTTTGAGGCACTGCAAGAGGAACTGCGAGAATGTCTTGATGTGGAGTTGGTTTGATGAAAGGACACGCCCATGATGAGCAATGAGGAAGCGGCAAAAAGAATAGAGAACCTGATACCCTTCATTATAGGTCAGACGCAACATGATGTGGCGGCATTGACTGGAGGTGCCGCCGCCCTTCGCCGTGTGGATGAACTTGAGGCGAAGGTGCGGGAATTGGAAGCATTAATAGACAATTATAAAAACGGCATGGCTATTGTCAACGCCCATTATGGGAAATGAGGCGAAAGGAGTCTACCCGATGACGAGTAAAGAAGTTATCGAATTTGTTGAGTGTCGCGTGCGTGACTATACAAATCCCTGGAGCCGAGACGTTGTGCGTTTCATCGTGGCCGCAATCCGTGAGCGTGATGAGGCCCTTGCCAAACTCGTAAAGTTGCAACGACTTAAAGACAATTGGTCTGATGCTTATCAAGAGGCGGAAACAGAACGACTTGATCTCAAATATAAACTCGAAGCCTCCGAGCAGCGCAACCGGGAATGGGAGAAGGCGTGGGGGCGCATGGCGGATGCAATTGGCTATCTGTATGATAAGAAATTAGAACCGAATTTGACGCTATTCTATCAACAATTAGAGATCGTGCGGGCTGGCGTACAGAAATATGATCCCCGCAACAAACCCGCGCCGCGTGAGCCCTTCGGGACGGAATGGGGAGGGGTGGTTTTGATGAAACACGATCTTGGTTCAGCTACTCGTTGCATTGAACGGGAACGCAAGGCATCTGGAATGAGGCAGTCAATGAAAAAAATGGAGGCCGAACAACCCTTAACCCTTGCCGAAGCCCTGGCGAAGTTTGGGCCGGGGATGCGCCTTGAAAGTATTCAAGGTATGCGCGCTAAGGCCAAACGCGACCGCTATTGGTGGGAATGGCCAGAAGGTGCTGTTGGCCCCAAGTGCTGCACAATAGACTGGCATTCTGTCGATGGTCCGATACTAGGGGAGGAATTAGTCAAACCTTGCTGGACCGTCAAGCCCCTGGAGGAACTATGACCTGGTATTGCTGGAGGTCTGGCTGTAAGTGGAGTGGGCCGTTGTCGGCAGCTTTCGCGCCCTCATATGTTGACCCTGATTGGCACATATGCCCCAAATGTAGGACTTATGATTCACTTCACGATGAAGAAGCCGCCACTGACGCAGGTATGCCCAGGGAAGAGGCGGAAAGGAAAACGGTAAAGGAACCGTAGATGATAAAGGGAGCCAGCAAATATATCCCCGGCGTCCATGATGCTTGTAATGTGTACGACGAGGTAATGTACGGCCAGTGCTTACGATGCGGATGGGAGGGATACAACTATCCCGTTTACGATGGTGGTGTGTTCGGTGGACTTGAGGTGTGCCCAAAGTGCAACTGGACCCCAGCGGGACGACTACACACCGGAGCAGATTGGATTTACCTGGAATTAGAAGATGAGGAAGAGGCGGAAAGGAAGGTGGAAGATGCGTAACATGTCCTTCTCCATGACAACCCAACAAATCCGCGATGGCTCCAAATTAGTCACCCGCCGACTTGCATGGCTCAAACTTGTCGGCAAGTCCGGGATTTTACTTCAGGGCGTCGTCAAGGGCATGGGCCTCAAGAAAGGCGAACACGTTGAAAAAATTCGAGTCATCCGCCTTGTCGAGGCACGCAGGGAACCTCTCCGCCGCATGATAGACGACCTCGATTACGGCTGGTGCGAGGTTTCCCTTGAAGGCTTCCCCGACATGCACCCGGCTAACTTCGTGACGTGGTTCTGTAAAGGGCACCATTGCACACCGGATCGTATGATAACCCGCATCGAGTTTGAATACGTGGAGGGAGAAGATGAAAGACGTATTGCAGTTCATGGATAACCTTGCTGAGTTTCTCGGGAGTTCAGAGGGACAAACAATCGAAGAGATCCGAGCTGAACTTTGCGCGGAGATGGGCGAGGCACAATTCCTGGAGGCTGAACGAAAGTTTCTCGCTTTTATTGAGGAGCAAAAAAGCAAGTTGAAAAACACCCACGCTTCAGATTGCGCTGTTCACAACGAGCCTGCATATCCAAATGGGCCTTGTAATTGCGGAATGACGGGAGAGTAAAGATGGATTGTAAATGTGGTTGGCAGAATTGCCCACAATGCGGAGTGGAATTCAATCACCTGGTTAATGAGGGGTTAGTAAATGAGGATGATTTTTACAAGTGGAAACAACAAAAAGAGCGAGCCGAAGTAGAGAGAGGCCGGCGGTCAAAGTTTTATGCTTGGTTGCATGGGTGCAGGCAATGAACCCTAACTCCTACGAACTCGGCTTCGTCGTCGCGTGCCTGGGCGCGCTGGCGGCGGTTTACCTTACAGTGAAAGCATTGATCTACGGGATATGGTGGGTGGTGCAATGATCGTTAAGCAAGAGCGATTGCTCCCTGAGATGAAGATTACCGAACTAGAAACGGAGGCTATCGCTTTCTTGCAAGAGAAGGCTGGGCAATCCTCGAATATCGGGCTAGCTTTCTCTGGGGGCAAAGACTCGGTTGTCATTATGGAGTTGATGGTGGGGAACTGAAATAAGGATGCAGGGCTGCAATGGAAAGCTTCACAACATTAGACCAGAGGATCTTTGGCAGCGATCTCACCGCGGCTGAAAAGGTCGTGTGGATCGCAATCAAGTCCTTCGAGATTAATGGACAGGGCTGCGTGACCCCAATTCAGGGGATTGCCAAACGTGCCGGCTATGGATTCCGGCATGCGCAACGGGTGATAGACCGCCTCGTCGTCAAGGATTATTGTCAGAAGATCATACACCGCGGCGGTCCATCTTCCCTGACTGTCAAATTTCCTGACACCCATGACATCCAGGTCATGACTCAGGAGTCACGACCAAATGGTCATGACCCACAGGTCACGGGTAAGCCTGATTTTTCGTCAACTAAGTTGACACCCATGACATCCAGGTCACGACCAAATGGTCACACTAAGACATTAAGAACTAATACAGAGAAGAGAAGAGAAGAACAAGAACCCCCCCTCGTTGACACTCAGGGGGACTCGCCTGTGGATAAACCTGTGGATAAGTCAAAACCAAAGATAGAGAAGAAGCCTGCAACACACGATCCGGAGCAGATAGAGAAGGAGATTGACGAACAGGTCAAGGTGGAACACTGGAAGAAACAGTACGAGTGGAGGGGCATCAACGTCGAGAGCCGGTTCACGATATTCAAAAACAGCCAAATCTCACGACGCAACCCCAATAATTATGTGGATTGGAACCGGACCTTTCACAATGCCCTGGAGTTCCATCTCGCTGAGATCCAACAGGCCCGTGATAGGCAACAAACCATCGCCCGGAAGCAGGCAGACAAAATCCCCGATAAATCTACATGGGAGAGGTGAATGATGGACCCAAGCGCAGGTAACGACGATTTCAAATGGCGAGAATTAACCGATGAGGAAGAAGCAGAGGCAAAAGAATTGTCACGAAGAATACGTGAGGCATTCCACGAGGAACTTAATACTAAATTTCAGAAGGATCAAGCTCACAAGGAACGAAAACTGTGACCCGACAAACCTTTGAATCCATTTTCCAGAAACTTCGGAACCACTTCGCGACCGGCCCCGAAGCTTTCGAGATCGAGGAGTATTTCGACAAATTCTCAGGCCTCTACGAGCCGGCCAACTTCCAGAAAACCGTCAATCGGGCAATCCAGGAGTTCCGGCACTTCCCTACCGTAGACGAACTGTACGAGGTTTTCCTCGACCTGACCTATTGGGACCCCTCCGATTTCATGGCCGACTGGTCACGCGCGTACCACGAATGCACAGGGCAAACCTACGGCATGTCCATGAACGATGAGGAGAGCGCTCGTGGTGAGCATGAGTATAACTATTGGATCTCTGGCGGCAAGAAGCTCATTCAACGCTTCGCCTTCGAGAAGGGCGGCCGGCGTGCTGTTCAGAGTATCTTGAAAGACTATGCCGCTCGGGGGTATCTTGTCGATCGGAAAGTCGGGGAGTTCATCGCGGGTAAACACTTCGGGCCGGCTGACGGATGGGTGGCGCCGCGGCTTGAACCACTGCTCGAAATCCCCGTACGGGAGATTGTAAAGCAAGTAGGTCTCGGGTACATGCCCCCAGTTAGGCTCGACTTGGAGGAAATGTGATGAACTTCTTTGAGTGCTACAAACTGGCCAAAGTAGGCCAACACTTCCGCCGCCGAGCCTGGCCGATCGAGTGGTATCTCTGGAAAATTGAGGGTACTCTCGGGTTCTTTGGTCCTCCCAACTGCATCTGGCAACAAGAAATGGCCTGTCAAGACTGGGAAATAATGCAGGAATGCTGAAAGGAAGGATGATATGTGGCAAATCATGGTTTATTTTGGGTTGGCTATGGCTGGTCTCGCGATCATAAGTGTCACCCTAATAGCAAAAGACAACTCTGGGGCCGGAATGGTGAGCAGAGGAATTGTGATTGTGCCCGCTATCGGGTACATCGTTTTGTGCGGCAAACACCTTGGATGGTGGTGAAAGGAGCGCACCATGGAAGAGAAATTCTGTAAGGACTGCCCGTGTGTTGTGAAATCAGAGCCACTGGAGACATATACAGATTATGAATGTGCGCTCTTGCCGCAACGCAAACGCATCCCATGGCCCCTTAGGCATTACTGCTACCTTGGCCGGCAGATCATGGCCGAGGAGGAATCTCCTATTATCCGATGTAACCGATGCAAACAACAAGTCTGGAAGGGATCTTGGAAGCTTGTCCCGATCTTTTGCGAGGATTGTTACACCAAGGCCAAGGAAAGTTTCGAGGTGAAAAGCGATGAGTGAAACGAGTGTCATAATAAACGAGACCGATCAGGGCTTTATGGACCAGGACGGCAACTCCTACTGCCTCATAAGCAGGAAACACGTCGAGGAGTTCCACGCCATCATCCAGGCGCTCAATGAAGCCCTGGTAGAGTGTGCTGCGCGAATATCAGCCGATTATTGTGTCTGTGGTGGGCATGAGAAGCCCGACAAAGAAGATCCAGACTTGATACGGGCCTCCAAAGCCCTCTCCCTAGTCCCCGAGGCCGACCGCAAAGGCGGAACCTGGAGGTTTGAAGAATGAGCTATTCATGTCCTAAGTGTAGGGTGGGCCTCATAGATACCGGGCCGTGGGATATATGCCCCAGCTGTGGATTAAAAATAAAAACAAACCGACCCGCCAAGGGGGAACCCATGAACATGACAATCGAAGAGGCGATTAAAACAATCAATGAGAACCGAGAGTGGATAATCAAAAACCTAAAAGTATCCGATGCCATTATGGTCCTTCTCCGCGTCGCCGAGGCGTGGGTGAATCTGTCTGCTTATGTGAATGGGCCCGGTGCCACTGGCGGCATAGGATGGAACCAAATCAAATACAATGAGGGCCACAAAGCTGCGTTTCAACAAGTTGCCATAAAAATGAGGGAACTTGTCCAACCTTCACCCCCACCCCCCAAAACCAAGTGGGATCGACTGAGGGATGAAGTCGATATCGTTAAACGTGGCCTCGTCTCTTACGGAGATTTCTTGAGATTCATCGACCAACTTGAAAAAGAGGAGCAAGACCACGCGCCCTGGACAGACTTCAACGATACAGATAAAGAAAGACGAGAACTCAAATGAAAACCATGCCTGACCCCTCACCAACCCGAAAAGCCGGGGATCAATTCCCCTGCCCCTACTGCGGCACCCAAGTCATCGCCCGTAGATTCGACCACCTCAAAACCGCACAGAATATCATGAACCGAACCCTGGCCCTGGTCGAGAAAGGATGGGGGAAATGAGCATAACCCGAAAAGACATCGAAGGTGTCCATGTCTCCTGCCATGACGCGATGCCGCCAAACGTAATCCTGTTCATCAACCCGTCGCTCATGAAAGACCTCATCGAAACGCCACCACCCGAAGACCAAATCAAGGCAGAAAAGTGGTGGGAAGCCAGACAAAACCTCTATGCCCTAGTCAAGGGGCTGAAAGGTGTGAAATGACCATGATTCACGAACATGGCGAAGGGAGGTAGGTCGTGAGACGAAAACGCAAAGAAATGGAACGGTTATACCCCGACTTTGAACGGCTCTATCGGCAAGGCGCGAACTTCAAAGCCATAGCCCGTATCTGTGGAGTCAACACGCGACAAGTTAAAAACTGGGCCAATAAACGCCATCTTCCAAGCCTTTACGAACACCCCAAACAGTGGGAAGCTCAGGATATATGAATGTCACTTAAAGAGGACCCGAATATATATAAAATCGAGGCACCCCCGTCCGCCCCCTCCCCTCCGGGTGGCCCTGCATGGCACGACATGGGCGGGCGTGCTACTGAGGGCATGGGCGCACTGAATCACGTAAATGTCGCCTTTCATCCCCAAAAGCGACACGCTTATGTCGTGTATGATGCAACTAATGGATAGTGGGGTAGAGGGAATGGAGACGCATTGTAACGAACTTGACCAAGTGGTCAGCCAATGAGCCACTACTGGAAAGACACAGACACACAACAGGAGACCGAAAGGATTAACCACATGGGGCCGAAAAAACGAATCACCTCGATCGACGGACACACACCAATGACCCTAATGTTGGATACTCTCGATGGCGGTGTAGGGAGTGACCGGTGGCAACTTGCAGCTTGGTTCCTGCGGCTGTGTAAATTTGAGGAGTTGGAGAGTAGCGAGGATTTCGACAAAGCGTATGCCGGCTGGTTGAGCACACACCAGTTGCTTGCTCCGATAGTGAAGGCTTATGATGACACACTCACCGGCATGCTGCGAGGGCTACAGGCGTATGATACCAGCAAGGCAAGGCGACGTGTGCAGTGGTTCGAGAATGAGATTCAGGGCGCGTTCGAGGAGGTGGCCGCGATCCTGGAGGAGAATCAGGAATTGAAGATCAAGGAAGTTTGGCCGCGCCTCAAGGTCATTTTGGAGCCGATAGTGAAGGGAAAGCGGAAATAACGCCCAAACCTTGCAGAATGCAATGCGTAGGATCGACGTGGTGGCGTTTTCAGGGTGGGGGTAGGGGTGTAGTGGCGGGG
>Ga0265292_1000520_pt1 | contig 52733 bp, 43 predicted proteins | sample Munlanlewell296A_FD_189080 | JGI IMG/M metagenome (GOLD analysis project Ga0265292, IMG submission 189080) | Leachate microbial communities from a municipal landfill in Southern Ontario, Canada - Leachate well 296A | ecosystem: Engineered > Solid waste > Landfill > Unclassified | place: Canada... | reverse complement strand
CGCCGCTAGCTTAGTTGGCAGTTTTGTTAAACCATTGGCTGGTGAGCTTTACCTCATCAATGCTCAAATTACTCCATACGCGGCCGCTAATAATGATAAATATGATCCCCGGGCGAATCGAAAGCTCTTAATGCGAAAAAAGGAAATTTATCGCTTACTAGAATCAATTCAAGTTAAAGGCATGAGTTTAATTCCCTTGTCCTTCGAGCTAATTAATAACCACATCAAACTTAAAATTGGCTTGGGCAAAGGCAAAAAAGAATACGAAAAACGCCAAACTCTTAAAGACAGAGCTATTGATAGAAGTTTGGCCAGAAGAGTTAAGCAGCAATACAACGCTTAAGGTTTTGAGGGCGGCGGCGCGCTGCCACCAGGCCGGCACCGCCTTAAAATAGTCCACTCTTGCATCTCCTGTCTAAACCAGCTTTAATGGAAGTCAGATCACAACTTTAAGATTTATTACTTGCCCTGAATTAAAGTTGTCCAATTAAGGATCCTATGCCCAAAAAAGTCTTCTGGCCAATTACATTAGTTACTATGGGTCTAATCTTTTTAGCCCAAAACATGGGCTACTTCCCAGCTCAATTCTGGAATCTCTGGCCATTAATTTTAATTGTGGTCGGTTTAGGTGGCTTGGTCACCTCAGACAGAGACGCTTGGCTAGGTCCAGATAAAGTTACCAAAACTTCGAGTAGCAAACATTCTGCCCCCAAATCTGCTAAGATCATGGCTAAGTCAGCCAAGACCAAAGCAAAATCAAGGAGGTAAGCATGTCCCCATTTCATATTGCCATTGACGGCCCAGTTTCAGCCGGCAAAGGTACTGTATCTAGATTAGTCGCCGAAAAGCTCGGCTTTCTCTACGTTGACACCGGCGCCATGTACCGGGTCACAGCTCTCTTAGCCAAAAATCACAATGTCGATCTGACTAACGAGCCAGAATTGGTTAAGCTAGTCATGGCCGCCAAAATGGAGATGCGTAACCCCAATGATCAGGAGAAAGACGGTCGTTTAACCACTGTCCTCTTGGACGGTGAAGATGTGTCTTGGAAAATTAGAACTGAAGAAATCAGCGCCGGAGCTTCTAAAGTTGCCGCTCTAGCCGAAATTAGAAAGGTCTTAGTCAAAAAACAGCAAGAAATTGCCGTCGGCCAAAACGTCATTATGGAGGGTCGCGACATCACCTACAGAGTTTTGCCAGAGGCGCAATTGAAGATTTATTTAACCGCCAATGACATGGTCAGAGCCGAACGCCGCCACTTTCAACTCCAAATGCGCGGTGTTGACGTCAGCTTCGAAGAAATCTATCAAGATACCCTGGAACGAGACCAACGCGACACGACCAGATCAGCTGATCCTCTCCAAATTACTCCCGGTGCCTGGATAGTTGACACCACCGATGTTGAAATCAATAAAGTTGTCGAAATGATCGTCGCTAAAGCTAACGTCCTGCGAGCTGCTTAATCACTAGCTGGCAGCTAAAAAAATTATGGCAAATTTTTTTACTAAAGATAAAAGTTTAGATTCAAAAACTGAATCCGATAATCTAGAGCCAAAAACTGACCGACCGGCCAGAAAATCCAAAATCATCCTCGAGGCCGAACTTAAAGCTGGCCGTTGGGTCGCCCCAATTATTTTACTCGCCACCATGTTAATTTCTGGCGTCTTATGGCTAATTAAAAACAGCCGCTAGCCAAAATTTAGTTTCTGACCACCGGTTTTCTCACCGCCACATCACCGGGTTTTTTAAGTTTTGAGTTATCGATAATGACGGTTCTAGGTTGAGGCAAATTTGGAACTACTCCATCCAATTGGGCAAAGTAATTAGGATTGCAGGCTTTAGTTGGCTGAGTCCCAACCACAAAAATTTCCTCTCGAACATTTGGACAACCGCTACAAGGCAGTGTCCCAGTCTTAGCACAAATAGCCACCTTAATTAAATCTGGTGGTAATGCAAATTGATGGGGATTTTTTTCATCTAACAGCGATCTCATAATCTTATTCCAAATGGGTGACGCGCCAGTAATCCCGGAGGCCACATAACTCATGGGAGTGTTATCATTGTTGCCCACCCAAACCGCCACTAACCTCTCAGAGGTATAGCCCAGGGTCCAGTTATCTCTCATGCTGTTGGTAGTCCCAGTTTTAACCGCCACTTGTTGGTCTGGAATAAATAAAACTGAATTTGGCCCAAAAGCTGGTGTTCTAGCTCGGTTGTCTTTTAAAATATCCGTAATTTGATAGGCCACTAATGGCGAAATTATTGGCTCACCCTGCCAACAATTAGTTTGGTCTAAAGCGCATTCATTGTGATACAGCAACTCTCCTCGATAATTTCTAACTTCCAAAAGTGGACTGGGTGCGACGCTGTGGCCAGAATTGGGAAAAACGCTATAAGCTTGAGCCAAATCAATCATCCTGACTTCACCGCTGCCTAGTGTCAGCGATAAACCAAACCGACTTCGATCATTCCAAGTATTAATTCCCAAACTTTGAGCCAAATCAATGAAATTATTCAGCCCAATTTCATTCAAGGTTTTAACCGCCGGAATGTTGTATGAGGAACCCAGCGCTTCTCTAATCGTAACGCTGCCGTGATATTTGCCATCATAATTCTTAGGACTATAAGGCTTGCTGCCGGCAGAAATATAAGTGATGGGCTCATCCTGAATAATCGAAGCCGGAGTTTTACCTTGCTGGAGCGCCAGCGCGTAAGTAAATGGCTTAATTGAAGAGCCTGGTTGCCGCGCTCTCATGGTGACATTAACCTGGCCATCATTTTTAAAATCAAAATAATTTTTACTCCCCACCATAGCTAGAATCTCACCGGTTCTGGGATTTGTGACTAAAGCAGCCCCATTATTAATGTTCATTCTGACTAAAGTGGCCATTTCATCGGTAACTAATTTTTGGGTTTGATTTTGAACATCTAAATCCAAAGTGGTTTTGACTTCCAAGCCACCTTTGGTCAGGACATCTTCGCCGTACTGCTCCGCCAAAAGCTGCCTGACATACATGACAAAATGGGGCGCTTTAATGTCAGTGACATCTTTGTTTAAAACTAATGGTAACTTCTTAGCCTCAGCCACCTGCTCCGCCGTCACGTACCCAGCTTTAACCATTAGCCTGAAGACCTCATCTTGTCTGGCATAGGCTAGCTCTGGATTAGATCCAAACGGGGTATAAGCCGAAGGAGCGGCTGGTAACCCGGCCAACAAAGCGCTCTCTGCCAAAGTTAGATTTGAGGCAGATTTATTAAAATATCTCCAGGCCGCCTCTTCGACTCCATAGGTAGAGCCGCCGTAAGCCACTTGATTAAAATACATTTCCAAAATTTCATTTTTGGTATAAACTCCCTCAACTAAGACAGCTAAAACCAATTCCCTAAATTTTCGCCTAAATGTCCGCTCGGTACTTAGCAAGCGCATTTTTACTAGCTGCTGGGTGATGGTTGAGCCACCTTGGGAAATCTCATTACCTTGGAGGTTAGCAATTAAAGCTCTACTGATGCCCTTCACAGAAAAGCCAGCGTGATTGTAAAAGTCATTATCTTCAATAGCTAAAGTGGCTTGAATTAAATATGGCGAAACTTTGTGAAGCGGCACTAAGGTTCGATTTTCATCGTCATAAATTCTATAAAGCAACTTGCCATTCCGGTCCACAATTCTGGTTGTTAATGCCTGCTCCTTCTTGGTCAAATCTAAGGCTGATGGTAAATCCTGGAAAATATAATAATTTAAGCCAATTCCCAAAGCTACAATAGCGATCGTAAATAAACTGGATACCACCGGATGCTTGTAGGGTTGAAACTTCACTCTCCAAAATCCAACTTTAGAAATTTTTGCTTGTGGCGGAGTTTGGACCAAAACAGAACTTGGTCTGCGGCTGGTTTTTCTGGTCAAAAAGTCAGAGCTTCTAAAAACCAATCTAGCTAGTCTCCGCTCTAACCTAGCCACCCGCCATTGCCACCGCTGTCTCACAGCCCGCCAATGTCTCAAAGTCAATTTAAAATCTAAAACTAACTGAAGTTGTTTCCGTGGTCTACCTTTGCCCTGAGCCAACTTCAACCTAATCAACCGGCGATGCAAAATTTCATCACCTAGTTGAGTAGTTCGGCGATGCCACCGACTTAACTCATAAATTTTTCGAGTTTTCCAGCGGCCTAATTTAATCCACCAAGGCAATTGCTTTCTGCCTCTCGTTTCAATCTTAACCGGTTTAATTGGGGCAGACTTTGGAGTCAAACTTTTTGAAAGTTGGCTGAGTTTTAATAACTCCACTAACCACAATAGCCGCCCCTGATTTTTTAAAGGGGAGCCTAATTTTTTCGACGCTCGTTTAACTCGTTGATGAGATGAACGGATCGAGGAAACTCGTGGGGCAAGGAGCCGACTTTTAGTCACTCTAGTCGCGATATTATCACGCAAATTCAGGGTTCGCAATTAGCCAAAGAGGCATACAAATAAATCCCTAAGTTTTTGAAAAAATAAACTGAGGTGGCCGTCATTTCCGATGTCTGATTTCAAATCTCAGACATCGGAAAAAACTCATCAATTTTGGTGGTTAAATTCAGATAGGGCAAGCACCGCTATCGCACTTTAAATGATCCAAACTAATATCCTCCAAAACATCATCTTCGTCCTGAATTTCATTAACCACATTCATAAACTGGCCGATGGTCACCGCTTCTTCCGGCTGATACTCATAGGCTGTAGCCGAAATTTGAGGCATGACACTACACGTCTTGATGAGTGGCTGATACTTAGTCACCATCTTAGAGAACTCTTTGTAAGAAACTTTTTCTGGATCATATTTCAAAGTATATGAAACTTGATTACCAGTATCTTCCAAAGCATTTCCCTGCTCATCCACGCCCACGATCCAATATTTTTCCAAGAGCATTAACCATTTATATTGTTCTTCTGGAGTCGCTTCGCCAGCAGTCACCAGATCATGATCCATACCCAGTTTACAAATTTCTGGTTGAGTTGGAAAACCCACCACTGTGGTGCCTGGATAGCTTCGGAGTTCTTTAAATGGATAACCCATCTTGGAATATTTAGCGATTAATGGATCGTCACTCCGGAACTGAACCCATCTAATATACTCACGCATGGCCGGCAGATGAGCTCCCTCAGACAAACTGAAGAGCTTGGAAGTTGTTCCGGCTGGTTTAATGGTTGTATTGGTATGAGGCACGTTGACGCCTAAAACTTTGGCGTAACTAATTGATTCCTCAACTACGGCTCGTTTAAATCTAGAGATCATCAGCCAAAAATCTTTGGCCTTCTTTTCATCAATTAATTCTCTGAACGATAAACCAAAGGCATTCCAAGCATACTCGTGCATGCCGGTCATACCTACGCCGATTCTGTTAGTGCGTTTAACTTCGCGGGTGTACAAACAATCCATGGTGTTGACACGCATCAAAGCCCTGACTGCCACTCTGAAAGATTCTTCGGCCGCATCAGCGTCTGGTGCAAAATAAGGCACCACATCAGCAATGACACAGTAACCACCCAACATGTTTAAAGTAATCTCGCCACATGGGTTGGGAATCTGAGTGTAGTACTTCGAACTAGCATGTTTGGCCACTTCAGCCATCATGGCTACTGTACGTTTCATTGGCTGATATTTCTTGGAATGACCATATTTACCATCTAGGTAGCCATCAAAGCCCTCATCATTTTGAACTAACTTGTGTTGATTCACAAAACCTGGCTCGCCAGTTTTGTCAAAATATGAAGCTGATAAAACAGCCTCTAAAACTTTTTGAGAGTGCTTGCTTTTTTGTTTCCAAAATTTGTCATCTACCGCCACACTGTTGTTGGCTGACCACAAAAAACCGCCTTTTTTGATGGAGATAAAATCGAAAATCCCAGAATCTGTCCAAGTTTTAACTGCAATTCTGGCCGCTCTCCGAGCCCCGCCAACTAAAACACATTCAGATAAATAGTGATCGACAAAAATTGCTTGCTTCCAGGGAGTCAAGCCAGCCGCCTTAACAGTGGTAACTTTTTCAATGGCGTTCATGAGTGGTCTAGGACCAGAAGCCGGCCGGTTCTGCATACCACCAATTTTAGAACCCTTGGCTCTAACTTTGGAAAAATCCAATATCAACAACTCTTCTTTGTATTTTTTATCAAAAGCCATGATCTCAATTTTCTCGACTGCCTGAGCCCAACCTTCACGGGTATCTGGCACCTCGAACCAATGAGCTGAGAGATATTTGTGTCTAGCTTCTCTGACACTTTCATCGATACCCCATTGGAAATCAGCGTGTTTTTCGTCCAGGACGCACCGCACAATTGGCATGTAATCCCAGTTAGTGACCATTAAATCATCATCATAAGCTCGACCAACTCCAGAGCCGTTCAAGAGTAAGTAAAATAATAAAAATGAACTTGACGCGGTTGAACAGTTAGTAAAAACCTCCATATTTCTGCCTGGTTGGGTTTCATCCCCATGCTGCAGATGTCTACCACTCAGTAAGAGAGAGGCGTTGGCAATGTGCTTGCGAAGTAATTCATATTCAGCTTTTTGATGAACTTCATTTTTAGACAACATTGAATTGCCCATAGCAACTCTGTGAGCCACATCTGCCCAAGTTTCTAAAACACCTTCTTCATTGGTTCGTAAAATTGTCCGCTTGGCCACGGCTTCACCCAAGCCCTTGGAAAGCTTTCGATCCATGAACCGCATTTTTTTCTTTGGCAAACTATCTTTTGGAGACATAACTTATCCTCTCTACTTATATGCTATCTAGGTTGAGCCAGCTGGCTCTTTAATTGTTAACTTTGCTAATTCCTGCTGAAAATCTTCAATACTATTAAAGTCTCGATAAACACTAGCAAACAGCAGGTAAGCTAATGGATCAAGCTTTCTCAGTCGATTGATCACCAAGTTTCCGATCTCCCAACTCTTAATTTCTTTACCACCCCGTTGGCGTAATTTTGACTCAATCTCGGTGATGATGTCATCAATTTGAGCCAAACTAACCGGTCGCTTCCAGGTCGCCTTAATCAAGCCGCGCTTGACCTTCTCCCGATCAAACTCTTGTCTCGAACCATCTTTCTTAATCACTTTCAAATCTAGACCCTCAACTTTTTCGTAAGTTGTAAAGCGTTTGCTGCAACCATCGCAAACTCTGCGTCGCCTAGTTACCTCGCCATTATCAGCGTCTCTAGAATCAACTACGGCTGTATCAGCATGCTGGCAAAAAGGACACTGCATATTTAATAACTTTACACTACATGTTGTGTTTCTAATATGTGCTAACACAACCTATTGTGGTCTGTCTGAACAGGACAATAACAATAGCTCATTCTAAAATGAACTGTCAACATACACAAAATATATCAAAACAGACCAGATTACCAGACTAGAATAAAACCATTTCTTCAGGCTGTGTTCAAATAATAAAAAAAGGCTGTTGGAGCAGTATCTTAATCAAAAATAGTTCTATTTAAACGAATTTATCAGCTTTTCTTCTAACATTTCCGCATCGCGACCCAACTGATTCATCACTGTTAAGTCGAGTTCTTCAAAATTCAATTGCAGTTTTCGAATTTGTTGGTCTTGGTTTTCAATCGCTAAAATTACTAATTTCTTATCTGCCAAAGTTGCATCCGGCTTAAGCGCATCAATAGCTGCCTGATTGAGATACTTCTGAGCCTTGGTCAAAGCAGTTAAGCCTAATCCAGGCTTTTTCTTCTCCACTAAGGCAATGGCTGCCTGAAGCCGGCGGTGACCATAATTCACCTGCATATGAACTCTAGCCGAAGTCCCCTTGGTGGTAGTCAAAGCTACCTTGTCCACGACCATTAAGATTGGATAGGCAATGTGGTCTGGCAAAATTGGCTGATGCCAATACCAGGTTAGACCACTGGCTGTTAAGTTCTTGTCTGAGCCAAACTTGGCGGCAGAAAAAAGTGACACCACTAAAATTAACCCAGCCACAAGCCAAGCTAATAAATGCAAACCTATAATCTGTTTTGACATAAGCAGAAGCGACGATTATACGACGACTAACTCAAATAGCAAAAAGTCTCAAAAATGAACTAATAAAACCATGCCCCAAATAGCATGAGATAAAATTAAAGCGAAAGCATTTTTCTCTCTAGTAAACAACAGAGCTTGACCTAGTCCAAAGAAGAATAACAAAAATAACTGCTGACCAATTGCGGCGCCGTTAAATCTTAAAATTGCATTAGGAACATGAAAGACTAGGAAAATAGCTGCCACCAGCATGGCTTGATTCAGCCAAGGCCAGGATTTTAGCCTGCCCTGAATAATGGTCTGAATAAAACTAAAAAAGAACAAAGTCTCCCAAAAAGCTGTCAGTAGGGCCAAACCAAACTCATACCAAAAACTATCTGATTGAAATAACATGGCCGGTTGAATTGTTCCACCCCTTTGCCAGGCCGCTAAAATTGCCCCAGCAAAGCCAAAAATGCCACCAATAGCAATTCCTAGCCAAAGACCTCGTTTAAACCTAGACCAGTCAAGCGTTTCAACGATTTGCCTGGCTCCAGTCATAACTACATACAGCCAAACCGGCAAACCAAAGAAAATGGCTTTGCCGAGACTTTCATCAAACCAAACTGGAAAACTAAATAAACTTCGATAACTAAACCAGAAAAATAAAACTAAACCCACAATTGGGATGAAAAGTGGGCTAGTGAGGGATGTGCCGCTGATAACTTTCGAAGAACTTTCGAAACTTGCCGCTTGGTGACGACGGCTAGACAGACTCAGCTTCGAGGTTTTTTTAGGATTTGATGGCATTCAAAATTATCTCCAAGCCCTGCTGTTGATTAGTAGAATAGGTATCAATAACTATATCGTAGAGATCTGTCCGCCAAAAATCAATTGGATCACTTGGTTTGGCAATTCCAGCCCCAACTACCCACTCCTGCCATTGATCGCTATAGAGTCTTCGCCACTTGTTCAGGTTAGCATCATATCTTTCTCTCATGTTTTGCTTAGCAAAATCTACAGTCACTTTATCTCGATTAACAATCCGATCAACTCTAACCGCATCATCACTGCAATACATTAAAACTTTTAAGACATTTGGCACCCCTTGCGCCATAAATCCTGATAGCCAAGACTCGATAATCTGACGGTTAAATTTCTCGAATTTTGTTCTCATACCAAAATCTATCTGACGATCAAAATCATCCTCATAATGGCTAGCGTCATGATGAATTCCAGAAACTTCCTTGAAGATCCCTTTTTCCAGAGCATAAGCTCTCATGAACTCGCCACCGCTAAAGCCGGTCCAGCCATCAAATTTCAGTTGTTCTCGTAGTTCATTTAAAAGTGTAGTCGAGCCGCCACCAGGCAAACCAGAAATGGAAACGTTTTTGTATTTATACTCGGAAAATGGCTCTAGCTTGGCAGAGTCATATGCTAATTGGGATGGGAGTGTCATAGAGGGATTATCCATTGAGTTGAGTAGATTATCAATCCAGAACCTATTCAACCAATTTTTGTTTAACTAAGGGGCAGTCGATGGCATTAGCCATGGCATGACCGAGTTGATTGATTTTTTTCCTAGCTTGTTCGAGACTTAATTTACCTTTTTCATCTGGAAAGTAATGAAAAACTTGATTTCTACCGGCCAGCCAGGCATCCCACAATTCTCTGGCAACTTCGTGACTACAAGCTCTAGCCACATCATCATATAACCAAAGTTCATTTCTTTGACTATTGTTCACATCTGGATTGAAAGCCCGACCAATTCTAAATTTGCGACTGTTATAAAGATCTGGAGTAATTAAACCTAGATTCAAAAAATATTTTTTCAAAAACCCCTCATAGGCTTTGGCAATTGGGAAAACTAAAAAACCATAATCTGGAAAAGCCGCCAAAGCAGGCTGATCGCTTTCTGAACTCACAGGACTACTTGAATCATCAAAAATCTCTAATAATTTAGCTGATGTGTCTACCAGCTCACGCTGCCATGGAGTAAGATACATGTACCAGCCATTTTGTTGAAGAGCGTGCATATTTTTAAACACCTTTTCTAATTTTTCAGCCAAAGCAGGCTGGTCGAGTGGCTAGATTATATACTTAGTAGTTGATCAAAACCAAACTAATGTTCGCCTTCAGCTATGTCCAGATCTCGCCATCATTCAAATCAAAAAAAGGCCTTTCAACCATCTAGCCAGAAAATTAAAAAGGTCCTCATAGGTGGTCAAAACCTACCTGTGGTTATCAAACTTGACCAAACTACCTCTCAGCCAAACAACCTAGTCAAGTCATTCGCTTTTCTGCTTAGCTTCTTCAAACCCACCGCCACGATGTGGCATAACTTAACTAAAGATAAACATGTTAGAACCTATCAATTTTGGCATAAAACCCTAGCCGCGAGAGTCATTCGCAAAATTGGCGCTTGGCCATTTATTAAGGAAGGGCTACTTTTGATCATTTTGATCAGCATCGCTGGGCTGGTCTACATCATGAAAGATCTGCCTTCTGCTAGAAGATTGACTGCCAAAGAAAACTTCGCTGTTAGCACTCAAATTTTTGACCGAAACGGCATCTTACTCTACGAAATATTTGGCGATGAAAATAGAACCCCCATCAAGGTGGCGGATCTACCAGATCACGTTAAACAGGCGGCGATCGCCATCGAAGACAAAAATTTCTACAGCCACTTTGGATTTGATATTATGGGCATTATCAGAGCTTCAATTGCAACCTTGACTGGTAAACGAATTGAGGGTGGCTCGACTATCACCCAGCAATTAGTCAAAAATGCCCTTTTAACCAGAGAAAAATCTTTAACTCGCAAAGCTAAGGAGGCAGTTTTAGCTGTCATGACCGAAGTTCTCTACACCAAGGCCGAGATTTTAGAAATGTATTTAAATTATATTTCATATGGTGGCACTTCAGTCGGAATTGAGTCGGCCGCCAAAAAATATTTTGGCAAATCAGCCAAAGACTTAACTATTGCTGAAGCCGCTTTGCTGGCTGGCCTGCCCCAAGCTCCCAGTACCTACTCACCATTTGGTTCCAGTCCAGAAAAAGCCAAGGCTCGCCAAGCTGAGGTCCTAAGAAGAATGGTGGAAGATAACTATATTTCACCGCTTCAAGCTGAAGAGGCAAAAACCCAAGTTTTAACTTATGCCCTCAGCAAAACCGATATTCAAGCTCCTCATTTTGTTTTTTTCGTCAAAGATTGGCTCTACCAACAATATGGCGAAGACGTTGTAGAACGCGGCGGTCTAAGAGTCACCACCACCTTAGATTTGAATATTCAAAAAAAAGCTCAAGCCTCCCTCTCAGCCGAAGTTAGCTCACTAGCCAGGATGAGAGTGACTAATGGCGCTTCGCTGGTAATCAAGCCTGATTCAGGTGAAATTTTAGCCATGATTGGCAGCAATGATTATTTTGACTCAGCCAAAGATGGCCAAGTTAATGTAACCCTGGCAGAGCGACAACCAGGTTCGTCAATTAAGCCAATTATGTATGCCACCGCCATGGAAAATAAACTGCTTAACCCCGGAACCATACTATTAGATATTCCCACCTGTTTTAAAAATCCTGGCCAACGCGACTATTGTCCTAAAAACTACTCAGGCGATTTTAAAGGGCCCATTAGTGTTAGACAGTCACTCGGCAACTCTTTAAATATTCCAGCTGTCAAAGGACTCTACACTATCGGCTTAGAGAATTTTATTACTCAAGCTACAGCCATGGGCATCACCAGCTGGCAGGATCCTAGCCGATATGGTTTGTCCCTGACTCTGGGTGGCGGCGAAGTCAGGATGATTGATTTGGCTCAAGCTTTTAGCACCCTAGCCAATCAAGGTGTCAAAGTGCCGTTTACGCCAATTCTGAAAATCGAAAATTATCTTGGTCAAAAAATTGCTGAAATTGACCCAGCTCAGCGCCAAGCAGATTTAGCCGCTTTAACAGCTGATGAAACTCAAGCTAGTCAAAATGAGGCTGTCAGAGTTATGCACCGAGCTCCAGCCTATTTGGTCAGTCACATTATGCAAGACAACCAGGCTAGAACTATGGCTTTTGGCTCAAACTCGCAACTAGTCTTTAAAGGTCAAGTTGTCAGCGCCAAAACTGGTACCACCAACGATATGAAGGACAACTGGACTGTCGGTTTTACCCCCAAAATTCTAGTGATTGCCTGGGTGGGTAACAACGACAGCACCCCCATGAGCAATTTGGCCTCCGGCATCACCGGGGCAGCCCCAATTTTTCATGACATTATGGCTGAGCTATTAAAAGGCCAAGAACCTGTGCTACCACTTAAGCCGGAAGATGTGACCAGTGGAGCAGTTTGCCCCTCGGGTTTCCCACCTCAACCGAATCAATCTTGTAGCCCAATCGGAACTGAGCTCTATTGGAAAAACAGCTCGCCTTCCGCCTCTCTGGTTGAAAGAATCAATGTTTGGGTCCATCCAGAAACTGGCTTACCTCTAATTAGCGGAGAATCAACTGATGGCTTAGTTTTAGAAGAGCATAATCTTTATTCTGACCCGGTCACCAAAAATTACTGTGCTGATTGCAACCGAGCTTTGACAGAAGATGGCAAAATAATTTATGAAAAATTCTTAATTGATCCTCAAAACCCAGGTCAAATTCAACTCAGTGATGAATAAACATTTTGTAAAAAACCTGGGCGAACTTTGGCAAGCTAATTCTGGATCTGAAAAAACTACTGCCGCAGCTAAATCAAAGTCTAACAAATTGTGGAAAGTCGGCCTCTTAACTGGCCTGGGCATTTTAGGCCTATTAATAGCCAGCTGGTGGTTTATCGATTTGCCTTTAATTTCTCCCCTATCCGGAGTCACCTCATTTAAGTTCCTCAATGATCTCACTAGACCAAAAACTACCAAGCCAATCGTGTATGGATTTTTGCCTTATTGGAATATCTCTAAGGCCACGATTCAGCCTGAATTAACTCATCTGGCCTATTTTGGCTTGACTGTAGGAGGTGATGGCCAAATCGTAGTTACTCAGGATGGTGGAACTGAGCCTGGATTCAACAAACTTCAAAGTGATGAGTGGCAAAATTTGAGCCAACAAATGAAATCTCAGCAAGGTAAAGTCGAAATCGTGATTGCTCAATTCTCGGCGACAGAAATTGAAAATCTCTTAAATTCTCCAACAAGCATCGAAAGATTTTTAGTCTCATTGGACTCAATTTTATTAGCTTATCCAGTTAGTGGTATCAACATTGATTTTGAATATGTTGGCGATGTCTCACCCCAACTCAGAACTGAATTTAGTGGTTTTATGCATCAACTCAAAAAACATTTAAATCAAAAATATCGTCACATTACTCTATCTGTTGATGTTTATGCCAGCTCCGCCGCTCACCCTCAACTTTGGGATATTTCAGCTCTAGCTCAAGATGTCGATTACTTCATTATTATGGCTTATGATTTTCACCGCCGCTCCTCGCCGGCAGCTGGTCCAGTCGCCCCTCTGTTTGGCGGTACAGAGCTATGGGACTCCGACATTAACCAATATCTTAAAAGTTTCTTGAGCCTGGTTTCACCCCGTCAGATCTTGCTAGGAGTGCCATTCTATGGCTATGAGTGGCAAACCGTATCTCAGAATGCTCAAGCCCAAACTTTTCCTGAAACTGGCGCCACTGCCAGTTATGAAAGAGTCCAAACAATTTTGGCGGACAAAGCCAAACTTAAAGCTGTTGAAAACTGGCACGACACCGCACTAGCGCCATTTATTACTTATCTTGAAGATGATAAAAACTATGTGGTTTACTACGAAAACGCTCGCTCTCTGGCTTATAAGCTAGAGTACGCCAATCAACTTAATTTGGCGGGAATCGCCATCTGGGCATTAGGATATGAAGGCAAAACCAGAGACCTGTGGGAGCCAATTAAAGCTAGCTCACAATAGTAATGACTCAGACTTGAATAGAAACGGCAATAGAACTATAGCAATAGGACTTCGACTACATTAGTTAGTCTAGCAATTTCAGCTGCTATTTCTTAGAAATTAGGCTTCGTCTTTGGCTAGTCCAGCCAACCACCAGCTCCACCAGCCAACTGCCATTAAGAACAAACCGCCGCCAATCAAGGCAATGGTATTACCTACCGTGCCAGTGTTATAGCTGCCACTTTCAGTTGAGACCACAGCTGACCTGGTTGAGGTATCGACTACCTCAGCTTCTTCAGTGGGCGAAGTAATTGGATAAGGGTTGCCAGAACCATAAGCTGCTGTTGTTGGGGTTGGAGTAGTTTTCGAACTTCCAGACTTAGCACTGGTTGTTGGTGTGGGATTAGCTAAGGCTAATTGCTGCGAGCCGCCAACATCTGGCATAGCAACTGTAAAGGTTTGAGTTTTTGAAACTTCTAAGCCAGTTGTAGGATCAATATAACTATAAGTGACGGTGTGCTCGCCAGGTTCTAGATCTTTAAATTGCGAGACGTCTAGCTCGAAATTACCTTGGGCGTCAGCTGTAACTGTCTGAGTAATAACTGTTTCAGAGTGAATCTCGATTTTTACATTCACATTGGGTTTAGCCTTGCCCACCATGACTGGTGCCTCGATTACAACAGCGGTCATCTTAGGTGAAGCAGCTAAAGCTTCTAAATTTAAAATCGCACTCGGGCTAGCAGCGGCAATAGCAGCTGAATTTGAAGCGACTAAGCCATCGGTCATTTTGGCTGAATCAGAAGCAGAGCTTGAGCTGGTTGTGCCAGCTGATGATGAAGCTGAGGCTGTCTTATCTGCTCCGCCCAACCCAGTGGTAGCTGATGAACTTGCCACCGACGCTGAGTCGGAAGCTAATGAGCCGGTTGCCTCATCTGAAGTTAATGTTGAGGCAGATGAACTCGCCACCGACGCCGAGTCAGAAGCTGTGGAGGTTTCTGTGGCGTTAGAACTATTAGCAGCCACGGATGATGCGCCACCGCCTACTAACAAACTTAAATCAGCCAAGGGCTGAGCCTCTGAAACAATCGCGTTGGTCTGAACGGATTGAGCTAAAGTCGTACCTTGAACAAAAATTGTTAATTGAGTCGAATCAGTAATTTCCAGATAGCTTTTCTTGTCTGCAGCTCTAGCATTGGCCAATGAAATCGCCCAGCTACCTGAAGATTTGACTAGGGCTGACAACTCATTACCACCCTCGGCTAATAAATAAACGATGCTGCCATCCCCTGGGGTTCCACCTGGAGTTAAAACTGAGCCATACACTGTTTTGGCTGCTGGCGGTGGTGTGCCGGGATCTGTGGCGGTTTTAATTTTAAAAGGCACGCCATTATTATCAAAAACTGAACCAGAACCAGTTCCCAGAGAGAAAAAGTAATCCGCATCTGCTTTCAAACCTTTAACAGTAATGTGGTGAAGATTAAATTGGCCAACCGAGCCAGTTAATTGATCTCTATCGTCGCTGGCTTGGGATTTTAAATCAGTTTCCGAACTACCATATTTAATAAAACCCACTGTCGCCTCATCAGTATAAAAAGAAACAGTAAAAGATTTGTCACCCACATTAGTAATTTTAACTTGCTTAGGAGTAGTTTGCGGCGTGGCTCTAGGAGAAAAAACCCCTGTCCCTGTCCCAAACATAATCAAACCAGCCAAGAGAGCGACTACGAGCACCCCCAAACCAACCATGGTCGGCATTTGTTTTTGCCAGAATGACTTGACTGATTGACTCGGTTGTTGACTAGATAACTGCATAAGAAACCACCAGCAAAAACTGTGTAGTAATACAGTAGCGAAGTTTCAGAGTCATTACAAGCCGAAAAAAACCTGAAACTCGGGCATTTTAACTAGATTAAATCTGAAAATTATGGCGTTGCCGTAGGCGTGGCTAACGTTCCAGAGTCAGTGGCCGCTCCAGCCGGAGGTGGAGTCGCGGTATCACTTGATGTGGCGGAGGCACTGGCTGAATCTGGATTGTTACTATTTAAAAGTGTCTCCTCTGACTTAACAGCAGATTTAGTGGCCGCTTGAGGATCAATTTCTTGATAAGAAATATCCACCAGCTTCAACTGTTTACTGGTTTCACTCATGATTATTTTATAAATCGAAAAATTGGCCAATTCCGCACTGCCAAACTCTCGCTTCTGTTCTAATTTGGTCAAAGTTTTCTCATCTAAAACTGGCGAAAGCGGCTTGGCCAAATCTCGCATTTCTTTGGGAACAGCAAACTTTTTCTGAGAGCTGAACAAACCTAAACCAACCCAAAAAACAACTATGACTAAAAGCAGCAGCAGCCCCGCCATCACACCCCGTTGCCGGCGAAGTTGAGCAAATTGATCTGATAAATTATTAGTTGTAGGCATTTAAATTTGTTAGGGTTTTAAACCATAGTAAGGAGCCGATACTGAAATATTGGCTTCAAGTCTTTTAATTCCTCTCACATCGCTAATGACGAATGTAATTTTTTCGATAAGGAAACTCCTTCGACTCGCCATCAAGGAACTGACAAAAGCTCTGATGGCGGGAAACTCACCGCTAACTAAAATTGAAAAATTTAGGTTTTTTCGGGTCAATTTATCAAAGTTGGTGGTGGCCTCAATTTCCTTGGGCACATCATTTAAATTAATGGCGCTGATAGTTAATTTTTGTTCAGAGGCAATTTTCTCAACAATTTTTAAGGTTAAAACTAAATCCGGATTAATTGGAATTGCGGAATTTAAGACCTCTAGTCTAGGTTCGAACTTGAGATATTCTGTTTGGGCCGACGATAAAGCCGCCACTTTTTCACCCAATTTCTTGTCCAAAGTCCGTTTGTCTTCAATTTCCTTAATCAAATCAGACATGGTTAACAACGTCGGTCTAATAGCAAAAATTGCAAAAAACAAAACTGCTCCAATCGATAAAAATAGTTCAATCGACGCCTTGGCCACCGGCTTTTCGTAAAACGAGCTGAGACTTTGGACTAGTTGGCGGCGTTCTTTGGTTAGCATGATTAAAAATTAGTTTGCTGCATCCTCTAAAACTTGATCTTTGCCTCCAGCCGGAGAATTCGTGTTGGATTTTACTTGACCGGTAGAAGGTGTTTTGACTGTTACGATTTTACTGTCAGGTTGGGTTGAAGCTTTGAGACTAAACAAAAATCCTGGCATTTTTTCACCTCTAGATTCGATCTTGTCTACAGTGACAGAGAAAAATTCCTTTGAGAGCTGAAGATTGTTTAAGAAAATATTCAACGAAGCTTGGGATGGAGCTACTCCAGCTAAATAAATTGAAGCAGTGGAAATTGTCAGTTCGTCTAATTGAATTTCCCTGGGAACCACATCAATTAATTTAGGGAAAGTATCAGCAATGTTAGCTTGTTGATCAATTTGACTAATATCAGCCAAACGATTCTGAATTAACCGGTAATCCGTTTCTAGAGTGCCATAAGACTCAATTACGAGTTTTTTTCGATTCAAAGCATCATTTAAATCTGTCACCTGCCGATCCAAATTAAATCTGGTCGCAAAGCTCATAATCACTACCAACTCTGTAAAAATTACCAAATATCGGCCCACAGACAAAGCCCACTTTAAAGTTCTCCCCAAAATAGACTCAAAAAAAGGGTCTTTGGGCACGAAATTGATCGTAAAATTAACGGACTTAGGCTTCATATAGGCAGTATTAGCTAATCCATTGTAAAACACCTTAGCTCTCAGATACAAGTAAAGCTCTAGCTAATTAAACAATGTGCTCATCGCTATTAGTTTCAACCAAGACTTCGCTGGTTTTAGCCAGCGGCTGCTGCCATTTACCGAATTTATTTGCCAACTGAGTGAAGTATTGGAGCTCTTTGATATCGAATAGAACGCAGAAATAAATATAAACCAACATCCCAATTGTGCTGGTCACGGCGGTCAAGCCAATTAGCTCTAAAGTTTTTGAAGTATTAAAAACTAGCTCATCAAATAATCTAAACGGCAAATAGAGAAAAATTGTCATCAAAAATGTCGCCAGCAAAATCTTCAGCTGCGGCCAAATCAGTTCCCGCCAAGTAATAAAGCCAGTTTTTTTGTGTAATAGCCAACCAAACAAACTTATTTCTAGAAAAGCACTCAAAGTAGTAGAAACTGCCAAGCCCAAGACTCCCCAATCAGTCCAATATACAAAAACTGCATTTGAAATTAAATACAAACTGACGGTCGCCAAAGTCACATAGAAAGGTGTGGCTGTATTTTTCATCGCATGGAAAACCCTGATTAAGAGATGGGTCATAGCCTGGGCCGCAATTGAGATAGCAATTATGGCCACCACTCTGCCAGTCATGACGGTGGTTTTCCAAGGAAAATTATCAGCTCCAAAAACCAACCGAACAATTGGAATTCTCAATATCAACAATAGGGCCGCGGCGGGCATAGCAAAAAAAGCAATTTGATGGAGCGATTGAACAATCAATTGATTAAACTGTTTTCTATCACCTTGGCCAGATTCTTCTGACAGAAATGGCAACGAAGCCTGGCTTATGGGCACCCCGAACAATCGAATTGGAATGGCCATTAGCCGAAGTGCTAGCCTGACAATTACAAAGCTCAAATTCCCAATCGTGGTGGCAAAAAACGTCAGGGCTAAATTTTGCAGCTCGGTCATGCCCACAGTTAAAAGCCTAGGGGGCATTAATTTAAAGATTTTTCTGACTTGATCATGTTTCAAATCTAGGCTAAATCTCAATCTAAAGCCCAACTTGTGAGCCAATGGCCACTGAATAATCATATGGAGCAGAGCTCCAATAACTACACCGACACCGGCCGAATAAATTCCCAAACTGCCTGAGAACAACATCACCCCCAACATAATGCCAAAGTTATACAAAAGTGGCGCGATGGCCGGCATAATGAATCTTTGATAAGACTGCAAAATTCCCGTCAAAAAATTAGAAATGGCAAAAAATATTTGAGCCAGCAACATAATTCTAGTTAAGTGAGAAACTATCATTACCTGCTCCAAACTGAAGCCGTCTCCGGTTCTCCATCGCGTTAGCGGCTCAGCAAAAATCATGACAACTAAACTGCAAATTAAAAAAACCACCACCGTCCAGCTCATAACCGCGTTGGCCACATGATAAGCCTCAGCCTCAGAATTTTTCTTTAAAGCAGTGAAGGTGGGAATAAAAGCTGCCGAGACTGCTCCCAAAACTATCAATTGAAACAACATGTCAGGAATCTGAAATGCTACCTGCAGTGCCTCATAGGCTTTTTCCGAGGCAGACGTCCCAAAAAAGTAACTGATCAAGAGTCTCTCTCTAACTAAGCCTGAAATTGAGGATAAAAGGTTGGCAACTGTAATAATCAAAGCTGCGGAAAGTATCGAGCTTTGCTGCTTTTCCAACCATTTGGTATTGTCTAGTAAGATCTTAGATAACTTCTGCAGCATGTGGTCTAGTATAAATCTAAAACAGTTTCCAAACACACAGAGTTTTGAGTTTTTAAACAATTTTGGCCCTAATTCTTTGACCAAAAAAGGCCTTTGAAATCAGCCTTTGAATCTCTGGCAGCTGCCTGGTATAATCACAGCCTATGCCAATTCTAGCCAATGCCAAAAAAGCCTTAAGAGTTAGTTTAAAGAAAACCTTAGCTAACAGACGCACTAAGTCTTTAGTCAAGACTTTTGTTGATAAAGCTCTCAAACAACCGACTTTAGAAAATACTTCGTCAGCTTTTTCTCAACTAGACAAAGCTGTTAAGAAAAATGTCATTCACAAAAACAAGGCTGCTAGAATGAAAAGCCAAGTTAGTAAAGCTGCATCTGGTGTCGTTGCCAAACCAGCTTTAAAAAAGACCGTTAAAGTTGCTCCTAAAAAAGCCGCTAAAACTGTTGCTAAAAAGGCTGTTAAAAAAACCAAATAATTTCGCCGCTGCGAAATAGTTTGCAAAGCTTAGCCTCGCCAATTTCGGCCAAAGGATGTCAAAGACTCTCCAACCCGCCACTGGCACAGCTGCCATTCGAAACTTTTCCATTATTGCTCATATTGATCACGGTAAAACCACTCTCACAGACGCATTTCTTAAGGCCACTCACACCGTTTCAGACTTAAATTTCACCGAGAGAATGATGGACTCTAACCCCATCGAGAAAGAAAAGGGCGTCACCATTAAACTAGCTCCGGTGAGAATGATGTATACCCATGAAGGCCAAGAATATCAATTGAATTTAATTGATACACCCGGACATGTTGATTTTGGCTATGAGGTTAGCCGATCTCTGGCTGCTTGTGAAGGGGCGCTGCTACTCATCGATGCTACCCAAGGCATCCAGGCTCAAACTTTAGCTAATTATCAAAAAGCCTTAGATTTAGGTCTAACAATTATTCCCGTCATCAACAAAATTGATTTACCATCTGCTGATTTAGATCAAGTTGTTTTAGAGTGTCTCGAACTTTTAAATCAACCAGAAGAAACCTTGCTGTTTGTCTCGGCCAAAACTGGCCAGGGAGTAGATAAAGTCCTTCAAGCTATCGTTGAAAGAGTCCCAGTTCCCACCAATACCATTAAGCATACTGTTCCGTTACCATCAGATGACACTAAAGACCTCAGAGCTTTAGTTATCACCTCTGTTTTTGACAACCACCAAGGCTCAATTGCTTATGTCAGGGTTGTAAATGGCGAACTCAAAGCCCGCCAGCCCTTATTTTTGCTATCTTCTAAAACTAGCATCAACCCCATCGAAATTGGCATTTTTACACCAGGCAGAACTCAAACTCAAGTTTTGCACACTGGCGAAGTTGGCTATGTGGCCACCGGTCTCAAAGATACTTCACAACTCAAGATTGGCGACACTTTAACTGAACTGGCCTCAAGAGATAGGGTTCTACAACTCCCTGGCTACAAAGAGCCGACCCCAATGGTATTTATGGAACTTTATCCCATAGACACTAATGATTTTCCCCTCTTAAAAGACGCCATGGCCAAACTAATTTTGCATGATTCAGCCCTGAAATATGCTGGAACCCACTCATTAGCCCTAGGAAATGGTTTGAGAGTTGGCTTTTTAGGCATCTTTCATGCCGAAGTTATCCGGGAGCGCCTCCAGCGCGAGTTTAATCTTAACTTAATCGCTACCGCCCCGTCTGTCAGTTACCAAGTCATTACCACTGCCGGCAACTCGCTGACAGTTAACAATCCAGCTGAGTTCCCAGATCCCAGTCAGGTTCAGACCATCATGGAGCCTATCGCCAAAGCCGTAATTTTTTCTCCAGAACGCTATGTTGGAGCAATTTTGAAATTAACCAGAGAAAAACGCGGCGAACTTCATAACACTCTGAGTGCTGGTAGTCGAACTCAAATGGAATACTCCATTCCCTTAGCTGAATTAATTACTGATTTCCATGACAAACTCAAATCTGTCACCTCTGGTTATGCTTCGCTCGAATATGAACTAGATAAGTACCAGCCGGTAGACGCCATTAAAGTCAGCATCATGCTGAATCATGAAGTCGTCGAAGCTCTCAGTTTCATGAGCGTCCGAGATTTAGCTGAATTTAGAGGCAGATCACTGGTTAAAAAACTCAAAGAAGTCATCCCTCAGCAAATGTTTGAGGTCCCCATCCAGGCTGCTATCGGTGGCAAAGTCATTGCTCGGGAGACCATTAAGGCCAGGCGTAAGGACGTGACTGCTAAGCTTTACGGTGGCGATCGAACCAGAAGAATGAAACTCCTCAAAAAACAGGCTGAGGGCAAAAAGAAAATGAAACAAATCGGTAGAGTCGAACTCAACCAAGAGGCTTTCTTAGCCGTGCTATCCAGTGACGATTAAGGTCTTTTTAGCAGCTTAAACCAAAAAAGCGCCCAATTAAGAGCGCTTTTTGATTTCAAAGTTAAATTTACTTAGTTACAAACAGCCAATGATTAATCTTGGCTTTGTCTTGTAAAGTTTTGAGCCAATCTTGAGTTAAAGTTGCCAATTTTTGTTGTTCTAATTGAGCTTTAACCTGAGCTTCTAGATCAGCTGGTTTAGTATCAGCTGGTAGAAAAGCCTTGTTGTCTGCCAGATATTTCTGCACCTCTTCAGCTGTGGGAGTGGCACTAGCTTTATCGACCATTTTCTCGACTGATAGCTGCAATTTGATTTGATCTTTCAAGGTTTCTTTAGTCATGCCTTGAGCTGCTAACAATTGATCTAGATCTTGCTTTTGAGCCGTGAGTCTCTCTTGGATTTTTTGGATTTCAGCATTGATTTCTTCATCTGTTACCACCACCTTCTTGGCGACTGCTTCTTGGCGAACTAAAGTCTCAATAATTAAGTTGTCCAAGGCTTGTTTGCCAGTCTGAAGCTCTAGTTGTTTAACCAAGGTAGTTCTAAGAATAGGCTGACCATTAACAGTAGCGACCACGAATTGGCCTTTAAAATAAAATAAAGCTCCAGCTATGACCAATACCCAAGCCAGTACCAAAGCCTTGTTCATAAACGATGATCTTAACCAAGATTTGTGATCAACCTCGCCAACTCTAGCAAAGACTTCGCTTCTTCCAGCCGAGTGTTGTTCGAGAGCCGCAGCTAGTTTGCCAGTAGCCACTTTGGGCTGGCTAACCGTTGCCTTGACTGAAGTAGCTTTTTTTGAAGTGGTTTTCTTAACAACTGCTGGCATTAGATCCTTTCGAGACAAAGTTTTTTTGCGAATATCCTCATACCATATCAGAAATGCTCAGGCCTGTCACTGATATATTTGGTACGACTAAGTTTTAATTCGTCTCTAGTATATAATTACATCATGGCTGATCTAAAATCTCGAACTATTTTTCCAGCGTCTGAAGTTGAAATCGATGCCAGACCAGTTCACACTTATTCCCAAGCCGTCTCTACCAGCGTCATGAGTGCCTATGCCCTCAACCCCGCTAACTCAAGTTTTGACTCTCAAGCCAGTAATGAAAAATTAGTCTTGCTCTTAAGACAACACCCGGTGGTTTTATTTAAACCATTTGTAATGTTAATCTTGGGAATTTTCTTTCCATTCATTTTTGCCTACACGCCATTTTTAAGTTTTTTACCGTTTCAATTTCATTTGGCTTTCCTTTTAGGTTGGTGGGTAGTCATGTCTGGATTCGCTCTTCAAATATTCATCGGCTGGTTTTTCAATGTTTACTTAGTTACAGACGAAAGAGTTGTGGATATGGATTTCATGTCTGTAGTCAGTAAAAATATTTCCATCGCCAAAATTGAAAACATTGAAGATGTCACCTTCACCACCCAAGGCGCTTTCGCGTCATTTTTTGATTACGGGACAGTCACAATTCAAACGGCGGCAGAAAAAAATCAATTTGAATTTGATAATGTGCCTCACCCCAGCAAGGTGGCCTCACTCTTAAATGAATTAATCCTCGAAGAAGAACAGGAAAGATTTCAAGGAAAATCTCTATGAACTCTATCCTCAACCAGCCAGATTTCATCAATCAGAGCTTAATCAGCTTGTTTCACTTTTTATTTGTAATAGCCGGAATTTTATATGTGATTTTCGCCCTCCTGGTGGTCAGGCAAATTGATTTGATGAATAAAACCCTGATTACCAAATTTTCCCCTATAGCCACCATGCTTGGCGTGGCTCATCTAGGAGTTTCTGTCATGATGTTGTGGTTTTTTTCAGTTTGGCTCTAAAAATTTTCAATTCCAAAATTAAAAACCATTTTAGGCACAAAAAAAGCGCTTGGTTCTGGCCTCGACCTATCTTCGCGATTCCTTGCGGAATGACTATTGTCGGCGCTGAAATGTTTCAAGACTCTGTTCGGGATGGGAAGAGTTGGGACCATTTCGCTCTGGAGACCAGGACTAAACGCTCTTTACGGACTGTTTGTTAAGTTGAGGTGATAAGTCAGCCGGAAGGCTGGTGAAATCACCTGCAGCGGGGATTATACCCCCAGGCTTATTCTCTAGAAAGTGAAGAAAAGCAATCATCTAAAAAGTTATAAAATTTTGCTAAAATCTTGCGATCTTAGCGAGTAACGACTGAGGCACGTACCAATTCAGAAGAAACGGTATCATGTTCAGTCGACACTTAGTACAGGTAGGCTTAAGCTGTTACCAGCCTTACACCGCCTGCCTATCAACGTAGTGGTCTCCTACGGGTCTGATGGAGAAAATTAATCTTAAAGTTGGCTTCCCACTTAGATGCTTTCAGCGGTTATCCATTAGCAATGTAGCTACCCTGCAATGCGCTTGACAGCGACAACAGGAGCACTAGGGATTGCCTCACCCCGGTCCTCTCGTACTAGGGGCAAATCTTTTCAATTTTCTAACGCTAATATTGGATAGAGGCCGACCTGTCTCACGACGGTCTGAACCCAGCTCGCGTACCGCTTTAATAGGCGAACAGACTAACCCTTGGGAGCTTCTTCACCCCCAGGATGCGATGAGCCGACATCGAGGTAGCAAACCGCACCGACGCTAGGGACGCTTAGGTGCGATGACTCTGTTATCCCCGGAGTAGCTTTTATCCGATAAGCCGGGCGCCTTCCACAAAGCGCACCGGGATCACTATGACCTGCTTTCGCATCTGATCGACTTGTAAGTCTCACAGTTAAGCACCCATATGCCATTGCACATTCGGCCCGATTTCCATCCGGGCTAAGGGTACCATTGCGCGCTTGCGTTACTCTTTAGCAAGCAACCTCCCCAGTTAAACTACCCACCAAACAGTGTCCTTTTTGACGTTTGCAGTCAAATTAAGTGAGATAGTATATGCAAAACGAGTGGTATTTCACTGCTGCCTCCACAATAAATGAGGAGGCTCCCACCTATCCTAAACAATTCCGCATACACTGTCAGTGTCAAGTTATAGTAAAGCTTCACGGGGTCTTTTTGTCCTAATACTAGTAGGCCGCATCTTCACGGCCATTTCAATTTCGCCGAGCAGTAGTTCAAGACAGTTTGGAGCTTGTTATACCATTCGTGCGCGTCGCCAATTAAGCGACAAGGAATTTCGCTACCTTAGAACAGTTATAGTTACTGCTGCCGTTCACTGGGGCTTAGCTTGAAAGCACGGACCAAGCAAGCTTGGCCAACACTCTCGCACGTAACCTTCCAGCACCGGGCAGGCTTCAGCCCGTATACTTCCTCTTACGAGTTTGCACGGACCTGTGTTTTTGTTAAACAGTCAACCCCAACTCTTTAGCTGTGGCCCCTACTCACGTAGGGGCAGGGCATCTTTCGAAATTACGCCCAGCTGTTTTGCCGAATTCCTTAAACTACCTTCTCTCGTTCTCCTTGGTCTACTCGACCAGTCCACCAGTGTCGGTTTTCGGTACGATTTGATGTAATTCTCGTTGCGAGGCTTTTCCTGGATAGTGATGTCGTCTTTAGTTAATTTGCCGAAGCATTTCAACCCCATCACAGCTTAGATAAACGCCAGCTCGGATTTGCCTGAGCCAACTGCTTTGCTGCTTAGATGTTGTATTCACTACAACACAAAGATCAACCACCATCGTCACCCCCCAACTCGAACGAACCACATCAAGGACCGGAATATTAACCGGTAATCCATCGGCTACTCCCGCCCTTAGACGGGACTGACCTTAGGGTCGCCTAACCCGCACACGAACAACGTGGGTGCGGAAACCTTGGACATTCGGAGTTGTTGATTTTCACAACAATGACGCTACTCATGCCGGCATTCTCACTTCTGATCGCTCCACCGCTTCCTTTCCAGGGCGGCTTCACTGCACACAGAACGCTCCCTTACCGCTCCCAATTAGTAAACTAATTGAAAGCCCAAAGCTTCGGTTGATTGTTTGAGCCTCGTTTCATTTTGGGCGCATATATCCTACGGCTAGTGAGCTGTTACGCTTTCTTTAAAGGATGGCTGCTTCTGAGCCGACCTCCTAGGTGTCTTAGGATATAAACTTCCTTCCCCACTAAACAATCATTTGAGACCTTAGCTGTTGGTCTGGTTTGTTTTCCTTTTGTTTCCGGAACTTAGCTCCCGGATGCTGAGTGCCGAGGAACACGTATTGGTATTCGAAGTTTGACTAGGTGCTGAATCTTGCGACTCAAACACCCGATCAGAGCCCTACCCCCAACACGCTTATACTCGACCCTATACCTAAATATATTTCAGGGAGAACCAGCTATCTCCGAGTTCGATTGGCATATAACCCCTTACCACAATTCATCCGACAATCTTGCAGCATTGACCGGTACGGACCTCCCCACGGACTTCTCCGTGGCTCATCCTGATCATGGTAGGCTCACTCGGTTTCGGGTCGTTCAGCAGTTACAATATTTCGCCCTATTCAGGCTCGCTTTCACTATGGCTTCGACATGGCAATGTCTTAACCTGCAACTACCGAACACTCGCCGGCTCATTCTTCAATAGGCACGAGATCACTCCTTGCGGAGCTCTCTCTGTTTGTTAGCAGATGATTTCAGTATCTATTTCACTGGGTGTTCCACCCTTCTTTTCACCTTTCCCTCGCGGTACTCGTTCACTATCGGTCTTGTTTAGTATTTAGTCTTGGAGCGTGGTCGCCCCGGATTCAGAAGGGAGTTTGCCGTCTCCCAACCTACTTAGGAACACTCGACTGTTAGTTTAGTTTTAACTTACCCGGCTCTCACGGTCTATGGCCACCTATTCCACGGTGTTCTGTTAACTAAATTTCTTCAGTCTGTTGAGGTCCTGCAACCCCGTAATAAATTACGGTTTAGACTCTTCCCTGTTCGCTCGTCGCTTACTTAGGGAATCTCATTCGATTTCTTTTCCTCGGGGTACTTAGATATTTCAGTTCCCCCGCTTACCCTCCCACCATAAATGGCGGAATAACCCGCATCGCTGCGAGCTGGATTACTCCATTCGGACACCGCCGGATCAAAGCTCTTTGTCAGCTCCCCGACGACTTTCGCGGACTTGGCGTCCTTCTTCGGCTAAACAAGCCTAGGCATCCCTCATCTGCATTATTTCACATGATAACGCGTCATATAAATATTTTTGCACTTATATGTATAAAATAATTCGTTATTTTCTTCTTACGAAGATTACAACGAATCAAGTTTCTCCTGTCTTGATACGTACTCAGACGTATACAATTATCTAATTTTCTTTTAGATGACAGTCTTCTTCACTTCTTAAAGAACAAGCTCGTCTTGCATCCCGCCTATAAATAGACTTCGGATGTGTCTGACTACTGCGGTCGGGCTTTTTAGTTAAGAGCTTACGCTCTGAGCTAAAAAAACCGATGACATTGGTCAGACTTCTGATTTCCGAGATCAGATCTCTGATATGTGGACCCTAAGGGTCTCGAACCCTTGGCCTCCACATTGCAAATGTGGCGCTCTAGCCAACTGAGCTAAGGGCCCATTTCTCTGACATCTGTGGTCAGATGCCGGATTCCGGATGTATGTTTTAGGTTGAAACGCCTGGTGAAAGCACCAGACAACAAAAATTGACTTGAGGCTAAGCGGTCAAAGTGGCCGGTAGATCAAATCGTGAACGGAGGGAATTTCGCTAAGCGGAATTATCGCGTGAAGAAGAGTATTTTATACAGTAAACCTCAAAAGCGCAAGAGTGAAAAACGGGGTCGTTTTGTCTGGTAAAACCCACCTAAATTTTAACTCGTAGTATTAGCCGATGTTGGAGATTTTTTCCTTAGGAAAGCTTCTATAACAGGCATAACCTTTTGTGGATCAACAATTCTCTCTGCAGTTTCTGGAAAGTCTTGTTTGTATTGAAGAATTTGCTTGATAGAAGCATCTGGAAATTTCTCTCCTACAAGCGCAATGAACTCAAAATATCTATCTTCATCAGGATTGTAAAGATCTACTCCGTCCAATACCAAATCAAGACTGGCTAACTTTTCAATTATTGGAATTGCTGCTGCCGGACTTTCGGCCACAATAATGTTGGCTTCCACTAAACCTAGTGCCAACAACTCTTCTTTCCATCTTTTAACTGCCTCAACTCCATTAAGTTTGGTTTCATCGATGACGAGTAAAGCTGTAGCTTGTTCAAATTGCATTGATTTATTCTTTTTTAGCGGCCGGTTTTTCTTTTCGCTGCTGTATCTCAGTTAAGACCTGGCTTTTAACTCCTTCAGCGGGTTGCTGAGTAGAATTATACAAAACTTTCAAAATTACATCTGGAAACCAATCAGTCATAGCCTTAAAAGCTAAACCAGCAAAATCTGCGTCAGATAAAATTAAGTCCAAATTTCCCAGCTCAATTTCTTTCATGACAAGAATCGCAGAGCTTGGGCTAGCTGCGGTCAGAATATTAATGGCTTTAAAACCAATGCTTAACAAAGCCTCTTGCCAGCGGTGTGTTTCTGCTTCTGTTTGGAAAACTAGTAAAACTTTGGCTTCCGGGGTTTGCATTTAATTTCTTCCAGGGCAGGAAAAAGTTAAATTTAATTAAACCATGGCTTTAATACCAAGACTCTCGAGCATTTTGCGATTTTTAGCCGCAGTTTCTTCACCTAACTCACCTTTTTCTGAAAAAACAAAAGGTAATTCGCCGCGCTTACCAAGAACTTTATAGAACTCGATTTGAGGCAGGATGATTTCTTTGACTAATGCCTTAGGAGCTTGGGCTACCCAATCTGCTGAAATCTGAAAATGACCTAAGTTATAAACTTGCTCGCCACCACCAAGGGTGAAACAGATTTTATTAGCAATATGAACATTGTGTGGTCTGACCATATGGCCTTTAATATCGTGTTCTAATTTACGAGGATCTGTAAATGGTAGATAGCCTGCGTATAGCAGTCCATCTTTATCTGCCAAAGCTGCAACGTGCTGTTGCATCATGGCGTTAACTTGTTGCCAATTTTGAAGATCTAGCTTAGCTTTGATCCAATCATTTTCTTGACTGGAAACAACTCTTAAATCGCGATCCAAGATTTTCTTGAGAATTTTGACAGCTTCGGAAAAGCCTTTCAGCTGGAAACCGGCGCCAACAAAAGACAACCGCCGACCTTCGTTGATTTGAACGCCTTCATCACCGCAGGTGATGACGTAATTTGATGGAACTACTTCCACTGGGGCAGTGGTTGGGGTGGTGGGGGTGGTCATTAGATTACTCGGTTGGGCTCACCATGGCTTGGATTGAGCTTAAGTAGGCTTTCATGTCCTGCTCGACTTTTTCCCAATCACCATTAGCTTCGCGAATGGCGTTGAATAAAAGGTCCATATCAATTAACAATTGGTCATCTGTAACGATCATGCGTTGTTTTGACATATGGGGCATTATAACATTACAAGGCTAAATTAGCCAGAAAAGTGCGCTGAGTAAAGAAAAATAAGACATATTACAAATAAAAATTCAGGCCACTCTTTCAGACACCAGCTAATTCCAAAAAGGGCTACCGTGAGGCAGCCCTTTTCAATGACTTTTAAAACGCTCTGTTTACTTGTAACCCATAGGGGCTTCAGTCAACATCATCGATAAACTCATTCTGCGTTGCTCTGGACTAACACTCTCAACATTGACAGTGACTTCATCGCCAGATTTGAGATCGCGGCTAGGATCGAGCTTAGAAGCATGGATTAAACCATCCACGCCTGGTTCGACGTTAATGAAAGCGCCGAAAGACTCAATTCGAGTGACTTTACCTGTGAAGGTAGTGCCAACTGGATAAGCCTCAGCTATTTTCTGCCATGGATCTTGTTGAAGTTGCTTGATGGACAGGTTTAATTTACCTGTCTTTTCATCAATTCCTAGAACTTTAACCTTTAAGCGATCACCAATCTTGTGGTAATCCTTAGGATGGTTAACTTTTTCCCAACTAATTTCGGAAATGTGAATTAAACCTTCGACATAGCCAACGTTTCGAGCCTCAGCAGGAGCAGCTGCTACTTCTGGAGCTGGCTCGGTCTGAGCCGTCTCAGTTTCTGTTGTCTCAGCTTTATCAGCTTTAACAGCTTTAACTTTAACTGCCTTAGCCTCATCGACTGGGATTTCCACAGTCACAAATAAGCCAAAGTGCATAACGCCAGATACGACACCTTCATAAGAGCCACCAATTTCAACCTTCTTAACAGCCATATCTTTTTGAGCTAATTCCTTAGCCTCACTGACGTGGCGTTCTGAGAAGATTAAACGGTTTTTCTCGCGATCAACTTCAATGGCTTTAACTTTAAAAGCTGCGCCTTTAAGTTGTTGAATCTTACCAACGAATAATCGGCCGAATTGGCTAGAAGGTACGAAACCTCTGACACCATTGACAACAACGATCAAGCCACCTCGGTTAACCTCTAGGCCCTTGGCCTCGAGAATTTCCTCGGTTTCCATCATTTTTTCGAAATATTCCCATTTAGCATCTGAAGCGGCGTTCTTGAGAGACAAGATGACTTGACCGCGATCATTCTCTGCTGAGATAACGATAGCGGTAATGCTGTCGCCTACTTGCAAGTCTTGAATGAAATCGGTGGCAAAATCGAATTCTTTGTCACTAACGACGCCTTCTGTCTTGGCGCCCAGATCTATCACCATCAGGCGTTTGTCCTTTGAGACCACTTTGCCAGTGACGGTGTCGCCTTTGCGAGGCACAATAATTTGAACTTGAGAGGCCGCTAATAGTTCGGCCATTGTCTTAGGTGAGTTACCCATACAAGATTAATCCCCTTTCTATGAAGATGCGCGAAGTATAACATATCAAGTGTCAGATTTCAGAGACCAGATGTCGGATAAATTAAAGGATTTTTAATAAAAACTGGCCGTAAAACTTGGGACAGCTAATATCTGGCTAAAATTTTAGTTATACTTAAGCTAGCTTAGTAAAATTAGCAAAAAAATTAGTCTTGAACTTCGGAAAGTTATGCCTTTTAAACTGCCGCCCATCTCAGCTGTCCACAATCATCGAGTTTTGGTCAGAGTCGACTTCAACGTGCCGCTTGAAACTGATGCAAAAACTGGAGATGTTTCTGTAGCAGATGCGACTAGGCTTTTGGCAGCTCAAACTACGGTGGAATGGTTGAGAAAACATGGGGCTAAAATCATTTTAATTTCGCATCTGGGCCGGCCCAAAGCTGTAGAACTGGATAGACATGACAAAAGTTTAAGCGACAGTCAGTTCAGTCTAGAACCTGTTGCCAATTATTTAGCTAAAAAGCTTGATTGGCCAATTAAATTTGTGCCAGACTGTATTGGGGAAACTGTCCAAGCTGCGATTTCAGAAATGAAATCAGGTGAAATTTTAATGCTCGAAAATCTCCGGTTTTACCCAGCTGAAAAGAAAAATGAGGCTTGGTTTGCTAAAGCCTTAGCGCAGCTAGGTGATGTTTACATCAATGAGGCGTTTTCCAACTGTCATCGCGAACACGCATCCATGACTGGAGTCCCCAGGCTTCTGACAACCTATGGTGGTTTAGGTCTTCAAACTGAGGTGTCACATCTAAGTCAAATTATTGATAAACCCCACCGGCCGTTAATTATCGTAGTGGGAGGGGCTAAAATAGCCGATAAAATTGGCGCTTTAAAAAATCTCAGTCGCATCGCCGATGCTGTTTTAGTTGGCGGTGGGATTGCCAATGACTTCTTAAAATCGCAAAATATTGAGGTGCATCGATCTGCCATTGAGGATAGTTCTCAAAGTAGCGACCAAGCCAAAATAAATTATGTAACTGTGGCCGGCGAAATTGTCAGCGAATATCGAAATGAGCGGGTTTTAAAAGACGGCTATATTCCCTTGCCCAAAATTATCTATCCAGTAGATGTCGTCGCTGCTAAAACCCCAGACAGTGATCAAACCCAAATTATCGATTTGACCCACAACATGGCGGACACTCCCAATGACAAACCCTTAATGTATTTGGATATCGGACCCAAAACTACCCAGCTTTACTGTGAATTAATTAAAACGGCTGGAACTATTTTCTGGAATGGTCCCATGGGCATTTTTGAAAAAACTCAATTTGCGGCCGGAACTGCAGCCATTGCTAAAGCTATGACCAAAAGCGCCGCCGTCACTGTCGCTGGAGGCGGAAACACCATTGCCGCCATTGAGCATTTTAAATTAACTGGCAGATTTGATTTCGTTTCTGCCGCCGGCAGTGCAGCATTAGAATTTCTAAGTGGTACAATTTTGCCAGGCCTGGCTGCTATCGAACGATCTCCCAAAGCAGACACAGCTTAGTTTCGGCATGTCGGCAAAAAACCCTCCAGTCATTCATCCCTATTTTTATTCTCCAGTGAAACGAGTTTTTGATGTTTTAGTCAGTTTAGGTCTCTTAATTATCTTGAGCCCAAGTTTAATTTTTATAAGTTTTTTGGTACTTTTGACATCCGGTTGGCCGGTTATTTTTCGCCAAAATAGAATTGGCCTAAACCAACTCACTTTTAAGCTTTATAAATTTCGGACCATGAAGTTGGGGGCTGAAAAAAGTCAACAAAAATTGGCTGAAAAAAATGAAGCGCCTTTCCCAATGTTTAAGCTTCATCATGATCCTCGGTTTGTCGGCATTGGTCGATGGCTCTCCAATACCGGCTTAGACGAATTACCACAGCTCTTAAATATTCTCAAAGGCGACATGAGTTTTGTTGGACCCAGGCCGTTGCCTATAAAAGAGGCTTCGGCAGTTCATCAACTCTATCCAGATTGGCAATTTCGAGAACTGGTTAAACCGGGAATTTTTTCGCAGTGGTCACTAGATGCTGACAGACACTCATCTATTGAACATTGGCGACAACTTGACCTGATGACAGTTACTAATGGTGGCTTAAGCTACGAACTAAAAATTATCGAAGCTAACACTTTAAAGGCTCTAATTTGGACCCTAAAAACTTCCTTAACCAGAATTAAGTTGCGCTTAAAACAACTTAATCAAAAATAAAATCGTACAAAGTTGACGTTTCCCAATCAAGCATTTGAGTAAATCTCATGGCTCGACCCTTAACCCTGTCATAGCGAGTTTGTTCGGCTGGAGACATTTCAGCCGGAAAATTAAAATCAGCTAAATTGGTTCCAAAAGCCCATGGCTCATATTTTCTGGCTAAATTGAGGTTCTTCCAGCCCAAGGCGTCATTCGAATTTGTAAATGCCATTCCCGCTAGATAAATCGCTTGTCTGGCCATTAATTTTGAGATATTTCCACCTGGAACTGCCAGATCAATCTTATCTCGCTGAATGCTGGTTTGAAAAAACAGATCAGATTTTTCTAAAGTTCGCTGAGCCGCTACCCAGTCTTTTTCTTTGATATAAGCTCCAATTAAATCATGTTCAACTCTGGACCAAGGGTTGATTTTATACAAAGCCTCCATAGCTAAGATTTTTTGATCCGGGGAAATATAATCTGAATATTTTGTTAACAAATCAGTTAATAAAAAGACCTGTCTAAACCACTGGGGCAAAATCTTTTGCTGTTGCTCTAAAGGAGCAAATTTATAATCTGCCATCAACAGGTATTCATAGCTAGAAAAATAGAACGGCTGTTGCCAGACAAGTTGCCGTCGGTCATGCTGCCACCAATAATTAATTAACCCAAAATAAACCGCCCAACTCAAACAAATCAGGGTTAGTCCTGCCATTAACCAGAGCTGAATTTTCCGGCTTATGATTCTAAATTTTTGAGAAATATTTTGTGGCTTATTTTTTGTCAGTTTGAGTTGATTTTTTTCTGCCGAGCGTTGCAGCCAACCCAAGCCTAGTGCCATAAAAACCTGCACCGCCACAAAATGCAAATCAAAATCAAGCCAGCTATTAACCAAAATTGCCCCAGTTGCTATCCATAAAGCCCGCCAGAACCAGATATCAATCGAGGTTTTAGACCCCGAGGTTTTAGGCAATGCCTTGGCACCTAAAACCGCCGGCCGGTTTCGCCACCAGATCCAACCCAAAGCCAAGCTAATGAACCAACCAAACCAACCGGTTTCGGCGATTAATTGGAGATAGTCATTGTGGGCATAATTGCTAAAACCATCTGGAGATCGGCGTTCTAGAAATGAAATAATTCTAAAATTATCTAAGCCATAACCCCAAACAGGTTCCTTCAAAATACCCTGAACAGATTGATACCAATATTCCGGTCTCTGTTCAAATTTAATCGGCTTATAAAAATCTGAGTCTAAACTATCTGCTCGACTAGTTAATTTGGCCATTTGACCAGACCAAGCAGTCCAAAAAATTAGCCCTCCTAGACACAAGCCGAATAAGCCTTTGAGCCAAACATCCCAATTTTTGTCAAATCTCAACCGCCACCACATAACCAGCAGCTCCAGGAAAAAAATGGCCACGCCCCATCTGCCGAAAGTTGAAAAAATCCAAATTAAACAGCCGCCAACTATCCAGCGCCACCAGTTACTTGGCCAAATTTGACTGGCAAAACCGATAAACGGTAAGCTTATTAGTAGCCAAACATTAAAATGATTATGGCCATAAGTAGCATATAAAAAATTCATAGGTGGCAACAATCTCAAACTTGGAATTAACCAGGTAGAAATAGAAATAACGCCCACAGTCAGTGCTAGAACTAACCCTCCCAGCCAAATCAATCCCTTTCCGGGCGGTTTCACCCTAGAAATTCTTGCCAGCCACCAGATCAAAATTACAAAAAGCCAAGTTACGACCGATTCAATAGTGGTTGATTTATTTTGACTCGTCACCAAATTTCCAATTAAACCGGCCACAGCCACTAATAAGAAACCAAAGCTTGGTAAGCTCAATTGACTCAACTTAGAACGTTTTTCAGGACTGATAAAAAAATTAGCGATAATCGCCAAAGCCCCACTCCCAATTATGTAAGGCAGTAAAAATGTTTGACTTAACAAACTGCCCACTAAGCCTAAAAGCAACCAGCCTAAAAATGGTAAGTAATTACGTTCGTTGAGCATTTGATTTAAAAAGTTGAAAAAATAATTCACCTAGCCACCAAACTCCAAAAACAGGCACTTGCCAGAGATATCTCGACCAAAGTCGAGTGGGTTCTTTGACAAGTCTAAATAACCATTCTAAACCGCTTCGCCTGACCCAGGCTGGGGCTTGAGACTTACTTCCAGCCATCAAGTCGAATGCCATTCCCACTGGAATGATTAACCTAGTTTTTAAACTTGGCTTAAACTCGCTGGTCCAGACCAACTGCTTCCAGCTACCCAACCCCACCCAGATCACGTCTGGTTTCGAGTCGTTAATAAATTTAATCGTTGAGAGTTTTTCTGTCTGAGTTAAATTTCTAAAAGGTGGAGCTAAACTTCCCGCAATTTGTAAATTGGGCCAGCTAGTTTTGAGAGCTAATTGAAGTTTTGCCAGTGACTTAGAAGTGCCACCATAAAAGAAATGGCTGACCGGGAGATCTTCCGTTTTGGTTATTAAAGCGGTCATGATATCAGGACCATACATTCTTTCGGCCTTAAACCCAAGGATTCTCGCCAGCCAAACCAGCGGCATGCCATCCATGGTCAATAAATCAAAACTTTTTATGGCAATGGCCACCTTAGGCTTAAGTATATTAGCCATAATATCTTGCATTGATACCACCATGATTGAAAACGGCGGAACAACTGGCTGACTTTTAGCTAAACGAGATGGTTTGGGCGTCGAGATTTTGACTAAAAAATTGATTAAATCGTCAAATCTTCCCACCCCTAGCTTAAGTGAGAACATTTCTAAAAACTGAAACTGGCTAACCATAGTTGAAATATAACTTAATTACTCAAGATTAGCTTGAATAAGTTTTAATTTAGCTTGATAAATTTTCTGTCTTTCCAGATCATAAGAGGTTTCAGCCAATTTCAGCATTTGTAAATAAAAATCTTGCCAAACTTGAGGTTTGTAGCCACTAATAGCTAGGTCAAAATTTTCCCACAAATCAGCAAAAACCAGCAACTCTTGTTTGTCTTCATAGATATCAATCCCAACTACCTCAAACCACCAGAGTCGATGGCTCATAATCCAGGGAGTTATTTCGATGCCTAAATTATAAAACTCGGCCACATCGTATGCCGGCCCGCCAACTCGACTATCTCCAGCCGAAATTACTAAATCAGCTAAAGTCGCAGCTAATTGTTTGGGGCGAGAAGTTTCTGTGGGGTAAGTTTGTAAAAATTCCTGCCCCACCCGCCTAGTTTTAGCTGCCCAAGCTCCAATTCCATCGCATGAGAGTGGTAAAACAGCTAAGTTCAAATCAGTTTGGCAATTTTGATAAGCTGGATCGAGTTGAAGCTGCAAAATTTTGGCTGAAAAACTCAAAAGCTGCAAGTCAGTCACTTGTGATTCTAACTGGTCTGAGTTTTGGGGAAATATTTTAACAAACACACCGGCCAGCGATTCAACTCTACTTGCCCAAGCTGTCAAAGCTGATTGGTTTTGAATTGATTTGTTAACCCCCGGCATATTTTTCCAGTCTAAATAAGCTGGGTCTGCCGCTAACTGCGAAATTGCTTTTGCCGCCAGCAATTGGAGCCAATGTAGATACTCACCAACATTGTCACCAAATCTAGCTTGATCTAATTTTGCAAGCTCTATCAAAGCTAATTCTGGTTGACTCGGCAAGTTTTTTTCAATTTCTGTAAAATTAAGTGGTTTAAAATGTAAAACCCAAACCTCTAATTTCTGAGACAGCTGGAGCAATCTAACTCCTAAGCCGTAGTTGCCAACTAAAAATTCATGGTTTGCCAATTTTATTAAATTAGCCGTAAAATTCTCATTTTGAGTATTTTGCCAATGCTGGTGATTTTTTTCTAACCAAACTTCAAACCTTAAAGCAACTTTTTCTGCTTCTGGCCAATTTTCGCTAGCCACTACCGTATTCAACGGATTGCCGTCCCAATATTTCCAAGGATCTAGCTGATACTGAATTTCCTGCCAATAAAAAAGCTTAGTTTTGTCTGGAGCATTTATGCCGAGACTATAAATTAAATCTGGGTGCTTTGGCGCGCTGACCAACAAATAATTCCTAAAAAATTCTTGATTTCGATCAGTTAAATTAATTTTTTTATACCACTCAGCCTGCATTGGCCAAACCCGCCACCAATTTAGCCAACCAGCGGTCTGGCTTGACCCCAGCAAACCTATTCCGCCCAGCCCACTAGCAACGACTGTTATCAATAACCAAAGATTTAAAACCGCTGCCAAGATATTTAAATTACGGCTAGTTGGAGCAGTTAAACTAGTTTTATCAGCCGGAATCCAGACAACCAACATGCCTAAAAACGGCAACCAAAAACCCATCATTTGCCAATCGAAATCAAACAAGCCAATAATCAAACCACCAACCACCCCCAATCTCCAAAATAAAGTTTCAGACTCTAACCGACTTTTTTGCCAAAACTGCCGCCACCAATTAGTAAAAATGGCCAACCAAGCCAAAAAGCCCACCAAGCCCATTTCGGCCAAATTCTGCAACCAAACCTGATGCGTGTAGCTACTTTGGTTCAGAGTTTGATTGACCCAGCGCTTAACCACCAAACCAAAGGTTCCCGGCCCGCTGCCCAACCAGGGTAAATTTTGCCAAACAACCAGGGCTTGGCTCCAATAATTCAACCGCGGCTCCGCTCCAATCACACATAATCCTGGTGGCGCCCACCAGGAATAACAAACCTTATTAACTAAAGTTGGCGGCAGCCAACCAGAGCTGGACTTGTAAAAACTTATGGCAGCGAAAAAAATCAGAAAAATTATTAAAATCTGCTGCCAAAGCTTCTTCTTGATTGAGGCTGGCTCAGCCACTTGCAGCCAGTACCAAACCGCCATTTGAAAAAAAACCGCTATCATGGCGGATCTCGAAAAACTCATCAATAAACTGAGACTTAAAATTCCGGCAATGGTTCGCCACAACCAAGTATTTACTTTAACCAGCTTGGTCCAAACAAATGGCCAAATTAAAACAATTAGAGCTGATAAATGGTGATGCCCGTAGCTAGGAAAAATATAAGTTAAACTCGACAAATTGAAACTCCACATCGGTCTTTGCCAAGTCAACCACCAGCCAATGACAACGGCGCTGGTTACACCTAACAGCAAACTTTGCAAAAGGATTTTTCTCGCTAACTGAGTTGGCCTCAAACCGCCCAGCCACCAGTACCAACTGAACGCTACCAACCACCAATTAAGTTGCAACCAACTAACAGTCCAGACTTGACTGGTCAAAGTTGTTAAAATTAAAATTCCAAACCAAAACAGCCACCATTTCAAACCGCCAGAGCTCAAAATCCAAGTTAAATCAAAACTAAGTGGTTGAGAACTGAAGCTAGATTTCGAATTTAACTTGAGCCACCACCAACCAACCAGCCAATTAAGCAGTGTGCCAATTCCCAAAACAATCACCTGCCACTGGCCACTCCCTAAAAACCAAATTAACCAAAACCAAATTACCAACCAAATAGTTAACAAATTCTCTTTTAAAAAACTGAAAATTTGCAAAGTCTTTTCAAGAAATTTAAGTTTAGATTGCCTCAAAAATAATTGGCCTAGGTTGAGCATGTCATTGGTGACTAGTTTTAGAAATTTTTTGAGTTTCAAAGCCTGGGAATTTAACTTGGTGAAAAAACTTGATCAAAACAGCTGGACTATGAAAATTTTTAATGGTGGCCAGAGCTGCTTTTGAAAGCTTTTGCCTCAAAACTTGACTTGCCAAAACCTGATTTACTGCATTGGCAAACTCGACCGGCGTATCTCCAGTCAAAATTCCTCCCTTTGAACCCAAACCCCAAGTAGATTGAGTGGTTGTAATCACCGGCAAACCATAACTCAGGTAAGTCACAACTTTTATCTTGATACCACAATTAATTAAAATTGGCGCAATGGCCGCAGCGGCTTGGCGATAATAGGCTTTTAGATCAGGCACAAAACCCAAGAGTCTAACTCCTGAAAATTTCTTCAATTCAGCTACAAACTCAGGCTTAGCCATTTGACCCATAACCAATAGCTCGACTTTAGGATGCTCAAGCCTAACCAATGGCCAAACTTCGTTTAAAAACCAACTTAAACCATTAATATTTTCCAACCAACTCAACAGGCCAGTAAAAACTAATTTCTGACCTCGCGGATTAAACACACCAGCAGTAATTGGCAAGATTGTGGGCATGACTCTGGCCGGAGCCGAAGTCAGTTTTTTCAATCTAGCCAAAGTTTGAGCGCTAATCGCCCAAAGCTGATCAATTTTTTTCAACCATTTTCGCTCATAAACTAAACACTTTTGCCATTCAGTCCAAAAGAACAGTCTTAAAACTGGATTTAGCTCTCTTTGATATCGCTGCCGCATTAAATCTGCAATATCCTCATCATCTATATATATGTAGCTAGGCTGGTTTTGGTCCAAATTCTTAAAATGAGCCTGAGTTGAAGTTAAATATTGCAAAGTTGCATAACCGTCATAAAGCACCGCCTCATACTTCTGGCTGCTTAACAGAGTTTTGATCACCGCCCTAAACTGAGGTGAATCCATTTTTTTGATTCTAAACGGAACTAAACTGAATAATAACCCAAAATTGGCCAGTAAATATTTAAAGTTTGCCAAACTAAAAACCGCTTTCTCGATCACAAAAATTCGCAGCCCTACCGGCCAAGCCATATCTGGTTTCAACAAACTTTGATGATGAATGCAAACCAAGTCAATTTGATGACCGAGTTTTAATAATAGCTCCAAGGTGGCTTTGGTTTTAACCGAAGTTCCCGATAGTCCAGATGGATAAAGCTGGGTTAGCCAAAGGTACCTTGCCATATTAGTTATTTTTTCCGGCCAATTTAAGCTTAAAGAAACCCTGAATCACCTTGATAACTTTTTTGACCTGATCATTTGTCATCTCAGGAAATAGCGGTAGCGAAACTGTGTGCTTGGCGAACATTTCGGCAGCTGGAAAGTCACCTTTGCGGTAACCCAACCATTTATATGATGGCTGTAGATGAAGTGGAATCGGATAATAAATCTTAGTCTCCACCCCTCGCTCTTTGCACCAAGCCATAAATCTAGCACGTGCCCCAACTCTGATCGCGTAAGTGTAATATCCTGCCTGGATCTGAAGTGGAACTGGCATACCTAACCCACCAACTGCCATCAAAGCCTGATTGTAACTTTGAGCGATGGCTCTTTTCCGTTTCAGCCAATCATTTAAAAAGTTCAGTTTTAAGTTCAAAACAACAGCTTGGAGATTATCCATTAAACCATTGAGGCCAATTGATTCATGTTTATAGGCTGAAATGATTCCATGATGAGCACTGCGACGAATTTTTTGAGCCAATAACTTAGATTTTGTGACTACCACACCTCCATTTCCCAAGGCACCAAGAGTTTTAGAAGGGTAAAGTGAAAAACAACCGGCCACCCCAAAACTGCCGACACTCTTACCCGCCACAGTTGCCCCATGAGCGTGCGAGGCATCTTCAATTAAAAATAACTGGTGGGCTTTAGCTAACTTTACAAACTCAGCTATAGCTACGGGAACACCATATAAATGAACGACTAATATTGCTTTGGTTTTTGGGGTAATTTTAGCGGCAGCCTTAACTGGATCAAGATTGCCAGTCATTGGATCAACATCAGCAAAAACTGGCGTAGCCCCCACTAGGGCTATTGCATCGGCTGTGGCACTAAACGTCATTGGCGTGGTTATGACTTCATCCCCAGCTTTTAGGTTCAAAGCTTTCAACGTCGCCCACAAGCTCATTGTGCCAGAATTAACCGCTACCCCATAAGGCACTTGGCATAATTTAGCAAAACCGGCCTCGAATTGGGTAGTCGCCTCACCACTAGTCCACTGACTAGATTTAAAAAGTTTGGCCCAACCAGCCAGGATTTTCGGCTGAAGTATTTCGTTCTGGTATGTTATGGTAGTAACTGGTAGCGTAGCCACATCAACAGTTTATCACAGGCCTAAATAAATCATGTCAAGAATTTTGGGTTTTTTGCCAGGATTTTACAAAAAAATCCTCCAGAGCCTTGGTTTTCTAACCGGTCTGAGCGTTCTTATCATAATTAGCAGCTACTGGACAAACACACAGAGCAACTGGCGCTATAGTTTTTCGAATCAAATAGGTGAGCAAATCTATGATGCCTCAAAAAACTATCAAGTTGAAGTTTTAGGTCAGTCGCCAAACTGTGTTTTAGTGACAGATAGATCCACGAGTCTGAGCTGCCTCAGCCCAATTTCCGGTCAAGTGATTTGGAAAAATTGGTTGCCAGAATCAGCCAGTGTAGTCCCAACTTATAACTCAAAATATCACCAAATTATAGTTGCTACAGCCAATGGCGGCGTAGTTGGCATCAATGAAAAAACCGGCCAAAACTTGTGGAATTTTACTCATCCCAGCAACACGCATTGGGAAGTGGTTATGTTAGATGACTCAAAAGATAATATTTTAGCCCTAGATAGAAAAAATTCCTTTTTTGTCATCAAAGCTGAAACTGGTCAACTAAGTTGGTCCATAATTGAGACTCAATCAACTTATTCAAATCTATCGTATCGCCCGATTGGAAATCTTTATCACTCAGGTAAGTTAGCCCTAGTCACTGATCTCCAGACTGGCGTCATCAAGGCTTTCGACATCTACACTGGCCAAAATTTCTGGGAAAGACCTGACGCGAAAAAAGATACTCCTAGCTTTACAACTTTAGAGAATGGCAGTGTGTGGTATCAAACCTATTTTGACAAATTAGTTCAGGTTGACTCAAAAACAGGCACTGAGATCATTAGTCTGCCGCTTACTCCCGAGGACAACGTTTCATCAATCCCTGGATTAATTCAAATCTTTCAAAATGATGGCAACAGGATTCGTTGGTATGGCAATTCAACTGGCGAATTAATCAGAGAAATTACTTTACCGGGAAAAATTAAAACTGTTTGGAGCCAGCAAGGCTTGTTCGCCATTTTATATTTTGGACCTTATCAGGAAAAATTAGCCAAGATTAACCCTAAAACTGGTGAGATTATTTGGTTGTCTCAAGACTTAGGTATTATCAATCAAACTTTCCAAAATCAGGAGTCAATTGTAATCACCAGCTTCTTGGGGTTGGTTCAATGGCTGGACCCTAAAACTGGTCAAGTTCAAGCCAGCTCTCAATTAGCCGGTTTGCCGACATTTATCTTTAATGAGAACGAGGCGCCAACAAAATTTTTCATTAGTGTTAAACACGCCGGCAACTATGCTGAGAATCATGATTTAAATGATATTTTGGTTTTCTCAAGCCCAGGCAAACTGACTCAAACCTGGAAAGATTTGGCTTTTGATGTCAGTTCAGGGCTCTTGCTCAAAAACCGGCTGTGGTTGATTCATCAGGATCTGCGCCAGTTAATCAGCCTAAGTGATAAATCCCAAACACCGACTCAGGCTACTCAAAGATCAATTGCAAAACCAACTTCAATGATCGAAAAGACTATTTCTAATTTGAACTTTTTAGGGTTGAAACCAAATGATTTAAACGTAACTGCTGAGACTGTTTCAGGCTTCAGAGGTTGTGTGGTGACTTGGAATATAAGTCTTAACCCAAAACTTAAACAGGCTCTACTGAAAAACCAAAATTTAAATCTCTGGAAAGATCTTAAAATTACCGCTACTGTTACGTCGTCAACAAATCAAAAATTGACTAATTCAGGTTATTACTTCCAAGATTATGTCTGGAAAGCCCAAATGACTATTCCTGACGAATTTGCAAACCAATCACTTGATTGGCAAATTGAGTATCAAGTTGGCCCTAAAAAACTTAGGATTCAAGGCAAATCCTTAATGCCAGCTACTTGCTCAACTAATGTTTTAAAACTCCAAAAAAATTCTAATCAGCTAGTGGACGGGACAGGAACTCAGTTTTGGGGAATTGGTCTCCAGGACATCATGGCAGATATCGATGAAGACGGTTCCGCATTGGATCAATGGGCGTTAGGCAACACAACTACTCCACCAACCACCGATGATCTAGCTAACTATGTAGCTTCGAATAGCTATTTAAAAAACTATTCTGAGAGTGGCTTTAACTTGTTTAGATTGGGATTTGATAATTTTAGCTATCAACTTTGGCACCAAATCGATGCCGATGATTTGAGACTCTCGGCTGCTAATGCCATTATGACTGACCAGTTACTTCAACAGCTTCAAGACCAAAACTATTACGTGATCATGAGTATTTTTGGTTTTAAACCAGTTCAAGATTTAACAAACCTGCCAACATATTTGGATTTTTTAATCGCTCGGTATGGACCATGGATCGATATTTGGGAACTGAGCAATGAGGCCTGGCCGGATGATGAGTGGGTTGATTTTGTGAGTAATTATCTTAAAACTCATGATCCGCTCAACCACCCCATTACGATTAGTTGGGAGCGAAAACAAAACCCCGGGATTGATCTACTCTCCTTGCACTACTACTGGAATAATCCCAAAGATCAAAAGGGCGATGATTTACTATTCAAACTTAAAACAGCTAAAACTGACCAAAAGCCAGTCATCCTTTCAGAAACTGGCAATATTGATGCTAGTTGGGACCCAGAGTCTGCCACCAGACTTCGCTATAAAGCCTGGATTTCAGCCTGGACTAAAACTCCAATCATTTACTGGAACCAAAGCCGATCGATTTATCACAACCCAGACAATGCTAATGTATTTTTGGGAAATGATGAAAAACTCCAAGTTAACAACCTTAAAATTTGGTTGAAAAATCAACAAGCTGAAAACTTTAAGCCAATTAGCAATTCACCTCAAGCAGAAGGTGGTTGTATCGGCATGACAAATCAGCAAAATAAGCTTTTGTTTTATTGTTTGAAGCGCGAAATTCCAGATATAAACAGAGCCGTGGTTATAAACTTAGCTGAATGGACTCAAGCCGCCCAAATTGATTTAGCAGCAAATACTAGCTGGCAAGCTAGCTGGTTTGAACCTAAAACTGGTCTTGAATTATCAAGCGTTGTCTCAGCAGAAAGTATCTTGACGTTGCCAGACTTTCAAGAAGACTTGGTTGTTGTTTGGAATAAACTTTAAAAGTTTCTGAAATCAGCCTCAAAATTTAGACTTTGGCACAAGTTTAGCTTACCCGGCCACTAGCTTGTTCGCAGCGTCAATATCTTGAATTGTTTTGATATCAGCCCCAATTATTTTCCAATAATCTCGCCAATATTTTTGGTTGAAGCCGGGTTGGTTAATTAATGTCAACCAATTAAAAATAACCTTATCTAGAGGCGTTGGATTAGTGTCCTCAATAGTCACTTCTGCTACTAAATCCCCCCCAATAATAGCTTGTAGCTTCTCTCCGGCTAAAGTTTTTTGCCAAATCAACTGACCAGCTTCATATTCTGCTCGCCAGGCTCTTTCAGGAGCCTCCAGCCAATCATAGTTAGCTTCAAAAGCAACTCCATTCATAAATTTGGCACTCAAATCAGCCTTAATAACCGTGTTGTTTAAAGACTGAGCCTGCCACTGTGACAGGCTCTGATGCCAAATATCACGAATTAAATAAATATCATGAATCGCCAAATCCCACCAAACCGGGAGGTTTTTAGAAGTGATTTTAAGTTGATCTAGCTGACTTTTTCTAATGGAAGTCAATTTTTTTAACTCACCTAATTTTGAAGCATATTTAAGCTCTAACTGCTTCCAACCAACCGTGGCCTGGCTATATAAAAAAGTATAGTCCACCATAACTGGAAGTTGTTTTTGGCTGGCCAACTCTGTAATTTCAGCCCAAACTTTTTTATCAGTGGCAGCCGGTTTTTCAACCAAAATAGACTTTCCAGCCGACAAAAATTGTTTAATTAATTTGGCATGAGTAATTTCAGGCGTCGCAATTACCACAGCTTTAATTTGGGGCTGACGCAAAACTTCCGCCATTGAAACCTGCTGAAAATTAAAATTTCTAGTTTGGTTGACCAGATCTACCACCAAAACTTCCTGATTAAAACTGGCTAGAACTTTAGCAAGTTTTTGACCCCAATAACCATAGCCAATCACTGCAATTTTTTGACTTTGAAAGCTGTCTAACTGATTAGAGAATTGCATACTTATTTTTCCAGTTTTTTTGCCAGTTATTTATCAACCAAAAACTCAAACTAATTATTCCCAGCACCAGCCAAGATCTCAACCCAAATAGGTTCTGGTCTACGCAAAACTTGGGCCAAAATTTTCTAAACTTCGTCGTATTTCTCAACTCAATCAGTCCCATTTTTTGTCTAGTTTTTTGCCACCGGCTAGCGTAATAAAAATTTGCCACTGCCCCAAATTTCAAGCGGTTAAAAAACCAAACTAACTGATTTGGATCTCGATGCCTAATTAATGCCGCGGGTAGGTATTTTGCTTTAGCCCCAGCCACAGCCAACTGCATCCCTAAATCAGCATCCTCTGCCGCGCCCCTACCTGGTTCTAGCATTGCTGATTCATTAAATTTAATTCTGTGCAATTTTAAAAATGGCTTATAGTAAGCTACATTTTTATTGTCCAAAGTTTCTAAATCCAAAACTTGATTTGAGGAAGTTATGACCGGCAGTTTCCAAAACTGATCCATGGCCAAAACAGCTAAAGACCAAATAGTTGCCGGCAGTAAAGTTTCTGATTTGCCCACAAAAGCTTGAAAATTTTCGGTCACTTTTGGCTGGTTAATTTCTGTCAGATAGCTAGCGAGCCACTTTGGATCTGCCACGCAATCATCATCAATAAATATTACCCAATCAGATTTGGCCTCATTTAAGCCGCGGTTATAAACCACTGGAAAACCTAGTCGCGACTCCAACCGCCATCCAACTTGAACTTTGGCCGAAAACTTCTGATTAATTAGCTGAGCAAAATCTGTCACCACCTTTTTTGTTTGGTCCGTGGAGTCATTATCAATAATCAAATATTCGCAGGGTTGAACAATTTGCCGAGCCAAGCTCTTGAGACAGTCTGCTAAAGCCATACAGCGATTCCTTGTTACAATAACCACACTAGCCCTAGCTTGGCCTGATTTTGACATGACGAAACCAACTTTATTACCAGTCATATTATATTTAGCCGAAAACTTTCCTTTTAGTATTGATGGTGGCTCACAGCAACGGATAGCTGCCACTATCTTAACACTCACCCAGGCACATCGGGTGCATCTTTTGTGTTTTCATCCCACCAAAATTTCTGAAACTGAACAGAAAAAGATTTTCCAAAATTTTGCCAACCAAGTTCCCTTAAAATTTAAATCAAACTTGGTTAAAAGACTAAGTTGGACAGTAATTTTTGAGCCAAAAATCCATCAGCCAATTAGGCCTTTGAGTTGGCTTAGTGAGTTTTGGTCCAACCAACCTTTTTTAATTTGGCAATATCAAAGCCAAAGTTTTAAGACAGTCCTGAGCGAATTACTGGCCAAACTCCAACCAGATATTGTTCATGTCTGTCATTTAAGAATGGCTGGATTTTTGCCAAATTGGCTGCTTTCTGCTAACTCAAACATCAATCAAAAAATTCCCCAACTCATTTACGAACCAGAAAATGTTGAGTGGCAATTAGCTAAATCACAAGCTGAATTTTTGCCTATTTTAGGCAGATGGCGCTGGTGGTGGCAAAGAGAAGCCGGGCTAATCAAGAAATTCGAAACTCAAATCATCAAAAAGTTTGATCTAGTTTTAACCCTCAGTCCTGAAGATGCTGCCGACTTAAAAACCTTAGGAGCTAAAAATGTTTTGGTCTGGCCAATTCTTTACCCAGCCACTTTAAATCCAAGCCTACCTCAAATCCCAACCTCCCAACCACCAAGCCTACCAATTAAGCTAATTTTTGTTGGTAATCTCAATTGGTTGCCTAATGCCGATGCCATGAGATGGTTTGTAAATTTTGTTTGGCCAAAAATTGCCAGTCAAAATTCAAATGTTCAACTCATCATCGCCGGTCAAAAATCTGATTTCATTAAGCTTGACCCAAAAGTGGCCGCACACAGAGTCACTTTCACCGGTTTTGTCAAAAATTTAGAGCCATTGTTAGCCAAAACTCAGGTCGCGATTTTACCTTTCAGAATGGGCGGTGGAGTCAGGTTCAAAGCCTTAACCGCAGCTTGGGCTGGCCAGGCAATTGTTAGTACCCCCCTAGGAACCCAAGGCCTGAGCCTAAAATCGCCAACTAACTTTTTAAGTGCAAAAACAGCTGACAATTTTGCGGCCGCTATCTTAAATTTAATTAACCACCCTGAAAAAATAGTTCAAATGGGCCGAGAAAATCAAGCTTATCTCCGCCAGAATCATGGTCTAAACCAAGCTGAAAAAAACTTAACCAGTTACAAAAAATTATCCCAGGCTGACTTAGCTTAATCTAAAAATTCAATCACCCTAGCGTCTGGCAAGGTGACCTGAGGAAATTGGATTGGGAGGGATTGACCCAGCTTAACAGGTTGGCCATCAATATACTGAAATTGCTCACCGACGCGCCTCAACTTCAATTTCACCGTCAATTCTAAGGTTACGAACTGAGGGTTTGAAACCAAAACGATTCTTTGTCTAATATCTGAAAATTGAGATTCTATTGATGGCAGAATCTTTAGATCTGTAATGGTGGCCATCGGCTCCCCAGCCAAAGTTTTTGAGTCTTGGCCAATAAAAAAACTGGCGGCCACAATTGGGTCTAAAGCGGCCACTCTCAACTTAACAGTTTTTTCGATATAGTCAAAATCTTTTTTTTCTAAGGCCACCACCAAACCCTTGACTCGTTGGCGACTAAAATCTAACTCCAAACTTTTGCCAATTTGAATTGGCTGAAATCCAAAAATGTATTGATCGCGTTTTGAATTATATCCAACCTTTATTTTGGCCCAAACTATGATTTGGTCTCTGCCAGAACCAATGTCTATGGCTTGAACATTTTGAATTTGAATGACTTTTTCACCAAAAGAATTAAAGCCCCAATCACCAGTTTTTAATTCCTGAGAATACCAGGACTCTGGTCCCACTGAAGGCCACCACCATTCATCTGGGGCGACTTTTATTTGGACAGTAATCCACTCCGAAGTAATTTTTGATCTTTGCCAGAGTAAAAAACCACCGGCTGCTATAATCAGGCCAACAACGACCAGATCAAGCCAATGGAGCTTAATTTGCTGCTTTAATTGCTTGAAAAGTTGACTAAGTTTCGAATTTAAATGCGACATGAATTATTTGACTAAACTTTTAACTTGGCTGACTTCTCCAGACAAACGTTTGTACAGCGCAACGCTGTTGTATTATGCCTGTCTCTATTTTGTCAATGCCAACATCTGGTTATTACTTTTAACCTGTGGCTATATCGCAGTTATATATTTAATTACCAAGCAAACTTTGTTAACTCTTTGGTTGGCGTTGCTAGTAACTTTACCTCTGGCAAAAGGAAAAACCTTAAATTTTTCGCTCTTGGACAAGGCAGCCTTAACCAGTCGAAACGCTGTTTTTGATGTGGGTTATATTTTGAGTTTTTACGTCAGCGATTTTATTTTAAGCTTACTGTTGATCAAGCTAACTCAAAAATGGTGGCAGCAAAGATCTCAAATCAAGCTTTTGGCAACGAAGTTTAAATCTAAAATACCTAGTTGGCAGAAATTGGGCTTGTGCTTAACTTGGTTAACTTTTTTGATCGTGGCTTTGCTACCCCACAGCCAATCATACTTATGGCCAATCATTGCCTTATCAACCCTAGAACTTATTAAACTGACGCTAATATTTTTAATCCCCAGTTGGCTACTTATTTTAAATCAGCCAACTAAAATTGGTCAACAAAATTTTATCCAAGCGACTCTTCAGGTTGTTATGGCCAGCATCTGGTTTCAAGCAGCTTGGTCTAGCCTCCAATTTCTAACTGGCGGGCCGCTAGGAAAATACATCGAGGCGATCTTGCCATTGGGAGCTCAAGGTCAAGCGATAGCCTTAGGAACCATGGAAAATTGGGAAATTTTAAGAGTTACCGGGAGTTTTTTTGATCCCAGCCTGCTAGGAACTTTTTTAGTCACCGCCATAAGTTGGCTTTGGTATAACCAAAAACAGCTTCAGCCCAAATGGTGGCTGTGGTTAACCATGCTAGCTGCTTTAGGGACAGTTATTTTAACCAGTAACAGAATTCTGATGCTGATTATGTTGATCTGGATAATTTGGGAACTCAAGCATTGGCTTAAATCGAAACAGAATTTATTTGCAAGTTTAAAAAAGAATCTAACCTCACTGCCAACGCTAGTAGTTGGCCTAATTCTAATTCTGGGTACAATCAGCTTAAGTCCATATATTTTGACTCGCATGTCCAGCTTGAATCGAGTTTTTGACCAATATGGCAGCGCTACCTACAGACTTCAATTGGGCTGGTATGGCATTAGGCTGGGGATGAGTAATTTTTGGGGTGTGGGCTTAAATCTTTCGCCCTATTATTTGGCCACCGGCTTCAATCAAGAAACCGTCTCTTTTGATCCGTCACATCCGCACAACCTTTGGCTGCAACTTTTTGCTGAAACTGGCTGGATTGGCGCTAGTTTATTTTTAGTTGGCATTTATTTAATTTATCGGCCAATTGCTAAATCAAGTTCCCAAGCTAAACTGGATTGGCAAATGTCTGGTTGGGGTAAAGCTGGCCTGATGTTTTTGATCTGTGCTCAATTTTATCCAGTCTTTATTAATCAAATCGAAGTCGCCAGCTGGCTAGCATTAATGTTGGGTGGTCATTGGGCCAGTCGCCAAAATTGGTCTAAGAAACTGGCCAAATAATTTTATGCCTCTTAATTTCAAACCTATGACTTTTATAATTCCCTTTCACCAACCTTGGGACAGACCAGCTGATTTTCAACGTCAAACTTGTCTGAGGTTGGCTAAAAACCACCGAGTCATTGCCCTGCTAGAGTCTGAGGGAGTTTTTTGGCTGAAGGCGCTCTGGCTTTGGATCAAGGGTTTTAGAACCCACCTCCCCAATTCAAATGGGCATTTGAGCTTTTCAAGACCAATTTATCTTTTACCTGGTAAAAGATGGCCGCCCATTCATCAGCTAAATCAACAACTTTGGCTTTGGTGGCTGTGGCTAAAACTTCACGCCCAACCCAAGCAGAACCAGGTCTGGTTGTGGCTGTTTGAGCCTAATTTCTGGTTTTATCCCACCACTATTCCCAACTGGAGGAGTCTTTACGATTGTGTGGACGATCACACTCAAATTAACTCCCACCAAAATCCTGTGATTAAACTTTCTGAGTCAGTGTTAATTTTGAATGTCAATCTTTTTGTAACTAATTCTCAAGTTTTAGCTGACTTACACTCTAAAACTCGCCTGGTAGATAAAGTTGTGGTTCAGGGTTTTGATACAGCTTTGTGGCCAAAGCAACTTCCAAAACTACCTAAAAATCAAACTAGTTTACTCCTAATTGGCGCTTTAGATGAGCGAATCGACTGGTCACTATTAAAGTATTTGGCTAAACAATTGCCAAAACTGGTTTTTAATTTAGCCGGTCCAATTGATTCAAAAGTAAAACCTGTTTTTGACCAGCTAGTTAAAGAGTCAAATGTAATTTACCACGGAGTTTTAGCTAGAGAAAAACTTACTCAACTCTTAAAAGAGGCAACCATTTGCCTCATTCCCTATCGCAACCAACTGCTAAGCGTAAAAAATTCTTTTCCAATGAAAGTCCTGGAGTATTTTGCTTTTGGCAAGTCTGTCATTGCTTGCCCTATCACTGAGCTAAAGCATTATCGTCAAAATCTAATTATTGCAGAGACAAAAGCCGAGTGGCTCCAGGCCATAAAATCTCTGATTGATGTCCCAGCTCCTAAATCTGAGCGCCAGTTGCAACGGCAAACAGCCTGGCAACACCGCTATGAGCAAAAACTCAATCAAATTTTAAACTTGATTCAAACTGAAGAATCTTGAAAGTTTCAAGTTGACCTAGTCTCTGGCTTACTTGTATGCTGATCTTATGATTAATGTTGTTGGAGCCAGTCAAGATCCGGACAAAGCCACCCCAGCAACTATATATAGTTTCGTTTCGTCTCCCAAAAAGCCCATTCAGCCAGTTGAAAAAAAACCTGATTTAGCTACAGAGCAGTCTGCCTCGCTTTTTAGTCAAATCGGAACCAAGCTTCAAAACTTCAATCAGCCTAAAACAGCTCCTCAGGCTCCTGACATTTCAATTCAGCCTGAGCCAGAAACTCCGGTTGAGCCACCTGTTGAAACTGTTCTACCAGCTTCAAATCCAGAACTGGCAAAGCCAATTTCTGACATGCCGGCTCCGAAAACTCCCTCGACTAAACTTTCGCCTAAACTAATTTGGCTTGGTCTGGTTTTAATAGTTTTAGCTTTAGGCATTAGCGCCACAACTTATTTAGGCCAATCTAGCCAAGATATTAGGCAGCAAGCTAGCACGGAAATACAACCAGAAGCAGTCTCGCTTCCTGAGGTCACACCGTCACCGATTCCAGAATTGCCCCCAGAGCCAACCGTCGTTACTGGCAAAGCTGATCAATCAGGAGGTTTGGCCGGATTGGTCATAACCCAACCGGCTTTGGCTAGTGCAAATAATTTAGAGGCAATTCAAGACTCATTGCCATTAGCGGCCGCCATTTCGCCAACAATTACCCCAGCTGCCACTCCAACTCCAGATCCAAACCGAAATGAGGATCTAATCGACACCAGAACTGACTGTAACGAGAGCTGTAACGTCGATGAAAACTGTTCCAATCCAGTTCAAAACTGTTATCAAGGTGTTTGTCGCCTTAAGACAAATTTGACAAGCTCCCAGTGTTTGCTAGCCAGTGGCGGAAATCAAATCAACCAAGATCAAGCTGACCAAACTAGAATTTATTCGCCAGTGGCTGAGCTCACCGGCGAAACTCCTGCTGCCGGACCCAATGAATGGTTATTTTATGGTTTAAGCGGCCTGGGTTTGCTAATTTTTGGCGGTCTAGCTCTAGCGCTACTGTAAAATAGAGCGAATTTAAAACCCTTAGTTACCCCTTGATTATTAGTGAATAAAAAATGTATTCTTAGACATAGCCTAAATAGGTTTCTTATTGATTTAAACCCATGAAAAGTATTAAGCAAATTTTTTCTCCAGGCCAAACCAGCTCGTCCTCAAGTTCTTTTCAGCCCGAAGTCAAGACTGAGGCTAAAACCCCTAAGTTTGCGAATTCCGCTAAGTCAAAGTCAAAAACCCAGATGATTTTATCTGGCATTTTCCTGTTCTTATTGATAGCTGGTAGCATCACCGCCAGTTATCTAACCAGAATGGATCAAGATACCAGAAACCAGGCTGAGGTTGCGGGCGAAAACGGAGATTGTACTGCTTTTGCGGATGAAGGTGAATATTACTGCGGTAGCACTTCTCCTGGAAGCTGCTTGTTATGCACAGGTACTGCTCTTGTCAGAAAAGGTCAAGCTGCTAATAACAGTCAAGTTGACCATTGTGCTGGTCTTCCTTGTGCAACAGACTCAATTTTTAATACTCCTACCTGTGGTGGCGATCCTTTAGGATCAGTCGCTTGTTCAGGAATGACTTCGTGTGTCAGATGTGAATTAATGAGAGGTCAAGATCCTCATCAAAGCCCACAAGCTAGGTGGTATGACTCACCAAACGGACAAGCAGATTGCGCTGGGCTTGTTTGCGGCACCGGTGGTGGCCCAACCCCACCTGGAGCATGTGGTGGCGACATGACTACTGGCGCGTCCTGTTCTAATTTACCAGCGGGCAACGGCTGCGGTGGCTATCAAACTTGTCACCCACCCTCTGGTTATGATGCTTGTGATCCAAATCCAGGCACCAACACCTGCACTTATACAAAAGCCTCTGGCGGTACCTGTGTTGATCAATGTCCTTCAGTAATAGCTGATGCGGCCAGATGTCTATGCAGCAATGGCGTAACTACTATTGGTGTGCTTCCTGCGGGCGGCAGTTGTGAGCAGTTGTGTGCTTGTACTGGCAATGTTTGTACCACTTGTCACCCTACTAACCCACCACCTCCACCACCTCCTGAAACTCCAACGCCAACTATTC